>Ga0065165_1000430_pt1 | contig 65982 bp, 63 predicted proteins | sample AraplaMF_Cvi_mMF_FD_63813 | JGI IMG/M metagenome (GOLD analysis project Ga0065165, IMG submission 63813) | Arabidopsis root microbial communities from the University of North Carolina, USA - plate scrape MF_Cvi_mMF (version 2) (version 3) | ecosystem: Host-associated > Plants > Roots >...
ACTGGCAAACGACACATTGCCGGAGACCGTCAGCGTCCCAATCGAGTTGCCTGGGGCGACCGTCGCGCCGCTGCCGACGCTCACCTCGCCGACCGTGCCGGAGCCGCCGAGCGTGCCGCCGTCCAGCGTGACGCTGCTCGCCAGCGAGCCGTTGACGACGAGCTTGCCGGACGAGAGCTTCGTGCTGCCCGTGTAAGTGTTCGTTCCCGTGAGCGTCAGCGTACCCGTTCCGGTCTTGGTGACGCCGCCCGTGCCGGTGATCGAACCCGAAAAGCTGGTCGAGCTATTGTCCGAGCCGGCCGTCAGATTCCCTGAGCCGAGCATGATCGTGCCCGCTCCGGCAAACGAGGCGATCGTTTGGTTGAAGCCGGCGAAATCGAGCGTCGCACCACTCGCGACCGTGAAGGCCGAGTTCTGCGAGAACGCGCCGGCCTGCCCGGCCCGCAGGGTTCCGCCCGTGACGTTCGTCGTGCCGGAATAGCTCTGGGTGTTCTTCAGCACCAAAGTGCCGGCGCCGGCCTTCGAGAACGAGCCTGTGCCGGAGAAGGACTGGTTCACGGTGAAGGTATTGCCGGCCTCGACGATGTCGAAGCCACCGCCCTTGTTCCCGAAGACGATATTGCGTGTCAGCTCGTGCAGCGTCGTGCCCGTCACCTGCAAAACGCCACCATCGAGGGTCAGCGCCCCTGAGGTCGCGCCGAGATTGCTTTCCCTGGAGATGCTGATCGCCCCGCCCGCGATCGTCGTGCCGCCGCTGTAGGTGTTCTCCTGCGTCAGGATGAGTGTCCCCGTGCCGACCTTCCTGATGCTGCCGGCGTCGTAAATCATGCCGCTGAAGGTGGTCGAAGCGTTGGTCGCGCCGGCCTCCAGCGTCGAGCCCAGTCCGATCCGGATCTGGCCGGCCCCGGCGATCGAGCCGGCCGTGACCGTGCCGAGCGAGCCGCTCATCGCGAGCGCTGCGCCGATCGAGACGGTGTAGTCGGATGCAGCCGACATCGCGCCGGCGCCGTCGATATAGAGCATTCCGGCCGACACCGTGGTCGCGCCGGAATAGGTGCTCGTGCCCGACAGGTAGAGCACGCCGCCGCCGGTCTTGGTCAGCCCGCCGGAACCCGAGATCGTACCGGTCTGCAGGAGAAGCTGGGAGCTGGCGACTTCAATCGTGCCACCACCGCCCGACAGCGTCACCGTGCGCGCCGACGAGAAACTGGCGGTCACCTGCAGTGTGCCGCCCGCCAGCGTCAACCCGCCCGAGGCATTGCCGAGATTGGCGTCCGACGAGACCTGGAGCTTGCCGCCCGAGATCGTCGTCCCGCCGGTATAGCTGTTCGTGCCCGTCAGCGTCAGCGTGCCGGCGCCTTGCTTGGTCAGCCCGCCGGCGCCATCGAGGCTGGCCTGGACGCCGATGTCGTAGCCATTGCTGTCGAAGACGACGCCGTTGGCGCCGATGGTCTGCGTGGTGAAGCCCTGAAGGTAGTCGGCCTCGTTGTTCGTCGCCCGCAGGATGCCGCCGTTCAGGTTGAAGGTCGCGGAGCCGGCGCTCTTCTGGAGCTGCCCGGTCTCGAGCACGCCGCGCCCGTTCGTGGCGTCTCCAAGCAGGTTGAGCGAGGCGGCACCGAATAGTGCGGTGGTCGTCGCGCTGACGGTGCCGCCCTTCTCGATCGTCAGGGTGGCGGTGCTGCTGAGGCCGACGGCCAACGGGCCGCTATTGGTCCAGGTCGAGCCGGCGCCGGTCACCTTCACAGTGCCGGCGTATATCGTGCCGGATGTGTTCGAGACCTTGCCGCCATTCTCGATGGTCAGCGCACCGGTGCCGCCAGAGCCGAGAGAGAGATCGCCGCTGTTGATCCAGGTCGAGCCAGCGCCCGTGACGATCACCGTACCATTGCTGCCGCCTCCATAGCCAAGAAAGCCATGGGAGCTCGAGACCTTGCCGCCGCTGGCGATGGTCAGCGTGCTGGTGCCTGCGTCGCCGACAGTGAGTATGCCGCTATTGGTCCAGGTCGAGCCGGCGCCGGTCACCGTCACCGTCCCGGTGCTGCCGCCGCCATGGCCGACACCGCCCCTGGTGTTCGAAACCTTGCCGCCATTTTCGATGGTCAGTGTGCCGGCGCCAAAGTAGCCGATGGTCAGCTCGCCGCTGTTGGTCCAGGTCGAACCGGCGCCGGTCACTGTCACCGTGCCGGTGCTGGTGCCTGAGCCGCCGACACGACCGCCGCCGCTGGTGACATTGCCACCGTTCTCGATGGTCAGCCTGCCGGTGCCGGAACTCCCAACGGAAAGGCCGCCAGAATTGGTCCAGGTCGAGCCAGCGCCGGTCACCGTCACCGTGCCGGTGCTGCCGGCGGCGTAGGCGATATAGCCGGAGGTATTCGAGACGGCGCCGCCACTGGCGATCGTCAGCGTGCCGGTGTCCGACTCGCCGACATGGAGCTCGTCGGAGTTGGTCCAGGTCGAGCCGGCGCCAGTCACCGTAACAGTGCCGGTACCGCTGACGCCGACAAAGCCACCGTTGTGGCCAACAACGCCAACTGTGCTCCAAACCTTGCCGCCATTTTCGATGGTCAGTGTGCCGGTGCCGAAATACCCGACATAGAGCTCGGCGTTGTTGGCCCAGGTCGAGCCGGCGCCGGTCACCGTCGCCGTGCCGGTGCTGACATGGCCGCCGCGGCTGGCGACACTGCCGCCATGCTCCACGATCAGCCTGCCGCCTGAACCGTCGATGTTGAGTATGCCGCTATTGCTCCAGGTCGAGCCCGTGCCTGTCACCGTAACGGTGCCTCGGCTACCGATATTGCCGTCGGAATTCGTGACCGTGCCGCCATTCGCGATGATCAGCGTGCCGGTGCCGGAACCGCCGACGGAGAGTAAGCCGCTATTGGTCCAGGTCGAGCCCGGCCCGGTCACCGTCGCCGTGCCGGTGCCGACGCGACCGACAATGCCCCTGGTGCCCGAAACCTTGCCGCCATTCTCGATCGTCAGCGTGCCGGCGCCTCCGTCGCCGACACTGAGGTCGTCGGAGTTGGTCCAGGTCGAGCCGGCGCCGGTCACCGTCACCGTGCCGGTGCTGCCGACCTGCCAGCCGATCGTGCCGTAGGAATTCGTGACTGTGCCGCCATCCGCGATGATCAGCGTGCCGGTGCCCTCATAGCCGACATAGAGCGCGTTGTTGGCCAAGGTCGAGCCGGCACCGGTGACCGTCACCGTGCCGTCGCCACCACGGTTCTGGCCGATATAACTGCTGCCGCCGTCGGTCGACACCGTGCCGCCGGCGGCGATGGTCAGCGTACCCATGCCGGCGACGCCGACGCCGAGAACCCATCCGGGGACAATCCAGTTCGGCGGAGCGGGTAGGCCCGGCGAGATGTTGCCCGTGCCGGTCACCGATTGGGCCAGCGCGGCGGGCGTGATGGCGAGCAGGACGAGGCCGAGCACGAGCGTGGAGGTCGAACAGCACAGCCGGCCGCGGACCGACAGCGTTCGCGCACGCTTCAGATCATCTCGGATCGACATCAATTCGGCCCCAACCGCAGCAGCAAGCCTAGGCCGCTTCGCGCGCGAGGCAATGAACAGCCGTTCACAACCCGCCAAATCTCACCGCTGTGGCGGATTTGCTGCGGGGCGCGCGATCGCCACGAATCTCGGCGACTGGCCGAGAGCAGGGCAGCTCGCCGCTCAGCCCAGTGGCTGGCGGTAGACGATGAAGCCGGATTTCTGCGCGACCTTGTCGTAGAGCTCCTGCGCCTGCAGGTTGCTCTCATGCGTCTGCCAGTAGACGCGGAAGCAGCCCTTCTTCTCGGCCATCTGCCGGACGGCCTCGATCAGCTTGCGGCCGACGCCGTGGCCGCGCGCCTCCTCGCTGGTGAAGAGATCCTGCAGATAGCAGATCTCCTTCTGGCTCCAGGTCGTGCGGTGCAGCACGTAGTTGACGATGCCCAGCGCCTTGCCGTCGCGCTCGGCGATGAAGCCGCCCATCGGCTCCTGCCCGCCCGTCAGGCGCGCGAAGGTGGTGTCGCTCGTCTCCGGCGTCAGCGAAGCCTTGTAAAAGGTGAGATAGCCCTGCCAGAGCGGCTCCCAGGCGGCGCGGTCATTGGCCGTGAGCGGGCGGATGCTGATCTCAGACATGGCGTGGCGTCTCCTCGATTTTATCGGGAGGCTAGCGAGCGCCTGCTCCGCTGTCTCATGACAAGCGCAGATCAGATCGATCGGATTTCGTGCTGGACATGAAAAAGCCCGCGCCGGAGGCGCGGGCCCGAAGCCTGTCTCGCCAAGCAGCTCAGAGCTGGTTCAGCATCGCCTCGGCGCCGGAGAGGTCGGCCTTGCCCGGCGCGTCCTCGACATTGAGCGCGGTCACGACGCCGTCCTCGACGACCATCGAATAACGCTGCGAGCGGGTGCCGAGACCGAAGCCCGAGCCGTCCATCGACAGGCCGATCTCCTTGGCGAAGTCGGCATTGCCGTCGGAGAGGAAGGTGATCACGCCGGCCCCGCCCGTCGCCTTCGACCAGGCGTCCATGACGAAGACGTCGTTGACGCCGGTGACGAAGATCTCCTCGATGCCCTTGGCCTTGATCTCGGCCGCCTTGTTCACATAGCCGGGCAGATGGTTCTTGTGGCAGGTCGGCGTGAAGGCGCCGGGCACCGCGAAGAGCACGATCTTGCGGCCCTTGAACAGATCGTCCGTCGTCTTGGCGGCCGGCCCGTCGGCCGTCATCACGCGAAACGTCGCCTGCGGAAGCTTGTCACCGACCTTGATCGCCATGTCCGTATCTCCAGCGTGCGGCGGCTTGCCGCTTCGAACGCAGGGTTACGGCTTCGCGCTGCCGATGTCGAGTTCGAGCCGCGTCTCGACCGATTGTGGTTTCCCGCGCACGGTAATGATCAGCGGGGTGGGGCCGGTCGCGCCCTTGGGGCGCTCGACGATCTTGAGCTTTGCGGCGACGGTCCCGTCCGGCTGCGGCATCAGCGTCGGCCGGCCGAAGGACCACATGCCGGCACCCTCGACGAAGACATCGTCGACCGAGCCGCCCTCGGGGGCTTTCAGCAAGAGCTTCACCGCGGCGTCGCTATGCGTGACCTCCAGGATCGACAGGCGATCGTCCGTCGCGCCGAGCTTGACCGCATGGGGAATCCGCGCCTCGAACTGCTCGAGCCGCGGCGAAGTCACCGATGTGACGCCCGGCTCGAGCCAGAGCCGTGCCTCGCCCTTGGCCGGCACGCAGATCTTGTCGCAGACGGCATAGTCGAGCTTCAGCACCACGGTGACCGGTCGCGCCGGATCGATCGGCTGGACCGAGACCGGCACCACCACCTCGCCGACATAGCCGATGCCGGAGCCGGCGCCGTCGTCGAAGCGCTCGGGCGTCGGCCAGCGCACGTCGAGCCCGCCGACATTCTCCGAGCCGCTCCAGTCGAAGACCGGCGGCACGCCGGCGTCGCCCGGACTACGCCAATAGGTCTTGAAACCTGGCGACATCGTGATCTCGACACCGACGCGCTGCTTGCCCGACGGCGCGGTCGCGCCTGCGATCAGCCGCATCGACGAATAGGCTGCCTTCGACCATGGCGAGACCGCGGCCTCCTGGGCCGAGGCCGGCGTGCCGAGTGCCATTGCGGCGAGCAGGGGAAGGGCCGTGATCGTTTTCACGTGGATTGATTTAGGCGATCCAGCCGAGTTTTGCGAGGACGATACCGGTGCCGTGATCCGGGGAATGGAGCAAAGCAAGCATCGCCAGCTTTGCGCCAGCATTGCGGCAGGGCGTTCGCCCCTGCTGGGGCCGTCTCACAAGGTCGGGGGTGGACACCGAGCCAAAGAGGTTCCCACACCAGCCGAACATGCTTTAGCATGGGGGCATGAATCTCGGGTCGAACCAGCGCATCAGCGGCCGCAGCTATCTCGACGGGCAGTGCCTGATCGCCATGCCGGGCATGAGCGATTCCCGCTTCGCCCGCAGCGTCGTCTATCTCTGTGCCCATTCCGAGGATGGCGCGATGGGGATCATCGTCAACAAGCCGGCCGCCGACACGCTCTTCCCGGAACTCCTCGTCCAGCTCGACGTGATCCCGCCCGATCAGGCGATCCGCCTGCCGAGCCAGGCCGAGAAGATGAAGGTGCTGCGCGGCGGGCCGGTCGAGACCAAGCGCGGCTTCGTTCTGCACAGCGCCGACTTCTTCCTGGAATCGGCGACGCTGCCGATCGACGAGGGCATCTGCCTGACCGCGACGCTCGACATCCTGCGCGCCATCGCCGTCGGCACCGGGCCGGAGAATGCCGTGCTGGCGCTCGGCTATGCCGGCTGGGGCGCGGGCCAACTCGAATCCGAGATCCAGTCCAATGGCTGGCTGCATTGCGCCGCAGATCAGGCGCTGCTTTTCGACGACGCGCTCGACACCAAATACGCCCGCGCGCTCAGCAAGCTCGGCATCGACCAGGCCTTCCTGTCGAAGGATGCAGGGCACGCCTGAGGGCCGCGTCGGGCCTTACGCCGCCTCGAAGGACGAGCTCGACGCTCCGACCAGCCGCCGTGCCTCCGCCGCCGTCATCGGCTGGCCGAATGTGTAGCCCTGCGCGTATTGGCAGCCGAGCTGATAGAGCTCGATCGCATCCGATTCGGTCTCGGCGCCCTCGGCGACCACGTCCATCTGCAGGTCGGCGGCGAGCTGGACGATCGAGCGCAGGATCACCGGCGGCTTACCGTTGCCCATCTGGCGCACGAAGCTCTGGTCGATCTTGATCGTGTCGAAGGGGAAGCGCTGCAGATAGGACAGCGAGGAATAGCCGGTTCCGAAATCGTCGAGCGACAGCCCGGCGCCGAGATCGCGGATGCGGCTGAGCATCTGTGCGGCATATTCCGGGTTCTCCATCACCAGGCTCTCGGTGATCTCGAGCTTGAGCGTGCCAGGCAGGACGCGCCGGCGCGCCAGCACGGCCTTGACGTCCTTCAGCAGGTCGTGACGCAGCAATTGCCGGCTGGAGACGTTGACGCTGGCGAAGATCGGCGGCTCGACCTCGAGCGCAGCCTGCCAGGCGGCGAGCTCGCGCGCGGTCCGGTCCATCACATAGACGCCGAGGTCGACGATTAGCCCGGTCTCCTCGGCGATCGCGATGAAGTCCTGCGGCAGCAGCCGGCCCTCGCGCGGATGGTCCCAGCGCATCAGCGCCTCGAAGCCGGCGATGGTCCGATCCTCCAGTCTGACGATCGGCTGGTACATGACCTGGATCTCGCCGCGCTCGATCGCCCGGCGCAGATCGCTTTCGAGCGCGAGTCGGTCGTTACGGTCGCTGCGCATCGCCGGAACGAAGACCTCGACCAGATTGCCGCCCTGGTTCTTGGCGTGAGCCATGGCGAGCTCGGCATTCTTCAGCGCATCGTCCTTGCGTGCCGTCGGCGTGCCGTCGAAGAGCGCGAGGCCGATCGAGGGCGTCAGCACGATCTCGCGCTCGGCGAAGGTGATCGGCGTCGAGACGGCGCGGCGGATCAGCTCGGCGAGGGCCAGAACCCGCTCAGGATCCGATTCCGAGACCAGGATCATCGCGAAGATGTCGCCACCGACCCGGGCCAGCGTGTCCTGCGTCCGCAGCAGGCGGCCGAGACGGCGCGCCAGCGTCAGCAGGATCGAATCGCCGGCCGAGAAGCCGACCGATTCGTTGACCTGCTTGAAGCGATCGATGTCGATGACGATCACGGTCGGGCGGATGGCGTCATCGGCTCGGCTGAAACCGAACACCGCCGAGAGCCGGTCCTGGAACAATTCGCGATTGGGCAGGCCGGTCAGGTTGTCGTGCACGGCGTCGTGCAGCATGCGCTCCTGCGCGGTGCGCTGCTCGGTGACATCGGCGAGCGTGCCGATGACGCGGATGACCTCGCCGTCCGAGCCGATCACCGGCCGGGCCTTCAGGCTGAACCAGTGATAGGCGCCGTTCGCGGCGCGCAGGCGGAAATCGAGCTGCAGCTTGCCGCGGCGCTGCTCGATCACCGCGTCGAGCGAGACGCGGTAGCGGTCGCGGTCGGCGACATGCATGTGTTCGAGCCAGCGCGCGGCCGAGCCCTCGAGCGCGCCCTTGGACAGGCCGAGCAGTGTCTCGGCCTGGGGCGAGACGAAGATCTTGTCGGCGGAGACGTCCCAGTCGAAGACGAGGTCGCCTGCGCCGGAGAGGGCGAGGGCCCGCCGCTCGGTATCCGAGACCAGGCCCTGCGCCAGCGCGCCGCCGGCAAAGGCGTGCTGCACGACGGTGAAGCCGATCAGCAGCACGATCAGGACGAGGCCGCCGATCAGCGCCGGTGGCACGAGATCGCGGGTGACCTGGCCGATCACCGTGAAGCCGGCCGCGGTCACCCAGACCAGCAGCAGGAACCAGGTCGGGATCAGCATCACCGCCCGCTCATAGCCATGGGTGGCGAGGTGCAGGATCAGCACGAAGCCGATGGCCGCGACGGCGGCGATCGAGATGCGGGCGATGCCCGACGCCATCGGCGCGTCGAAGACCGCAAGGCCGACGAGGCCGGCAAGGCCCAGGATCCAGATGAGGGTGATGTGACTGTAGCGCACATGCCAGCGCGACAGGTTGAGATAGGCGAATAGGAAGACCAGCAGAGTCGCCGCCAGCACCACCTCCGCGCCGGCGCGGTATATTCGCTCGATCGCAGGCGTCAGCGGGAAGATGCGCTGGAAGAAACCGAAATCGAGGCCGGCATAGGCCAGCACCGCCCAGGCCAGCGCCGCTGCGGCCGGGAAGATCACCGCGCCCTTGACCACGAAGATGATGGTCAGGAACAGCGCCAGCAGGCCGGCGATGCCGATGATGATGCCCTTGTAGAGCGTCAGCCCGTTGGTCTTCTGGCGATAGGCTTCCGGCTCGAACAGATAAAGCTGCGGCAGGTTCGGCGACTTCAGCTCGGCCACGAAGGTGACGGTCGTGCCGGGATCGAGCGTGATCTGGAAGATGTCGGCGTCGGGCGCTTCCTCGCGCTCGGGCCGCAGGCCCTGGCTCGCGGTGATCGCCTCGATGCGGCGGTCGCCGAGGTCGGGCCAGACCACGCCCGAGCCGATCAGCCGATGGAAGGGGGCGACCAGCAGCCGGTCGATCTGCTCGTCGGAATCATTGGTCAGCGCGAACACGATCCAGTCCGGCCGCGCTCCCGATTCGCGCGCCCGGACGGCGATGCGCCGGACGATGCCGTCGGCGCCCGGCGCGGTCGAGATCTGGATGACGTCGCCATCCGCCTTGTTGCGCTCGACCACATCCGTCAGGTCGAGCACTGGCACGTCGAGCGGCACACGCTGGGCCTCGACCGCCAGCGCCGGGCGCAGCAGCGTGAGCAGCACCAGCATCAGGAGGCCGAAAACGGCGATGCCGGACCGGAGGAAGCGGGATGTCGATGACAAGATGAGCTCTGCGGGGAATTCTTCAGGCGTGATGGCCAGTGGTACCGGCGCGACGTGGCGAGGGCAAGGCAGCGCCGGCCTGTTCACAGCTTGCGATCGGTTTCGGCAGGGCGGCGCAGCTCGGAGGCCAGGATGCCGTAGAGCAGATGATCGGCCCAGACGCCGTTGATGCGCAGATAGCCGCGCGCCTCGCCTTCATGAGTGAAGCCGACGCGCTCCAGCAGCCGGCGCGAGGGCTCGTTGTGCGGCAGGCAGGCCGCCTCGACCCGGTGCAATGCGAGCTCGGAGAAGGCGAAGTCGAGCGCACCGCGCACCGCCTCGGTCATGTGGCCCTTGCCGGCATGGCGCTGGCCCATCCAGTAGCCGAGCGTGCAGGCCTGGGCGACGCCGCGCCTGACGAGACCGAGGGTGAGCCCGCCGAGCAATGTCTCCGAGCGGGCATCGAGGATGAAGAGAGAATAGGCTTCGTCGGTCGCGATCTCGCGGGCGGCGCGCTTGACCCGCAGGCGGAACGAGGCGCGAGTCAGGTCGTCCTCGGTCCAGACCGGCTCCCACGGGGTGAGGAAGTCGCGGCTCTCCATCCGCAGGCTCGCCCAGGCCGAGTAGTCGCCGGCGAGCGGAGCGCGCAGGATCAGGTTCTGCGTCCTGATCAGCGGCCGCGTCGGCGGGTCGGTGGCGAAGCGGAAAAGGGCCATCGTCGTCAGGCGGCTCGCGCCAGCATGGCGCGCAAGGCGGTCGCCGGAGCGAGATCGTCGAGCGGGCCGACGGCGGCGACCGTGACCACGCCGTCGAGCAGGGTCTGGCCGGCGGCGCGCACATCGGCGAGGCTGACCGCATCGAGTCGGCGCGCAAGCTCTTCGCGCGGGATCGCCCGGCCGAAGACCAGCACCTGCCGCGCCATCTGCTCGAGCTTGCCGCCAGGGCTCTCCAGCGAAGCCAGCAGCCCAACCTTCATCTGCGCCCGGGCACGGGCGACCTCGGCCTCGCTGACGTCGCGGGCTGCCTGGCTCAGGCAATCGAGCGCGACCTCGACGAGCTCGCCGACATCCTCTGGCGCAGTGCCAGCGCTGATGCCGAAGACGCCGCAGTCGGAGAAGGGCCAGTGGAAGGCGTCGATCGCATAGGCGAGGCCGCGGCGCTCGCGCACCTCCTGGAACAACCGCGAGGACAGGCCGCCACCGAGCACGGCCGAAAAGATCTGCAGCGGGTAGTGCACGCCGTTGGTGAACGGCTTGCCGGGGAAGCCGAGGACGATGTGGACCTGCTCTTCGTCGCCGTCGATGCGGGCTTCGCCACCCTGATAGGCTGCTTGCGAGCGCGCCTCGGGGGCGGTCGCAGGCCGCGCCGGCAGCGCGGCGAGTGCCGTCTTCGCCAGGGCGACGAGCTCGTCATGATCGACGGCGCCGGCCGCGGCCAGCACCATGTTGCCGGCATGGTAGTGCCGGTCGAGATAGGCGCGGATCGCCTCGGGCGTGAAGCTCTTCACCGTCTCCGCGGTGCCGAGGATCGGCCGGCCGAGCGGCTGCTCCGGGAAGGCGGCCTGCAGGAAGCGGTCATAGACGAGATCGTCCGGCGTATCCTGCACGGCGCCGATCTCCTGCAGGATCACGCCTTTCTCGCGCGCCAGCTCCTCCTCGGTGAGCGAGGGCTGGGTCAGGATGTCGGCGAGGATGTCGACCGCCAGCGGCAGGTCCTGGCCGAGCACGCGGGCGGTGTAGCAGGTGTATTCGACCGATGTCGCGGCGTTGAGATCACCGCCGACGCTCTCGATCTCCTCGGCGATCTGGAGGGCAGTGCGCCGGGCCGTGCCCTTGAACGCCATATGCTCGAGGAGGTGAGCGAGGCCATGTTCGTGCGGCAGCTCGTCGCGCGCGCCGGCGCCGATCCAGATGCCGAGCGAGACGGTCGAGGCATGGGCCATGCGCTCTGAGACGATGCGCAGCCCCGATGGCAGTGTCGTCAGGCTGACGGCCGGGTCATGACCGGCCTCGCCCGGCTTCACAGTCTTCGGCTTGTCCGTCTTTGCCTTCAACGTCTTGATCACCTTCATGCCGCAGCGCTCCGGACTGCCCGAGCCCGCTCGGCGACGAAACGTTCGAGCTTGCCCTGGTCGTTCGGCAGCAGGCTGAAGCGCTCCTTGCGCTCCATCAGGTCGGAAAGATGCGCGGGCAGGGCCGGCGTGACGCCGCTCGCCGCCGCGACGGCCGCCGGGAACTTGGCGGGATGGGCGGTGCCGAGCGCGACCACCGGCGTCGCCGGATCGGCGGCGAGCAGCTTGCGGGCGGCGGCGACGCCGATCGCGCTGTGCGGATCGAGCAGGTAGCCGGCCTCGCGCCAGGTCGTGCCGATCTCGGCCGCGATCGAGGCCTCGTCCTGCGCGACCGCATCGAAATCGGCGCGGATGCGGGCGAGCGGCTCGGCCGCGATCTCGAAGCGGCCGGACTGCGCCAGTGACTGCATCAGCCGGCGCACAGCGGCGCCGTCGCGGCCATGCGCCTCGAACAGCAGCCGTTCGAAGTTCGAGGAGATCTGGATGTCCATCGAGGGCGAGGTCGTCGCCGCGACGCCGCGCATCTCGTAGACGCCAGTCTCCAGCGTGCGCGCCAGGATGTCGTTGCTGTTGGTGCCGACCATCAGGCGGCCGATCGGCAGCCCCATCTGCTTGGCGATCCAGCCGGCGAGGATGTCGCCGAAATTGCCTGTGGGCACCGCGAAGGAGACCGGCCGGCGCGGAGCGCCGAGCGCGACCGCCGCGGTGAAGTAGTAGACGACCTGCGCCGCGATCCTCGCCCAGTTGATCGAGTTGACGCCGGAGAGACGCAGTTCGTCGCGGAAGGCGTGGTGGTTGAACAGCGCCTTCACCAGGTTCTGGCAGTCGTCGAAGGTGCCCTCGACCGCGATGGCGTGGACATTGTCCGCCTCGACCGTGGTCATCTGCCGGCGCTGCACGTCGGAGACGCGGCCGTGCGGGTAGAGGATGAAGACGTCGACGCGCTCCAGCCCCTTGAAGGCGTCGATCGCGGCGCCGCCGGTGTCGCCCGAGGTCGCGCCGACGATGGTGGCACGCTCGCCGCGCTGCGCCAGCACATGGTCCATCAGCCGCCCCAGCAGCTGCATCGCCACGTCCTTGAAGGCGAGCGTCGGGCCGTGGAAGAGCTCGAGCGAGAACAGGTTGTCGCCGAGCTGGACGAGCGGGCAGACGGCCGGATGGCGGAAGGTGCCATAGGCGTCGCCGATCATCGCCTTCAGCGCATCGGCGGCAATGTCGCCATCGGCGAGGGCACCGACGACGCGCTCGGCGACCTCGGCATAGGATTTCCCAGCGAAACCGGCGATCTCCTGCGCATCGAGGCGTGGCAGGGATTGCGGCAGATAGAGGCCGCCGTCACGAGCAAGTCCAGCGAGCAGCGCATCGGCGAAGGAGAGCGACGGCGCTTCGCCACGGGTCGAAATATGCAGCACGGTGATGATCTCTGATGTCGTGCTGATCCTATAGGCCCGTTGACGGGGGAGGGCAAAGTCCGGCTACGCAAACCGGCCTTGCCCTGCGAGGTTTCCGGGGTTCGGGCGCCTCAGCTCTGCGGATCAGGCTTCCTCAGCGCCTGCCAGGCGTAGGCCGCGAACACGCCGATCAGCGTCAGCGCCAGCCCCCACCAGGTCAGCGCGTATTGCAGGTGGTTGTCGGGGATGCGGGCGATCAGCTCGTTGACGTCGACACCGGCCGGCGGCGTCAGCCCGTCGCCCTGGCGCTCGGCCTCCAGATAGACCGGCGCGATCGTTCCGATGCCCAAGGCCGCGGCGATGGCGACGGGATCGCGCGTGTAGAATTCGCGCTGCTGCGGCAGGTCGGCGGGCGTGAAGCTGTTGCGCGTTTCGGGTGCGCGCAGATAGCCGGTGATGGTCGCCGTACCTGTCGCGGGTGCGATGGCGGCGAAGCGGCTCTCCGGCACGAAGCCGCGATTGACCAGGATGGTCATGCCGTCCTCCAGGCGAAAGCCCTGGAAGATCCAGCGGCCGAAGCCGGAAAGCTGGCGCGAGCCGGGCGGGCCGGCGGCGATGGTGGTGCGCACGCTGGCGATGCCGTCGAGATAGCTTCCCTTGGCCTGTGCGCGCGTGAGGTCGAGCTTCGGCCAGCCGCCATTGGCGGACAGCTGCACGGGGGCGGCCTTGGCTTGCGCCTCCAGGCGCGTGATGAAGACGTGCTTCTCGCTCATGCGCAGCCATTGCCAGGCGCCGAGGCTGAAGAGCACGCAAACGCCGATCACGGTCAGGATGGCCGGCAGCAGCAGCTTCGGCCCGGATGTCGTCGAGACGGACGCGCTCACTTCTTCAGCCTGCCTTCCTCGGCCTTGTGGGCATATTGCAGGGCGACCGCGAGCCCCTTCATCGGCCTGAGCAGCCCGAGGCAGGTGACGAGCGCCAGCGGCAGCCAGAGCACGAGGTGCACCCACATCGGCGGCGTGTAGGCGATCTCGACGTAGAGCGCGAGGCCGAGCACGAAGAAGCCGGCGATCAGCATGATGAACACCGCCGGCCCGTCAGCCGAATCGGCGAAGGCGAAATCGAGCCCGCAGGCGGCGCAACGTGGCTTCAGCTTGAGATAGCCGTCGAAGAGCTTGCCTTCGCCGCAGCGCGGGCAGCGGCCGGCCAGCCCCGTCGCGAAGGGCGAGGGCGGGGTGATCTGCGGCTCGGCCATGTCGATCTCCTCAAATGGAAAGGGCGGCCTTGCGGCCGCCCCTGTCTCAGGTTCGCGGCCGCTTCCGGCCCGAGAGCTAGTGCGCAGCCGGCACCCCGGCGCCCCAGACATAGATCGAGGCGAACAGGAACAGCCAGACCACGTCGACGAAGTGCCAGTACCAGGCGGCGAACTCGAAGCCGAGATGCTGGTCCGGCTTGAAGTGGCCGAGATAGACGCGCCACAGGCAGATCGCCAGGAAGATCGTGCCGATGATGACGTGGAAACCGTGGAAGCCGGTCGCCATGAAGAAGGTCGCGCCGTAGATGTTGCCTTTGAAGGCGAAGGCGGCGTGCGCGTACTCGTAGGCCTGGCAGGTCGTGAACAGGATGCCGAGGATCACGGTCAGCCACAGGCCCTGCTTCAGGCCCTTCCGGTCGCCCTGGATCAGGGCGTAGTGCGCCCAGGTCACGGTCGTGCCGGAGGTCAGGAGGATCAGGGTGTTGAGCAGCGGCAGGTGCCAGGGATCGAAGGTCTCGATGCCCTTCGGCGGCCAGTGCCCGCCGGTGAACTCGGCGCGGGCGTACTGGATGTGCTCGCCGGTGAACAGGCTGGCGTCGAAATAGGCCCAGAACCAGGCGACGAAGAACATCACCTCGGAGGCGATGAACATCAGCATGCCGTAGCGGTGATGCAGCTGCACCACGCGGGTGTGATGCCCCTCGCGCTCGGCCTCGCGGGTCACGTCCATCCACCAGGCGAGCATGGTGTAGAGCACGCCGAGCAGGCCGACGCCGAATACCAGCGGGCCGATGGTCATGCCGGCGATCGGCAGCGACTTCATCCACATCACGGCGCCCATCGCCATGATGGTCGCGCTGCCGGCGCCGACGATCGGCCACGGGCTCGGGTCGACGAGGTGGTAGTCGTGGTTCTTGGTATGGGCCCCGGCCATCGTGCTCAAGTCTCCGCGTCCGTAGAAGTGCAGCGCTTGTCGTGCAGCTTTATAGTTTCGATTGGTTGCCGTCACCCTTGCTTTCCGCCACCGGCTGCCCGTTCTTCGACGGGAAGTAGGTGTAGGACAGGGTGATCGCTTTCAGGCTGGCAAGCTCGCGGTTCAACTCGATCTCGGGATCGATGTAGAACACCACCGGCGCTTCCAGGGTTTCGCCAGGCTGCAGCGTCGTCTCGGTGAAGCAGAAGCACTGGATCTTGACGAAATAGGCGCCGGACTGGTTCGGCTGGACATTGTAGGTCGCGATGCCGGTCATCGGCCGCGAGGACGTGTTGGTGATCTTGTAGAACACCGTCTGCGTCACGCCGACCTGCGCGCGGATCTCCGTCTTCTCCGCCTCGAAGCGCCAGCCCAGCGCCGGGGCGACATTGGCGTCGAACGAGACCTGGACGATGCGGTCGCTGGTCTTGCCGGTGGCGGCGGTACCGACCATCGGCGTGCCCGCGAAGCCCGTGACCTTGCAGAACAGGTTGTAGAGCGGCACCGCGGCGAAGGAGAGCCCGGTCATGGCGAGCACGGCGGCGCTGCAGGCGAGGACGGTGCGGCGGTTGCGGGAGGCGGACGTCATCGCGTCACAGCGGCCGGTTGAGGATCGCCGGCCCGGTCTTGGCCAGCGTCACGATGAAGAAGAACAGCACGAGGCCGCCGAGCACGAGCGCGAGCGCGATCGAGCGGCGATTGCGCCTCGCCATGTCCTCCGGCGAGAACGGCGCGGGGGGCTGCTTCTTGCCTTGCGGGTCCTGGCTCATCCCAGCACCTTGGGCAGGGCCCACATCAGGCCGAGGCCGTTCTCGGCCAGGAGCACGGCGAAGAGCAGGAAGAGATAGAGGATCGAGAAGCCGAACAGGGCATAGGCCGCCTTGTTCGCCGCTTCACCTTCTGTGACCTTGAGCACGCGCAGCGCCAGGCCGATCATCGCGAGCCCGGTCACCACCGAGACGATCAGGTAGATCAGCCCGCCGAAGCCCATCAGCGCCGGCAGCACTGCGACCGGGGTGAGCACCAGCGTATAGGCCATGATCTGGCGGCGCGTCGCGGCCGGGCCGGCGACGTTCGGCAGCATCGGGATGCCGGCGCGGGCATAGTCCGAGGACTTCACCAAGGCGAGCGCCCAGAAATGCGGCGGCGTCCACAGGAAGATGATGGCGAACAGGACGATCGAGGTCAGGCCGAAATCGCCGGTGACCACCGCTTCGCCGATCATCGGCGGGAAGGCGCCCGCGGCGCCGCCGATGACGATGTTCTGCGGCGTCGCCCGCTTCAGCCACATCGAATAGATCACGGCGTAGAAGAAGATCGTGAAGGCCAGCATCGCCGCCGAGAGCAGGTTGGCGACGAGCCCGAGCACCAGAACCGAGCCGACCGAGAGCGTCAGTCCGAAGGCGAGCGCCTCCGAAGGCAGGATGCGGCCGGCGGGGATCGGGCGGCCGGCGGTGCGCGCCATCACGGCGTCGATGTCGGCGTCCCACCACATGTTGAGGCAGCCCGACGCGCCGGCGCCGACCGAGATCGCCAGCAGCGCCGCAAAGCCGATCACCGGATTGACCGAGCCGGGCGCCGCGACCATGCCGCCGAGCGCCGTCACGATCACCAGGAACATCACCCGCGGCTTGAGCAGCGCGAAGAAGTCGCGCGCCTCGCCGGTGGAACTCAGCGCGACCCCGTCGTCAGCCTGGTTGATCTGATCGAAGGCAGCAGACATCGAAATTCGTTCGCTTCAACTCATGGGGATGCCCGATGGGCATCGGTTGCGGGATCCGCCCGTCTCCGGAACGCCCTTGATCGGGCGCTCGGGGGAGGGGCGGCGGCGGGCTGTCGTGCCCGCCGCCGATTTGGTCAGTGGTCCGAGCCGGTGATGCGCGGCAACGTCTCGAACTGGTGGAAGGGCGGCGGCGAGGGCAGGGTCCACTCGAGCGTGGTCGCGCCTTCACCCCACGGATTGTTGCCGGCGAGCTCCTTGCGGGAGAAGGCGACGATGATGCCGTAGAGCCAGACCAGGAGGCCGGCAGCGAAGATGTAGGAGCCGATCGACGACCAGAAGTGCCAGCCGGCGAACGCATCCGGATAGTCGACATAGTGGCGCGGCATGCCGGCCAGGCCGAGGAAGTGCTGCGGGAAGAACAGCAGGTTCGCGCCGATGAAGGCGATCCAGAAGTGCAGGCGGCCGATCCAGTCCGGGATGATGTAGCCGCTCATCTTCGGGAACCAGTAGTAGAAGCCCGCGAAGATGCCGAACACCGCACCGAGCGACAGCACGTAGTGGAAGTGCGCCACCACGTAGTAGGTCGCGTGCAGCGAGCGGTCGAGGCCGGCATTGGCCAGCACGACGCCGGTGACGCCGCCGACGGTGAACAGGAAGATGAAGCCGATCGCCCAGACCATCGGCGCGGTGAAGCGGAGCGAGCCGCCCCACATCGTCGCGATCCAGGAGAAGATCTTCACGCCGGTCGGAACCGCGATCACCATCGTCGCGAAGACGAAGTAGCGCTGCGTGTTGAGCGACAGGCCGACCGTGTACATGTGGTGGGCCCAGACGATGAACCCGACCACGCCGATCGCGACCATGGCGTAGGCCATGCCGAGATAGCCGAAGATCGGCTTCTTCGAGAAGGTCGAGATGATGTGGCTGACGATGCCGAAGGCCGGCAGGATCATGATGTACACTTCGGGGTGGCCGAAGAACCAGAACAGGTGCTGGTAGAGCACCGGGTCGCCGCCGCCGGCCGGGTCATAGAAGGTCGTGCCGAAATTGCGGTCGGTCAGCAGCATGGTGATCGCGCCGGCCAGCACCGGCAGAGCCAGCAGCAGCAGGAAGGCGGTGACCAGAACGCCCCAGGCGAACAGCGGCATCTTGTGCATGGTCATGCCAGGCGCGCGCATGTTCAGGATGGTGGTGATGAAGTTGATCGCGCCCAGGATCGAGGCCGCGCCGGCAAGGTGCAGCGACAGGATGCCGAAATCGACCGCGGGGCCGGGATGGCCCGTCGACGAGAATGGCGGATAGACCGTCCAGCCTGTGCCGACGCCATGCGCGCCCGGCGCGCCCTCGACGAACATCGAGGTCAGCAGCAGGATCAGCGCCGCCACCGTCAGCCAGAACGAGATGTTGTTCATGCGCGGGAAGGCCATGTCCGGCGCGCCGATCATCAGCGGCACGAACCAGTTGCCGAAGCCGCCGATGACCGCGGGCATGACCATGAAGAAGATCATGATCAGGCCGTGGCCGGTCACGAAGACATTGTAGCTCTGGCCGTTGGCGAAGATCTGCAGGCCGGGCTGCTGCAGCTCGATGCGCATCATGATCGAGAGGAAGCCGCCGATCAGGCCGGAGATGACGGCGAAGATCAGGTAGAGCGTGCCGATGTCCTTGTGATTGGTCGACAGCAGCCAGCGCCGCCACCCCGTCGGGGTGTGGTGCTCGTGGTCGTGGGCGTCGTCATGCCCGTGAGCGTGGGGAGCCGCGGTAGCCATGGAATTCGTCTCCTCCTGCGAATGCGGTTCGCGTGAGTTCTTTAAAATGTCGGGTTCAGCGGGTCGCTTCGGCGACCTTGCTGGCGGCGTCGGCCGCATTGGCGAACTTCTGCTTCGCTTCCGCGACCCAGGCCGTGTAGCGCTCCTGGCTGACGACGCGGATGGCGATCGGCATGAAGGCGTGGTTCTGGCCGCAGATGAACGAGCACTGGCCGTAGAAGATGCCTTCGCGGTCGGCCTTGAACCAGGTCTCGTTCAGGCGGCCGGGGATGGCGTCGATCTTCACGCCGAAGGCCGGCAGGGCGAACTTGTGGATGACGTCGGCGCCGGTGATCTGCAGGCGCACGATCTTGCCGACCGGGACGACCGCCTCGTTGTCGACGGCGAGCAGGCGGGGCGCCTCGGATTCTGCGATCTTCTTGGACGAGATCGCCTCGGCGCGCTGCTTCTCGTCGAGCATCAGCGAATCGAAGCCGAAGGAGCCGCCGTCCTGCGGATATTCATAGGACCAGTACCACTGCTTGCCGGTGACCTTCACGGTCATGTCGGCCTGCGGAATTTCGAGCTGCAGCTTGAGCAGGCGGAAGGAGGGAATCGCGATCACGACGAGGATCAGGACCGGGACGATCGTCCAGGCCACCTCGAGCAGGGCGTGGTGGGTGGTCTTCGAGGGGACCGGGTTCGCCTTCTCGTTGAAGCGGAAGACGACATAGACCAGCAGGCCCAGCACGAAGAGCGAGACGATGAAGATCAGCACGTTCACCCAGTCGTGGAACCAGTGGATGAACGTCATCACCTCGGAGTTGGCCGGCTGCAGGTTCAGCTGCCAGGGGTGCGGCATGCCGTTCTGGGCCGATGCGACGGCCGGCAAAAACGCCACCAGAGCGGCAGCAAGGGCCGCCAGCGCGTTCCTAAGAGGAGTGGTCACAAATCGCATCGGTCCGACATAGCTCCTTTGATGCCGCGCGATCTGCCTCCGTCAGCTTCCAGACAGGCGCGCGCCGGGATCGCCACGTCTGGCTGCCCCGGTTCTTCGGCATTGCGATAAATCAAAGATCACGCTTGCGCCAGTGGGGCAATGACAGGCTGTGACGCAGTCCGTGCGGCATAAGCACGCGACGAGTGCATGGGCGCCGGGCGGCCGATTGGCGCTGTCCGCATCGAGTCTGCCGCGCAGACGCACGTGATCCTTCGCCTTGACAGGAATCGGGACGCATGGTCGGAACGCATTCTCGCGTGGCGGGGGCGCCGTTTCGGTGTGGGTGTGCGCACATTCCCACACCTGTAAGGAGAGGATGACAGGGATGCGCTCATTGATCGGTCCCGTGGCCGCGGCGCTCGCCGTCCTCGGCTGCGGCTGGCTTGCGGCCACGCCGGCCCTTGCGCAAGGCGCGGTACGCTCCACCCATGGTGATTGGCAGATGCGCTGCGAGACGCCGCCCGGCGCCAAGGCGGAGCAATGCGCGCTCGTGCAGAACGTCGCCGCCGAGGACCGCCCGAATCTGACGCTGCTCGTCATCGTGCTGAAGACAGCCGACCAGAAGAGCCGTCTGCTGCGCGTCGTCGCTCCGCTCGGCGTGCTGCTGCCCTCCGGCCTCGGCCTCAAGATCGACGATAAGGATATTGGTCGCGCCGGCTTCGTGCGCTGCCTGACCACCGGCTGTGTCGCCGAGGTGGTGATGGACGATACCCTGCTCGGCCAGCTCAAGACTGGTAAGAGCGCCACATTCATCGTGTTTCAGACGCCCGAGGAAGGGGTCGGAATCCCGGTTTCGCTCAACGGATTCGGTCCCGGTGTGGAGGCTTTGCCGTGATTGATCGCTTCGCTGGCCGTGTCGGCCGGTTCGCTTTGCCTGCCGCTCTGGCGTTCGCGCTCGCCGGCTGTGGTTCCTCCGGCTCGTCCGGCACCGGCGAGCCGAGCTCCGCGCAGAAGCTCGGCAATATCCTCATGTTCCAGTCGACCACGCCGCCGGCGCCCAACCAGCTGCCGCAGGACGACGAGGTCAATTTCATCTGCCCGCAGGTGATCGTCGCCGATGGCGGCGCCGCGATCCGCGCCCAGTCCGGTGCGGACAGCGGCAGCCTGCGCAGCCAGGTCTCGATCAACACCGTGGCGCGCGAGTGCACGCCGGTCGGCAAGGATGGCGGCTTCACCCTCAAGGTCGGCGTCGAGGGCCGTATCCTGATCGGCCCGGCCGGCAGCCCCGGCAGCTATGGCGCGACGCTGGTCACCCAGGTGATGCGCAACAACCAGGTCATCGCGCGCCGCAGCGCCCGCGTCGGCGGCGCCATCCCCAGTGGCCAGACCGGTAGCGATTTCTCGCATGTCGAGAGCAATATCTCGGTTCCGGCGGGCTCCGGCGAGGTCGAGATCGTCGTCGGTTTGAGCCCGGGTGGCGGCGAGCCGGCGCGGCGCCGGCGCAGATAGGCAGCATACTGCCGTGAATTCGGGCGGGTGGGCCGATTGACTCGGCCCCTCGCTAGTCTATTGCTGGCCCAGCCGTAATCATCCCCGCGGGAGAGACCGGAGCCGGACTTGTCCGGACCCGGCGCCGAAGGCGCAACCGCCCCGGAAACGCTCAGGCTTAAAGGACCGCGCGGGAGTTGGCACTCTGGAAAGCGGCGGAGCTCTGTTCCGCCCACCGACGGGGGTAACCCGCCCAGGCTTCGGCCGGCGGGGAAATCTCTCAGGTCCCAGGACAGAGGGGGCGCGCTCCGGACGATTCCGTCCGGGGTTCGCGCTCGACTCTGGAAGGGACGCCATGGCTGCCGAAGCCGAGACTGCAAGCACCGAGCCCCTGCTCAAGACGCCGCTGCACGCCCGCCATGTCACGCTCGGCGCGCGCATGGTGCCGTTCGCCGGCTACGACATGCCGGTGCAGTATCCGGCCGGCATCATGGCCGAGCACAACTGGACGCGCGAGAGCGCCGGCCTGTTCGATGTTTCGCATATGGGTCAGGCCTTCCTCGTCGGCCCCGACCATGAGACCACCGCCCGCGCATTCGAGGCGCTGATCCCGGCCGACATCGTCAACCTGCCGCCCGGCAAGCAGCGCTATTCGCAGCTGCTGAACGAGGAGGGCGGCATCCTCGACGATTTGATGGTGACGCGCTCGGCCGATCCGGACGAGGACGGCGCGCTGCTGCTCGTCGTCAACGCTGCCTGCAAGACGCAGGACTACGCCCATATCGAGGCGCGGTTGCCGGCCAATGTGAAGCTGGTCAAGGCCGAGCATCGCGGCCTGATCGCCCTGCAGGGCCCGAAGGCCGAGGAGGCGCTGGCGGCGCTGAATCCCGAGGCCGCCGAGATGGGCTTCATGACCCTGCGCACGCTGAAGCTCGGCGGCGTCAAGGCCAATGTCAGCCGCTCCGGCTATACCGGCGAGGACGGTTACGAGATCTCCGCCGCGGCCGACCGCATCGGCGAGATCTGGGACGCGCTTCTGCTCGACGCACGCGTCAAGCCGATCGGTCTCGGTGCCCGCGATTCGCTGCGCCTCGAAGCTGGCCTGTGCCTCTACGGCCATGACATCGACACCACGACCTCGCCGGTCGAGGCGGCGCTCAACTGGTCGATCCAGAAGCGCCGGCGCGAGGAGGGCGGCTTCCCGGGGGCAGCCCGCATCCAGCGCGAATTCGCCGAGAAGCCGGCCCGCATCCGCGTCGGCCTGCTGCCGGAAGGCCGGGCTCCGGCCCGAGAAGGTGCGGAGATCGCCACCGCCGACGGCACTGTCGTCGGCAAGGTCACTTCTGGCGGCTTCGGCCCGACCCTGAACGGCCCCTGCGCCATGGGCTATGTCGCCAAGGAGTATTCGGCTCCTGGCACGAAGCTTGACCTGATCGTGCGCGGCAAGCCGCTGCCGGCGACCATCGCCGCGATGCCTTTCGTCCCCAACCGCTACAAGCGCTGAGCTTCACCCTTTTACGCCGGAGGAAACCATGGCCGAGACCCGTTACACCAAGGATCACGAATACATCCGCATCGAGGGTGACACCGGCACGGTCGGCATCACCGACTATGCCCAGGGCCAGCTCGGCGACGTCGTCTTCGTCGAGCTGCCGACCGTCGGCAAGGCGCTCGCCAAGGGCGGCGAAGCCGCCGTCGTCGAAAGCGTCAAGGCCGCCTCCGAGGTCTACGCGCCGGTCTCCGGCGAAGTCGTCGCCGTCAACAGCGAGCTCGAGGCCGCGCCCGGCACTGTCAACGAGGACCCGGCCGGCAAGGGCTGGTTCGTCAAGATCAAGCTGACGAACGCCGGCGAGCTCGACGGCCTGCTCAGCGAGGCCGAGTACCAGGACTACGTCAAGACGCTCTGAAGCCGTCACTCTGATCCGGAGGTCCCAAGCCTCCGGACCAGAAGGCACTGGTCGAAGAGATGCTCGGGCGGAGCCCGAGCGTGACGCCATTCAAGGAACCTCCATGCGCTATCTTCCCCTGACCGAGACCGACCGCGAGGACATGCTCGCGCGCATCGGCGTGCCCGATGTCGACGCACTCTTCTCCGACGTGCCGAACGGCAAGCTGTTGAAGGAGCCGCTCGACCTGCCGCGCGCCAAGGGCGAGCTCGAGGTCGAGCGCATCCTTGGGCGGATGTCGTCGAAGAACATGGCAGCCGGCTCGGTGCCGTTCTTCGTCGGGGCAGGGGCCTACAAGCACCATGTCCCGGCGACGGTCGACCATCTGATCCAGCGCTCGGAATTCCTGACCAGCTACACGCCCTACCAGCCGGAGATCGCCCAGGGCACGCTGCAATACCTCTTCGAGTTCCAGACCCAGGTCGCGGCGTTGACCGGCATGGAGGTCGCCAACGCCTCGATGTATGACGGCTCGACCGGCACGGCCGAGGCGGTGCTGATGGCGCATCGCGTCACCCAGCGGCGCAAGGCGGTGCTCTCCGGCGGCTTGCATCCGCACTACACCCAGGTCGTCGAGACCCTCTCCGAGATGGCGAATGACGAGGTCGTGGCGTTGAAGCCCGACGTTCGCGCCACCGAGGACATCCTCGCTGCGATCGACGACAGCGTCTCCTGCGTCGTCGTGCAGTCGCCCGACGTCTTCGGCAACCTGCGTGATCTCAAGCCGATCGCCGAGAAGGCCCATGCACATGGCGCGCTGCTGATCGCGGTCTTCACCGAGGTCGTCTCGCTCGGCGTGGTGACGCCGCCGGGCGCGCAGGATGCCGACATCGTCGTCGGTGAGGGCCAGTCGATCGGCAATGCCCTGAACTTCGGCGGTCCCTATGTCGGCCTCTTCGCCGCCAAGTCGAAATATGTCCGCCAGATGCCGGGCCGGCTCTGCGGCGAGACGGTCGATGCCGATGGCCGTCGCGGCTTCGTGCTGACGCTCTCGACCCGTGAGCAGCATATCCGCCGCGACAAGGCGACCTCGAACATCTGCACCAATTCCGGCCTCTGCGTGCTGGCCTTCACCATCCACATGACGCTGCTGGGCCAGGCCGGCCTGACCCGGCTCGCCGAGGTCAACCATGCCAATGCGGTCAAGCTCGCCGATGCGCTCGCGGGCGTGAAGGGCGCGGAGGTGCTGAACGAGAGCTTCTTCAACGAGTTCACCGTGAAGCTCCCCAAGCCCGCGGCCGAGGTGGCCGAGGCGCTCGCCGCCAGGGGCATCCTGGCCGGCGTGCCGGTCTCGCGCCTGCTGCCGGGTGCCGGGCTCGACGATCTCCTGATCGTCGCCAATACCGAAGTGAATACGGATGACGATCGGGCGGCCTTCGTGGCGGCGCTCGCGGAGGTGCTGTGATGCTGAACCGTCAGGGACGTCCCACCCAGGCCGGCGAGGCCGCTGCCGAGGTCCACGAGACCTTCACCGGCAACCGCGCTTTGCAGCAGATCGAGCCGCTGATCTTCGAGATCGGCCATCACGAGACCACCGGCGTCGACATCGACAAGCCGGCGCCGTTCAAGAGCCGCCTCGGCAAGCATGCCCGCCAGGGTGAGATCGGCCTGCCCGGTCTCTCCGAGCCGGAGGCGATGCGCCATTATGTGCGCCTCAGCCAGAAGAACTACGGCATCGACACCGGGCTCTTCCCGCTCGGCTCCTGCACGATGAAGCACAATGCCCGCCTCAACGAGAAGGTGGCGCGCCTGCCGGGCTTCTCCGACGTGCACCCGCTGCAGCCGGTCTCGACCGTTCCGGGCGCGCTCGAGGTCATGCTCGAACTCGCCCGCTATCTGATGACGCTGACCGGCATGCCGGCCGTGGCGCTCTCGCCCAAGGCCGGTGCCCATGGCGAAGCTTGCGGCATGATGGCGATCAAGGCCGCGATCGAGGCCAAGGGCGAGGGCGCGACCCGCAATGTCGTGCTGGTTCCCGAGTCGGCTCATGGCACCAACCCGGCGACCGCGGCGCTGATCGGCTTCTCGGTCAAGGCCGTCCCGGCCCGTCCGGACGGCACCGTCGCGGTCGAGGACGTCAAGGCGCTGCTCGGCCCGGACGTCGCCGCGATCATGCTGACCAACCCGAACACCTGCGGCATCTTCGAGCCGCAGATCGTCGAGATCGCCGCGGCGATGCACGAGGCCGGCGCCTATTTCTACTGCGACGGCGCCAACTTCAACGCGATCGTCGGCAAGGCACGCCCGGGCGATCTCGGCGTCGACGCCATGCACATCAACCTGCACAAGACCTTCTCGACGCCTCATGGCGGCGGTGGCCCGGGCGCCGGCCCGGTCGTGCTGTCGGAGCGGCTGGCGCCTTTCGCGCCGGTGCCGTTCATCCATGTCGAGGGCGGCAAGTCGCGCCTGGTCGAGCACAAGGGCGATGCGCCGGAGGGCAATGACCCGTTCGGCCGCATGACTGCCTTCCACGGCCAGATGGGCATGTATGTGCGGGCCTTGGCCTACATGCTGAGCCATGGCGCCGACGGCATGAAGCAGGCCTCGGAAGACGCGGTGCTGAACGCCAACTATATCCGCGCCGGCCTCGCCGACCTGATGTCGCTGCCCTTCCCGGACCACCCCTCGATGCACGAGGCGCTGTTCGACGACGAATGGCTGAAGGGCACCGGCGTCACCACGCTCGACTTCGCCAAGGCGATGATCGACGAGGGCTACCATCCGATGACGGTGTATTTCCCGCTCGTCGTCCACGGCGCCATGCTGATCGAGCCGACCGAGTCCGAATCGAAGGCCTCGCTCGACCTGTTCATCGCGACGCTGCGTGACCTCGCCATCGCCGCCAAGGGCAATGACAAGAGCCGCTTCACCGCGGCTCCCCATCACGCGCCGATGCGCCGCCTCGACGAGACGAGGGCGGCGCGCCAGCCGGTACTGAAATGGGAAAAGCCCGCGCCGGTTAAGGAAGCGGCGGAGTAAGGAGCACATTCCGCATTGGATCCGATCAGGTGCCTGACCTGATCGGATCATGCGTTTTTTAGGCCTGGTCCCAGGGATCGATCACTGTCAGCCCAAGGCCGGTGAAGTGCCGGACATTGCGGGTCGCAATGGCGAGGTTGTGCGCGGCTGCCGTTGCCGCGAGAAACCCGTCCATGATGGACATGTTCAGCCCGCCGCGACGGGATTGCGCCATCACCTCGCCCCAGAGCGCTGCGACCGATGTAGAGATTGGAAGAAGCCGATCCCCGAACCGCTCCGGTAACTCTGCTGCGACCCATTCGGTTAAGCGGATGCGTCGGCGGCCTTCCGTCATCAAGGCCACGCCGCGGTAAAGCTCGGCGATCGTGATGATGCTGAGATAGAGCCCTTCCTCGGGAGTATCTCGGAGGAAGTGTTCGACGGCTGCTGATGGCTGCGGCTTCTGCGGTTCGGAAATGACGTTGGTGTCGAGCAGGATTCTCACAGCTCGATGTCGCGCGGCTGGTCTGTGAGGCGGTTCAGGTCGAGATCAGCCCCGCGCAGCGGCGAGTTTCGCAGGAATTCGAGCAACGTTCCCTTCGGCGTCGTCTTCTTCTCCCATTCCTCGACCGACACCAGCACGGCTGCCGGCTTGCCGTTGCGGGTCACCGTCTGCGGCCCCTCGGATTTCGCCTTGTCGATCAACTCGGAGAAGCGGGCCTTCGCATTGGCGACGGTCCAGGTCTCCTTGGGGATCGCGGTCATACTGGTCCCTCCATAGAAATGACTATGATGACCATATAGGTCAGATCTCGATCTGAGCAAGGCGGCCGCTGCCCTTTCGTCACCTGAGCCAGCTGCCTTAAGGCTTCCTTGACCATATGCGAGGGAAGCTTCCGACGGCGTGTATCCTCGCGCCTTGGAAGCTCGCCCATGTATCGCGTTCGCCTTCGCCATGTGCTCACCGCCGCGGTTTCCTTCGCGGCGATGCTCTCGGCCTCCCGCGCCGAGGAGCCGGGCTATGGCCCCAAGACCTATGACCGCACGCTCGAGGCGCTGATCACGCATGAGGACATCGCCGGCCGCGGCGGTTGGCCGAAGATTCCGGGCTCGGCGAGCGCGCTGAAGCCCGATTCGCAGGGGCCGGACGTCGCGCTGCTGAAGCAGCGCCTGATGCTGAGCGGCGACCTGCCACCCGACGCCTTGCCGGGCGATGTCTATGACGCGGCCGTCGTCGCCGCGGTGAAGCGCTTCCAGCGCCGCCATGGCCTCTCGGATCTCGGCACGGTCGGCCGCCTCACCTTGAAGGCACTGAACGTGCCTGTCGAAGTGCGCTTGAACCAGCTCACCGCGACGCTGGAACGGCTCAAGGGCAATGGCTTCAGCTTCACCGGCCGCTATGTGGTGGTGAACATTCCCGGCGCCAGCGCCGAGGCCGTCGAGGGCGGCGTGGTGCAGCGTCGCCACCTCGCCATCGTCGGCCGACCCGATCGGCCCTCGCCTGTGCTCCAGGCCAGCATCACCTCGGTCAACCTCAATCCCTACTGGACCGTGCCGATGTCGATCGTGAAGGCCGACATCATCCCGCATATGCGCAAGGATCCCGGCTTCATCGCCAAGTCCAACATGAAGCTGCTCGGCGCCGAGAATCGCGAGATCGATCCGGTCAGCGTCAACTGGGCCAGCCTGAGCAATCCCTATTTCTACGTCCGGCAGGAACCGGGCCCGACCAATTCGCTCGGCCAGCTCAAGATCGACATGCCCAACAGCGAGGCGGTCTACATGCACGACACGCCGAAGAAGTCGCTGTTCCGCAACGATGTCCGCTTCAACTCCTCCGGCTGCGCCCGCATCGAGGGCGTGCGCGATCTCGCTGCCTGGCTGCTCGAAGGCACCGAATGGACGGAAGCGGCGATCGAGACGGAGATCGCCAAGGGCGAGCGCAAGAACATCACGCTGAAGAAGGCAGTGCCGGTCGCCTGGGTCTACATGACCGGCTGGCAGGATGCCGAAGGGCTGGTGCAGTTCCGCGACGACATCTACGGGCTCGATACGCCGCAGGGCATCATGACCTCGACGATCCAGCCACGGAAGCCTAAGCCCAAGCCGGTCGTCGCTCCAGCAGGGGCAGCGCCCGCCACGGCCAAGCTGCCACAGCCGGTCGTCCGGCCGGTCGCGCCCAAGGCCGCGGTCGCTCCGGTCGTCACGCCACGCCCGGCACCTCCGACGGCCGTCGCCATCCAATAGGGCAGGGCCTTCCGCTTTCACGAGACCAAACGAAAACGCCGCGGTCCGAAGACCGCGGCGTTTTCGTTTTTCGTGAGGGCGCAGCAGCTCAGTTGAGCTTGGCGCGGACGTCCTTGAGGCCCGCAGCGATCAGGTCGGCGCCGGCCTTGCCGGCGACCTGGCCGCGCAGGATCACCTCGGCGGCGCGGGTCGCAGCCTCGGCGGCGGCGGCACGGACCTCGGCGGTGGCCTGCGTCTCGGCCTGGGCGATCTTGTCCTCGGCCGACTTGGTCCGGCGGGTGACGAACTCCGCCAGCTTCTCCTCGGCGTCCTTGGCGAGGCGCTGGGCCTCGTCCTTGGCATTGGCCACGATCGCCTCGGCCTCGGCCTCGGCAGCCTTGCGCTTGCCCTCGAACTCGGCGAGCAGCAGCTCGGCCTCGTGGCGCAGGCGGCGGGCTTCGGCGAGTTCGCGGGCGACGAGCTCGCCGCGGGCGTCGAGCGCGCCGGTGAGGCCCTTGAGAGCGCCCATCTTCACCGCCATGGCGAGGAAGATGACGGTCGAGACGAGGACCCAGAAGGTCGGATTGCTCAACATGGTGCTCAGCCTCCCAGCGCGGTCTTGACCGCCTTGGCGGCGTCGGCCGGGGCCGGGGCCGTGCCGGTCAGGTGGCTGACGATGGCGCCGGCCGCGTCGGCGGCGATCGCCTCAACATGGCTCATCGCCTCGGTCTTGGTGGCGACAATCTTCGCTTCGGCATCGGCGAGCTTGGCGGCGAGATCGGACTCGACGCTCTTGCGCCGCTCGGCGCTGTCGGCGTTGACCTTCTCGCGCGTCTCCTGCGCGATCGCCTGCGACTTAGCGCGGGCTTCGGCAAGGGACTTCTCATAGGCCTGGCCGGCCTCTTCGGCCTTGGCCTTCATCGCGGCCGCCTCGTCGAGATCGTTGCCGATCTTGTTGGCGCGGTCCTCGAGGATGCTGCCAAGACGCGGCACGATGACCTTGGCGGCGAGCCAGTAGAGGAAGCCGAAGGTGATCGCCAGCCAAAGCAGCTGCGAGGCGAAGGTTTCGCCCTGGAAAGGCGGGAAACCGCCGCCGTGAGGGGCGTCGTGAGCGCCGCCATGGGCGGTCGTTCCGGTGGTCGTGGCTGGCGCTGCCATCACTGAACCTCATCCGGCCGCGCGAGCCCGGACGGTTCGCACGGCGATAGGGAAGGGAGGCGGGAGCCCGCCGCGTGATGCTCCTGAGAGCTTCGCCTGCGGCAGGCTCGGGTAGCGTTCGCGATCAGACCGCGAAGAGCAGCAGCAGCGCGATCAGCAGCGAGAAGATGCCGAGCGCTTCGGTCAGCGCGAAGCCGAGCAGCAGGGTGCCGCGCTGGCCATCGGCCGCCGACGGGTTGCGCAGGGCGCCCGAGAGGAACTGGCCGAAGAGGTTGCCGAGGCCGATGCCCGCGCCGGCCATGCCGAGGCAAGCGAGACCAGCGCCGATGTACTTGGCTGCGACGGGATCCATGGAAATGCTCCTTAGGGGGATAGTTGTGACAGTCGAGGGGTGAACTTGGCGATCAGGGCCGCTCAGTGGCCCGGATGCAGGGCGTCGTGCAGGTAGATGCAGGTCAGCACGGCGAAGACATAGGCCTGCAGGCCGGCGACCAGGAATTCCAGCGCGATCAGCGCGATGGTCAGCACGAGCGGCAGCGGCGAGAGGATGGCCCAGCCACCGGCGAAGAGCAGGGTCGCCACGAAGCCGGCGAAGATCTTCAGCGCGATGTGGCCGGCGAGCATGTTGGCGAAGAGACGGACCGACAGGCTGATCGGGCGCGAGACGAAGGAGATCACCTCGATCGGCACCAGGATGATCAGCATCAGCGGGTGGACGCCGCCCGGCACGAACAGGCCGAAGAAATGCGTGCCGTGCTTGTAGATGCCGTAGATGATGACGGTGAGGATCACGAGCGCGGCGAGCGCGGCGGTGACGATCAGATGGCTGGTGACGGTGAACGCGCCCGGGATCATGCCGAGCATGTTGCAGACCAGCACGAACATGAAGAGCGAGAACACCAGCGGCATGAACTTCATGCCGTCATGGCCGGCCGAGTCTTTGACCGTGTTCGCTACGAACTCGTAGCCCATCTCCGCCAGTGATTGCAGCCTGCCCGGAACCAGCGAGCGGTTGCGCGTGCCGTAGACGAACAGCAGCACGATGATGGCGACGGCAGCGACCATGAAAAGGGCGGAATTGGTGAAAGCGATTTCGCTTCCGCCGATCTTGCCGAGCGACACGATCGGTTTGATCTCGAATTGTTCGATCGGACCAGCCATCTCTCGCCCTTGTTCCTGCCATAAGACGGCCCCTTTCGGAGCCGCGCCTCAGTTCTGCGCGCCCGACTTATCGTCAGTGCGCGATTTCATCAAGCCCGCTGCGCGCACGACGTTCATCACGCCAGCGCCGAAACCGAGCATCAGCAGGACGATCATCCCGAAGGGCGCCGTCCCCAGCCACTTGTCGACGGCCCAGCCGAGCCCGCCGCCGACGATGATGCCGGCAACGAATTCCGTGGAAAGCCGCATCGCCTGGCCGATTCCGCTGGAATCGGAGGCAGTGGCCTCGCGCCGGATCTCGGCTTCCGTCTGGTTGGTCGCACGCTTCAGGCCCGCATCGAGGGATTTGAGCCGGCTTTCCAGGCTCGCATCCTTGTCCGCAGGCCGCTCCGGGCCTGAACCTTGTCCGTCCTGGCCCGTCATCGCCGCTCGACCGCCGTCATGACACGACCCCTCCGTGCTCGGTTCCTTGGAGAACCGGACAATACCGGATTTGTCGCTGATTTGCGCCGCCTGACCGGATGATCCGTAGCCGGATCGTGGTGGCAGGCGCTCATCGGAGTGCCGATCGTCCCAGGCGATGAAAAAGCCCCCGCCGCCCAAGAAAATCGGGCGCACCATATTGACGGGGTCATAGGGTGTCAAGCTGAGCGAGAGGCAGTTAATGCCTTGAAAAATAAAATGATTTTAGAGTGTGGGAAGGTGCTTGGGGCGATTCTTGGACGGCGCGGCAATTATGTCAGACCGCCTCGCGGATGCGCTCGGCCGTGGCGAGATCGACCGAGACCATCTGGCTGACGCCGCGCTCGGCCATGGTGACGCCGAACAGTCGATCCATGCGCGCCATGGTGATCGGGTTGTGGGTGATCAGGATGAAGCGCGTCGAGGTGTTGCGCGCCATCTCCTCGAGCAGGTCGCAATAGCGCTCGACATTGGCGTCATCGAGCGGCGCATCGACCTCGTCGAGCACGCAGATCGGCGAGGGGTTGGTCAGGAACACCGCGAAGATCAGGGCGGTAGCGGTCAGCGCCTGCTCGCCGCCGGAGAGCAGCGTCATCACCTGCGGCTTTTTGCCCGGGGGGCGCGCGATGATCTCGAGCCCGGCTTCGAGCGGGTCTTCCGAATCGACGAGCGTGAGTTCGGCCGTGCCGCCGCCGAACAGCACCCCGAACAGATGCTGGAAATGGCCGTTGACGATCTCGAATGCGGCAAGAAGCCGCTCCCGGCCTTCGCGATTGAGCGCGCCGATCGCCTGGCGCAGGCGCCTTATCGCCTCGGTCAGGTCGTCGCGCTCGGTGGCGAGGCCGCTGCGCTTGCCCTGAACTTCCGTCAATTCGTCGTCGGCACGCAGGTTGACCGCCCCGAGGCGCTCGCGTTCGGCCTTGAGCCCGCCGAGCCGGCGCTCGACATCCTCCGCATCGGGCGGAGTGTCTCCGATCTTCAGCCCGGCGAGCTGATGCAGGCCGGCGACCTCGGTCTCCAACCCGTCGACGATCTGGCGCACGACGTCGGCGAGGCGCTGACGTGCCGCGTCCAACCGCGCTTCGGCGCTCGCGCGAGCCTCGCGCGTCGCCGACAATGCTTCCAGCGCTGTGCGCGCCTGCCGGTCGGCCTCCGCCTGCGCGACCTCGCCGGCTGCGAGCTTGTCGGCCGCCTCGCGCCGCTTGCCCTCGGCGGTTTCGATTTCGGCCAGAAGCCGGCGACGCTCGACCAGGAAGGTGTCGGGCGCCTCCAGCAGCGCCTGGTGGTCGGCCGCCGTCGTCTCGATTCGCTTGCGGGTATCGGCGGCACTCTGCTCGCTCGTCGCCGCCCGCTCGCGCCACGCGCGCAGATCCACCGCGATCGCCTCGCGCCGGCGGCTGCGCAACTCGGCTTCGCGCGCTTGCGTCTGCACCCGCGCCCGCGCTTCCGAGGCCGCCGCGCGCCGCTCGCCCAGCTCGGCCCGAGCGGCGAGCAGGGCGCTCTCCAACTCCGGCGCCGGCGCGAGGCCGGCGAGATCCTGATTCGCGGCTCCGGTCTGCGCCTGCGCATCGGCGATGTTCTGGCCGAGCCAGCCGATCGCCTCGGTCAGGGCCGAGCGGCGGGCCGCCGTCTCGCCGGCCTTGCGTTCGGCCTGGGCCAAGCGCTCGCGCGCTTGATCGAGGCTGCGCCTGGCTTCGCGGGCTGCTTCCAGCGCCTTCGTCTCAGTTTGAGCGGCTGTCTTGGTGCGCTCGCTTGCCTGGTCGAGCCCGTCGCGCGCCGCTTCGGACGCCTCGCGCGCCGCTTGCGCCTCGCGTTCGAGATCGCCGAGCCGGTTCTTCTCGGCGAGTCGGCGGGCAGCGGGCGAGGGCGCCTCGGCCGCGCTGGTGAAGCCGTCCCAGCGCCAGATGTCGCCCTCGCGCGAGACGAGGCGCTGGCCCGGCAGCAGCCTCGGTTGCAAGGTGGCGCCATCCGCCCGGGCGACGACGCCGATCTGGCGCAGGCGCCGGGCGAGCGCCGCCGGCCCGCGGACATGTTTGGCGAGCGGCTCGGCGTCACCCGGCAGGGCAGGATCGCTTTCGCCGCCGCCGCTGTCGGACCAATGCGCCGGCGCGCCCGGATCGGCCGAGGCGTCGAGATCGTCGCCCAGCGCCGCGCCGAGCGCCGTCTCATAGCCCTTGGCCGCCGCGATCGAATCGAGCACTGCCGGCCAGCGTCCGCCCGCCGCGGGGGCGAGCAGCTTCTGCAGCGTGCGAACCTCGGTTTCGAGGCGCTGCGCCTTGCGGTCGGCTTCCGCGACCGGCCCGCGCAAGCGCGCCTCCTCCTCGCGGGCGGTGGCGAGGGCGTTGCGCGCCGCGGCCGCGGCTGCATCCGCGCTTTGCATTGCGGCTTCTGCCGTCGCGACCGTGCCGCGCAACCCGTCGAGCGAGGCGGCGGTGCCGTCGGCATCGAGCGCCGCCTGATCGCGCTGCAGCCGCTCGCGCTCGCCGGCGTGGCGGGCCTCGCGCTCTTTCGCCTCGCGTAGAGCCCGCTCGAGCGCGCCGCGCCGGGCGGCGAGCTCCGATAACCGGGCTTGCACCGCAGCATGCTCGGTTTCCGCTGCCGCCAGTGCCTTCTCCGCCTCGGCGAGCTCGGTCGTCGCCGCCTTGCTGCCGCCGGCCGCCGCCTCGGCTTCCTGCCGCAGGCTCTCATCTTCGGCTGTCAGCCGCGCCAGGCTGTCGCTCGCATCCTTGCCGAGGCTGTCCTGCCGGGCGAGGTCGCCCTGCAATTCGGCGAGCCGCCTGGCCAGTTCCTCGGTGCGCTGCTTGGCGCGCCGGTTTTCGGCCTCGATCTCGTCGAGGCCGCGCTTCAACCGTACCAGCGCGGCGGCCGCTGCCGCCTCGCTCTCGCGCAACTCCGGCAGGGCGTGCGCCGCGATCGCCTGCAGTCGAGCCGCTTCCGCCTGCACGCCGGTCTTGTCGGCGACCTCGCGCACGGCCGCTTCGAGGGCGCGCTCCGCGACGGCTTCCTGCGTGCGCGCCTCGTGATGGGCGATCAGCGCCAGCACGGCCTCGGCCTTGCGGATGTCGGCGGCGAGGTTGCGATAACGCGTCGCCTGGCGCGCCTGCCGCTGCAGTGCCTCGACCTGCCCGTCGATCTCGGCGAGTACGTCCTCCAGCCGGTTGAGATTGTCCTCGGCGCCCTTGAGGCGCAGCTCCGCCTCGTGGCGGCGGCTGTGCAGGCCGGCGATGCCGGCGGCGTCTTCCAGGATGCGCCGGCGCGATTGCGGCTTGGCCGAGATGATCTCGCTGATCTGACCTTGGCGCACCAGCGCCGGCGAGCGCGCGCCGGTGGCGGCGTCGGCGAAGAGGAGCTGCACGTCGCGGGCGCGCACCTCCTTGCCGTTGATCCGGTAGGTCGAGCCTTCCTCGCGCTCGATCCGGCGCGTCACCTCCAGCACCTCGGCGTCGTTGAAGCCGGCGGGAGCCTTGCGGTCGCTATTGTCGAGGGTGAGGGCGACCTCGGCCATATTGCGGGCCGGGCGCTCGGACGAACCGCCGAAGATGACGTCGTCCATCCCCGAGCCGCGCATGTTCTTGAACGAGCTTTCGCCCATCACCCAGCGCAGGGCTTCGACGAGATTGGACTTGCCGCAGCCATTGGGGCCGACGACGCCGGTCAGCCCCGGCTCGATCTGGAATTCGGTCGGCTCGACGAAGGTCTTGAAGCCGGCGAGCTTGAGGCGCGTCAGCTGCATCGACGCCTCGCTCCTTCTCCCCTCGGGGGAGAAGGTGTCTGCGAAGCAGACGGATGAGGGCGGTATGATTGGGTGAGACGAGGGGAGGCTACGGCTGTCCTTCCCTCATCCGTCAGCGCTTCGCGCTGCCACCTTCTCCCCCGAGGGGAGAAGGGCAGGCGCGCGTCAGCTGCCGAGCAGCGGCTCGATGATCTTGTCGAAATCGGCGAGGCTGATTGCACCGGAGCGCTTCTGCCCGTTGATGAAGAAGGTCGGGGTGGAGTCCACGCCAGCCTTGGCCCCACCTTCCTTAACCTGCGTGACAGCGTCGTAAATGTCCTGACGTTTCAGGCAGGCCTCGAAAGATTCCTGTGTGAAACCGGCCTGCTTGACCAGGTTGGAGAGTGCATCGACCGGCTTTTCGACGAAGGCCCAGTTGCGCTGCTGCGCGAACAGCAGGTCGGTCATCGCGTAATATTTGTCGTTGCCGTTGCAGCGCGCCAGCATGAAGCCGGCCGTGGCGAGCGGATCGAGCGGGAATTCGCGCAGCACGAAGCGCACCTTGCCGGTGTCAATGTACTTCGCCTTCAGCGCCGGCCAGGTCTCCTTGTGGAAATTGGCGCAGTGGCTGCACGTCATCGAGGCGTATTCGATGATCGTCACCTTGGCGTCGGCATTGCCGAGCCAGACATCGCCGAGCGGGTTGGCGACGCCGGGAAGCGCCTGGGCGGAAGCCCCCTGGCTGGCGAGAAGCGGCGAGAGGGCCAAGGCGGCGGAGCCGATCAACACCTGGCGGCGGCTTGTCATGCGGAAATCCCTATGGCGAGTTGGTCGCTGCGGACCATAGTCGCCATCAGGATTGTGGCAAGATCGGTTCGCCGGTTCGCGCTCACGAAGCCGTGTCGTCGCCTGCGGCCTGGCGCCGCTGCGCGATGCCCCGCCCGAGACGAGCCAGCGCCGCGCGCAATTCGGCATTCTCGACGCTCGCGACCTGCGCCTCGATCCGCGCCAGGGCGGCCGGATCCGGCGGCGGAGCCTGCTTCGGCGCGGCAGGCGGCGCTACCGGTCCCTGCTTCAGCACCAGCTTGCCGACGGCGCGCCATCCGAGATGGCTGTTGACCCGCTCCAGCACCAAAGGGCCGAGCTGCTGCATCTCCAGCGCGAAGGCGCCCTCGACGCGGACGACCAGCGTCGCCGGGTCCGAGACTTCTCCCGGCGCACCACGCCGCCGCGGCCAGTCGATCTTGAGCGGCCGGCAGCGCTCGGCCAGTCGCTCGCCGACGATCTCCGGCCAGAAGGCGACAACCGAGCGCCCGGCGAAGCCCTGCGCGGCGAGCGCGGGCGCGAGGCAGTCGTCGATCAGTTCGGCGAGGGGTTTTGCGGCCATGGGCTATTTTGCGACGAGGACAGCGGCCGGGCAAGGCGGCGTCGGCGATTGGCAAGAGAAAGCGGCTTCGATAGCGTCGCCTTGCCGGAGGCTGGGGAGTCGTCCTGATGATGCGTGCTGCTGTGATCGCCGTGCTGGCGAGCGTAACGCTCGCGCCTGTCCATGCGATCGAACTTTCTCAAAAGGGCAACACCGCTCTCCTGTCAGGGACGATCAAGGACGGCGACCAATACCTCTTGCGCGACTTCCTGGCGCGGCCGGAGGCGGCCCAGATCCGGCAGGTGCAGCTCAACAGTGCCGGCGGCCGGACCTGGCCCGCCCGGGAAATGGCCCGGATCATTCGCAATGCCGGGCTGGCCACCGTCGTCGATGCCTCGCGCAATGCGTGCGAGAGCGCCTGCACCGGCCTGTTCGTCGCCGGTGTCCGCCGTCATTACGTCAATGCCAGAGCGGTTCCGGATGGCGAGGGCCAGCGCGGCCCCGGCCTCGGCTTCCACGAAGGCAACAGCCTGCACGCCAGTGGCAAACGTGGCTATTCCGGCGGCGCAACCGCCGACATGGTCAACATCTACTATGAGATGGGTGTGTCGGGCGCCGCTTCGCTGGTGACGCGGTCGGCCTATAACAGGATGTATCGGCTCTCCGGCCCTACGGCCCTGTCGCTCGGCATTGCGACCAGCCTGTCGCCCCCGTAACCAGCTCATCTCGATGCCGGAGGTGGGAGGCCTCGCCGAGGCTGTGCGTCAGGCGCGGCGGCTTTGGCCGCCAGAGCTCATGCTTGCCGCGGCGAAGCGGTCAGCCAGCGAAATGCCCGCTTCAGGAACGCCTGGCCATCGGTCCGGACCGGCGTCCCATGCGCCATCAGGACCTTCTCGGCCGGCCATGACAACAGGCGTTCGACCGCGGCTCGGGCGGCCTTCCTGTCGGTGAAGGCGAGGCGGAACTTTCGCGGCACCGAAGGTTCCGGGGTGAGCATCAGATCCCATTTCGCGATCAGCGCGCGCCAGCCGCTGAACCAGCGTGGCGGGAACTGCTGCAGCAGGTCGGTGAACAGCACCGTGCCGCTCCTGGCATGAAAGAAGACGACTTCGGTCGTGATCGCATTGCCCGCCATGACGACGTGAGCGATCTCGCTCGTCCAGGGCAGGATCGCCCCGTCGGTGATCTCGGCATCGAAGGCGAGATCACGGCGCTTTTCCTGCAAACCCGGTGCGGCGTAGAGGCGCGCCTCGGGATAGGCCTGCTTCCAGCTCGCGATGAACAGGTCATGCAGCGAGTTGGGCGCAACGAGGTGTCGGGCAGGGCCGAGCGAAGCGAGTTCCGCCATGAGTTCGTTGCTCAGCGCGACCGGCGACCAGACGAACAGCTCTCCGTCGGCGAGGCGGATCACGGCCATGCGCGTCGGGTAGTTGAACCCGAGCGCCGCCGTCACCTGCGGGCCGCTCGCGATCCAGATCTCGGGGCCGAACTCTTCCAGCACAGCCGCCACGACAGCACCGCCTTGTTCTGCTCTGCGAAAACTCCGCCGATTGCGAACATTTGTGTGACGGCGCCTGCGCCAGGCAACGGCATTGTGGTCATGGTGCCCCTGCATGCATCGCAGTGACCTCTGGTGCCTTTGCCTGTCCGGCCCGAGGCTTTACACCGGACATCATGGACGCTTCCGTTCCCCAGCCCCGCGCCGCCGATCTCCTCGCCTGGTATGACCGCCATCGCCGCGTCCTGCCCTGGCGGGCGCTGCCGGGCGAGCAGGCCGACCCCTACCGTGTCTGGGTCTCCGAGATCATGCTGCAGCAGACCACGATCGCGGCGGTGAAGCCCTATTTCGAGCGCTTCATGGCGCGGTTCCCGAGCGTCGAGGCGCTCGCCGCCGCGCCGTCCGAGAGCGTGATGCAGGCCTGGGCCGGCCTCGGCTATTATTCTCGCGCCCGCAACCTACATGCCTGCGCCAAGGCGGTCGCTGAGCAGCATGGCGGCCGCTTTCCCGATACCGAGGAGGGCTTGCGCGCCCTACCGGGAATCGGCGCCTACACCTCAGGAGCCATAGCCGCGATCGCCTTCGACCGGCCGGCGGTCGCGGTCGACGGCAATGTCGAGCGGGTGATCACCCGGCTCTTCGCCATCGAGGACGAGATGCCCGGCGCCAAGCCGCTGATCCGCGAGCAGGTGCTGGCGCTGCTGTCTCATGATCGGCCCGGTGATTTCGCGCAGGCGCTGATGGATCTGGGCGCCACGATCTGCACGCCGCGCTCGCCGGCCTGCGGGCTCTGCCCGTGGCGCGAGCCGTGCCAGGCGCGCATTGAAGGCACGCAGGAGAGTTTTCCGCGCAAGGCGGCGAAGAAGACCGGCAAGACCCGCTACGGCGCCGCCTTCGTCGCGATGCGCGAGGACGGCGCCGTGCTGGTCCGCACCCGGCCGGCCAAGGGGCTGCTCGGCGGCATGGTCGAGGTGCCCGGCAGCGACTGGCGGGCGGATTACGAGGTGGCCGATGCTTTGCGCGATCAGCCGGTGTCGGCGCGCTGGCAGAAGCTGATGCTGCCGGTCCGCCACGTCTTCACGCATTTCCCGCTTGAGCTGACGGTGTTCGCCGGGCGGGTCCCGCTGGAGACGCAGGCGCCGGAGGGCATGCGCTTCACCCCGTTCAACCGGCTGAAGGAGGAGGCGTTCCCGAACGTCTTCCTCAAGGCGCTGGAAGCAGGTTTGGAAGAGCTGCAGCGGCCTTAAGCGGCCGCCAGCTGCGCCCGGATCTCGCCGCGCAAGGCGTCGAGCAGCAGTGCTTTGCCGTCGCGCTCGACATGCCAGAAGGTCCAGCCATTGCAGGCCGGCAGGCCTTGCGCCAGCGCGCCGACCTTATGGATCGAGCCGACGGCCGGGCCGAGCACCAGCGTGCCATCAGCGCGGATGGTGGCGCTGTGGCGGCGCTTCTCGTCGAAGACGCGCTCGCCCGCCTTGACCAGCCCGGCCTCGACCAGGCTGAGGAAGGGCACGCGCGGCTCGCTGCGCTTCGAGGGAGCAGTGGAAAAGGCTTCCGGCGGCAGCGGCTGCACCGCGGCGATGCGCTCGCGCGCCGCCTTGGCGTAAACCTGCTCACGCTCGATGCCGATGAAATGGCGGCCGAGTGCCTTGGCGACGGCGCCGGTCGTGCCGGTGCCGAAGAAGGGATCGAGCACGACGTCGCCGGGATTGCTGGCCGAGAGCAGCACGCGGGCGAGCAGCGATTCGGGCTTCTGGGTCGGATGGACCTTGGCGCCCTTGTCGTCCTTCAGGCGCTCCTCGCCGGTGCAGAGCGGCAGATACCAGTCCGAGCGCATCTGCAGGTCGTCATTGCCGCCCTTCAGCGCTTCGTAATGGAAGGTGTATTTCGAGGCCTCGCCGCGCGCCGCCCAGATCAGCGTCTCATGCGCATTGGTGAAGCGTCGGCCGCGGAAATTCGGCATCGGGTTGGCTTTGCGCCAGACGATGTCGTTCAGCATCCAGAAGCCGAGATCCTGCAGGATCGAGCCGACGCGGAAGATGTTGTGATAGGAGCCGATCACCCAGAGCGCGCCGTCCGGCTTCAGCGCCCGGCGGCAGGCCGAAAGCCAGGCGCGGGTGAAGGCGTCGTAATCGGCGAAGGAGGCGAACTTGTCCCAGTCGTCGTCAACGGCGTCGACGAGGCTGTCGTCGGGCCGGCGCAGATCGCCGCCGAGCTGGAGATTATAGGGCGGGTCGGCGAAGACGAGGTCGACGCTGCCGGGCGGCAGGGCCTCGATCGCGGCGACGCAATCGCCGACGATCACCTGGTCGAGCGGAAGCTCGCGAGGGAGGATCTGAGTGTGGAGAAGGCTCTTGGCCTTCATCCGGGCCCCCAGCGCGGGCCGTCCGGTACGCGAAACCTGAATCCGGACGGGAGCGCTGGCGGTCCCGGTACGCGAGGTACTCATGACGCCAAGACCGTTACGCAACTTCAACGCTCGCGATCCTGGCTGGTCAGGGTAAAGGTCGGGTTTCCAGGTTGAAAAAAATGCGTCCCATTCTGGGGCTGCAGATTTTGCCTAGCCCATTGAATATGTTTGGAAATTCGTAACGGAAGTTAAGGAAGGGTAAGTGGCTTGCCCCTGCCGTTGCGGCAGCTTGGGCACAGCTTTGTCGGCCTGTCAGCGATCAATTGGCCAATTGATTTCGGCCCTCGGGAACAGGGTCATCCGCCCGCCCGGGCCAGCTGCTAGCGCGCCCAGGCGCCCTTTATCGGCGCGAAGGAATAGCGGTGCGCAGGGCAGGGGCCGTGTTCCTTGATGGCGGCACGGTGCGCCGGGGTCCCATAGCCAGCATGGCTGGCAAAGCCGTAGCTGGGATAGAGCAGCCCGAGCCGCGCCATCATCCGGTCGCGCATCACCTTGGCGACGATCGAGGCCGCGGCGATCGAGGCGATCAGCCCGTCGCCGCCGATGATCGCCTCGCAGCCGCAGGCCAGCGCCGGCGGATCGTTGCCGTCGACCAGGACGAGATCGGGCGACAGCGGCAGCGCCCCGACCGCGCGCCGCATTGAAAGCAAGGTCGCCTGCCGGATGTTGATCCTGTCGATTTCGGTGGCGGAGGCGCTGCCGACACCGACGGCAAGCGCGCTGGCAAGGATCAGGACGCAGAGCTCTTCGCGGCGCTGGGCGGTGAGTTCCTTGGAATCGGCGAGCCCCTCGGGAATTGCAGAGGGATCGAGGACGACGGCGGCGGCGACGACCGGGCCGGCGAGCGGACCGCGTCCGACCTCGTCCACGCCGGCGACGCGGGCGCGCCCGGCAATCATCGCGGCCTGCTCGCGGCTGAAATCGGCGGTCATGGTCTCGCTATGCCAGATCACGACGCGCAGGTCTGCCGCCGCCAGCGTCACATCCACAGTTCAGCCTGGGCCAAGGAAGAAGGCGCGCAGGGCTTCCGCCGTTGCCATAGGATGTGCTTCCGGGAAGAAATGCCCGCCGGGAACGGCGGCGCCTTCGACATGATCCGCCCAGCGGCGCCAGATCGCGAGCGGTCCGCCATCGGCCTCGTACCATTGCGCCAGCGGCCCCTCGGCGCTCCACAGCGCGAGCACCGGACAGGAGATGCGCCGCCCGCTCCGCTGATCATGAGCGTCGTGCTCGCGGTCGATCCCGGCGGCCGCCCGGTATTCCTCGCAGATCGCGTGGACATGCTCGGGATCGCTGAGAGCCGCGATGTAGGCCTCGCGCGCGCCTGATGAGAAGGTCGAAGCCGGTGTGCCCCAGCCAGCGAGCGCACTGTCGATGATCGTATCGGGTGCCGCCGCGATCAGCCGCTCCGGCAGAGGCCCCGGCTGGGCGAGCAGCGTCCACGGCCAGAAGCCGAGCGCGAAGCGGGCGTCGGCCCGGTCCCAGGCTTCGACCGTCGGCACGATGTCGAGCACGGCGAGCCTGGCGATGCGCTCGGGATGGTCGAGCGCGAGGCGATAGGCGACACGGCTGCCGCGATCGTGCCCGGCCACGCAAAAGCGCGGGAAGCCCAGCGTCTCCATGACGGCGACCATGTCGGCGGCGACGGCCCGCTTGCTGTAGGGCGCATGGTCAGCAGTCGAGGGCGGGCAGGAACTCGCGCCATAGCCGCGCAGATCGGCGCACACGACGGTGAACTCCTCGGCCAGCAATGGAGCGACGTACCGCCACATCAGATGCGTCTGCGGAAAGCCGTGCAACAGCAGGAGCGGCGGGCCGGAGCCCGCTCTTCGCAGGAAGATCGCGGCATCGTCCGTCTCGATCACGTCGCTGCTGAAATCGTCCATGGCGGCCTCCACTCCATGGAACGGAAACGCATGGCGGTCCGATCGGTGCCGCAGCGCGCCGGGTTGGAGCGTTCAGAACAGGCTGAGCTGTGCCTTCTCCTTCTCCGGCTTGACGAAGAGGTCGGTGCGCAGGCGCAGCCTTGCGCTGTTGAAGCCGAGCCGCTCGGCCGCCATCTCGAAGCGCCGGCCGATCATCCAGGCATAGGGGCCGGAGCCGACCTGACGCTGGCCCCAGGCGGCGTCGTAATCCTTGCCGCCGCGGGTCGAGCGGATCAGCGAGACGACATGGCGCATCTTGTCGGGATGATGCGTCACCAGCCAGTCCTGCACGATGTCCTTCACCTCCAGCGGCAGGCGCAGCAGCACATAGCCGGCCTCGCGCGCTCCCGCTGCTTTCGCAGCATCGAGGATGCGCTCGATCTCGTGCTCGTTGATCGCCGGCACGATCGGCGCGACCAGCACCGTCACCGGAATGCCGGCTTCCGAGAGCTTGCGGATCGTCTCGATGCGCTTGGCCGGCGCCGCGGCGCGCGGCTCCATGTTGCGGGCGAGCTTGGGATCGAGCGTCGTCACCGAGAGCGCGACCTTGACCAGCCCCTTCGCCGCCATCGGCGCGAGGATGTCGATGTCGCGCTGCACCAGCGCCGATTTGGTGACGATGCCCACCGGGTGGTTGAACTTGGCCAGCACCTCCAGGATCGAGCGCATGATCCTGAGCTTTTTCTCGATCGGCTGGTAGGCGTCGGTATTGGTGCCGATCGCGATGGTGCGCGGCTGGTAGCTCGGCGAGGACAGTTCCTTCTCCAGAAGCAGCGCCGCATCGGGCTTGGCGGTCAGCTTGCTCTCGAAGTCGAGCCCGGGCGACAGGCCGAGATAGGCATGGCTCGGCCGCGCGAAGCAGTAGACGCAGCCATGCTCGCAGCCGCGATAGGGGTTGATCGAACGGTCGAACGAGATATCGGGCGAGTCGTTCCTGGTGATGATGGTGCGTGGTTTCTCGACCGAGACCTCGGTCTTGAACGGCGGCAGGTCGCCGAGCGAGCCCCAGCCGTCATCCTCGCTGATCCGTTCCGCAGGCTCGTAGCGCCCGCCGGGATTGATCGTCGCGCCGCGCCCGCGCCGCCGCTCGGGGTCGATCTGGCTGCCGATATGGGCGAGCGGGTCGACCGGCGCGAGCCGCACCGGGGCCGAGACCGTGCCGGGCTCGGCGTCGCGGCGCTTGAGCGGTTGTGTCCTGGCTGAGGGTCTGGCCTGCAGCATGGCTTCGTCTCCTCGGCGGAATCGGTGGTTCCGAGACCAAGGAATGTGAACATAACAGGAACAAAAGGCAAGTGACAGGATTGCGACATGTTGCGCTGCATCATAAACTGAGCGCCCATGATCACTGCCGTCATCCGGGCCAATCGTGATGCCGAGGCGCTCGCCGCGACCTTGTCCGTGCTGATTCCGGCGGTCGCCAAGGGGGTGGTCGGCCATGCCGTGGTGATTGACGATGGCGACGATGCGGCGATCGCGCGTCTCGCCGACGAGACCGGCGCCAGTTACGTCAGATCGAAGAATGGCGAGGGTTGGTCGTCCGGGGTCGCGCAGGCGCGCGGCGACTGGGTGATCCTGCTCGAGGCCGGCGACCTGCCCGAACCCGCCTGGACGCCGAGCATCGAGCGACACCTGCTGACGGCGGCGGCGCTGCCGGCGCTGATGCCGCTGCGCGGCATGGCGGCCGCCTTGCGCGAATGGGGCGCGGTCTCGCTGCGCTCGCGTGGCGTCAGGGCGGGGCTGCTGGCGCCGAAGAAGCAGATCCTCTCCGGCCGGCTGGCACGTGCGCCGCGCCGGCTGCCGGTACGCCGCGAGCGCGCCGCGCTCTGAGGCTCAGAGCTGGTTGGTCCGGAAGGTGTCGCAGCTCTGCATCGAGCCGGATTTGAATCCGGTGTTGAACCAGCGCGTGCGTTGCGCCGATGAGCCGTGCGTAAAGGAATCCGGCACGACGACGCCGCGGCCCTGCTGCTGCAGCCGGTCGTCGCCGATCGCCGAGGCGGTGCGCATCGCCTCGTCGACGTCGCCGGGCTCGATCCGATCCATCGCCTGGATGTTGTAGGCCCAGACCCCGGCGAAGCAGTCGGCCTGCAATTCGACGCGCACCGACAGCGCGTTCGATTCGCGCTCCGAGATCCGTTGGCGCAGCTCGTTCACCTTGGGCAGGATGCCGAGCAGATTCTGGATGTGATGGCCGACCTCGTGGCTGACGACATAGGCATAGGCGAAGTCGCCGCCGCCGCCGAGCTTGCGCTGCATCTCCTGGAAGAAGGAGAGGTCGAGATAGACCCGCTGGTCGTTGGGGCAATAGAACGGTCCCATCGCCGACTGGGCCGTACCACAGCCCGAGCGGTCGACGCCGCTGAACAACACCAGCTTCGGCGCGGTGTAGCGGCGATTGGCCTGCTGCGGCAGCACCTTCGTCCAGATGTCCTCGTTCTGCGCCAGCACGGTCGAGACGAACTTACCCATCTCGTCCTGCGGCGGGCCAGCCGATTTGCGCTGCTCCTGCGTCGGCGCGCTGCGCCCGCCGATGCCGCCGATCAATTCAGCGCCGCCGATCAGCAGGCGCGGATCGATACCGAGCGCCCAGCCGAGCAGGCCGAGCACCACCATGGTGCCGATGCCGATGCCGCCGCGTCCGCCGGGAAGACCGGCATATTCGCCACCACCGCCGCGCCGATCCTCGACATTCTCGGACTGGCGGTAATCTTCCCAACGCATGCGCGAACCCTTGTTGCAGCGTTGCCAATGTCGGCGAGCCGAGGACGGAACTCAAGTCCCGCAGCAGTAGTGCTCAATGATAGCCGGCATCGGCTTTCACCTTGCCGCGGAAGGTCCAGTACACGAAGGCCGTATAGAACAGGATCATCGGCAGGAGGAAACTGACGCCGATCAGCACGAAGACATGCGAGGCTGGCGCCGCGGCCGTGTCCCATATCGTCAGGCCGGGCGGCACCAGATAGGGATAGTTCGAGATCGCGAGGCCGAGGAAGCAGAGCAGGAAGATCGCTATGGTGAAGGCGAAGGGCGTGAACTCATGCGCGCCGTGCAGTCGCTTCCAGGCCATATACCCGCAGACCGCGGTGAGCACCGGGAAGGGCCAGAGCAGTGCGAGGTTCGATGGCGTGAACCAGCGCTCGGCGATGCGCGGATGCGCATAGGGCGTCCATAGCGAGACCAGCACGGCGAAGGCGAGCAACCCCAGCAGCAGCGTCTTCGCCTGCCGGCGCGCCCGCTCGGCCACCGGCCCTTCGGTCTTGTAGACCAGCCAGGTCGCGCCGAGCGTGGCATAGCCGATGACGACGCCGGCGCCGCACATCAGCGTGAACGGCGTCAGCCAGTCGAGCGGTCCGCCGGCGAACTGCTTGTCGACGACCTTCACGCCCTGCAGCAGGCCGCCGAGGATCAGCCCCTGGGCGAAGGCGGCGAGCGTCGATCCCGCCCAGAAGGCGAGGTCCCAGACCTTGTGATGGGGCTTGGCCACCCAGCGGAACTCGAAGGCGACGCCGCGGAAGATCAGCGCCAGCAGCATCAGGATCACCGGGATGTAGAAGGCGGGCATGATGATGGCGTAGGCATAAGGGAAGGCGACCCACAGGCCACCAGCGCCCAGCACCAGCCAGGTCTCGTTGCCGTCCCAGAACGGCGCGACCGAGTTCATCATCTGGTCGCGCTCGCTTTCGTCCCTGGTCGTCGGGAACAGGATGGCAATGCCGAGGTCGAAACCATCGAGCACGACATAGAGCATCACGGCGGTTCCGATCAGCCCGGCCCAGATCACGGGGAGATACCATTCCATCGCAGGGGCCCCCTCAGTTCGCCGGCTGGATCTTGTCGTCGCCGGGATGGCCGTCGCCGAAGATGGCGGATGCCGGCGCCTGCGCCGCCTTGAGTGGCCGCTTCGAGGGCTGCTCGGGCGGGTCCTCATGGCTGATCTCGTCCGGCCCCTTGTCGATCAGGCGGTTGATCAGCGCGATGCCGGCGGCGAAGACGACGCAGTAGACGAAGACGAACAGCGCCAGCGAGATCGCGACCTGCAGCGTCGTCACCGGCGAGACCGCATCCTTCGAGCGCAGGATGCCGGTGGCGAGCCAGGGCTGGCGGCCGACCTCAGTGACGAACCAGCCGGAGAGGATGGCGACAAAGCCGGCCGGCCAGCTGTACTGGGCGAGCCAGAGCCAGCTGCGCGCCTCGAACACGGTGCCACGCTTCCACAGCCAGGCGCCGGCCCAGCCGAAGACGATCATCAGCATGCCGATGCCGACCATGGCGCGGAAAGCGAAGAACGGGATCAGCACCGGCGGCCGGTCCTCGACCTTGGAATCCCTGAGGCTCGGGAAGAGCGCGTCCATGCTGCCATGCGTCAGCAGGCTGGCGACGCCGGGGATCGCGACCTCGAAGCGGTTGAGTTCGGCCTTCTCGTCCGGCCAGGCGAAGAGCACGAGCGCGCCGGGCTTCGACGAATCCCAGTGCGCTTCGATCGCGGCGAGCTTGGCCGGCTGGTAGATCGCGGTCTGCTTGCCGTGGAAGTCCCCGATTACAGCCTGCAGGGGGGCAGTCAGCGCGATCATCAGGATCGCCATGCGCACCATCGTCCGGGCTGACTCCGTGCGGTGCCCGGCGAGCAGATGGCGCGCGCCGGTCGCCAGCACGACGAACGCGGTGGTGAGATAGGCCGCCGTCATCATGTGGGCGAAGCGTAAGGGGAAGGTCGGGTTGAAGACGATCTTCAGCCAGTCGACGGGATAGGCGATGCCGTCGCGGACCTCGTGCCCGGCCGGATACTGCATCCAGCTATTGGCCGAAAGGATCCAGAAGCCGGAGAGGGCAGTGCCGCCAGCGACGATCACGGCCGAGAGGAAATGCAGCCAGGGGGGCACCCGCTTCCAGCCGAACAGCATCACGCCGAGGAACGAGGCTTCGAGGAAGAAGGCGGTCAGTACCTCGTAGCCGATCAGCGGGCCGATGACGTTGCCGACTGCGACCGAGAACCGGCTCCAGTTGGTGCCGAACTGGTAGGAGAGTACGATGCCGGAGACCACGCCCATGGCGAAGGACACGGCGAAGATCTTGGTCCAGAACCGGGCGAGCAGATGGAACTTCTGGTCGCCGGTCTTCAGCCAGAGGCCGAGCAGCGTCGCGATATAGGCAGAAAGCCCGATCGTGAAGGCCGGGAAGACGATGTGGAACGAGACGGTGAAGGCGAACTGGATGCGTGACAGCAGAAAGGCGTCGATTTCCATCGTATCGCTCCGGCGTGTCGGCCACGAGCGTCATGGCCGAAAGACCCTGCTGGTTGCAGGGTCTACCTTGCACTCGGAATAATCAAGGCGATGCGGCAGGGCAGCCGGTGCCGATGCCGCAGTGGCATCGCGCCGCTGCGTCAATGCGTGGCGAGGGCGGCCTTGAGCGCGCGCAGATCGCGCCAGGCCAGGCGCTTTTGCAGCGGCTGCCGCAGCAGGTAAGCCGGGTGCAGTGTCGCGATCGCCCGGATCACGCGCGTGCCGGTATCGTATTCCATCCAGCGCCCGCGCGAGGCCAGGATGCCGGAGACGCCGAGCAGCCCCTGCGCCGACGGCCCGCCGATGCAGACCAGGATGTCGGGATCGACCAGCTCGATTTGGCGCTGGATGAAGGGCAGGCAGATCGCGACCTCCTGCGGCGTCGGCGTGCGGTTGCCAGGTGGGCGCCAGGGCAGGAGATTGGCGATGTAGACATGCTCCTGCCGGGTGAGGCCGATCGCCGCCAGCATCCGGTCGAGCAATTGGCCGGAGCGGCCGACGAAGGGCAGGCCGATGCGGTCTTCGTCGGCACCGGGCGCCTCGCCGACGAACATCACCTTCGCAGTCGGGTTGCCGTCGGCGAAGACGAGATTCTTGGCGGTCGCCTTGAGCGGGCAACCCTCGAAGCTGGCGAGCGCCGTCTTGAGCGCGTCCAGCGTCGTCGCTTCACGAGCCAGAGCTCGCGCCGACAGCGCCGCCTCGTCGGGCGGGGTCGCGGCTGCCACCGCTGTCGGGCGCCTGACGGGTTGCTGCGCAGCGCCAGGTGACCGTGCGACAGGCTGTCGCGCCGGCTCGGGTGCAGCTGCGAAATGGTCGTGCGGCGTCTCGTCGAGCGCCTCGGTCACGCCCATTTCGGCGTACCAGGCGATCAATTCGGCTGCGGAGACGGCGTCGAGCGACATGGGCGGGAGAATAGAGCGGCGTTCGGAACGAAGCGAGCCCCTTCGCTGTTGCAAAATGAACGGGAGCCCCGGATAGAGGAATTCCAATCAATCCGGCGGCGACGCTTGGCGGGTTGATCAAGATAGTTCATATATAAACTATCTAACGAGACATAGCCGGCGCGGGTGGAGGGCAGGATGGATCTGAAGGAAGCGCAAAGCACGCCGCGCGAGAGCATGGACTATGACGTCGTCATCGTTGGCGCAGGTCCCGCCGGGCTCGCCGCCGCGATCCGGCTGAAGCAGCTCGACGAGGCGCTCTCGGTCGTCGTGGTCGAGAAGGGCTCCGAGGTCGGCGCGCACATCCTCTCCGGCGCGGTCATCGACCCGATCGGCCTCGACAAGCTCCTGCCCGACTGGCGGCAGGACGAAGCCCGCCCGCTGCATACGCAGGTCACCGAGGACGTCTTCTACTTCCTCGGTCCGGCCGGCGGGGCGCGCCTGCCGAACTTCGCCATGCCGAAGCTGATGAACAATCACGGCAACTTCGTCGGCTCGCTCGGCCTTGTCGCAAAATATCTCGCGGCGCAGGCCGAGGCGCTCGGCGTCGAGATCTATCCCGGCTTCGCCGCGGCTGAGCTGCTCTACAACGAGGACGGCTCGGTCGCCGGCATCGCCACCGGCGACATGGGCATCGCGAAGGACGGCGCCGTCTCCGACCGCTTCACCCGCGGCATGGAGCTGCGCGGCCGCTACACCCTGCTCGGCGAGGGCGCCCGCGGCTCGCTCTCCAAGATCGCGATCAAGCGTTTCGCGCTCGACGAGGGCCGCGAGCCGCAGAAATACGGCATTGGCCTCAAGGAGATCTGGCAGGTCAAGCCGGAGAAGTTCAGGAAGGGGCTGGTCCAGCACTCCTTCGGCTGGCCGCTCGACATGTCGACCGGCGGCGGCTCCTTCCTCTATCATTTCGACGACAACCTGGTTTCGGTCGGCTTCGTCGTCCATCTCAACTATACGAACCCGACGCTCTCGCCCTTCGACGAGTTCCAGCGCTTCAAGACCCACCCGATGATCCGCGACGTCTTCGAGGGCGCCAAGCGCCTCTCCTATGGTTCGCGCGCCATCACCGAGGGCGGCTGGCAGTCGGTGCCGAAGCTGACCTTCCCGGGCGGGGCGCTGATCGGCTGCGCCGCCGGCTTCGTCAACGTCCCGCGCATCAAGGGCAGCCACAACGCCATCCTGTCGGGCATGCTGGCGGCTGAGCACCTTGTGCCGGCGCTGGCGGCGGGCCGCTCCCATGACATGGTCGACGGCATCGAGGATAGCTGGCGCGCCTCCGAGATCGGCCGCGACCTGAAGCCGGTGCGCAACGTCAAGCCGCTCTGGTCGAAGCTCGGCACGCTCGGCGGCGTCGCGTTCGGTGCGCTCGACATGTGGCTGAACCAGCTTTTCGGCTGGTCGCCTTTCGGCACGCTGAAGCACGGCAAGCCCGACCATGCCACGCTGAAGCCGATCGGCATGGTCAAGCCGATCGTCTATCCCAAGCCCGACGGCAAGATCTCGTTCGACAAGCTCTCCTCGGTCTTCCTCTCGGCGACGAATCACGAGGAAGACCAGCCGGCGCATCTGAAGCTGACCGACCCCAATGTGCCGGTGCTGCAGAACCTGCCGATCTATGGCGAGCCGGCACGGCTCTATTGCCCGGCTGGCGTCTACGAGGTGGTCTATGCCGATCCCGAGAAGCAATCGCTGCCGCGCTTCGTGATCAACGCGCAGAATTGCGTGCACTGCAAGACCTGCGACATCAAGGATCCCGCTCAGAACATCACCTGGACGGTGCCGGAAGGTGCGGGCGGGCCGAATTACTCGAATATGTGACGGTATTCGAAATCGCTACCAAAGATTAAGGCCGCGCCGGACATGTCCCGCGCGGCCTTATTCTTCCAGGCCGGATAAGGCGGTGACTCAGCCCTTGCGGACGATCGGAGCGGGCTTCTCCGGCTCCTTGGTGGCGCAGCCGCCGGCGATGCCGGCGAGCGTCAGGACGGCAGCGAGAGCGAGCGAGACCTTCTTCATTTGAAGTGTCCTAAACGAATCGTCGCGAATAGCCGCGACGGCGGAATTTTATGCCGATTTGCTTTGCGGAAAGCTAATGTTTCGACCGCTGCTCCAGGCGGTCGATTATGCTTTTCACGTCAGCGTGACGCCGCGGGTACAGCCGCGATGCCGCACTTGTCCCGAAGCCCGGAAACGGCCATGTTGGCGGCCTAATCGTTCAGGTCACGGTCCCGTCCACGGACCAGTCCCCGGCGACCGGGGCGGACCGAGGGAGAAAGTCGAACGTGACGTTTCAGTTCAACGGCCGCAGCGCCGCTTTGGCGCTGGCATTTGTCGCAGGTTTGCATGTCGGCATGCCGGCGCTCGCGCAGGCGCGCCCGGTTGAGAAGTTCGAGCCGGCCGAAAGCCTCGAAGGCAATTACCTGGCCGCCGTCGTGGCCGGCTCTGCCCGCGATCTCGGCGCGGCCTCGATCTATCTGCGCGAGGCGATCAGGAACGATCCGCAGAACAGCGAACTGCTCGAGCGCGGCTTCGTCGCCTTCCTCGCCGATGGCGCGATGAACGAGACCTTCCGAGCCGCCGAGAAGCTGATCCAGCGCGACGCCACCAACGGCCTCGCCCAGCTCGCCCTCGGCGTACGCGCGCTGAAGCAGAAGAACTATGCGGCGGCCCGCAACCAGTTGCAGCGCGGCGGCCGCGGCCGCTCCGCCGACATCACCGCGACCCTGCTCGCGGCCTGGGCCTATTCCGGCTCGGGCGAGACCAACCGCGCGCTCGACACGCTGGAGCGCCTCAAGGGCGAAGCGACCTTCGACCGCTTCCGCGACTTCCACGCCGGGCTGATCCTCGACATCGCCGGTCGCCGCAACGACGCCAACCGCCGGCTCAAGGCGGCCTATGACGCCGAGAAGACCAATCTGCGCCTCGTCGATCTCTGGGCTCGCCAGCAGGCGCGCGCCGGCGACAGCGAGGCGGCCCTGGCGACGCTGAACGATTTCGAGCAGCGCGTGCGCCCGAACCATCCGATCGTCCGCGACGCCATCGCCAAGATCAGCAGCAAGGAGCCGCTGCAGCGCATCGTCGGCAACACCCAGCAGGGCGCGGCCGAAGTGCTCTACGGGCTCGCCAGCGCCGGAATCCTGCAGGGGGATGAGGCCACCGCGCTCCTCTACCTGCGCTTCGCCGTCTATCTCGACCCCGGGCACGATCTCGCCGTGCTGACGCTCGCCGACATCCTGGAGCGCGCCAAGCAGACCGAGGACGCGGTGCAGGTCTACCGGCGCATGCCTGAGAACTCGCCGCTGCGCCCGGTCGCCGACATCCAGATCGGCCTCGGCCTCGAACAGCTCGGCAAGACCGACGAGGCGGTGAAGCATCTCGAGACCATCATCACGGCCCGTCCCGACGACATCGACGCGATTTCGGCGCTCGGCAACATCTATCGCTCGCGCAAGCGCTTCGAGGAGGCGGCCGCGACCTATGACAAGGCAGTCGCCAAGCTCGCCACGCCCGGCCGCGCCAACTGGGACATCTTCTATTCCCGCGGCATCGCCTATGAGCGCACCAAGAGATGGCCGCAGGCCGAGGCCGACCTGCGCAAGGCGCTGGAGCTGATGCCGGAAGCGCTCGGCCGCGAGCGCGCTCTGGTCCTCAACTATCTCGGCTATTCGCTGGTCGACCAGAACCTCAAGCTCGAAGAGGCGCTCGGCATGCTGCGCCGAGCCGTCGAGCTCAGGCCGCGCGACGGCTACATCATCGATTCGTTGGGATGGGCGCATTACCGCCTCGGCCGCTATGACGAGGCGGTGACCGAGCTGGAGAAGGCGATGGAGCTGCGCCCCTCCGATCCGGTGATCAACGACCATCTCGGCGACGTCTACTGGAAGACCGGCCGCTATCTCGAAGCGCGCTACCAGTGGAACTATGCCCGCGATCTCGGCCCGGAGCCGGAGGACCTGACCCGGATCCAGCGCAAGATCGACAAGGGCCTGGAAGACCCGGCGCCCTCGGCCAATGCGGCCGAGCCGAAGAAGGATGGCGGCTGATCCTTGCCCGCCAGACTGGCGACCCGCGCCCCGGCCAAGGTCAATTTGAGCCTGCGCGTCCTTGGACGCCGGGCTGACGGCTATCATGAGCTCGACAGCCTCGTCGCCTTCGCCGGCGTCGGCGACGAGCTGAGCCTGTCGCCGGGCGAGCCGGCGGCGGTGCAGATTTCTGGCCCGTTCGCTGCCGGGTTGTCGACGGGCCCCGACAACCTCGTCCTCAAGGCCGAGCGCGTGCTCCGCAAGGAGATCGCCGGCCTGCGCTCCGGCCATTTCCATCTCGTCAAGCGCCTGCCGGTCGCCTCGGGCATCGGCGGCGGCTCCGCCGATGCGGCGGCGGCGCTCCGCCTGCTGGCGCGGCTCAACGGCTTGCCGCTGGCACATCCGGCGCTGCTCGCCGCCGCCGGCCGGATCGGCGCCGATGTCCCGGTCTGCCTGGAGGCGCGCGCCCGCATCATGCGCGGCATCGGCGAGCGTCTCGGTCCGGCGCTGAGGCTGCCGCGCCTGTTCGCGCTGCTGGTCAATCCGGGAGTGGCAGTCGAGACGGCACCGGTGTTCCGCGCGCTTGGTCTGCAGGCAGGGCAGGGGCATGCGGGGGCGGCCGAGGCGTTCAAGGCGGAGGAGGCTGCGCTGGCGACTTCGGCATCGCTGATCGCGGCCTTGGCCGCTACCGGCAATGATCTCCAAGCGCCGGCCCGCACCGTCGCGCCAATCATCGGCGAGGTGCTGTCGGCACTGTCGGCGCTGCCTGGCTGCCGGCTGGCGCGCATGTCCGGTTCGGGCGCGACCTGCTTCGCCCTGTTCGACGATTGCCGCATCAGCGCCGCGGCGGGGAAGCTTCTGGCGCATGACCATCCGGATTGGTGGGTGAAGCCCACGATGATAGGTTGAGTCCGCTTCCGGGAACTCGCAATGCTCTATGTCGTCGCCTTGCCGTTGATTGCGCTGGTGCTCACGAGCGGCCCGGCGTTCACACAAGTCGGACAGCCGGCGAAGCCCGTGTTTGTAGATGCGGAGCAGCAGGCCGAGGCCGAACGACTGCGTGCCTGTCCCAGCGGCCGCTGGCGCTGGGAAGGAAACGAATTTGAAACCCCCACGACACGAGCGGCAAAGGAGCTTGATGTCTCTGGAGGGCGTCTGATCGGGATCGACCGCGGTGAATTCGGTGGCCAACTACGATTTCGATCGCTGGCCGGACAGGAGAGTGTTCTCTCCTATGACAATGTCATTGGCATGGTGCCAGCAAAGGATGGCGCGTTTGTTCTGTTTGGCATCGCTCATCGCAGTAGTCGAGGTTATGTGATGCGCGCCCGGCAGACGGATGGCGTCTGGTCGCTGACCTTCATCGGGAACTTGCCGGGTAAGCCCGAGACCGTTCGCACACTTGGCGACCTCGATGGTACGTTCAGACCGGATTTTGCTGTCTCGACTCGGGCTACGAGAGACATTCGAGGCAACATCAGCGCCAAGCCATCTGTGGTGATTGTTGGAGAGTTCTCTGCGTGGGAACAAGCCGAATGCATCGGCGAACCGCCCCGGCGCAGGTCGAGATAGCCGAACCTGCCCAGCGTCTTACGCATGGCCAGCCGGATTGGTGGGTGAAGCCGACTGTGCTGAGATAGGCGTCGCAACTCGCCCGGAGGGCGCATCATGACGCTGGCTTCTTTCCTTGCCTATGTCGGTGTCGCGGCGCTGGTGATCTGCACGCCGGGACCGGACACGGCGCTGACCATCCGCAACACGCTGTTTGGCGGCCGCGCCGGCGGTGTGCTGACCGCGCTCGGTGTCGCGACCGGTCTGTCGGTCTGGGCGCTGGCGACCAGCCTCGGCCTCGTCGCGCTGCTGGTGGCGAGCGAGCCGGTCTTCCGCACGATCCAGTATGCGGGCGCCGCCTATCTGGTCTATCTCGGCGTGATGGCGCTCCGGGAGGCTTTCCGCCGCGGGGCCATCGCGCAGACCGCAACCGAGCTGCCACCGCCACGGCAGCTTGCGCCTTCGGTCGCCTATCGGCAGGGGCTGATCAGCAATCTCGGCAATCCGAAGATCGCGATCTTCTTCGCCAGCCTGTTGCCGCAATTTGCGGCTGGCGGCAGTAGTTTCAGTGCGCTGTTCCTGCTCGGCCTGGTCTTTGCGGCGATGACCCTGCTCTGGCTCTGTGCCTATGCCCTCGTCGTCGCCAAGGCCGGCGACGTGCTGCGGCGCTCGCAGGTGAGGCGCGTCATCGAGGCACTGACCGGCGGGCTCCTGCTGGCGCTGGGTTTGCGGATCGCTGCTGAGCAGCGCTGACGTTGCTCAATGCGCCCGCGCCACGCAGAAATCGACAGCGTCGTTGAGCGCCTGCTTCATCGGCGATGACGGGAACAGGCCGAGCGCGTCCTTCGCCATCTTGGCGTAGTGCCGGGCGCGCTCGATCGTGTCGGCCAGTGCGCCGTGCCTGCGCATCAGCGCCTGCGCCTCCTCCAGATCGCCATCGCGGACCTCGCCCTCCTGCAGGGTCCGGCGCCAGAAGGCGCGCTCGTCTTCGTTGCCGCGGCGGAAGGAGAGCACCACCGGCAGGGTGATCTTGCCCTCGCGGAAATCGTCGCCGACATTCTTGCCGAGCTGGCCCGAGGAGCCGCCATAGTCGAGCGCATCGTCGACGAGCTGGAAGGCGATGCCGAGATTGAGCCCGTAGCTGCGGCAGGCGGCGGCCTCGCCCTTTGACGACTGCGCGATCACCGGGCCGACCTCGCAGGCGGCGGCGAAGAGCTCGGCGGTCTTGCCGCGGATCACGGCGAGGTATTCGTCCTCGGTGGTCTCGGTGTTCTTGGCGGCGGCGAGCTGCATCACCTCGCCCTCGGCGATCACGGCAGCCGCGGTCGAGAGGATGTCGAGTGCGCGCAGCGAGCCGACCTCGACCATCATCTTGAAGGCCTGGCCAAGCAGGAAGTCGCCGACCAGCACGCTCGCCTCGTTGCCCCAGAGCATGCGGGCGGCGGCCTTGCCGCGGCGCATGTCGCTCTCGTCGACGACATCGTCGTGCAGCAGCGTTGCCGTGTGCATGAACTCGACGCTGGCCGCGAGCTTGACATGGCCTTCGCCGCGATAGCTGCAGAGCGCCGCCGTCGCCAGCGTCAGCATCGGGCGCAGGCGCTTGCCGCCGGAGGAGATCAGGTGGTTCGCGACCTCCGGGATCATCGTGACCTCGGAACCGGTGCGCGACAGGATCATTGCGTTGACGCGCTCCATGTCGGCGCGGGTCAGCCCGACCAGCGGCTCGATGCCGCCCTGGCTGGTGTCCTTGTCTTCGAAAGCTACGACGACGCCCACGCGCAAACTCCGGCCTCATTCCCGCGCATTCGCGCACTATGCCCTTGCCACAAACGTCGCATGCGTGGCCAGCCCCGGCAATCCTTTCGCGTTGCAACAGATCGACGCTGCGTTGCCGTACCGTTGACGCCGAGGCGATCTTTCCTGTTGCGCGGCGCCGGCCTCGCAGGCTCCATGCACGCATGCACGAACTCGTCCGCTCCAATGATCTCGTCCTGCTCGGCGCCATCGAGGCGCTGCTGGCCTCGGCGAATCTCGACTGCCTGATCGCCGATCAGCACATCAGCGCGCTCGAAGGCATGATCGGGGCCTTTCCGCGCCGCCTCCTGGTGCGCGAGCAGGACAGCAAGCGTGCTCGCGCCCTGTTGATCGAGGCCGGCTATGGCGACGAGCTGCGCCATGAGCAACGCTGAGGCGCTCGGCCTCGGCGAGATCGGCGAGGATCGCCTGCTCGGCGGGCGCCTGCGCCTGCTGCAGCCGGTGAAGGGGCATCGCGCCGGCTCCGACGCGGTGCTGCTCGCAGCGGCGATTCCCGAGCTCGGCGAAGGGCCGCTCGCCGATTTCGGCGCCGGCGTCGGCACGATCGGGCTCTCGGTCGCGCTGCGCCAGCCGGCGCTGGAGGTCGTGCTGGTCGAGCGCGACCCTGAGCTTGCCGCGCTCGCAGCCCGCAATGCCGGGCTCAACGGCCTCGACGGCCGGGTCCGCGCTGTCATCGGGACGATCGGCGAGCGCAATGGCGATCTCGGCCTGGCGGCGGCGTCGATGGCCTGGGTCGCGATGAACCCGCCCTTCTTCGAATCGGGCGAGGTGCGCGCCTCGCCGGTCGCCAACCGGCGCGCGGCGCATGTCGCCGGGCAGTCGCTCGCCGACTGGCTGAAGGCGGCGCGCCATCTGCTGAAGCCGGGCGGCGGCGTCGGCATCATCCACCGCGCCGAGGCGTTGCCTGCGATTCTCGCCGGGTTGGAGACGGGCTTCGGCGCGGTCGAGATCCGCCCGGTCCACAGCCAGGCCGGGCGGCCGGCGATCCGGGTGATCGTCTCGGCCCGTCTCGGCAGCAAAAAGCCGGCAGCTCTGCTGCCGGGTCTTGTTCTCAACGGTGCGGATGGGCGCTTCACCGCTTCGAGCGAAGCGCTCCATCGCGGCGAAGCTGTGCTCGCCTAGAGCCAGCTCAGCGGCAGATGCGGCGCTCGCGCACCACCCAGCCCCAGCCATCCCAATAGCGCACCGGCCGGCTGAAGCAGCGCGGGCCGTAATAGCCGCCGCCATAGCCGTAATACGGGCGCCCGTAGCCGTAATAGGGGCGGCCATAGAAACCGCCACCACCCCAGCCGGGCCGGCCGTAATAGCCGCCGCCCCAACCGTACTGGGCGTTGGCCGGAGTTGCCGTGACGGCTCCGATTCCGAGCGCGGCTACGCCGAGCGAAGCGGCGGCGGAGAGTCCAAGAACGAGTTTGCGAAGCATGATTACCTCCTTCGCGAATGGCCCTGATCTATACCGGGGCCGTCAGGCGTCATCGTGGCGGCAAGCTTGCAGCGGCGAGGCTGAACGGCGTGTTGGCGCGCCGTTCAGCTGATCTTCATCCGTCCCGGCGTTCCGTCAGCGGCAGACGCGCACCGGGCGGATCACCCAGCGCCAGCCATTCCAGACTCGCCGGTCGACGAAATAGCAGCGCGGGCGATAGGCCGGGCGGCCGTAATACGGGCCGGGCCCGCCCCAATAATGCGGCCGGCCGTAATGCCAGGCCTGCTGGACCATGCCGGCGTCAGTGCCGGCGGCCGGAGTGCTGCCGGCCGCGATCGGCGCAGCATTGGCCGGGGCGACGGCGAGGCCGGTGAGGACGAGCGCGCCGGCGCCGAACAGGGCGGCGGCGATACGATTCGACAGCATTGTGGAACTCCTGCTTGTCGCGTCGGCCCGTCTCAAGCACTCGCCCCGAATGCCGCGGACCGTTCGATGAGCTGACAATAGCCGCCTCTCTATGAACGCGATGGTTGGCGAAGGGTTCATGCGCCGTTCATGGCCAAACGCTTGACCATGAGCGCCGCCAACCCCTAATCACGCCGCACGTTTTTCGACAGTTCAAAAGGCTGATGCCCTTGGCCGCGTCCTCCGATCCCATGAACCCGACCCGCTCCTTCCAGGGGCTGCTGCTGACCTTGCAGCGCTTCTGGGCCGAGCGCGGCTGCGTCATCCTCCAGCCCTACGACATGGAGGTCGGCGCCGGCACCTTCCATCCGGCGACGACGCTGCGTGCGCTGGGGCCGAAGCCCTGGAAGGCGGCCTATATCCAGCCCTCGCGCCGGCCCAAGGATGGCCGCTATGGCGAGAACCCGAACCGGCTGCAGCACTACTACCAGTTCCAGGTGATCCTGAAGCCGTCGCCGCCGGACCTGCAGCAGCTCTATCTCGACTCGCTCAAGGCGATCGGCGTCGACCTTGCCCTGCACGATGTCCGCTTCGTCGAGGACGATTGGGAGAGCCCGACGCTCGGCGCCTGGGGCCTCGGCTGGGAATGCTGGTGCGACGGCATGGAGGTCAGCCAGTTCACCTACTTCCAGCAGGTCGCCGGCGTCGAATGCGCTCCGGTCGCGGGCGAGCTCACCTATGGGCTCGAACGCCTCGCCATGTATGTCCAGGGTGTCGAGAACGTCTACGACCTCAACTTCAACGGCCTCGAAGGCGAGGACCGCATCTCCTATGGCGATGTCTTCCTGCAGGCCGAGCAGGAGTTCTCGCGGCATAATTTCGAGCACGCCAATACCGAGACGCTGTTCCGCCACTTCAGCGATGCGGAAGCCGAGTGCAAGGCGCTGCTCGCCGCTGGCGAGCCCGATGCCGCCAGCAACGACCAGACCCACAAGCTCGCTTTGCCGGCCTATGACCAGTGCATCAAGGCGAGCCATGTCTTCAACCTGCTCGATGCGCGCGGCGTGATCTCGGTTACCGAGCGCCAGAGCTACATCCTGCGGGTGCGCGAGCTCGCCAAGGCCTGCGGCGCCGCTTGGCTGAAGACCGCCGGCGGAGGAGCGAACTGATGCCCGATCTTCTGCTCGAACTCTTCTCGGAAGAGATTCCCGCCCGCATGCAGCGCAAGGCGGCGGAGGACCTGAAGAAGCTCGTCACCGATGCGCTGGTCGAGCGCGGCCTGACCTATGAGGGCGCCAAGGCCTTCGCGACGCCGCGCCGGCTCGCGCTGACCATCGCCGGCCTGCCCGTGCGTGGCCGCGATGTCCGCGAGGAGCGCAAGGGCCCACGCGTCGGGGCGCCCGAGGCTGCCGTGCAGGGCTTCCTCAAGGCTGCCGGTCTTTCCTCGCTCGACCAGGCGACGATCGTCAGCGACCCGAAGAAGGGCGACTCCTACGTCGCCGTGATCGACAAGCCCGGCCAGGAGACGGTTCAGGCCATCGCCGAGATCGTGCCGGCGGTGATCCGGTCGTTCCCGTGGCCGAAATCGATGCGCTGGGGCAAGGCCTCGGCCGAGAGCGGCTCGCTGCGCTGGGTCCGCCCGCTGCACTCGATCCTCTGCACCTTCGGCGCCGAGACCGAGGATCCGGAAGTCGTGCCCTTCGAGGTCGACGGGATCAAGTCGGGCAACGTCACCTATGGCCACCGCTTCCATGCGCCCGGCCCGATCACGGTCAAGCGCTTCGACGATTACGTCCCGAGCCTGGAGCGGGCCAAGGTCGTGCTCGACGCCGACCGCCGCAAGGAAATCATCCTGGCGGATGCCAGGAATCTCGCTTTCGCCGCCGGGCTCGAGCTGGTCGAGGATGAGGGGCTGCTGGAGGAGGTCGCCGGCCTCGTCGAATGGCCGGTCGTGCTGATGGGCGATTTCGAGGAACGCTTCCTCGAGATTCCCGGTGAGGCGATCCGCGCCACCATCCGCGCTAACCAGAAATGCTTCGTGCTGCGCGATCCCGCGACGGGCGAGCTCGCCAACCGCTTCATCCCGGTCTCGAACCTGATGGCGAGCGATGGCGGCCAGGCGATCACCGCCGGCAATGGTCGCGTCGTCCGAGCGCGCCTCTCCGACGCCGCGTACTTCTGGCAGACCGATCGCGGCCCGCTGCCCGATCTCGATACGTTTGAAGAAAGTGCCAAGAAGCTTGGCCTAACCGACTTCCGGACGAAGCCGCTCGACCAGCGCATGGCGAAGCTCGATAAGCTCGGCGTCGTCTTCCACGCCAAGCTCGGCACGCAGGGCGAGCGCGTCCAGCGCATCGCCGCGCTGGCGAAGGAGCTTGCGCCGATCGTGGGTGCCGATCCGGGCCTCGCCGAGCGGGCCGCCCGGCTCGCCAAGGCCGATTTGCCGACCGAGATGGTCGGTGAATTCCCTGAGCTTCAGGGGCTGATGGGCCGGAAATACGCTGAATTGCAGGGCGAGAACCCGAGCGTCGCGGCAGCCATCGAGGAGCACTACAAACCGCTCGGCCCCTCCGACCGCGTCCCGAACGATCCAGTCTCGGTGGCAGTGGCGCTCGCCGACAAGCTCGACACGCTGGTCGGCTTTTGGGCGATCGACGAGAAGCCGACCGGGAGCAAGGATCCCTATGCGCTGCGCCGCGCTGCGCTGGGCGTGATCCGGTTGGTGGTCGAGAATGGGGTGAAATGCCGGCTAGGGCGCATTCTCCGATTGCACTCGCTGGCGCTGTTAATCCTGCTCAAGGGAGAGGAGTTCCGTCGTGCCGGTGCCGAGGCTCTTTCGCCGTTGGCCGCGGTGCTGACGCTGCAGGAAGCGAAAGAGCTTTCATATCGACTCGTTGATGCCGATCGCAGCGCGACAAATGAGGCTCTTTTTGCGGCTACAGACTCTATTGTGGCCGAACTTCTTTCCTTCTTCCACGACCGCCTGAAGGTGATGCTGCGCGACCAGGGTGCGCGGCACGATCTGGTCGACGCGGTGCTGGGCGAGGGCGCGTCTACCAATGACGATCTCCTCCTCATCACCCGCCGCGTCGCCGCGCTCGGCCGCTTCCTCGACACCGAGGACGGCAGGAACTTGCTCGCCGGCTATCGCCGCGCGGCCAATATCCTCAAGGCCGAGGAGAAGAAGGACGGCGAGGGCGCTTTCGCGGCCAAGGCTGATCTCCAGCTGATCGCCGATGCCGGTTTGATCGAGGAGAAGGCGCTTGCGGTCGCGCTCGCGCAGGCGACGCCGAAGGCGGAGGCCGCCATCGCCGCCGAGGACTATGAGGGCGCCATGGCGGCGCTCGCCGAGCTCCGGCCTGCGGTCGACGCCTTCTTCGACAAGGTCACGGTCAACGATCCTGATCCGGCCTTGCGCGCCAACCGCCTCAAGCTGCTCAACCAGCTGCGCGAGGCGACCCGCGCCGTGGCGGATTTCGGGCGGATCGCGGGCTGAGGCGCGGGGAACGCGACACAGAACCCCTCTCCCGGATGGGAGAGGGGCAGGGGTGAGGGACCGCCGCTGATTGCTTGGGTGCAACGGCGCTGCTGCTTCCTCTCTCGGATAAGGCAGGCCCTCATCCGGCGCTCCGCGCCACCTTCTCCCATACGGGAGAAGGTTTCCCCGCGCCCTTCGACCCAGCATCCCAAGTCCCCAGCTACCTCCCCTTCCGGAACCTTTTCCCACCGCTCCACGTTCTCTTGCCCGAGATCGCTCTCTGCGAATGCGTCGCAGCTAGCGCTTCGGGGGGCCGGCTTGCGGCCGCGATAAGAGGATTTGAGCCATGAGCATTCTGATTTCGCTGTTGATCACGATCCTGGTGATCGCGCTGGTGCTTTATCTGGTGCGGATGCTGCCGGTCGACGGCAACATCAAGAACATCATCCAGATCATCGTCATTCTCATCGGCATCCTCTCGCTGCTGCGCTACCTCGCGGTCTTCTAGCCAAAGGGGCCGCCGTCATGCCCGCCCCGTGGCGGGCATCCATGCGAACATCGCCCGTGACTGGCGAGCACGTGGATGGTCGGGACAAGGCCCGGCCATGGCGGTGGTGGCGTCCTCAACCGGCAATTGACGAAAATGCTGCGCTGATCCAGACTCTCATTGGTCCAGAGGGCCCCGGACGTGACCCGTCCCGGGGCCCTTTCCCGTTCGAGACCGAGCGATCGCCGCGATGACTTCGCAGAACCGTACCAGCCATATCCGCCTGACCTCGCATCCCGAGCCCGGCAGCGCCGCTGCCCGCTTCCCGATCCACTGGGGCGCTGCGACCCCGGAGGAGCGAGGGCCGGTCATCGCCTCGACCACAAACCCGGCCGACCGCAACGTCATCGGCGCGCATGGCGGCTCCTATTCGGTCTATCGCGCGCTCGCCATCTCCGCCCGCGCCATGAATCCTGCGCAGCGGCCGGACCTGACCAACACCCATCCGACCTCCGACATCCTGCCGCAGCCGCAATGGTTCGAGCCGGGCCGGATCGTCTCGCTCGATCCGTTCGGCCATCGCGTCGCCCAGGATTTCGGCAAGTGGATCGGCGAGGGCATCGACATCCGCCCGACCATCGCGGTCACCAAGGCGCGCCTCAACCTGCCCGAGATCCTCGCCGCCATGGCCGGCCATCGCCTTCAGGCCGATGGCGGCATCCTGCACGGCTCCGGCGACATCAGCGTCACCAAGATCGCGGTCGATCCGGTCTGGCACCTGCCGGGCATCGCCGACCGCTTTGGCACCACCGAGAACGAGCTGCGCCGCACCTTGTTCGAGCAGACCGGCGGCATGTATCCGGAGCTGGTGACACGGCCCGACCTCAAGGTCTTCCTGCCGCCGATCGGCTCGATCACGGCCTATGTCATCGGAGAGGTCTCGGCGATCGCCGACCCCCGGAAGACGCTGGCCTGCCGCGTCCATGACGAGTGCAACGGCTCCGACGTGTTCGGCTCCGACATCTGCACCTGCCGGCCCTATCTGGTGCATGGCATCGAGGAGGCCGTGAAGGAGGCGCAGAACGGCGGCGTCGGCCTGATCGTCTACAACCGCAAGGAGGGCAGGGCGCTCGGCGAGGTCACCAAATTCCTCGTCTACAACGCCCGCAAGCGCCAGGAGGGCGGTGATTCCGCCGCGACCTATTTCGAGCGTACCGAATGCGTCGCCGGCGTGCAGGATGCCCGCTTCCAGCAATTGATGCCGGACGTGCTGCACTGGCTCGGTGTGAAGAAGATCGACCGGCTGATGTCGATGTCGAACATGAAATACGACGCCATGGTCGAGAGCGGCATCGAGATCGGCGAGCGCGTCGCCATCCCGCCCGAACTGATCCCGCCGGATGCCTCGGTCGAGATCGAGGCGAAGAAGGCGGCCGGCTATTACTCGCCGGACGGCACGCCCGGCGACAACGCGCTCAAGGCCACCGTCGGCCGCGATCTCGAGAAGTTCTGATCAGCTTATGCCTGACTCCAATCCCGAAGCCGTCCGCCAGCTGCTCAAGCCGGCAGCCGTCCGTGAGCGCGCGCAGGAGATGCTGCGGCTCGGCCTCGCCGGCCGGCTCACTCATTTCAGCGTCCACCCCGAACGGCTTCCTGCCTGCGCCGCCTATGTGCTGGAGACGATCCGCCAGAACTATCCCGCGCTCGACATTCCCTTCCATGCCCGCTGGCGCCATTTCGTCATCGCCGGCATGGATCGTTGGGCGGTCCTCGACGCCAAGGCACACTTCGCCGACGCCCGGGTGAGGGGCCGCGCCGCCTATGATCTCGCCGTGGTCAGCGTCCTGCTCGATGCCGGCGCCGGCGCCGACTGGCGCTATCGCGATGCCGTCACTGGCCAGAGCATCGGCCGTTCGGAAGGGCTGGCACTGGCCTCGCTCGACATGTTTGCCGCCGGGGCTTTTTCCAGCGATGCAAACGAGCCATTGCGGGTCGACAGCGAGGCTTTGAAGCATCTCGACGCTGCGGCGCTGGCTGAAGGCTTCCAGGTCTCGGACAGCAATCCGCTGGTCGGCCTGGAAGGCCGCGCCGCGCTGCTCAACCGCCTCGGCGAGGAACTGGAGAAGCATCGCCTCACCCGGCCGGGCGACCTGTTCGACCGTTTGGTCGAGGCCGCCGAAGGCCGTTCGATCCGCGCCGCCTACATCCTCTCGCAGGTGCTGGAGGTGCTCGGCGGCATCTGGCCCTCGCGCCTGAGCTATGCCGGCATCGCGCTCGGCGACAGCTGGAAGCATCCGCTGATCGCGCCGGCCGAGGTGACCAGGGGCATCGTGCCTTTCCACAAGCTCTCGCAATGGCTGAGCTATTCGCTGATCGAGCCGCTGCAATGGGCCGGCATTCAGGTCGTCGGCATCGACGATCTCACCGGCCTGCCGGAATATCGCAATGGCGGGCTCCTGCTCGATCTCGGCGTGCTCGAATTGAAGGACCCTGCCGATGCGGCGCGCGGCCACGAGGTCGGCTCGCAGCTCGTCGTGGAATGGCGGGCGCTGACGGTTGCGCTGCTCGACAAGATCGGCGAACTGGTCCGGGCCGAGCTCGGCCTGAGCGCCGAGCAATTGCCGCTCGCCAAGGTGCTGGAGGGCGGCACCTGGGCTGCTGGCCGCCGCATCGCCCGCGAAAAGCGCGAAGGCGGCGGTCCGCCCTTGACCATCGTCAGCGACGGCACGGTATTTTAGACAAGACAAGAAGACCAAGGGGATCAGGACTGCATGACCACGAGCGCTAATGGCGTCACCATCGTCGACCACCCGCTGGTGCAGCACAAGCTGACGCTGATGCGCGAGAAGGACCGCTCGACCAAGAGCTTCCGCCAGCTCCTCAACGAGATCGGCATGCTGCTCTGCTATGAGGTCACGCGCGATCTGCCGACCGAGATGATCGAGATCGAGACGCCGCTGCAGAAGTCGATGCAGCCGGTGATCTCCGGCAAGAAGCTGGTTTTCGCGCCGATCCTGCGCGCCGGCGTCGGCTTCCTCGACGGCATGCTGGAGCTCGTGCCGGCCGCCCGCGTCGCCCATATCGGTCTCTATCGCGACCCGCAGACGCTGCAGGCGGTCGAATACTACTTCAAGGCGCCCTCCGACATCGCCGACCGCATGATCGTGGTGATGGACCCGATGCTGGCGACTGCGAATTCGGCGGTCGCGGCGGTCGACCGGCTGAAGGAGCGCGGCGCCAAGGATCTGCGCTTCGTCTGCCTGCTGGCGGCGCCCGAGGGCATCGCCCGCATGCGCGATTCCCATCCGGATGTGCGCATCTGGACCGCGGCGATCGACGAGCGCCTCAACGACCACGGCTACATCGTGCCGGGCCTCGGCGACGCTGGCGACCGCATGTTCGGGACGCGTTAGGTCGCGGGGCGGGGGAGTCTGGCGATCCAGGCTCCCTTGCAGAGTTGCTATCGTCTCGACATCGGACCGACCACTTCGCGCATTGCGATATAGGTGTGGTATTCGGAGACGTTCGGGTCGTCATGGAAGACTTCGCGGGCAAAGGCGGCGTAGGCCGCCATGCTTTCGACCTGCAGATGCAGCACGAAATCGGCTCCTCCTGTGACATAGGAGGCCTGCTTGACCTCCGGGCGTGACTGAAGCTTCCGGGAGAACTCCCCGAAGGTTCGCGAGCCGCGATCGATCGAGACGAGCACGTGCACCGTGACGGGCACGCCGAGGATTTCGGGGCTGACGATCGACACATCGGCGGTGATGATCCGTTCGGCGCGCAGACGGCGCAGCCGCCGCAGCACTGCGCTCTGAGACAGCCCGACCCGCTCCGCCAGGACGCGCGCGGGCGTCTGGTTGTCGATCTGCACCTCCTTGAGCAGCGCATGATCGAAACTGTCGAGCTCGACTGTTTTCACCATTTGTCTCTCAAAATTCGCCTGAATTTGTCACTTCATAGCTAAATTGCGCGAAACTGGCCACGCGTTTTCGAAGAGGATGATCGCGAGCCGCAATGCGAGGATCGGGATGAGCCGGGTCCGGCGGGCATCGGAGAGCGATCATGCGCCCGAACAACTGGACGAAGCGCTCTCTTTCCGCTCAGGCGCTGGGCAAGATCGATGCGGTGACGAAGGCGGTCGTGCCGCCGATCCATGTCTCGACGACCTATATCCGCGACGAGGACAACGCCTATTCCTCGGGCTTCATCTATGGCCGGCCGGACAACGAGACGGTGCACGAGGCGGAAGGCGTGCTCGCCATGCTGGAGGAGGCCAAGGCCGGCGCCCTGCTGTTCGGCTCGGGGATGGCCGCCGCGACCGCGGTGTTCCAGGCGCTCTCGCCGGGCGATCACGTCGTCGCCTCCAAGGTGATGTACTGGGCGCTGCGTTCCTGGCTGCTGACCGAGGCGACGCGCTGGGGCCTGAAGATCGACTTCGTCGAGACCGACGATCTCGCCCGGCTGAAGGAAGCGGTGAAGCCCGGCGTCACCAGGCTGGTCTGGGCCGAGACGCCGTCGAACCCGCTCTGGACCATCACCGACATCGCCGCGGTCGCGAAGATCGCCCATGCGGCGGGCGCCAAGCTCGCGGTCGATTCGACCTGCGCCTCGCCGGTGCACACCCGCCCGCTCACCCTCGGCGCCGACATCGTCATGCATGCCGCGACCAAGGTGCTGAACGGCCATTCCGACGTCATCGCCGGCGCGCTCTGCGCCCGCGAGGACGATGAATTCTGGGGCCGCGTCAAGACCGTGCGCAAAATGCAGGGCGGCATCCTCGGCCCGTTCGAGGCCTATCTGCTGA
>Ga0065165_1000431_pt1 | contig 65970 bp, 51 predicted proteins | sample AraplaMF_Cvi_mMF_FD_63813 | JGI IMG/M metagenome (GOLD analysis project Ga0065165, IMG submission 63813) | Arabidopsis root microbial communities from the University of North Carolina, USA - plate scrape MF_Cvi_mMF (version 2) (version 3) | ecosystem: Host-associated > Plants > Roots >...
GTGAAACGACTCAGCGCCGATGATAGTGCGGATTCCCGTGTGAAAGTAGGTCATCGTCAGGCTAATACCCCGCCAAACCCCTCGATCAGCAATGGTCGAGGGGTTTTGCCTTTTCTGGTTGAACTGTTTCTCCGGCCTCCTCGAAATCCCAGTGTGAGTGGGCGCTACTTTCGGTGACGGTACCGACCTGGACAGGTCGGGTCTCGCCCGTTTGGAGGGACTGTATTTTCCTGGACTGCCGAATAGACTGATCCTCTCGATGAAACATCGCGGGGTTGGCATGGGAATTCGGTGGCGTGTTGGCGGTGTCTTTCGGCGGATGTTTTGGGCCGCTGCGATGGTGCTGATAGCGATGGAGCCGGTTCACGCCATCGAAATCGCTTCGCTTTCTCCTCAGGGAGAGGTTGATCAGGTCCAGAACCTTGTTGTTCGCTTCAAGAGTGCGGTTAGCCAGTTCGGAGATGGTCGTCTTCCGGACCCCGTTGCCCTGCGATGCGGTGCGATCGAACTGAAGGGGGCCGGGCGCTGGTCCAGCGACCGAGAGTGGCTGTTTAGTTTCAGCCAACCTCCGGCCGCAGGAGCGAAGTGCATCGTCGTCGCGCGCGACGATTTCCTGCCGACTGCGCCGGGTGCTGCGCCTGGTTGGACCGGGCGAACCGAATTCGCGTTCCAGCTGAGCGCGCCGACGGTACGGCGCGTGAGCCCCTGGGAAGGCAGCAAGATCGAAGAGGGACAGCGGTTTCTGCTGCAACTGTCGGGCGAGGTGAAGCTGGAGACTGTCGCTCCCCACATGTGGTGCGAGTCAAAGGCACTCGGTGAGCGAATTCCTGTGGAACTCCGAGGCGCGCAGGAGCGTGACGCCTTGCTGCGGGAGTTGCGGATGCAGGAGGCCACGCCAGGGTCATGGATCCTTGTTGGCTGCAAAAGGCCGCTGCTCGCTGGCGCCGAGGCGTCCTTGGTGTGGGGCTCGGGCATCGAGGCGGCCGCGAACGGGACAGTACGCACGCGAGGCGAACGCCGGTTCCGTTTCGCTGTTCGAGCGCCACTGACCGCCGAGTTGTCTTGCGAGCGTGAGCGGGCCAACGCGCCGTGCTTGTCGATTCGGCCGATCTCGGTGGGGTTTTCAGAGCCCATTGCCCGGGAGTTGGCGCTGAAGATTCGGCTGAAAGGACCCGGGGGGACCATCGTGTTGCCGTCCGGGCCGAAGGACGCCGATCAGAGCTCGGCGGCTTGGCTATCGACGGTCCGCTTTCCCGTGCCGCTGGCAGAGCAGCAGGAGTACCAGCTCGAGTTGCCTGCAGGCATCAAGGACGAGAGCGGACGGCCGCTGTCGAACGCAGCCAGCTTTCCCATGAGCGTCAGGACCTCGGCGGCTCCGGCCTTGGCGAAGTTCGCGACGGCGCCATTTGGGATCGTCGAATGGGAAGCCACAGGTCCGAGCCTGCTTCCGTTGAGTCTGCGCCACGTGCAGGCCGATCTGCAGCCGCGTGCCGGTGGTCATCTACGCATCAAGAGGCTGACGGACGATGTCGACATCCTGCGATGGTACGGACGCCTCTATCGACAGGACGAATGGGAAGACCGCAAGTCGGAGTGGCTGAAGGGCGCCTCCGACCTGCAGTCCATGACGGTGCCACCGCCGAATCCGGAGAAGCTCATTGACGTGATCGGTGTGCCGTTGTCACAGCCCGGATACCACGTGGTCGAGCTCAAGTCGCCGCGCCTGGGAACGGCGTTGCTTGAACCGATCCAGCCGATGTTCGTGCGCACAGGGGCGCTGGTCACCAATCTGGGGCTGCACTTCAAGCTTGGGAAGGACGACAGCCTGGTCTGGGTGACCTCGCTCGACAAGGGGCGACCGATCGAGGGCGCGCAGGTCGCTGTCTACGACTGTCGCGGCAAGGCGCTCTGGAACGGGCGAACGGATGCGCAGGGGCTGGCGCGCATCGACCGGCCCAACCTGGATCGGGAGAGCGAGGGAGGGGAATGCATCGCGGAAGGCGGACTGTTCATCACGGCGCGATGGGCGCAATCCGGCAGGGCACAGGACTTGTCGTTCATGTTCAGTGGATGGAGCCGCGGCATCGAGCCCTGGCGGTTCAATGTGCCGGTGGCCTGGGGTTCGGAGCGTGCGGCACGTGCTCACACGGTCACCGATCGGCCGTTGCTGCGAGCGGGCGAAACGCTGTCGATGAAGCACTTCTTCCGCTTGGAGACGGCTCGAGGTCTGACTGACGCGACGCCGGAGCAGTTGCCGGACAAGTTGCGCGTCGTCTTCGAGGGGACCGGTGAAGAGGTCGCGTCGTTCGACTTGCGCTGGCAGGGCAGTCGTCATGCACTCAGCAACTGGAAGGTGCCGGCGCAAGCCAAGCTCGGGCGCTACCGGTTTGTCATGGAGCGGGCGGACGCGAGGGGTGGCCATCGGACGTGGGACAGCGGCAGCGTGCGCGTCGAAGAGTTCCGCGTGCCGCTGGTCGATGCCCGTCTCATTCCCCCGAAGTCGCCTGCCACCGGCGGCGTCAGCGAGTTGGCCTGGTCGGCCCAGTTGAACTACATGGCGGGTGGTCCGATGGCGAAATCACCGGTGACGGTCAACGCCATGCTGCAACCGCGATGGAGCAGCTTCGCTGGGTTCGACGACTTCTCGTTCGACCCGCCATCAGCCGATGGCGGCGGGGAACGCGAATACGACGGCGACGCGGGGGAAGGGGACGGGGAGTCATCCAGTGCCGCTCCGGGCACCGGCAGGCTGGTGCTGGACAAGCTGGCACTCCAGACCGACGCGACAGGAGGCGTGGCCTTCAAGGTCCCGTTGAAGGGCGCTGTCGATCGCCCCACCGAATTGCGTGTGGAGCTGAACTATCGGGACCCGGACGGACAGACGCATACCCGCGCAGCATCCCAGGTGGTCTGGCCTGCCGGCGTGGTGCTCGGGCTGCGCACGGCCAGCTGGGTGGCCAATGGTCAATCCTTGTCCGTCCAAGCCGTTGCCCTGGATATCGACGGCAAGCCTTTGTCCAACCGGAAGGTCAGCATCGCGGCCCGCCAGATCCAGACGCTCAGCACTCGAAAGCGACTGGTGGGGGGCTTCTATGGCTATGAGCATCAGCGGCGCCTGAAGGAACTGGGCGAGCTGTGCAGCGGGACGACGGATGCGCTCGGGCTCATGCGGTGTGACGTCTCCTTGAGCCAGGGTGGGCAGATCGAGTTGATGGGAGCGGTCAAGGACGACGGCGGCCGCGTCGCGCGCGCGGCCCGGTCGCTCTGGGTCACGAAGGCTGGCGAGCTCTGGTTCTCGCAGGACAACGACGACCGCATCGACGTGATTCCGGAGAAACGACGCTATGAGCCTGGCGAGACGGCCAGATTCCAGGTGCGGATGCCCTATCGGGACGCGACCGCGCTGGTCACCGTGGAGCGCGAGGGCGTCCTGCACAGCGAGGTCCGCCGCCTGTCGGGGCGCGATCCCTGGCTGGAGTTGAAGATCGATCGCGACTGGACGCCGAATGCCTTCGTCAGCGTGATGGTGCTGCGAGGACGCCTGCGCGAGGTGCCTTGGTACTCGTTCTTCTCCTGGGGTTGGCGCGAGCCCGTCAACTGGTGGCGGGAATGGCGTGCGTCGGGGGACTATCAGGCGCCGACAGCCATGGTCGACTTGTCCAAGCCGTCCTTCAAGCTCGGGATGGCGCCGATCGAGATCGGGCAGGCCAGGCACCGGCTGCAGGTCGAGGTGGTGCCCCAGCAGGCGCAATACGGTGTTCGACAGAGCGCGCAGGTCAAGCTGCGCGTGACCCAGGATGGCAAGCCGGTGCCGGACGCGCAGATCGCTTTTGCCGCCGTCGACGAAGGCCTGCTGGCGCTCGCGCCGAACCCGAGCTGGAAGCTGCTCGAAGGCATGATCCAGTCGCGCCCTTGGGGCGTGACCACGGCCACCGGGCACAGCGAGATCATCGGGCGGCGACACTACGGCCGCAAGGCCGTGGGCGCCGGTGGCGGTGGTGGATTCGCCACGCGCGAGCTGTTCGATACCTTGCTGACCTGGCAACCGCTGGTCCCCGTCGACGCCAAGGGGGAAGCGACGGTGCGCGTGCCGCTGAACGATTCGCTCACGCGATTCCGGCTGGTGGCGGTGGCCGACGCGCCGGGACAGCGCTTCGGCACGGGCGAGGGCAGCATCAACGTCAGCCAGGACCTGCAACTGCTGTCCGGACTGCCGCCGCTGGTGCGCGAAGGGGATCGGGTGCAGGCGATGCTGACCTTGCGCAATGCGACGACCCGCGCGATGGATCTGCGGGTGACGCTGTCGGGCAGGGCCACCGGCGAGTCCGGTGATCAGACGGTGGCCACCGAGGCCCGTGCCGTGAAGCTGACGGCAGGCCAGGCGCAGGAACTCTCCTGGGACGTGCAGGTACCGGAGGGCGCGCGTCGAATCGTCTGGGAAGCACAGGCGCAGGAGCAGGGGGGTGTCGCGAAGGATGCGATGCGCACCACGCAGGCCGTGGAGCCGGCAGTGCCCTTGCGCGTGCTGCAGGCGACCTTGCGCCAGCTCGACGCGCCGATCGGCCTCCCGGTCGCCGTCCCCGCCGACGCCCTGCCGCCGAAAGGCGTCAAGCGCGGAGGACTCCAGATCGGACTGCAACCGAAACTGTCGACCGCGCTGCCAGGCATTCGCCGCTACTTCGAGCAGTACCCCTACAGTTGCCTCGAGCAGCAGAGTTCGAGGTACATCGCGCTGCACGACCAGGCGTCCTGGGACGGGCTGATGGGGCAGTTGGCAAGCTATCAGGACTCCGACGGACTGTTCGCGTATTTCCCGCTCTCGCGGCATCTGACGCAAGGCAGCGACGTGCTCACCGCCCATCTGCTGTCGGTGGCGCAGGAGGCGGGCCGGCCGATGCCCGCGGCGCCGTTGGGCAAGGCGCTCGATGGCCTGGCTGCGTTCGTCGAGGGACGCGTGGCGCGCCGTCACTGGTCGCCTCGCGCTGACGACGAGCCTCGGCGCGTGGCCGCGCTGGCGGCCTTGGCGCGCTATGGCAAGGCGACCCCGCGTCAACTCGGCACCGTGGACGGTCGCAACCTGACGGCTTGGCCGACGAGCGCGGTCGTGGACTGGCTGGTGCTGCACCAGCGCATGAGCGATGCCCCGGACCGGGCGGCCCAGGTCGCCGCGGCGCAGAACCTGTTGCGCAGCCGGCTCAGCTTCGCCGGAACGACCTTGCGCTTCATGAACGAGGAGGCCGACGCGTGGTGGTGGCTGATGGGCAGCGCCGATGCGACGGCGGCTCGCGCGATCCTGGCGCTCGTCGACGAACCCGGCTGGAAGGAGGACCTGCCTCGTCTGGTCGTCGGCACGTTGGCGCGCCAGGAGCGCGGCGCGTGGTTCAACACGACGGCCAACCTGTGGGGCGTGCTGGCGCTCGAGAAGTTCTCGGCCCGTTTCGAATCGCAGCCGGTGACGGGGCGGACCGAGGCGAGACTGGGCAGCGCCAGCCTCGCCTTGGACTGGACGGGCAAGCCCGAGGGCGGCGAACTGCGCCTGCCCTGGCCCGCCACCGGGAACGGCCAGTTGACCGTGTCACAGTCCGGCGAAGGCCGGCCCTGGGCCACCGTGCAGGCCTTGTCCGCGGTGCCGTTGAAGGCGGCGCTCAACGCTGGATATTCGCTCACCAGGACGGTCACCCCGGTGTCGCAGAAGGCGGCGCCTCGATGGTCGCGAGGTGACGTGATGAGGGTCCGGCTGGAAATCGATGCCGCCGCCGACATGACCTGGGTGGTGCTCAGCGATCCGCTGCCCACAGGCGCGGCCGTCGTCGAAGGCACGATCGACACCCAGGGCGAGCGGGCCGAGGGACAGGCGTGGCCGAGTTTCATCGAGCGCAGCTTCTCGGCGTGGCGAGCCTACTTCAGCTACCTGCCGCGAGGCCGGCATGTGCTTGAGTACACGGTCCGCCTGAACAACGCCGGGCGCTTCCAGCTGCCGACCACGCGCGCAGAGGCGATGTACGCGCCGGACCGCTTCGGAGAACTTCCGAACGCCGCGCTGGAGGTCCAGCCTTGAATCCGCCGGGCGGCGGGCGCGCTGGCCGTCCTGGACGCACGGGACGCACGGGACGCACGGGACGCACGGGACGTTGGCTGGCCGTGTGGCTGGTCGGGCTTGGCACGGCGGGAGCGGCCCTGGCGGCGGACCTGCCTTCGTTCGAGCAGACGCGCGCCTCCCATCCGGTGTCGGATTTCCAGTTGCTCGACCGGCGTGGCGAGCCTCTCCAGACGCTGCGCATGGATCCGAACCGGCGCGTGCTGGCGTGGGTGCCGTTGGCGGACATGTCACCGTCGCTGCTGCGCGCCATGTTGTTGTCCGAGGACCAGCGTTTCCACGAGCACAGCGGCGTCGACTGGTCGGCCGTCGCCGCCAGCGCCTGGGCCAATCTGTGGAACACGCGCACGCGCGGCGCCTCCACCGTGACGATGCAGCTCGCGGGACTGCTCGACGACGACCTGGCCGCGCGCGGCGGGCGCAGCGTGCGGCAGAAGCTCGGGCAGGCGTGGGTGGCGGGGCGCCTGGAGAAGCGCTGGACCAAGGCCCAGATCCTCGAGGCCTATCTGAATCGCGTGCCGCTGCGCGGCGAGCTCATCGGCGTGCCGGCCGCCGCGCAGGCACTTTTCGGCAAGCGGCCCGGCGGACTCGATGCACGCGAATCCGCGCTGGTGGCCGCGATGCTGCGGGGGCCGAATGCCTCGGGCGAGGTGCTCGCCGCGCGCGCCTGCGGCGTGCTGCGCGCAATGGCGCAAGCCTGTGACGGCCTGGCCGACGAGGCGGGTGCCGTGCTGCGGCGCAAGGCGCTCCCGCTCATGGATGCGCCGCGGTGGGCCCCCCACTACGCGCGCCTGGCGCTGCGGCCCGACGGACCGTCGATGCAGCGCAGTTCGCTCGACGCGACCTGGCAGCGCGTCGCGGTGCAATCGCTCAGGCGCCACCTGTCCGAGCTGTCGGGCCGGCAGGTGGACGACGGGGCGGTGGTCGTGCTCGACAACGCCAGCGGCGAGGTCCGGGTGTGGGTGGGATCCAGCGGCAGCCAGCTGTCGGACTCGGCCCAGGTGGACCATGTCCTGGCCCGTCGCCAGCCGGGATCGACGCTGAAGCCGTTCCTGTACGAGCTGGCGATCGAGCGCCGGCTGATCACCGCGGCGAGCCTCCTGGACGATTCGCCGGCACAGGTGGCGACCGCCGCCGGCCTCTACCTGCCTCAGAACTACGACAAGCAGTACCGGGGCTGGATGAGCGTCCGCGCGGCGCTCGGCAACAGCCTGAATGTGCCCGCCGTGCGGCTGTCGCTGATGCTGACGCCCGAAGCCGTGTTCGAACGGCTCAATGCCCTGGGGCTGCGTCTGCCGGAGACCGGCGGCTTCTACGGCCCTTCGCTGGCCCTGGGCAGCGCCGACGTGACCTTGCTGGACCTGACCAACGCCTATCGGGCGCTGGCCAATGGGGGGCAGTTCTCCGAGGCGCGTCTGCCGAAGGCCGGCGCGCGTCCGGCGCCGAACGGGCCGGAGGGCCCGCCGCGCCGGGTCGCCGATCCGAAGGCCAGTTTCATCGTCGGCGACATCCTGGCCGACAACAACGCGCGGGCACTGACCTTCGGCCTGGCGAGCCCGCTCGCCTTGCCGTTCCCCGCCTCGGTGAAGACCGGGACCAGCAAGGACATGCGGGACAACTGGTGCATCGGCTGGACCCCGCGCTTCACGGTCGGCGTCTGGGTCGGCAACTCCGGCGGCGAAGCCATGCACCAGGTCTCGGGCGTGAGCGGCGCCGCGCCGGTGTGGCGCGAGGTCGTGCTGGCGCTGCATGCGGGCGGCGTTCCGCCGGCCGTCAAGCCGCCACCGGGTGTGCTCGCCCAGGACACGCGCTTCGAGATCGGGCAGGAGCCTCCGCGGCGCGAGTGGTTCATCGCGGGGACCGAGCAGGCGGTCATCCAGGGCGCGGGCACGCCGTTCGCGCTCCGCAACCCGGTCGAGGGGGCGATCTACGCGCTCGATCCGGACATTCCTCCGGCGGCCCAGCGGCTGCGCTTCGCGTACGACGGCCAGCCCGGGCGTGGCGGCCAGGCGAGCTGGCGGCTCGATGGACGCATCGTTGGACAGGGGCCGGCCGTGGACTGGCTGCCGATGCCTGGCCGGCATGAACTGGCCTTGGTCGATCGGAGCGGAAAGGTCCTGCAGCAGGTGCGGTTCGAGGTCCGCGGCGCCACGCTGAACGCGCAGGCCGGCGCCGACGCGAAGTCCCATCCCCCCATTCCGCAAGTCAAGCGCCCCAAGGCGCAGTTCGTCGCCGCCCCCTGGCGGGCCGGGGACTGACTTTCGATACTCCTGCCATCGTCGCTAAGATGCAGATTCGTGCGGGGAGACCATGCAGAGCCCACAACCACAAGCGCTGAACGCCGACCGGCCCCTCTGGAGGGTGCTGGGCATCGCCGTGCTTGGCGCCAGCCTGCTGGCGCCCGCCGCGCCGGCCCAGGCCAGCGAGGTGGTCAAGCTGGCCCGGCTGCTGATCACCGGCAAGCGCCAGCCCAGCCGTCCTCCGGCGCCACAGCCGTCGGCCCCGGAACGTGGCACGGACAGCTCCGCGCAGCCCCAGAGCCGTGCATCGGATGGCGAGCTGCATGCCCAGACCCAGCGCCGCAGCGCCGACGGCGCGGCGGTGTCCATGGACTGAGCGCACCACGCTGTCGCATCCCGGGCCGATCGGGTCCCCATTTCGCGGCATCGCCGCACCAGCCTGGCGCTTCGCTTCTGATCACCGTGCGATCAACGAAGATGCTCTCGGAAACCGTGCGTTTCTCCCCCTGACAACGTCGTCATCGCGGGCCACACTGCCGCGCGTCGCCTCACGAGGGCGTGTTCGTTGGAAGGGAAAGAGATGTCGCAGGGAAGCACGAAGGTCTACCGCAAAGGCCTGCCGTTCAGCGCTGAAGTTGCCCCGTTGCTGGCCGCCATGCCGCTGCTGGAGGAGTATCGCGAGCCGCTGCTGCGGTTGCAGGGGGCGTGGGACAGCCTGGCGCTGCTGGGTCAGATGAGCGGCGCCGCCACCGACATGGCCGACACGCGGACCGCGTTCGAGGCCCTGACCGGGCGCCTGCTGGACAGCCTGGCGCGCCGTCAGCTGAGGCATGCGGTCGGGCATCTGCAGGGGCGCTCGCAGGTCGCCATCGACATCCTGGTGCGCAACCTCTTCGAGCGGACCGCCGATGTCGGTTTCCTGGCCAGCGATGGCCCGCTGCGCGAGATGCTGCAGGCCGATGCGGCCGGTCCTGTCGAGCCCGAACGGACCGCGGCCCTGCGTCAACGCTTCTCCGCCTACGTCGCGAAGTACTCCGTGTACGACCAGGTCGTCCTGCTGTCCGCCGACGGTCGCCGTCTGGCGGCGTTGGACGAGTCGAGCTGCGCTCCCCTTGTCGACGAACCCGCGTTGCGAGACGCCTTCGAGCCCGGCCGCGCGTACGTCGAAGTGCATGGCCGGACCGCGTTGCTGGGAGGTCGTAGCGGGCTGATCTATGCCGCGGCGGTGAAGCTGCCGGACGGTGCCGAATCCGGCGGTGCCCGGGGCCTGCTGTGCCTGTCCTTCAAGCTTGAGGATGAAATGCTCGGACTCTTCCGGGCGCTGTGTGCCGGCGTGCCGCGCTCGGTCCTGGTGCTGAAGGACGCGCAGGGGCGCGTGCTGCTGACCTCGGACCCCTGGCAGATCCCGCTCGGCGCGCCGTTGGGCGACGCGTCCGAAGCACAGGGCTGGCGGCTGGACTTCGCCGGTCGGGACTATCTGGCCTGCGACAGCGTGGCCAGCGGCTATGAAGGCTACTTCGGTCCGGGCTGGCGCGCTCAGATGCTGCAACCGCTGCAGCACGCCTTCGCGGAGGCACCGCCGGAGCGTCAGGCCGGCCGGGCCCGGGACCTCGACACGCGCGAGCTCTTCGACGAGGAGCTTCGCAGCATCCCCATCGAGGCGCGGCGGATCCAGCGCGAACTGTCACGCTCGCTGTGGAACGGCAAGCTCAAGAGCCGCGCTCATGCGCAGCCGGTCCCGCGCGTCGGCGAATCGGCCGCGGCCGGTCAGGCCGGCGGGAACGCCTTCGCCGTGACGCTGCTCAACGAGGTCGAACGCACCGGCGAGCAACTGCGCCAGGTGTTCGAGCGGGCGATCGCGCAGCTCGAGGACGGCGCGCTGGACGCCGTCTTCGACGGGGCCGGATTCCGGGCCGAACTGGCGATCTCGATCGTCAACCGCAACCTCTACGAACGGGCCAACGATTGCCGCTGGTGGGCGCTGGACGCGCGGCTTCAGCACGCGCTGGCCGACGGCGACGGCGCGTCGGCCGAGGCGGTCCTCGCGAGCATCCATGCGCTCTACACCGTGTATTCGCTGCTCCTCGTGTTCGATGCGAGCGGCCGCGTGGTCGCCGTGTCGGACCCCGCCCAGGCGCACCATGTCGGTCGAACCCTGCAGGGGGACTGGGTGGCCGGCGCGCTCGGCCTGCGCGATGCCGGCCAGTACGTCGTGTCCTCGCACGAGCCCTGCGGCCTGTATGGCGACGACGGACAGGCCCCGTGCCTGGTCTACGCGGCCGGCGTACCGCATCCGGAGACCGGGACGACGGCCGGCGGCATCGCCATCGTGTTCGACGGCGCGCCGCAGTTCCGCGCGATGCTGCGCGCGGCCCTGCCGGACCAGGCCGGCGCCGCCGCGCTGCTGGTGACGCGGGCTGGCGAGATCGTCGCCAGCAGCGACGCCCGCTGGTCGCCGGGCGACCGGCTGCCGGTCGCGCTGCCGGACCTGGCCGCGTTGCCCGCGGACAAGCACGTGACCGGCGAACTCGAACTCGACGGCCGCGTCCACGCCTATGGGCTGGCGATGTCCGGGGGGTATCGGGAGTACCGGCGCCTCACGCCGGCAGCGGCCACCGACCTCGCGGCGCTGGTGATGCTGCCGTTGGGCGAGCGCCTGGCGACGGGCGAGCCGGCCGGCAGCGCGGCCGTGCCCTTCGTGCCGCTGCCGCCGGCGGGCCCGAAGACCGTCGACGTGGCGAGCTTCCTGGTCGACCGGCAGTGGCTGGGACTGCCCGCGATGCAGGTGGTGGCCGCGCTGGAGCGCCAGCACATCACCGCGTGGCCGACGGCGCCGGCCGCCGTGCGCGGCATGCTCGGTTTCGAAGGTCGCATGCTGCCGGTGCTGGACCTGGGGCAGCTCCTGTTCCACCGCCCGTGCGGCGAGGAGGCCGCGCTGATGGTCTGCCAGACCGGCGCGGGGCAGCGCCTCGTGCTGATCGTGCAGCAGCTCGGACAGGTCTTCGTCGCGGGCGCGGAGCAATTGCAGCCCAGCCCGACGCGACCGGGCTGGGCCGCGCAGGCGCAGGTGCACCTGCTCAAGGGGCAGGGGCCGCAGATGCTCACGCTGCTCGACGGCGACGACCTCTGGCGCCTGGTCAACGGCGTGGTCGAGGCCCAGGCGCCGGCGCTGACGCTCGACTGAGCGGCTCGGCGCGCGTTGCGCGCCGTTCAGTCCGCGGTCCGCTCGATCATGGGCGGCCGCGGATGCAGGCGGGCCATCGTGAAGGCATCGACGTAGCGTCCGTCGCGCAACGCGTAGCCGCGCAGGCGGCCTTCGTGCTCGAAGCCGAAACGCTCGTAGAGACGGATCGCGCGCGCGTTGTCCGCGAAGACGGTGAGCTCGATGCGCAGCACGCCGAGCCAGTCATCCGCCTGCCGCGTCAGCGCGTCCATCAACGCCGCGCCGACGCCGCGTCCCTGCGCGTCCGGATGCACGCCGATGCCCAGCATCATCGCGTGCCGGCGTCGCGCTTGCGGACCGGCCGCGTGCAGGCCGGCGGAACCCACCAGACGTTCGCCGTCGAAGGCCAGCAGCATCAGCTCGCCGGTGTTCGTGTCGGGGGTCTTCGAGAAGCGTTCGTGCCAGAGCAGTTCCGAGGTGTAGGGCAACTGCAGCAGCGACGGCTGCACGCCGGGATGCCCGATCAATTCGGCCTGCGCGCGGGCGTCCTCGGGGCGCGGGCGGCGCAGCGTGAGGCCCTCGGCGATGCGCGCATGGCGATGTCCGTGGCGGGGCTCGTCGGGCGCGTTGCGAGGGCGGGGCGGGTTCGTCGAGGTCTGCATCGGGGTTCTCCTGGTGGGATGGAAGGACCGAGGGCGGAAATGAACAAGGCCCGCGGGTTACGCGGGCCTTGTGGGGGAGTTCCGGGGGATCGTCGGGACCGTGGGGCCGGGATCCTGGAGGCGTCTACCGCGTTCGACGCCCCCCGGGACTGCGTGCGCACAGATGCGCCTGCAGCAGTTGCTGGCAGCACATCGGGACGACGAAGCGGGCGCGGATCGCGAAGCTCATGCGGACCAGTATGTTGGTGACGCGAGGAACGCGTCAAGCGCGGGCGCCTGACGCGCAGTGGCAACGGCGCGACAATGGGCGTCTCCCCATTTGTTGCGGCCGGCGCCGCGCACCGCGCTTCATGCCTCGACTGAGTTCCGTCGCTCCCGCCCTCCCGCCGACTCCCGCTGCCGGGCCGGCCGCGCGCCCGAAGGGCGAGCCGCAGCCGGCGGAACGTTATGCGCTGGCGGTGGAGAAGAGTCCGATCGACGGCCTCGGCGTGTTTGCCGTCGAGGCCATTCCCGCGCGCCGCAAGATCGGCGAGATGCGCGGCGAGATCGTGCCGGTGCGCGAGGCCCGCCGGCGCATCGAGGGACGGCGTCGCATCCACGTCGTCGAGGTGACGGACAAGACCGCGATCGATGCGACGAAGTCCGACTGCGCGCTGCGCCACGTGAACCACAGCTGCGCGCCGAACGCGGTGCTGCGCATCCGGCAGGGCCGGGCGGAGTTCTACGCGATCCGCGATATCGACCCGGGCGAGGAGATCTGCGCGGACTACGGCGAGAGCCACCACGAGGGTCGCCTGCGCTGCCGCTGCGGCGCGCCGAACTGCAAGGGACGCCTCTGAACGACCAACGCCGGCGCGAGGCCGGCGTTCGTTCGAGCGTGGATCGATTGCGGATCGATTGCAGATCGATCGCGGCGGGTGCCGTGAGGATCAATGCGTCGTGTCGGGATCCGAGGTCAGGCCGGAGATCGCTTCCTTCAGCGCGCGCTGCTGCATCCAGAACAGGCGCAGGTCCTGCACGGTGAACAGCATGTCGTCGATCAGCGCGTTCTGGTCGATGCCTTCCGGCTCCTCGTAGGCCTTCTGGATGTAGGTCTCGCGCGGCGTCGAGGCCTCGGCCAGCGTGACGGCCTCGATCGCCTCCAGCATCGCCTGCAGGTCGTCGGCGCCGTCGCCCGCGGGCAAGGTCCATGCGTTCGTGTCGTCGACCGCCTGCAGGAAGCCCTGCGCCCACATCTCGCCCGGCGCGGGCATGCGCTCCAGCAGCTCCGCGCTGATCGCGCCTTGCGCGACCAGCTCGGCCTTGGTCTCCTCGTCGAACTCGGAGATCAGCGGCGTCAGGTGCATCTGCTCGGGGGCCTCCAGCAGCGGCTGCGGCTCCAGGCTGTCGCCGATCTCGTTCCAGCGCACGTGCAGCGCCTCCATGAACGCATCGGTCAGGTCCTGCGCGTCGAGGCCGGCGGGCCAGTCCTCGCCGAACAGCGCGTCCATCGCCTGGATCGGGGCGGTGTCCGACGGGCCGACGCGCAGCGCGGTCAGGTAGCCGTCCAGCGTGTCCAGCGTGATCGCGGGGGCATCCGGATCGGCCTGGCCGGCCAGCACGGCCAGCAGCTCGCCGAGGCGTTGCGCGTTCTCGACGTCGATCGAGTCGCCGAAATCGTCGGCCATCGGGGTGTCAGTCATTGCTACTCCAGTTGCTTCAAACGACAAGGGCCCGACCGGGGCCCTTGAAGAGGATGTTCGTCAGCGATCCGGGGCGCGCGGTTCGGTCGTCGCCCGCTGCCCCGGAGCCTGTTCGATCTCGGTGTCAGACGCGTTCGCCGACCCAGCCTTGCACGCTCGCCAGCGCGGCCGGCAGGGCCTTGGCGTCGGTGCCGCCGGCCATGGCCATGTCCGGCTTGCCGCCGCCCTTGCCGCCGACCTGCTGGGCAACGAAGTTGACCAGCTCGCCGGCCTTGACCTTGCCGATGCTGTCGGCGGTCACGCCGGCGGCGATCTGCACCTTGTCGCCGTCGACGGCCGCCAGCACGATGGCCGCGGTCTTGAGCTTGTCCTTGAGCTTGTCCATGGTCTCGCGCAGCGTCTTGGCGTCGGCGCCGACCAGCGTCGCCGCCAGCACCTTCAGGCCCTTGACGTCGACGGCCTGCGACAGCAGTTCGTCGCCCTGGGCGGAGGCCAGCTTGCTCTTGGCGGCGGCGAGTTCCTTCTCCAGCGCGCGGACCTGTTCCAGCACCGCCTGCACGCGCGGCTCGAGTTCGGCCGGGGCGGTCTTCAGCGTGCCGGCGACGGCCTGCACCGTCGACTCCAGCGACTGCAGGTAGTGCAACGCGTTGTCGCCGGTGACGGCCTCCACACGGCGGATGCCGGCCGCGACGCCGCTCTCGGCAACGATCTTGAACAGGCCGATGTCGCCGGTGCGGTGCACATGGGTGCCGCCGCAGAGTTCCTTCGAGGAGCCGATGCTCAGCACCCGCACGGTGTCGCCGTACTTCTCGCCGAACAGCATCATCGCGCCGCTCTTCTGCGCGTCGTCCAGCGCCATGACGCTGGCGTCGGTGTCGGCGTTGGCCAGGATCTCGGCATTGACGATGGCCTCGACCTTGCGGATCTCCTCGGCCGTCATCGGCGCGGTGTGGGCGAAGTCGAAGCGGGTGCGCTCGGCGTTGACCAGCGAGCCCTTCTGCTGGACGTGCGCGCCCAGCACCTCGCGCAACGCCTTGTGCATCAGGTGGGTGGCGCTGTGGTTGCGGACCGTCTTGGCGCGGCGCTCGGCGTCGACCTTGGCGACGAAGCTGTCGCCGACCCTGACCGACCCTTCGACGACCTGCGCATGGTGGCCGAACACGTCGGCCTGGATCTTCAGCGTGTCGTCGACGACCAGGCGCGTGCTCGCGTTGCGCAGGTCGCCGGCATCGCCGACCTGGCCGCCGCTCTCGGCGTAGAAGGGGGTGTGGTCGAGCACGACCACGACGTCGTCGCCCGCGTCGGCGCTCTGCACCGAGGAGCCGTCGACGTACAGCGCGACGACCTTGACGTCGTCACGGCTCAGGTGATCGTAGCCGTGGAAGGTCGTGGCCGCGCCCGTGTAGGCCAGGCCCTGGGCCATCTTGAACTTGCCGGCCTGGCGGCCGCGGTCCTTCTGCTCTTCCAGCAGGCGGTTGAAGCCGGCCTCGTCGACCGTCACGCCGCGTTCGCGGCAGACGTCGGCGGTGAGGTCGACCGGGAAGCCGTAGGTGTCGTGCAGCTTGAAGGCGGTCTCGCCGTCGACCTGCGTCGCGCCGCCGGCCAGCGCGGACTCCAGCAGTTCCATGCCGGTGGCGATGGTCTTGAAGAAGCGTTCCTCTTCCTGCTTCAGCACTTCCATCACGCGCGCTTCGTCGCGGCGCAGTTCCGGATAGGCCTCGCCCATTTCCCTGGCCAGCGCGGCGACCAGCTGGTGGAAGAAGGGGGTGCGCGCGCCCAGCTTGTAGCCGTGGCGGATCGCGCGGCGGGCGATGCGGCGCAGCACGTAGCCGCGGCCGGCGTTGCCCGGGATCACGCCGTCGACGACGGTGAACGAGCAGGCGCGGATGTGGTCGGCGATGACCTTCAGCGACGGCGAGTCCTTGTCGCAGTCGCCGGCGCCCGCGCCGTCCACCGCCTGCTTGGCCGCGGCCAGCAGGTTCACGAACAGGTCGATCTCGTAGTTCGAGTGCACGTGCTGCAGCACGGCGGCCAGGCGCTCCAGGCCCATGCCGGTGTCCACGCTGGGCTTGGGCAGCTTGTGCATGACGCCGTCTTCAGTGCGGTTGAACTGCATGAAGACGTTGTTCCAGATCTCGATGTAGCGGTCGCCGTCCTCGTTCGGCGAACCCGGAGGGCCGCCGGCCACGTCCGGGCCGTGGTCGTAGAAGATCTCGGTGCAGGGGCCGCAGGGGCCCGTGTCGCCCATCATCCAGAAGTTGTCGGACATGTAGCGGCCGCCCTTGTTGTCGCCGATGCGCACGATGCGCTCGGCGGGCACGCCGACCTGCTTGTTCCAGATCTCGTAGGCCTCGTCGTCCTCGGAATAGACGGTGACCCAGAGCTTCTCCGCCGGCAGCTTGAAGTGGCCGGTCAGCAGTTCCCAGGCGTAGGCGATCGCGTCCTTCTTGAAGTAGTCGCCGAAGCTGAAGTTGCCCAGCATCTCGAAGAAGGTGTGGTGACGCGCCGTGTAGCCGACGTTGTCCAGGTCGTTGTGCTTGCCGCCGGCGCGGATGCACTTCTGCGCCGTGGTCGCGCGCGAGTAGGCGCGCTTGTCGAAGCCCAGGAACACGTCCTTGAACTGGTTCATGCCCGCGTTGGTGAACAGCAGCGTCGGGTCGTCGCCCGGCACGACCGGACTGGACGCGACGATCTGGTGGCCCTTGGACTCGAAGAACTTCAGGAAGGTGTGGCGGATCTCTGCGGCTTTCATGCCTGTCCTTTGCTTGATGGGCCTGGCGGGTCGGCGGTGTGGCGCAGACGCTGCTGCGACATGAATCAGTTTGTTGAATCAGTTTGTGACTTCGCGGGCGCGCGGTTTGCCGTTCGGTCGCAGGGAATGGCGGGCCAAACGCTTGATTTCGCGAAGCTTTCGATTATAGGAGCGGGGGCCTCGTTGACGCGGCGTTGACATGACGGACCCGTCCCGGCCGCTAGGATGCCTGGCTTCCCTGGAGAACCGACATGGCGACGATGGACCCCAAGACCTCCCCGCTGGCGCAATTGAAGGATCCGAGCCTGCTGAAGACCGACGCGCTGATCAACGGCGAGTGGGTCGGCGGCGCGAGCCGCTTCGACGTGGCGGACCCGGCCACGGGCGTGCTGCTGACGCATGTGGCCAACCTGGGGGCGTCCGAGGCCGACGCGGCCGTGACGGCCGCGAACGCCGCCTGGCCGGCCTGGCGGGCGAAGACGGCCAGGGAGCGTGCCGCCATCCTGATGCGCTGGTACCACCTGCTGATCCAGCATGCGGACGACCTGGCGCGCATCCTCACGGCGGAGCAGGGCAAGCCGCTGGCGGAGGCGCGCGGCGAGATCGTCTACGGCGCGAGCTTCCTCGAATGGTTCGCGGAGGAATGCAAGCGCGTGCGCGGCGAGGTCGTGCCCACCACCGACGCGACCAAGCGCTACATGGTCATCAAGCAGCCGGTGGGCGTGTGCGCGGCCATCACGCCGTGGAACTTCCCGCTGGCGATGATCACCCGCAAGGTGGCGCCGGCGCTGGCGGCCGGCTGTCCGGTGGTGATCAAGCCGGCGGAGCAGACGCCGCTGACGGCGCTGGCCGCGGCGGAACTGGCGCAGCGCGCCGGCATGCCGGCGGGCGTGCTGAACGTGATCACCGGGGACGGCGAGCATTCGATCGACATCGGCAAGGTGCTTTGCGGGAGCGAGGTCGTGCGGCACCTGTCGTTCACCGGCTCGACCGAGGTCGGCCGGATCCTGATGGCGCAATGCGCGCCGACGATCAAGAAGCTGTCGCTGGAGCTGGGCGGCAACGCGCCCTTCCTGGTCTTCGACGACGCGGACATCGACAGCGCCGTCGAGGGCGCGATCGCGAGCAAGTACCGCAACGCGGGCCAGACCTGCGTGTGCGCGAACCGTCTGTACGTGCAGGCGGGCGTGTACGACGCGTTCGTGGCAAAGCTGGCGGAGAAGGTCGGCGCGCTGAAGGTCGGCAACGGGTTCGAGCCTGGCGTGACGCAGGGACCGCTGATCGAGGACGCGGCGATCGAGAAGGTCGAGCGCCACGTCGCTGACGCGGTGGAGAAGGGCGCCAAGGTGCTGGTGGGCGGCGCGCGGCTGCACGACCGCTTCTTCCAGCCGACGGTGCTGTCGGAGGCGACGTCCGACATGCTGTGCGCGCGGGAGGAGACCTTCGGCCCGGTCGCGCCGGTGTTCCGCTTCGGCACCGAGGCCGAGGGCGTCGCGCTGGCCAACGCGACGGAGTTCGGCCTGGCGAGCTACTTCTATGCCCGCGACATCGGGCGCATCACGCGCGTGTCGGAAGGGCTGGAGTACGGCATGGTCGGCATCAACACCGGCCTGATCTCGACGGCGGAAGTGCCCTTCGGCGGCGTCAAGCAGTCGGGGCTGGGGCGCGAGGGCGGGCACCAGGGCATCGACGAGTACGTCGAGACCAAGTACCTCTGCGTCGGCGACGTGAACAAGTGATCGCCGCGTGATCGCCGAGTGAGGCCGCTCGGCTACCCCCGGGGCCGGCCAGACGGGGCAGGCTCCTCGGACGTCCCTGGCGGGGGAGCCGGCTCAGGCCGCGAGCGTCGCCATCTCGACGGCCAGGTAGTCCAGGAAGCAGGTGATGCGAGAAGCCAGTGCCGTGTTGCGGTAGTAGACCGCGTGCACCGGCTGGCGCGTATCGACGGTGTGCGTCGCGAGGACCTGCACCAGCGTCCCGTCGGCGCGGTCCCGCGCGGTCATGAAATCGGACAGCGTCACGACGCCCTGGCCGGCCAGCGCCAGTTGCCGCAGTGTCTCGCCTGAGGACGCGCGCAGCGCGGCCTCGATCGGATAGCCCTCGCCGCCGGCCCAGCGCAGGGGCCAGGTGTTGAGGCTCTCCGGTGCGGTGAATCCGAGCAGCGAGTGGTTCGTGAGCGCCTCGACCTTCGTCGGGCGCCCATGCGCGGCGAGGTAGGCGGGACTGGCGAGCACCCGCAGCCTGAAGCTGCCCAATGGCCGCGCATGCAGGGAGGAGTCGGCGAGCGCGCCGATGCGCAGCGCGACGTCCGTGCGCTGCTCCAGCAGATCGATGATCTGGTCGCTGCTGTTGAGTTCGAGCTCGATCTGCGGATAGCGCTCGCGGAAGCCGCCGATCAAGGGCACCAGCACGTGAAGCATGAACGGCGAGGCCGCGTTCACGCGCAGCCGGCCTGCCGGCTGGTCGCGGCGCAACGCCAGCTGCTCCTCGGCGTCCTCGACCAGGGCGAGCACGTTGCGCGCGCGTGCGAGAAAGAACTGGCCCTCCTCGGTGAGTTCGAGGCGCCTCGTCGATCGTCTCATCAAGGTCGTGCCGAGCTTGTGTTCGAGCCGGCTCAGCGACCGGCTGACGGCGGACACTGTCTGCCCGAGATGCTCGGCCGCGGCGCTGATCGAGCCTGCGTCGACGATGGCGGCGAGCACGGCGAGTTCATCAAGGGAGCTTTTCATGGGGCGTCATCATCCTCCATCCCCATCCCCCGAAGGAGGGCCGCCTCAAGGACGACACGCGGACGCGCAAGACCCGGCACTGAGACGCATCGCATCGATGCAGGGAGCGGGTCATGCCGGTCTACGTGGTCGAAGGGTTCCGTCGGTGGATGCGCATGCAAGGCGTGGGCAGACATGGCGCTGTGCCGCGCCGTGGCGGAAATGTCACGCGGGCTGATCGATGCAGATCTCGGTCATGGACTGAAGAAGAAGCGGATTGCACGATTCGGCTCTGGAAAGCGCGGCGGCTATCGCGCCATCGTTGCGAACGGGCATGCGGGCTCCTGGTTCTTCGTCCATGGCTATGCCAAGAACCGTCAGGCCAGCCTGGACCCCAACGAAATGGCCATGTGCCGCGCCGCCGCGAGGCATTGGTTGTTCCAGGATGCCGTCGACCTGAAAGCGGCGGTGGATCGCGGAGATATCACGGAGGTTGCTTGTGATGCGTAAACGCAAATCACGTCTGTTGGCAGAGCTTCTGGCGTCGGCGCGACGCCTTCATGAGCATGGGTTGATGAACCACGAACAGTGGCGCGAGTTCGAGCGGGGTTGCCGCCCGCTTCCAGATCCGATGGCGCCGTCGCAGATTCGCGAATTGGTGGAGCAGTCGAACCTTCACTACTTCAGCTTCGCGCGCTTGCTGAACACGCCGCCGCGCCTGGTGTTGCGCTGGCAGCAAGGTTTGGCACGGCCCCGGGGGCCGGAGCTGAAGCTGCTTCACCTGATCCGCGAACGCGGATTGGACGCGGTGGTGTAATTTGCGTTTGATTCAATAATCATTTGGAAAATATAGGCTTTTTCTGCAAGCGATGGATGCGCACACTGGCGCCCATCGCCACCTCCATCGCCTTGCAGGAGCCTCATCATGCCGATCGCCTTGTGGGCGCTGACCGTCAGCGCCTTCGCCATCGGGACCACGGAATTCGTCATCGTGGGCCTGATCCCGACCATGGCCGCCGACCTCGGCGTCAGCCTGCCGTCCGCAGGCCTGCTGGTCTCGCTCTACGCGCTGGGCGTCGCCATCGGCGCGCCGGTGCTGACCGCGCTGTCCGGCCGCTGGCCGCGCAAGCAACTGCTGCTCGCGCTGATGCTGCTGTTCACCGCCGGCAACCTGCTGGCGTGGTTGTCTCCCGGCTACGGCGCCCTGGTCGTCGCCCGGGTGCTGACCGGCCTCGCGCACGGCGTGTTCTTCTCCATCGGCTCGACCATCGCCACCAGCCTCGTCCCGCGTGAGAAGGCCGCCAGCGCCATCGCGACGATGTTCTCCGGCTTGACCGTCGCGCTGGTCACCGGCGTGCCATTGGGCACCTTCGTCGGCCAGCACTTCGGCTGGCGCGCGACCTTCCTCGCGGTCGCCGCGCTGGGCCTGATCGCCTTCGTCGCGAGCCTGGTCTTCGTGCCGCGCAAGCTCGCCCAGCCCGCGCCGGCCAGCCTGCTGCACCAGCTCGAGCCGCTGCGCCAGCCGCGCCTGCTGCTCGTCTACGCGATGACCGCCGTCGGCTACGGCGGCTCCTTCATCGCCTTCACCTACCTCGCGCCCATCCTCCAGCAGGTCAGCGGCATCTCGGCCAACGGCGTCAGCCTCGTGCTGCTCGTCTACGGGATCTCCGTGGCCATCGGCAACGTCTGGGGCGGCAAGCTCGCGGACCGCCGCGGCCCCGTCGGCGCGCTCAAGCTGATCTTCCTCGGCTTGGCCGCGGTGCTGTTCGTGCTCAGCGTCACCGCGCAGTCGCCGGTCGCCGCCGTGCTCACCGTGCTCGCCTGGGGCGCCTTTGCCTTCGGCAACGTGCCCGGCCTGCAGCTCTACGTCGTCCAGCAGGCGGAAGCGCATGCGCCCAAGGCCGTCGATGTCGCCTCGGGCCTGAACATCGCCGCGTTCAACCTCGGCATCGCCGGCGGCGCCTGGGGCGGCGGCCTGATCGTCGAGCACCTGGGCCTGATGCAGACGCCGTGGATCGGCGCGATCGTCGTGCTGGGCGCCCTCGCGCTCACCGTGCTGGCCGGCCACCTGGACCGCCGCTTCCCGCTGCCCGCCCGCCCGGCCGGCGCGGCGGCGATCGCCGTCGGTCATTGATATAGGCCCTCCGCATCGGCCTTGCGCATCGGCTGGCGGATTCGTCGCCGCTGCCCTTCCTCTTTCCTCGACACCTGGAGTTCCCCATGACCAAGCCCCTTGCTTCCATCGCCATGCCCGCACTGGGCCTCGGCACCTTCCGACTCACCGGGCAGACCGTCATCGAGGCGGTGAAGAGCGGCCTCGCGCTCGGATACCGCCACATCGACACCGCGCAGATCTACGGCAACGAGGCCGACGTCGGCCAGGCCATCGCCGAGAGCGGCGTGCCGCGCGACCGGCTCTTCGTCGCCACCAAGATCTGGACGGAGCAACTGTCCGGCGACCGCCTGATCCCCAGCCTGCGGGAGAGCCTCGCGAAGCTGCGCATGGACGCCGTCGACCTGACGCTGATCCACTGGCCGTCGCCCGGTGGCGCGGTGCCGCTGAAGGAGACGCTGGACGCGCTCGTCGAAGCGAAGCGTGTGGGCCTGACCCGCGCGATCGGCCTGTCCAATTTCACCGTGGCGCAGATGGCCGAGGCGATCGAACTCGTCGGCGTCGACATGCTGGCGACCAACCAGGTCGAGATCCATCCGTTCCTGCAGAACCGCGCGGTCGTCGACTTCGCGAAGGCGCGCGGCCTGCACCTGACCGCCTACATGCCGCTGGCCTACGGCAAGGTCATGACCGAGCCGGTGCTGCTCGACATCGCCGCGCGGCACGGCACGACGCCGGCGCAGGTCGCGCTGGCGTGGCTGCTGCAACAGGGTGTCGCGGTGATCCCGTCGTCGACGAAGCCGGCGAACCAGGCCGCCAACCTGGGCGCGGGCGCGCTGCGCCTGAGCAACGAGGACATGACCCGCATCGCGACGCTGGACCGCGGCGAGCGGCTGGCCAATCCCGATTTCGCGCCGGCGTGGGATTGAGTCGGCGGCGCCGCAAAACCTCATTTTTGGAACGGTCATTCCAGAATCGCTAGAGTGCGCGACATGGCACGACCGAAGCAGTTCGATCCCGACGAGGCGCTGGGCGCCGCCGTGGAGGTCTTCCGCGAGCATGGCTACGCGGGGAGCTCCGCGGAGATGCTGACCGCCGCGATGGGCATCGGCAAGCAGAGCCTCTACAGCACCTACGGCGGCAAATGGCCGTTGTACTGCGCGGCACTGCGGCGGTATGCCCTGGATGAAACCGGCCGCCACATCGAAGCGCTCCGGGGCGGCAAGACAGCGCTCGAGGGGATGGAGCGGCTGCTCCGGCGTGTGGTGGCTGAAGCGCGCCTGCCGTGCCTGGGCGTGGGATCGGTGCAGGAGTTCGGCATGGACAGCGAGGGCAGCGAGGCGCTTGCCGAGATCCGCGAGGCCGGTGGACGCGCGATGCGGCACGCCTTGCTCGAGCGCATCCGCGAAGGCCAGGCGAACGGGGAGCTGTCCGCCGACGTCGAGGCAGGACACGCGGTGGCATTCGTCTTTGCGCAGATCGCCACCTTGCGGCTCGCCGCGCGCGGGGGCGCCTCGGATGTCGAATTGCGCGCGTTGGCGCGCTTGTCGCTGCAGGCCCTGAAATGAGCCTGCTTTTTTTTGGCCAGTTATGGAATGATCGTTCCAGAAAAGAAGGGTGAAGACATGAATCCGGATCAACAGGGGACCCGTCGCGTGGCGTTGGTGTTCGGCGGCTCGCGCGGTATCGGCGCCGGCATCGTGGAGCGGCTCGCGAAGGACGGCTTCGACGTGGCGCTCACCTTCGTGTCGCGCCCGGACGCGGCGCAGGCAGCGCTGGGCGCGGTCGAGGCGGCAGGAGGCCGGGGCGTGGCGATCCAGGCCGACAGCGCCGACCCTGACGCCATCCGGAGGGCGGTGGCGGAGGCCGTCGGGCGGCTCGGTCCGCTGGACGCGGTCGTTGTCAACGCGGGGGTGTTGCGGCACGGAACGATCGACGTCATGTCGCTGGAAGACCTCGATGTCTCGCTGAACGTCAACGTGAGAGGCGTGTACCTGGCGATCCAGGCGGCCTTGGCGCGGATGCGCGACGGCGGTCGCGTGATCACGATCGGCAGCAACACGGCGATCCGCACGGGCGCGCCGGGCAGTAGCGTCTATGCGATGACCAAGGCCGCAGTGGCGGCGATGGTGCAGAACCTAGCGCGGGACCTGGCCCCGCGCGGCATCACCATCAACAACGTCCAGCCCGGTCCGATCGCCACCGACATGAGCGCGCCGTTCGCCGAGTACCTCCGGGACAAGCTGCCGCTGGGGCGGATGGGGCAGCCCGCCGACGTCGGCGCGCTGGTGTCCTACCTCGCGGGCGCCGAGTCGGGCTACATGACAGGCGCCAGCCTGACCATCGACGGCGGGTGGGTCCTGTAAGCGGATGTTCTCCGTCGTGAAATCCTTCACGACCGGTGGGTTGCCGGACATGAAGGCGTTCACGCGGAGCGCATACAACCCGGGGGCCTGCGCTTCCCGCCATTCCCATGTTCTTCCGTCTCCGCTCCCGCTCCAAGTCGCCCGCCCCTGGTGATGACGTCACCGACGCCGGAGCCGCCGCCGAGGCGGTCGACGCGCTGTCCGTCGAAGGATCCGGGCAGGGGGCGCAAGCGGCCGGGCTGGGGCGACCGGCCGGACCGTCCGGGGACGATGACGAAGGCGACGACCGTCGCAGCACGCCGCGCCGTGACGTGCCCCTGGGCCCGGCGGTGCGCGTCGAGTTCATGCTGCTGGGCCGCGCCCGCAGCCTCAATGTCGATGACGTCTCGCTGGGCGGACTCGGGCTGCGCGGTTCCGTGGAGGACGGCCGGGGCTTGTTCCTCGGCCAGAAGGTCCCGCAGGCGCGGGTGATGGTCGGTGACCAGGTCGTGCTGGTGGCCGACCTCGAGGTGCGCATCCGGCGCAGCTTCCGATCCTTCCTCGCTGGCGAACAGGTCCACATCGGCTGTCGGTTCGTGGGCCTGAACCCGCTCGCCGAGGCGGAACTGCAGCGCCTGTTGAGCCAACTGGTCGGGACGCGCGGCCGCTGAGCGGCTTGCTCGAGCGCCTGGCGGCTTGGGTCATAATCCGCCTTCCTCCGCGGGCGTCGTATAACGGCTATTACCTTGGCTTCCCAAGCCAATGACGAGGGTTCGACTCCCTTCGCCCGCTCCAGGTTGCCCGTCCTGGACGCTTTCCACGCCTCCTGACGGCCACGCCCACGATCATGTTGGCGGCCATGTCGACGGCGCCCTCCGCAGGGCGCTCTCCGGAACCCTACAGCCGTCCGTCCCGGCGATCCGTGTTGCAATGCTGAACGTTCCCTGAACGTTTTCTTTCAGCAGTCCGACATGTCCGCCGCCTCACCGACCGCCTCTCCGCAGCTTTCCGACGATCCGACGCCTGCCGCGCACACCGGCTGGGCCTTGCTCGCGTTGGCCATCGGCGGGTTCGCGATCGGCACGACCGAGTTCGCGGCCATGAGCCTGGTGCCGTTCTTCGCACCCGACCTGGGGATCGACGCGCCCACCGCCGGCCACGTGATCAGCGCCTACGCGCTCGGCGTCGTCGTCGGCGCGCCGCTGCTGGCCGTCCTCGGCGCCCGGGTGCCGCGCCGCACGCTGCTGATCCTGCTGATGCTGGCCTTCGCCGTGGGCAACGGGCTCAGCGCGCTCGCGCCCGGCTACCACGCGATGCTGCTGTTCCGCTTCCTGAGCGGGCTGCCGCACGGCGCCTACTTCGGCGTCGGCGCGCTGGTCGCGGCCTCCATGGTCGCGCCGGCCCGCCGCGCGCAGGCGGTCAGCCTGATGATGCTGGGCCTCACCGTCGCGACCATCGTCGGCGTGCCGCTGGCCAACTGGCTGGGGCAGTGGGCCGGCTGGCGCTGGGGATTCGGCGTCGTCACCGTGCTGGCCCTGTCGACGGCCCTGCTCGTGGCCCTGCACGCGCCGCGCGACCGCGTCCAGCCCGGCGCCAGCGCGATGCGCGAACTCGGCGCCCTCGGCCGACGCCAGGTCTGGCTGACGCTGGGCATCGCGACCATCGGCTTCGGCGGCATGTTCGCCGTCTACACCTACCTGGGTTCGACGCTGCTCGAGGTCACCCGCACCGGCCCCGGCATGCTGCCCGTCGTGCTGAGCGTGTTCGGCATGGGCATGACCGCCGGCACGCTGGTCTCCGCCTGGGCCGCCGACCGCGCGCTGATGCCCACCATCGGGGGCCTGCTGCTGTGGAGCGCCGCCTCGCTCGCGCTGTACCCGTTCGCGGCCGGCAGCCTCTGGACGCTGCTGCCGGTGGTCTTCCTGATCGGTTGCGGCGGCGGCCTGGGCGCCGTGCTGCAGACCCGGCTGATGGACGTCGCCGGCGAGGCCCAGACCCTGGCGGCGGCGCTGAACCATTCGGCCTTCAACGCCGCGAATGCGCTGGGCCCCTGGCTGGGCGGCCTGGCGATCGCCGCCGGTCACGGCTGGACTTCCACCGGATGGGTGGGCGTCGCCCTGGCGTTCGGGGGCTTGATGTTCTGGGGTGCGTCGCTGGCGTTCGATCGCCGATAATCCGCGGCTTCCCTTCAGGAGTTCCGCACATGGCCGACTGGCTGCCGCCTACGCGTTACTGGGTGCTGGCGATCTTCATCGCCTCGGCGCTGTACGCCCATTTCCGCGGTCGTGTCCGCTTCAAGCTGGCCCGCGCGCTGACCGACTTCACCGTGCTGATCTCGCCGATCAACGCGATCATGTACCTGTTCTCGCGGGCGCCGGCCACGCCCTACCTGAAGACCGCGGAGTTCCCCGAACTGCGCCTGCTGCGCGACAACTGGCAGGTGATCCGCGAGGAAGCCCTCAAGCTCAACGACGAGGGCTACATCAAGGCCGCGTCGGGCTACAACGACATCGGCTTCAACTCCTTCTTCCGCACCGGCTGGAAGCGCTTCTACCTGAAGTGGTATGACCGGGACATGGCCTCGGCCAACGCGCTGTGCCCGAAGACGGTCGAGCTGCTCAAGCAGATTCCCGGCGTGAAGGCGGCGATGTTCGCGTCGCTGCCGCCGGGCGCGAAGCTGGTGCGCCATCGCGATCCGTACGCGGGCTCGCTGCGTTATCACCTCGGCCTGACCACGCCCAACGACCCGGGCTGCTACATCGACGTCGACGGCGAGAAGTACCACTGGAAGGACGGCGAGGACGTGATGTTCGACGAGACCTTCATCCACTACGCCGAGAACACCACGTCGCACCAGCGCGTGATCCTGTTCTGCGACGTGGAGCGTCCCGTCCACTTCGCGCCGATCCGCTGGCTCAACCGCGGCTTCGGCAAGCTGGTGATGACGTCCGCCGCGACGCAGAACCTGGAGAGCGAGCCCATCGGCGGCCTCAACAAGTTCTTCTATCACGCCTACAAGGTGCGCCTGTTCTTCAAGGCGTTCAAGGCGAAGTCCCGGACCGGCTACTACGTCGTGAAGTGGGCGCTGATCCTCGGCATCCTGGCGGCGATCTTCCTCTGATCGCCGCCATCCCTCAGCCGGCCAGCGCCTGGGACAGGCGCCCCGCCTGGGGACCGAACGCGTAGGCGTCCATGCCCAGCGCGCCGAGGGTGACACCCTCGTGCAGGCGGACCGGCGCGTCATCGCGCCCGCCGGCGCCCGCCGCCACGTACCAGGGCAGCAGGTGCTCGTCGGTCGGATGCATCAGCGTGGCGGCCGGCGCCTGGCTGCGATAGGCGGTCAAGGCCTCCCAGTCCCGCTCGGCGGAACGTGCCGCGAACCAGGCGCGGAACGCCGCCGATTCGGGCATCTCCGGCGCGTCGTCCGACGCGGCCCGCATCAGCAGGCGCAGGTTGTGCGTGATGCTGCCGGTGCCCAGGATCAGCACACCTTCGCGCGAGAGCGCCTCGAGCTTCTCGCCCAGTGCCATCAACTGCGCGGGCGACGCGTGCGGCGTCAGCGTCAGCGGGATGACCGGCACGTCGGCGTCCGGGTAGATGAAGCGCAGCGAGGTCCAGATGCCGTGGTCCAGCCCGCCGTGGTCGAAGACGGGCAGGGCGAGCGTCTCGCCGATCCGCGCGGCGAGCGCGCGCTCGCCCGGCGCGTCGTAGCGCAACTGGTAGAGCGCCGCCGGGAAGCCGCCGAAGTCGTACACGGCTTCATGGCGGTCGGTGCCCAGCAGCACCGGTTCGCGCGCGGTGGTGTGCGCGGAGATCGCCAGCACGGCTGTCGGCCGGCCCCAGCCGGCGTCCAGTGCCCGGCCCAGACGCCCCATGAAGGCGCCGGCCTCGCCGGGCTCCAGCGCGATCATCGGCGAGCCGTGAGAGACGAACAGGGGAGGGAAGGGGGTGTTCATGCAGGCCATTGAACGCCCGGCGCCTCGCCGCATCGTCAAAACCGCTTGCATGGACTGTTCAAGCCGATTGCATGCCCGCAGCCCCGTCACTGCAAGTGGGCATGCGGTTCGCTACAGTCCGCCCATGAGCGCGCATCCGTCTTCCCCGTCCGCCGGTCCCGCCGGCGCTTCAGCTGGCACCTCCGCCGCCGCGCCGGCCGGCGGTTCCGCCAGCCAGTCCGGGCCCGGCGCCACCGGCGGGCGCCGGCCGCCCTCGCTGTGGCGGCAGATGGCGCTGCAAACCTGGCGTGACGCGCGCGCGGGCGAACTCCACCTGCTGATCCTGGCCCTGATGCTGGCCGTCGCGGCGGTGTGCGCGGTGGCGTTCCTGTCCGATCGGCTGGACCAGGGGCTGCGGCGCGACGCGGCGCAGTTGCTGGGCGGCGATGCGGTCGTCGCCAGCGACCAGCCCACGCCCGCGGCGGTGCGCGAGCTGGCGACCCGCTTGAACCTGCGCAGCGTCGACACACTGAGCTTCCCGAGCATGGCCCGCGCCAACGAGGACCAGGGCGGCGGCAGCCGGCTGGTCGCGGTGAAGGCGGTCAGCCCGCGTTATCCGCTGCGCGGCGCGTTGTCGCTCAAGGATGGCCGTCAGGTCGGCGCCCCGGCGGCGGGGACGGTGTGGGTCGATTCGGGCGTGCTGAGCGCGCTGGGCCTGAAGGTCGGCGACCCGCTGCTGCTCGGCGACGCTGCGCTGAAGATCGCCGGCGAGATCTCGAACGAACCCGACCGGGGCGCGGGCTTCCTGAACTTCGCGCCGCGCGTGATGCTGGCGCAGTCCGATCTCGCCGCCACCGCGCTGATCCAGCCGGCCAGCCGCATCACCTATCGCTTCGCCATCGTCGGCCCGGAGACGGCGGTGCAGCAGTTCAACACCCAGACCCGCCAGCAGATGAAGGACGGGAACTGGCGCGGCGTGCGGCTCGAGTCGCTGGAGACCGGCCGCCCGGAGATGCGCCAGACGCTGGACCGGGCGACCAAGTTCCTGAACCTCGTCGCGCTGCTGGCCGCGTTGCTGGCGGCGATCGCGGTCGCGCTCGCGGCGCGCGAGTTCGCGAACCGCCACCTCGACGACTGCGCGATGCTGCGCGTGCTCGGCCAGCCGCAACGGCGCCTGGCCTGGGTGTTCACGCTGGAGTTCGCCACCGTCGGCTTCATCGCCAGCGGCATCGGCGTGCTGCTCGGCTTCCTGCTGCATTACGGCTTCATCGCGTTGCTGGCCGGGCTGATCGAGGTCAACCTGCCGGCGCCCGGCATCTGGCCGGTGCTACTGGGACTGGGCATGGGCATGAGCCTGCTGCTGGGCTTCGGCCTGCCGCCGGTGCTGCAGCTCGCCGCCGTGCCGCCGCTGCGCGTGATCCGGCGCGAACTGGGCCGGCCCAAGATGGGCTCGATCGCCGTGCTGCTCGCCGGCGTCATGGGCTTCGCCGCGGTGCTGACGGCCTTGTCGGCGGACTGGCGCCTGGGCCTGGTCGCCACCGGTGGGTTCGCCGTCGCGCTGGGGCTGTTCGCGTTGCTCGCCTACGGTGCCGTGCTCGCGCTGCGGCGGCTGGTGCCGCAGGCCGGCGCGCCGCGCTGGCTGCTGCTGGCGACGCGCCAGGTGGCCGCGCGGCCGGCCTTCGCGGTGCTGCAGGTCGGGTCGCTGTCGCTGGGGCTGCTCGCCCTGGCCTTGCTGGTGCTGATGCGCACCGACCTGATCGAGAGCTGGCGCGCCGCCACGCCGGTCAACGCGCCGGACCGCTTTGTCATCAACATCCAGCCGGAGCAGGGCACCGGCTTCCGGTCCGGTCTCGACCAGGCCGGCGTCAAGGACTACGACTGGTATCCGATGATCCGCGGCCGGCTGGTCGCCATCAACGGCGAGGCGGTCAAGGCCAGCCGCTTCACCGAAGAACGCGCGCAGCGTCTGGTGGAGCGCGAGTTCAACCTCAGCCACAGCGCCGAGCTGCCGTCGCACAACCTGATCTCCGGCGGCAAGTGGACGCCGGAGGAGAAGGAGGGCGTCAGCGTCGAGCAGGGCCTGGCGGAGCAGCTCGGGCTGAAGCTCGGCGACACGATGCGCTTCGACATCGCCGGCGTGCTGGTCGATTCGAAGATCACCTCGCTGCGCAAGGTCGATTGGGGCTCGATGCGGGTCAACTTCTTCGTGCTGTATCCGCGCGCGGACATGCCGGAGCTGCCGGTGAGCTTCATCTCGGCGTATCGATCGCCGCAGGGGCAGGGCGCCGCCGCGGCGCTCGATCGCAAGCTGGTCAACGAGTTCCCCAACCTGACGCTGATCGACGTGTCCGCCGAACTGCAGCAGGTCCAGCAAGTGCTGGAGCAGGTGATCATGGCGGTGCAACTGCTGTTCGCCGTCGCGCTGGCGCTGGGCGTGGTCGTGCTGCTGGTGGCGGCGGTGGGGTCACGGGATGCCCGCACGCGGGAGTTCGCGTTGATGCGCGCCTTCGGCGCGTCGAGCGCGTTGATGGCCGCGGTGCAGCGCGCGGAGCTGCTCGGACTGGGCGCGCTCGCGGGGCTGCTCGCCGGGCTGGCCGCGCAGGCGCTCGGTTGGGCGCTGACGCACTACGCCTTCGAGTTCGAATGGCAGTTCAAGCCCTGGGTGCTGATCGGGACGACGATCGGCGGCGCCGTGCTGGCGCAACTCGCCGGCTGGTGGGCGCTGCGCGGCGTGCTGCAGCGCCCGGTCGTGCAGACGCTGCGCGAGGCAGATACCAACTGACGGGACTCCGGCAGCGTCAGGTCTTGCTGACTGCGGCGGTTGCTGGCCCTCACCCCCGCCCTCTCCCGCAAGCGGGAGAGGGAGTGAGAATGTACCGAGCTGACCTGGAGACTGCCGAGCCCTTCTTGCTCCCTCTCCCGCTTGCGGGAGAGGGCAGGGGTGAGGGCCAGCGGCGGTGGCAGTACGGAAGCCTTCTCAGCGAGCGGCCGCAGCGCGCTCGGCCGACTCGATCGTATTGACGAGCAGCATCGTGATCGTCATCGGTCCGACGCCGCCCGGCACCGGCGTGATCCAGCCGGCGACTTCCTTGACGCCGTCGAAGTCCACGTCGCCGCAGAGCTTGCCTTCCTCGGTGCGGTTCATGCCGACGTCCAGCACCACCGCCCCCGGCTTGACCATGTCGGCGGTCAGCACGTTGCGCTTGCCCACCGCGGCCACGACGATGTCGGCCTGACGCGTGAAGTGCGCCAGGTCCGGCGTCGCGCTGTGGCACACGGTCACCGTCGCATTGGCCTGCAGCAGCAGCATCGCCATCGGCTTGCCGACGATGTTGCTGCGGCCGATCACGACCGCATGCTTGCCCTTGGTCTCATAGCCGATGAACTCCAGCATCTTCATGCAGCCGTAGGGCGTGCAGGGCTTGAAGCCATCCTGGCCGACCATCAGCGCGCCGGCGCTGGCGACGTGGAAGCCGTCGACGTCCTTCTCCGGCGCGATCGCCTCGATCACCTTGTGCGCATCGATGCCCTTGGGCAGCGGCAGTTGCACCAGGATGCCGTGGATGCCCGGATCGTTGTTCAGCGCGTCCACGCGCGCGAGCAGCTCCGCCTCGGTCATCGTGTCGGCGTACTTCTCCAGCACCGAGTGCATGCCCGCGTCCTCGCAGGCCTTGACCTTGTTGCGCACGTAGACCTGGCTCGCGGGGTTCTCGCCGACCAGCACCACGGCCAGTCCCGGCTTCACGCCTTTCGCGCTCAGCGCGGCGGCGCGCGTCGCCACTTCGGCGCGCAGTTGCTTGGACAGGGCGTTGCCGTCGATCAGTTGAGCGGTCATGTCGGTACTCCGGAACTCGAGAACGAAACTCTGAAATGAAAGAGGCCGCACAGGGCGGCCACAAGGGACGAGGGATGCGGAAGGAACTCAGCCGGCCTTGGCCTGCGTGTTCGCGCCCAGCGCGATCTTCAGCAGGTCGGCGACGGTGTTGGCGTTGAGCTTCTCCATGATGTTGGCGCGATGCGCTTCCACCGTCTTGATGCTGATGCCCAGGTCGTCGGCGATCTGCTTGTTCAGGCGACCGGCGACGATGCGCTCAAGCACCTGCGCCTCGCGCGTCGTCAGTCTGGACAGCAGCGCGTCGCGGCTGGCCGCTTCCTGCTGCGTGGCGAAGGCGCCGCGGGCCTGGTCCAGCATGCGCTCGACCAGCGACAGCAGCTCCTCTTCCTTGAACGGCTTCTCGATGAAGTCGACCGCGCCCTTCTTCATCGTCTGCACCGCCATCGGCACGTCGCCGTGGCCGGTGATGAAGACGATGGGCAGCGGGCTCTTGCGCTCGATCAGCTTGTCCTGGAGCTCCAGGCCGCTCATGCCTTCCATGCGGATGTCGGCGATCAGGCAGGCGACCTCGCGCGGGTCGTAGCGGCTGAGGAAGCTCTCGGCGGAGTCATAGCACTTGACCCGGTAGTCCTTGCCCTCCAGCAGCCATTGCAAGGAATCTCGCACGGCCTCGTCATCGTCGACGACGTAGACATTACCCTTCTTCGGAATCAAGCTCATGGTGTTGCTGCGGTGTTGTGTGCAGTGCCCGTCCCCGCGTCGCCGCTCTTTTCCAGAGGGACCAGCGGGGCGAGTGAAGACTCCGGACGCGGAATGTCCACGGGGATCGTGAACGCGAACCGGCACCCGACGATGGACGGGCCATTGTAGAGGTTCTCGGCACGGATCCGACCCTGGTGGGACTCGATGATGGACCGGCATAACCCTAGTCCGATGCCCAATCCATCGGCCTTCGTGGAGAAGAAGGCCTCGTACATGCGCTCGATGACCTCGACCGGCAGGCCCGGTCCCATGTCGGTCACCGAGAACTCGATGTTGGCGCCGAGTTCGGCCGTGTGCTTGGGCACGACGCGCAGTTCGATGTGGCGGCGCGAGGGCGGCAGCGCCGCGTTGTCGATGGCCTCGGCGGCATTCTTGAGCAGGTTCAGCAGCACCTGCTCGATCAGGATGGGGTCCACGCGCATCACCGGCAGCCGCTGCGCGACGTAGGTGTGGATCTGCACGTTGCGCCGGCGCAGCTCGATGCCGGCGAGCTCGACCGCGTCCTCCACGATCGAGGCCGCGAACGCGGGCTGGCGCTGCGGCTCGCTCTTCTTCACGAAGGCGCGGATGCGATGGATGATCTGGCCGGCGCGCTGCGCCTGCTTGGCGGTCTTCTCCAGCGCGACGATCAGGTCGTCCTTCTGGATGTTGTCGCCGCGCACCCGCGACACCATGCCGTTGCAGTAGTTGGTGATCGCGGTCAGCGGCTGGTTGAGCTCGTGCGCGACGCTCGAGGCCATCTCGCCCATCGTGATCAGCCGGCTGGTGACCTGCGCCTTCTCGGCCTGCTGCTGCTGCTGGGCCTCGGCATGGCGGCGCGCGGTGATGTCGGTGGCGATCAGCATCTGCGCCAGGCGGCCGTCGGTCCACTGCAGGTAGCGGGCGCGGACGTCGAACCACATGTCGAGCTGCGCGATGAAGACCTCGCGCGAATCGCCGCCGACCTCGGTCAGGTGCTGCGCGGGCAGGCCGCCGTAGTCGTCCACGTCTTCGTCGTCGCCCTGCGCATGGCCGTCGCCGGCGGCGAAGGACGCCTCCTGCGTGCTGGTCGCGCCGGCCAGTCCCGCCGGCTGCGAGCCCGCGAGCATTGCGTGGCCCTTGGGATCGGCGCCGAACCACAGCCGGTAGCTGCGGTTGGCGAACAGCAGCTCGCCCTGCTGCACCGACAGCACCGACACCGCCGCGTCCAGGCCTTCGAGCACGGTGGTGAAGCGCTCATGCGAGGCCGACAGCTGGTCGCGCACCCGCTTGGCCTCGGTGATGTTGGTCATCGAGGTCATCCAGCCGTTCTGCTTGCCCTTGGGGTCGATCAGCGGCGAGACGTACATGCGGGCGTCGAAGATGCTGCCGTCCTTGCGCATCACCTTCACCTCGGACCCGCCGGCCGGACTGCGGCCCTGCATCTCCTGCTGCAGCAGGCGCAGGTTCTCCTCGTAGCGGTCGGGCGGCCAGTAGGGGAAGGGCGGCTTGCGGCCGATCAGCTCGGACTCGGCGAAGCCGGTCATCGCGCAGAAGGCCGGATTGACGTAGCTGATGCGCGTCTCCAGGTCCATCGCCCGCATGCCGGTCAGCATGGAGTTTTCCATCGCGCGCCGGAAGTTGGTCTCGGCGGCCAGCGCGTTCTGCACCTGCGCGCGCCGGCGCATGTGCTTCCAGGTGCCCAGCAGCATCCAGACGGTCAGCACCGACAGCGCCATCACCATCCAGAACAGCGTGTTGGAGATCAGCCCGATCGAGGTCCGGTAGCCCTGGCCGCGCAGCACCAGGCCGGGCGCGGGCGTCATCGGGACCTCGTGATAGATCGGCGCGCGGGTGATGCGCTTGCCCGGCATCGGCGTCACCGTGCTGGCCACGACCTGCTCGCGCGGGTCCAGCACCGCGACCGCGTGGCGCGAGGTCAGCTCGTTGGGCACCGAGTAGCGCAGCAGGCCCTCGACCGCGTACTCGACGATCAGCACGCCGGCGAAGCCGTTGCGGTCGCTCAGCGGCAGGTCCAGCTGGAAGACGGTGGTGTTGTTGGCGTCGGCGAAGGAGGCCGAATAGGTCCGCGTGCGCCGGTCGCGCGCGGCCTGGAAGGCGCGTTCGGGTTCGCTGTTGGCGTGGCCGTTGGGCATGGACGGGTCGCTGCCCTCCAGCGTCATCAGCGACTCCGCCTGCTCGCCGATGGCCGCGACGCTGACGCGCCGCTCGCGGCGCGCGTTCAGCCAGGTGATGTGGGTGATCTCGGGCCGGTTGCGCGCGATCGCCATCGCGCGCTGCGTGAACTCGAGGTTGTCGATCGAGCGGTTGGCCAGGTCGCGCTGCAGCGGGATCAGGAGGTCCTCGTTCTCGATCAGGCGCGAGCGGATCTGCTGCTGCGCCATCTCGGTGTCGCGCTTGACGGCCTCGGCCTCGCGTTCGATCTCCTCGTTGCGCAGGTACCAGAAGGCCGAGACGATGGCCGCCAGGAACAGCACCACCGACAGCAGCGGGCCCAGCGTCGCGAAACGGTCCTGCCGCGACGGGGACTGCCGGCGCCACCACGCCGACACCAGGCGTTTGACGGGATTCAGGGCACGGCGCGCGAAGCCTTGGACATCGAGGCGGGACAACATGGACGCGATTATCCCGGTGCGTTCGGCCCGGCCCCGCCAGGGCCGCCCCGGGGCATTCCCGATCCGGACATTCCCGGATCGCATCGTGAAAGACATCCGTCACGAAACGAGGCCTGGATCAGCTATTGAATTCCACGATGTGGAAACGCATCGCGCTATTTGGAAAACGAACAGCTTGTGCGACACTCCGCCGCCATAGCCCTTCCGGAGGGGCTTGCCGCGTGCGCACGCATGACGGTTTTCGCAAGTTCGGGCACAGTGACCCGTTCGACCGAGAGCCCCGCGCGCGGCAGTTGCCCGCCAGAAGGCCGTGATTGAGACACAGGAGACAACACATGTCCGCGCAGCCCCAGTCGTTCCTCGGCGCAGCCGCCAATGACACCGACGCCCTCGAAACCAAGGAATGGCTGGACGCCCTGTCCGCCGTCATCGGCGAGGAGGGCGGCGACCGCGCCCATTTCCTGCTCGAGACCCTGATCGACCATGCGCGCCAGGCCGGCATCGACGTGCCGTTCTCGGCCACCACGGCCTACGTCAACACCATCCCGGCCGACCAGGAAGAACGCTTCCCCGGCAACATCGACATGGAAGAGCGCCTGCGCGCCTTCATGCGCTGGAACGCGATGGCGATGGTGGTGCGCGCCAACCGGCTGCATCCGGAAGACGGCGGCGACCTGGGCGGCCACATCTCGAGCTTCGCCTCGCTGGCGACGATGCTGGGCTGCGGGTTCAACCACTTCTGGCATGGCGATGACACCGGTGAAGGTGGCGTCCACGGCGGCGACCTGCTCTACATCCAGGGCCACAGCGCGCCCGGCATCTACGCCCGCGCCTTCCTGGAAGGCCGCATCACCGAGGAGCAGCTGAACAACTTCCGCCAGGAGGTCGACGGCAAGGGCCTGTCGAGCTACCCGCACCCGAAGCTGATGCCGGAGTTCTGGCAGTTCCCGACGGTGTCGATGGGCCTGGGCCCGCTGATGGCGATCTACCAGGCGCGCTTCCTGAAGTACCTGCACGCCCGCGGCATCGCCGACACCTCCAAGCGCAAGGTCTGGGTGTTCCTGGGCGACGGCGAGATGGACGAGCCGGAAAGCCTGGGCGCGATCGGCCTGGCCGCGCGCGAAAAGCTCGACAACCTGATCTTCGTCGTCAACTGCAACCTGCAGCGCCTGGACGGCCCGGTGCGCGGCAACGGCAAGATCATCCAGGAGCTCGAAGGCGAGTTCCGCGGTTCCGGCTGGAACGTCATCAAGCTGATCTGGGGCTCCTACTGGGATCCGCTGCTGGCCCGCGACAAGCAGGAGCTGCTGCGCAAGGTCATGATGGAGACGCTGGACGGCGACTACCAGGCCTACAAGGCCAATGACGGCGCGTTCGTGCGCAAGCACTTCTTCGGCAAGCATCCCGAGCTGTTGAAGATGGTCGAGAACATGTCCGACGAGGACATCTGGCGCCTGAACCGCGGCGGCCACGACCCGCAGAAGGTCTACGCGGCGTACCACAAGGCGGTGAACACCGTCGGCCAGCCGACCGTCATGCTGATCAAGACCGTCAAGGGCTACGGCATGGGCAAGATCGGCGAGGGCAAGAACACCGCGCACCAGACCAAGAAGCTGCAGGACGAGGACATCAAGGCCTTCCGCGACCGCTTCAACATCCCCATCCCGGACAGCGAGCTGTCGAAGATCCCGTTCTACAAGCCGGCCGACGACACGCCGGAGATGCAGTACCTGCACGAGCGCCGCAAGACGCTCGGCGGCTACCTGCCCAAGCGCCGTCCGCAGGCCGAAGAGGCGCTGAAGGTGCCCGACCTGGCGACCTTCCAGGCCGTGCTGGATCCGACTGCGGAAGGCCGCGAGATCTCCACGACGCAGGCCTACGTCCGCTTCCTGACGACGCTGCTGCGCGACAAGGAACTGGGCCCGCGCACGGTGCCCATCCTGGTCGACGAGGCGCGCACCTTCGGCATGGAAGGCCTGTTCCGCCAGATCGGCATCTATAACCCCGCGGGCCAGAACTACACGCCGGTCGACAAGGACCAGGTCATGTACTACCGCGAGGACAAGGCCGGCCAGATCCTGCAGGAAGGCATCAACGAAGCCGGCGGCATGGCCAGCTGGATCGCCGCGGCGACGTCGTACTCGACGAACAACCGCGTGATGATCCCGTTCTACGTCTATTACTCGATGTTCGGCTTCCAGCGCATCGGCGACCTGGCCTGGGCGGCCGGCGACATGCAGGCGCGCGGCTTCCTGCTGGGCGGCACCTCGGGACGCACGACGCTCAACGGCGAAGGCCTGCAGCACGAGGACGGCCACAGCCACATCCTGGCCGGCACGATCCCCAACTGCATCAGCTACGACCCGACCTTCGCGCATGAGGTCGCCGTCATCCTGCACTCCGGCCTGAAGCGCATGGTCGAGAACCAGGAGAACGTCTACTTCTACCTGACGCTGCTCAACGAGAACTACCCGATGCCCGGCCTGAAGGCCGGCACCGAGGAGCAGATCCTCAAGGGCATGTACCTGCTGGAAGAGGCCGTGCAGCCGCAAGGCGCGCAGCCGCTGACGGTGAACCTGCTGGGCTCGGGCACCATCCTGCGCGAGAGCCAGGCCGCGAAGAAGCTGCTGGAGGAAGAGTGGGGCGTCGGCGCGAACGTCTGGTCCTGCCCCAGCTTCAACGAGCTGGCCCGCGACGGCCAGAACGCCGAGCGCTGGAACCTGCTGCATCCGACCGAACTGGCCTGCGTGCCTTATGTGACGCAGCAGCTGAGCAAGGTGCAGGGTCCGGTGATCGCGTCGACCGACTACATGAAGAACTACGCGGAGCAGATTCGCGCCTTCATCCCGGCCGGCCGTTCGTACAAGGTGCTGGGCACCGACGGCTTCGGCCGCAGCGACTTCCGTTCCAAGCTGCGTGAGCACTTCGAGATCAACCGCCACTACATCGTCGTCGCCGCGCTGAAGAGCCTGGCCGACGAAGGCAAGATCCCGCAGGCCAAGGTCGCCGAGGCGATCGGGAAGTACGGCATCAACGTCGACAAGATCAACCCGCTGTACGCCTGAAATCTGGCCCACCCCCTACCGGCTGCGCCGGCCCCCTCAAGGGGGCGAGCCCGTCGGTCTGGCAAAGCCAGCCCCGAGGGCTCCGCTTGGTAAGCCCGGCGGATAAACGAATTTGTGGAGACATCCAATATGGCATTGGTGGAAGTCAAGGTTCCCGACATCGGGGACTTCAAGGACGTCGCGATCATCGAGCTGCTGGTCAAGCCCGGCGACACGGTGAAGATGGAGCAGAGCCTGCTGACCGTCGAGTCCGACAAGGCCTCGATGGAGATCCCGTCCTCGGCCGCGGGCGTCGTCAAGGAACTGAAGGTCAAGCTCGGCGACACGATCAACCAGGGGGACCTGATCGTCGTGATCGAGAGCGACGCCGCCGCGCCGGCAGCCGCCGCGCCCGCGCCGGCGGCTGCCGCTCCGGCCCCCGCGCCGCAGGCCGCGCCCGCGCCGGCCCCCGCGGCTGCCGCGCCCGCCGCCTCGGCCGGTCCGGTCGACATCGTCGTGCCCGACATCGGCGACTTCGACGAGGTCGCGGTGATCGAGGTGCTGGTCAAGGTCGGCGACACCGTCAAGCAGGAACAGAGCCTGATCACCGTCGAGAGCGACAAGGCGTCGATGGAGATCCCGTCGTCGCACGGCGGCGTGATCAAGGAACTGCTGGTCAAGCTCGGCGACAAGGTCGCCAAGGGCTCGAAGATCGCCGTGATCGACGCCGCGGGCGGCGCTGCCGCCCCGGCTGCTGCCGCGCCCGCTCCGGCGCAAGCCGCCGCGGCGCCGGCTCCGGCCGCCGCCAGCGCACCCGTGTCCGCCCCGGCTGCAGCGCCGGCGGACCGCCAGGTCCCGACCGCCGCGCTGCCGCCGCATGAGCCGACCAAGCCGTCGGGCAAGCTGCCGCACGCGTCGCCCAGCATCCGCAAGCTTGCCCGCGAGCTCGGCGTGCCGCTCGACGAGGTCAAGGGTTCCGGCGCTAAGGGCCGCATCACCGAGTCCGACGTGCAGGGCTTCGTCAAGGCCGTCATGGCCGGCACGGCGCAGACCGTCGCGCAGAAGGCGGCCTCGTCCACGGGTGCGGCTGGCGGCGCTGCTGGCGGTGGCGCGTTCCCGGGCCTGCTGCCCTGGCCCAAGGTCGACTTCGAGAAGTTCGGCCCGGTCGAGCGCAAGGAGATGTCGCGCATCAAGAAGATCAGCGGCGCCAACCTGCATCGCAACTGGGTCACGATCCCGCACGTCACCAACCACGACGACGCGGACATCACCGAGCTGGAAGCCTTCCGCGTCCAGCTGAACAAGGAGAACGAGAAGTCCGGCATCAAGGTCACGATGCTGGCCTTCATGATCAAGGCGACCGTCGCGGCGCTGAAGAAGTTCCCCGAGTTCAACGCCTCGCTGGAGGGCGACGGCACGCTGGTGCTGAAGAACTACTTCCACATCGGCTTCGCCGCGGACACGCCGAACGGCCTGGTCGTGCCGGTGATCCGCGATTGCGACAAGAAGGGCATCTTCCAGATCAGCCAGGAGATGTCGGAGCTGGCCAAGAAGGCGCGCGACGGCAAGCTCGGCCCGGCCGACATGACCGGCGGCTGCTTCTCGATCTCGTCCCTGGGCGGCATCGGCGGCACCTACTTCACGCCGATCATCAACGCGCCGGAAGTCGCGATCATGGGCGTGTGCAAGTCGCAGACGCAACCGGTGTGGGATGGCAAGCAGTTCGTGCCGCGCCTGATCCTGCCGCTGTCGCTGAGCTGGGACCACCGCGTCATCGACGGCGCGGCCGCGGCCCGCTTCAACGTCTACTTCGCGTCTCTGCTGGCGGACTTCCGTCGCATCGCCCTCTGATCGGAAGGACCGGACATGGCATTGGTTGAAGTCAAGGTTCCCGACATCGGGGACTTCAAGGACGTCGCGATCATCGAGGTCCTGGTCAAGGTCGGTGACACGATCAAGCAGGAGCAGAGCCTGGTGACCGTCGAGTCCGACAAGGCCTCGATGGAGATCCCGTCCTCCGCCGCCGGCGTGGTCAAGGAACTCAAGGTCAAGCTGGGCGACAAGCTCAACCAGGGCGACCTGCTGGTCGTGCTGGAGAGCGACGCGGCCGCCGCGCCGGCGCCCGCCGCCGTGGCGCCGGCTCCGGCCGCATCGTCGCCTGCGCCCGCTCCGACGGCGTCGGCACCCGCGCCTGCCGCGGCGCCCGCTGCACCGGCTCCGCAGGCCGCGACCTACACCGGCCCGGCCGAAGGCGAGTACGACGTGATCGTGCTCGGCAGCGGCCCCGGCGGCTACTCGGCCGCGTTCCGCGCGGCGGACCTGGGCCTGAAGGTCGCGCTGGTCGAGCGTTACGCCACGCTGGGCGGCGTCTGCCTGAACGTCGGCTGCATCCCGTCCAAGGCGCTGCTGCACGTCGCGGCGGTGATGGACGAGGTCAAGCACTTCGCCGACCTGGGCGTCGAGTTCGCCGAGCCCAAGGTCGAGCTGCCCAAGCTGGCCGCGCACAAGTCCAAGGTCGTCGGCAAGCTCACGGGCGGCCTCACGATGATGGCCAAGATGCGCAAGGTCACCGTCGTGCGCGGCTACGGCACGCTGCTGGACGCCAACCACCTGTCGGTCGAGGAGACCGGCGGCGAAGGCCAGGAACGCACCGGCAAGACCCAGACGCTGAAGTTCCGAAGGATCATCATCGCCGCGGGCTCGCAGGCGGTGCGCCTGCCCTTCATGCCGAACGACCCGCGCGTGATCGACTCGACCGGCGCGCTGGAGCTGACGACGCGTCCGAAGCGCATGCTGATCGTCGGCGGCGGCATCATCGGCCTGGAGATGGGCACGGTCTATTCGACGCTGGGCGCGCGCCTGGACGTCGTGGAGATGCTGCCCACGCTGATGACCGGCGCGGACCGCGACCTGGTCAAGGTCTGGCAGAAGATGAACGCGCCGCGCTTCGACAACATCATGTTGAACACGAAGACGGTGGCCGCGGAAGCCACGCCCGAAGGCATCAAGGTCACCTTCGAAGGCGAGGGCGCCCCGAAGGAACCGCAGGTCTACGACCTCGTGCTGCAGGCGGTGGGCCGCTCGCCCAACGGCAAGAAGATCGGTGCCGACAAGGCCGGCGTGGTCGTGAGCGATCGCGGCTTCATCCCGGTCGACGTGCAGATGCGCACCAACGTGCCCAACATCTTCGCCATCGGCGACATCGTCGGCCAGCCGATGCTGGCGCACAAGGCGGTGCATGAGGGCCACGTGGCGGCGGAAGTCATCGCCGGCGAGCTGCTCGGCGACGAGGCGCTGGCCAAGTCCCGCTTCGACGCGCGCGTGATCCCGAGCGTCGCCTACACCGATCCCGAAGTGGCCTGGGTCGGCGTGACCGAGGACGACGCCAAGGCGCGCGGCCTCAAGATCAAGAAGGGGCTGTTCCCGTGGACGGCGTCGGGGCGCGCGATCGCCAACGGCCGCGACGAGGGCTTCACCAAGCTGATCTTCGACGAGGAGACCCACCGCATCATCGGCGGCGGCATCGTCGGCACGCATGCGGGCGACATGATCGGCGAGATCGCGCTGGCGATCGAGATGGGCGCGGACGCGGTGGACATCGGCAAGACCATCCACCCGCATCCGACGCTGGGCGAGTCGATCGGCATGGCCGCCGAAGTCGCGCACGGCTCGTGCACCGACCTCCCGCCGCCGCGCAAGTAAGCGCGGTCCGCGATCCCGCCTCACCCACGCCGCCGCCCCAGCCGCCAACGCAGCCCACGGAACTCAGGACTCGATGCTGCTTCTCGACGCCGCCGCCACCGCGCGTGCGCTGCCGTGGTCGCCTCTGATGGAGGAGATCGCGCTGGTCTGCCGCGAACACCGCGACGGCCGGCTCACCTGCCCGCCGCGGCAGGTGCTGCCGCTGCGCCAGGACGGCGTGCTGCTGGTGATGCCCTGCCTGAGCGACACGCTGTCGATCACCAAGCTCGTCAGCGTGCATCCGCTCAACGCCGCGCTGGGCCTGCCGACGATCGCCGGCGAGGTGGTCGTGCTGGACAGCCGCACCGGCCAGCGCCTGGCCGTGCTGGACGGTCCCGCGCTGACGGCGCGCCGCACGGCCGCCGTCAGCATGCTGGCGCTGCAGCATCTGGCCCGCAAGGCACCGCGCCGCGTGCTGGTGGTCGGTGGCGGCGTGCAGGCGCGAGCGCACGTCGAGGCGATCCAGGCCCTGCATCCGCAGGCCACCATCCATGTCCAAGGTCACCAGACGGTGCCGGGATTCGTCGAGGAGCTCGGCGTCGAGCCGCTGCCGGCGGAATCCCAGACGCGGCATGCCTGGGACGTGATCGTCTGCGCGACCACGAGCCGCGTCCCGGTGCTGCGGCCTGGTGTCGGCGAGGGCGCGGTGGTGATCGGTGTCGGCGCCTTCCGCGACGACATGGTGGAGCTGCCGCCGGAGCTCGTGCGTGGCGCGCAGATCTGGGTCGACGATCCGGTCGGTGCGCAGGCCGAGGCGGGCGACCTGATGGCGGCCGGACGCTTCGAACCGCAGGATGCGATCGACGATCTGGTGCTGGGCCAGCGTCCGGTCGACGACGGCCGCACGCGGCTCTTCAAGAGTGTCGGTTGCGCGCGTTGGGACCTGGCTGCCGCCCGTGTGGCCGTCCGTCCCGCCTGATCGCGGCACGCCCACGACGCCCACCACGAGCTGGAGGCTTGCGGGGCCAGGGGGCCGGCCCGATTTGTGGAGCCTGCGAGACGTATGAGGGCCGGCCCCCTGGCCCCGCAAGCCGAACTCAGGCCTCGTCCAGCAACGGCCGCAACGCCTCGTCCCAAAGCTCGAGCTCATCCTCGGCCAGATGGAGCCAGTCCAGCGCCGCCTCGCGGTTCGCGGCCCAGTCGACGTCTTCGTCCAGGCCTTCGTGCTGGCGCATCAAGTGTTCCGCGATCAGTCCGGCGGCGATCAGCGAGCGGATCTCCGGTTCGATGCTCTCGTCCTTCAGCGCCTCGAAGTCGTGATGCAGCCGGATGGCCGTCATCAATTCCGGCGCCAGGTGCCAGACCTTGATCACCAGCGCGCCCACGACGGCGTGGTCGGTGCGATGGTTCGCGTTCTCGGTCGCGATGAAGGGCCGGTCGATGCGGGCGCCGGCTTCGACCATGGTGGCGCCGTAGCCGCGCACGCTCTGCAGCAGCACCGGCATGCCGACATGGCAGAACAGGCCGTAGCTCTGCGCCAGGTCCACCCGCATGCCGGGCAACTGGCCGGCGATGAAGCCCATCGCGATCGCGCGCTTGGTCGAGCGCTGCCAGAAGCGCAGCAGGTGCGGGCTGTTGACCGGGATGGCATGGCGGACCAGGAAGGCCTGCATCAGCGCGACGCTCTCGTCCAGGCCGAGCCGGTACATCGCCTGGCCCACGGTCGTGCAGGGCACGTTGCCTGCCACCAGGTGCAGGGGGCTGTTGGCCACCCGCAGCAGCGTCGCGGACATTGCCACGTCGGCGGCGGCGACGCGGCCGATTTCGTTGAGGTCGGGCTGGGGCAGCGCCATCGCCGCGCGCAGGCGTTGCAGCAGCTCGGGGCAGGGCGGAATCTGGATCTGGCGCAGCGGGCCGTTGGCGCGCGCCTGGTCGAGTTCCTGGCGGATGGCTTGAGTCTTCATGTGAGCGTCGGATTATCCCGACGCGTCCGGGCCGGCGGTGTGAAGGGGGTGCGGCAAATTGCCGCTTGTTCCCGGGCGATTGCCATCGCGTGTTTCCGGGGATACATCGCTTGTCGCACTTCGCCCGCCGGAGGCGGTGGAGGCAGATACATTGCAGCGCATGTCACGTCTCGTCACTCGTACAGCGTCACGCGCAGGCCGGACAATCCGGCCGGCGCGCGGGGCGCTGGCGGTCCTGGCGTGCGTGGCGGGTCTGTGGTCCGCGCTGGCCTGGGGCTGGGACAAGGACAGGCTGACCGAGTCCGCGGCGAAGCTCTCGCCGAAGACGCAGGCCGCGGTGAAGGCCATGATCCAGATGGCCGACCGCGCCGCGACGCTGCCCGAGGAGCGCGACCGGCTGACGGTGGTGAACAGTTTCTTCAACCAGCGGGTGGCCTTCCGCGACGACATCGACGTGTGGGGCCAGATCGACTACTGGGCGACGCCGCTGGAGATGCTGGACAAGGGCGCTGGCGACTGCGAGGACTACGCGATCGCGAAGTACATGAGCCTGCTGAGCGCCGGCGTGCCGCAGGCCAGGCTGCGCATGGTCTACGTGCGGGCGCAGTTCCAGGGCCGGCCCCAGGCGCACATGGTCCTGGCCTACTATGCGCAGCCGGAGGCGGAGCCCTTGATTCTGGACAATATCAATCCCGAGATCCGGCCCGCGTCGCTGCGGCCGGACCTGACGCCGGTGTTCAGCTTCAACGGGGAAGGGCTGTGGAGCGGCGTCGGCGGCACCACCGCGGGCAATCCGCTGGTGCGCCTGTCGCTGTGGCGCGACCTGCTGGCGAAGGCGAAGGCCGAGGGCTTCTGATGGGCGACGGAGAATGCACGACATGTCCCTGATAAGACAAATCTGGTGCCTGGTCCTGGGCGCGGTGCTGGCCTCGGCGCTGGGCGGCGTCGCGGTGAGCACCTGGTCGCTGCGGGAGCTGCTGCAGACGCAGGCGCAACTGAAGAATGCCGACAATGCCAATGCGCTGGCGCTGGCACTGTCGCAGCAGAAGGGCGATGCGGAACTGATGTCGCTGCTGATCTCGGCGCAGTTCGACGCGGGCGCCTACGAGAGCGTGCGCTGGCGCGACGGCGCGGGCGCGCAGGTCTTCGAGCGCCATCTGGAGACGCCGCAGGTCTCGCAGGCGCCGCGCTGGTTCGTCGCGCTGCTGCCGCTGGATGTGGCGCCGGGCGTGGCCAAGGTGTCGGACGGCTGGAAGGCTGCCGGCGAGATCGAGCTGCGCGGCCAGACCGGTTATGTGCACGAGGCGCTGTGGCGCGCGACGCTGAGCACCGCGAGCTGGCTGCTGCTGGTGGGCGTGATCACCGGCGTCGCCGCGGCGGCGGTGCTGGCGCGGCTGCGCCGGCCGCTGGACACCGCCGTCCGGCAGGCCGAGGGCGTCACGCAAGGCCGCTTCGAGACGGTGCTGGAACCGCGCGTGCCGGAGATGCGCAAGCTCACCAGCGCGATGAACACGATGGTGCTGCGCACGCGGCAGATGTTCGAGGCCCAGGCCGAGCAGCTGCGCACGCTGCATCACCAGCTGCTGTGTGACGAGCTGACCGGGCTGTCGCATCGCCGGCAGTTCGTGGCCGAGTTGAACTCGGCGCTGGAGCGCGACGACGGGCCGCTGCGCGCGGGGCTGGTGCTGCTGCGGCTGAAGGACCTGCAGGGCCTGAACCAGCGGCTCGGGCACGGCGCGACGGACCAGGCGCTGATGGCGATCGCGCAGGCGCTGCGGGTCTATCCGGAGCAGGTGCGCGGCTGCCTCGCGGGGCGGCTGAACGGTTCGGACTTCGCGCTGTGGCTGCCGGCCCCGAATGTGGTCGGCGACACCGCGCAGGCGCTGGCCGACGCGCTGCGCGCCGGTCTGCAGAACCTGGGGCCGGGCGTGGGCGTCGCGCTCGGCGCGGTCGAGCTGATGCGCGACCAGCCGATGAGCGCCTGGTTCGCCGCGGCCGACGCGGCGCTGGCGAAGGCCGAGCAGGGCGAGGGCGTCGTGCTCGAGCTGCGCGAGGCGCCGCCGTCGGACGAGGTCGCCCAGGGCGAGCGGGCCTGGCGCGCGCTGATCTCGGACGCCCTGGCGCATCAGCGCAGCCGGCTGTTGGAGTTCCCGCTGATCGGCCGGGAGCGTCAGGTCTTGCACCTGGAATGCCCGCTGCAGCTGAAGCTGAATCCGATCGGTGAATTCGAGCCCGCGGCGCGCTGGCTGCCGCTGGCGCTGCGCCACCGCCTGAGCGCCGAGGCCGACCTGCAGGCGCTGGCGCTGGCGCTGCAGGCCACGCAGCAGGACGACCGGCCGCGCTGCGTCAACGTGGCGCCGGCCTCGTTGAACGACGGCAGCTTCATCGCCCGCGCGCGGGAGCTCGTCCATGCGGCGCCGGCGGCGGCGCGCCGCCACATCGGTCTCGAACTGGCGGAGCCGGCGGCGGTCCAGCACTTCGAGGCGCTGCAGGAACTGGGGCGTCAATTGCGTCCGCTGGGTGTCCAACTGGGCCTGGAACACGCGGGCGCCGGACTGGCTCAAATCGATCGTCTTTTCCAGGCGGGATTGGACTACGTGAAGCTCGACAGCTCGGTGGTCAGCGGCGTGTCGGCGGACGTGGCGCGTGCGGCTTTCGTGCGCAGCCTGGTGGTGATGCTGCGCAGCCTCTCCCTGAAGGTCTATGCGGAGGGCGTCATCGATGCGCTCGACGCACAGGCGCTGTGGGATTGCGAACTCGACGGTATCACCGGACCGTGGGCGTCGGCGCAGGAGATCAAGCCCTGACTCATTGAAGTCGGTGAATCGCTTGATCGCCGTCAAGCACTCTTGCAAAGCGTTCTGAAGCTCGCAGAATCCGCGCCTTCCCCTTGATGTTCGACGGAGAAGTACGCAATGAAGCGAGCACCAGATCCCCTGAGTTTCACCCCGGATGCTGCCGAGGCGATCTCCGCAGCGCGCGCCCGATGCCCGGCGTTCCCGGATTTCCGGTTGCCTGCCTGCGATGTATCGGCACTCACGCCGTACGAGCAAGAGCTGCGTGACGCCGTAGTAGAAGCCTATGACGACATTCGCGAGGGCCGTGTGCTGACCGAGTCTCAGATGGACGAGGTCTTCGCGGAACTGATCGAGGACGCTCGTCAACGAGTGGAGGGCGGACAGTGATCACACATTGGAGCGAACGCGCCAGCGACGATGTACGGCGAATCTATGGGTACATCGCGGCACGTAATCCATCCGCGGCGTTGGAGATGGTCAAGCGGTTCCGGAAGGACGCGCGCCTGCTCGGCGGATACCCCCACATCGCAAGGGAAGGCGTCTTGAGGGGAACCCGCGAGTGGGTCACTCATCCGAATTACGTGATGGTCTACCGCGTCGAGGACGAAGATGTCTACATGCTACGACTCTGGCATGCCGCTCGCGACGAGCCGAACCAGCGCGATCTGCAGTGACTAGTCGATATCCGCCGTATGCAACGGATACCCGTTGCCACTGCGGCGGTCTTCGAAGAAGCGCTGCAGCGCTTCGCGGATCGTGTGGAAGGCGATCTCGTGCCACGGCACCTCATGCTCGTGGAACAGCTTGGCCTCCAGAGTCTCGGGACCGGGATCGAACTCCGGGCTGAGCAGCTTCGCGCGGTAGAACAGGTGGACCTGCCCGACGCGGACCACGTTCATCACGCAGTACAGGTTCTGCAGCTCGATGCGCGCACCGGCCTCCTCGACCGTCTCGCGCGCCGCGCCCTCGGCCAGCGTCTCGCCGAGTTCCATGAAGCCCGCCGGCAGCGTCCACTTGCCCAGCTGCGGCTCGATCGCGCGCCGGCACAGCAGCACCTGGTCGCCCCACACCGGCAGCGTGCCGACGACGTTGAGCGGATTCTCGTAATGGATCGCGCCGCAGGCCGTGCACGTCGCGCGCTCCCGGTTGTCGTCGGCCGGGACGCGGTATTCGATCTGGCCGCCGCAGGTGGGGCAATGCTGGTAGCGCCGCGCTTGGAACATGGGGCGCAGTGTACCGGCCTCGATCCGCGCTCCCCGCCGCCTCCTGGCCGGCAGCCCCCGTGGCATCATCGCCGGCCATGGAGCTCTACAACTACTTCCGCTCGTCCGCCTCGTTCCGTGTCCGCATCGCGATGGCGCTCAAGGGCCTGGACTTCGACTACAAGTCCGTCCACCTCGCGAAGAACGAGCAGTTCAACGAGTCCTATGCCGCCGTGTCCGCCTCGCGCCTGGTCCCGCTGCTCAAGGACGGCGGCGCGCTGGTCACGCAGTCGATGGCGATCATCGAGTACCTCGACGAGACCCACCCCGAGCCGCCGCTGCTGCCCGGCGACGCGCTGAGCCGCGCCTACATCCGCGCGCTGTCGCAGGACATCGCCTGCGAGATCCATCCGCTGAACAACCTGCGGGTGCTGCGCTACCTGGTCAAGGAGCTCGGCATCGGCGACGACAACAAGAACCGCTGGTACCAGCACTGGGTCGAGAGCGGCCTCGCGGTCGTCGAGCAGCGCCTGAAGGCCGAAGGCCGGTCGGGCCGCTTCTGCTTCGGCGACACGCCGACGATGGCCGACTGCGTGCTGGTGCCGCAGATCTTCAACGCGCGGCGTTTCGACTGCCGGCTGGATCACGTGCCGACGGTCATGAGGATCTTCGAGCACTGCATGACGGTCGACGCCTTCCACCAGACGCAGCCGAGCGCCTGTCCCGATGCGGAATGAGGACTGGCTGCGGCCGGACTGGACCGCGTCGCATGTCGACGCGTTCATGACCACGCGCGCCGGCGGCGTCAGCGGCGGCCCGCAGTCGCCGGACGCACAGCGCGGCCTGGCGAGCCTCAACCTCGGCCGCTCGGTCGGTGACGATCCGGTGAACGTCGTCGAGAACCGCCGCCGCGTCGCGGCCGCGATCGGCGGCGCGCCCGTGTTCCTGAAGCAGGTGCATGGCACCGCCGTGCTGCGCCTGAACGCCGGGCACGCCTTGCCCGACGCGGATCCCGAGCCCGCCGATGCGTCGATCAGCACCGATCCCGCGCTCGCCTGCGCGGTGATGGTCGCGGACTGCCTGCCGGTGCTGTTCGCCGGACCCGGCGTGGTCGGCGCCGCGCATGCCGGCTGGCGCGGCCTCGCGGGCGGCGTGCTCGAGCGCACGGTCGTGGCGATGTGCGCGGCCGCGCACTGCGACGCTCGCGAGATCAGCGCCTGGATGGGCGCCTGCATCGGGCCCGAACAGTTCGAGGTGGGCGCCGACGTGCTGGCCGCCTTCGATGCCGAGCCGCGCCATCAGGATCAACCGATGTTCCGCTTCCAGCCGAACGAGCAAGGCGAAGCGCGCTGGCGTGCCGATCTCTACGGCCTCGCGCGACGCCGTCTCGAAGCGCTCGGTGTTGGTGCCGTCGGCGGCGGTGGCTGGTGCACGCTCAGCGCGCCCTCACGATTCTTTTCGTTCCGCCACGAGCGCGTCAGCGGACTGCGCAGCGGCCGCATGGCCGCCGTCATCCGGCTGCGTTGACGTCCGCGCGGAGGGCGGCATCCCCGCTTCCTCCGACGGCGAGAACGGCGACGACGCCGACGATGTTGGCGTCGACGCAACAGCCGGATCCTCGTCGTCATGCGGCATGCCAGCCGCCTCGTCCTTCCTGCGCGCGGCGCGCCGCCGCGGCGTGCCCATCAGGTACATCACGATGGATAGCGGTACCACGCCGTAGAACACGAAGGTGATCACCGCGCCGAGCACGGTGCCCTGCGAGCTGAAGGCCTCGACGACGGCCATCATCAGCACCACATACATCCACGCGATGGCCACCAGATACATCAACGATTTCCTCGGCTCCTCGCGACAGCATGGTCACGCGGAGGTAAGCTGAACGGGCTACAAAGCGCCTGAGCATATGCGAAGCCTTTCGCCGGTCCGCGTGACCGGCCATGGCAAGCTTCTTGCTGAGGTCCGCCTGAGGAGACACATGAGCGAGAACAACGCCGCCGCCGGATTCACCGGCGCATCGGTCCACGGTTTCGAACACTGGGCCCAGCAGGCCCGGCAAGCGGCCAGCAGCCTGTCGCACGGGTTCGGCGACGCCTTCAAGCAGTTGCAGGCGATGCAGATCGCGCCGGACGCCTGGTCGCAACTGCAATCCGACTACGTCCGGCAGGCCGGCGAGTTGTGGAACGCCGCGCTCGGCGAGTCGCAGGCCGCCGCGCACGGCGCGACGTCCGCCGCCGCGGCCTCCGCCATGACGGCGCCGCTCAAGGACCGCCGCTTCGCCGATGCGTCCTGGAACGACAACCGCCTGGCCCACTTCACCGCGCAGCTCTACCTGCTCAATGCGAAAACGCTGCAGCGCATGGCCGACCAGGTGCAGGGCGACGACAAGACCCGCGCGCGGGTTCGCTTCGCCGTCCAGCAGTTCGTCGACGCCTCGTCGCCGAGCAACTTCCTGGCCTTCAATCCCGAGGCGCAGCAGCGCGCGCTGAACACGCAGGGCGAGAGCCTCGCGCGCGGCCTGCAGCTGCTGATGGCCGACGTCCAGCGCGGCCACGTGTCGCAGACCGACGAGTCCGCCTTCGAAGTCGGTCGCAATGTCGCGACGACCGAGGGCCACGTCGTGTTCGAGAACGAGTTCTTCCAGCTGCTCGAATACAAGCCGTTGACCGCGAAGGTGCATGCGCGGCCGCTGCTGATGGTGCCGCCCTGCATCAACAAGTACTACATCCTCGACCTGCAGCCGGAGAACTCGCTGATCCGCTACGCCGTGGCGCAGGGCCACCGCACCTTCGTGGTGAGCTGGCGCAATCCCGATGCGGACTGCGTGCACTGGACCTGGGACGACTACATCGGCCAGGGAGCGATCAAGGCCATCGAGGTCACCCGCGAGATCGCCGCCACCGACACGATCAACACGCTGGGCTTCTGCGTCGGCGGGACCATCCTGGCGACCGCGCTGGCGGTGCTCGCCGCTCGCGGCGAGCAACCGGCCGAGAGCGTCACGCTGCTGACCACGCTGATCGACTTCAGCAGCAACGGCGTGCTGGACCTGTTCATCGACGAGCAGGCCGTGCAACTGCGCGAGATGACGCTCGGCGACCAGGCGGTGAGCGGTCCGGGGCTGCTCAAGGGCCAGGAGCTCGCGACCACCTTCAGCTTCCTGCGTCCGAACGACCTGGTCTGGAACTACGTCGTCGGCAACTACCTGAAGGGCGACGCGCCGCCGGCCTTCGACCTGCTGTACTGGAACGGCGATGCGACCAACCTGCCGGGGCCGATGTACTGCTGGTACCTGCGTCACACCTACCTGCAGAACGAGCTGCGCCTGCCGGGCCGGCTGACCGTCTGCGGCGAGAAGGTCGACCTCGGCGCGATCCAGGCGCCGGTCTACATCTACGGCTCGCGCGAGGACCACATCGTTCCCTGGGACGCCGCCTACCGCAGCACGCAGGTGTTCAAGGGGAAGAAGCGTTTCGTGCTCGGCGCGTCCGGGCACATCGCCGGCGTCATCAATCCGCCGGAGAAGAAGAAGCGCAGCCACTGGCTGGGCAAGGGCGCGGCGCTGCCGGCCGATCACCAGCAGTGGCTGCAGAACGCCACCGAGCACCCCGGCAGCTGGTGGACCGACTGGTCGCAGTGGCTGGCCGGCCACGCGGGCCCGCAGAAGGCGGCGCCGCGCAAGCCGGGCGGCCGCGGCCACGAGGCCATCGAGCCGGCGCCAGGCCGCTACGTGAAGCAGCGCGCATGAAACCCACCCACGCGCAGTGAGAACCCAACCGGTTCAGAGTCGAACCCGCAGAGATCCCGCGAATCCATCCCGCATTCACCCGCTGACATCCTTGGTTCAGCAGTTTCGAAAGAGGAGCGAGTCATGAGTTCACCGCAAGACATCGTCATCGTCGCCGCGGCGCGCACGCCGATCGGCAAGTTCGGAGGGACGCTGTCGAAGACGCCGGCCAGCGAGCTGGGCGCGATCGTCATCCAGGAGCTGCTGCGCAGAAGCGGCCTGCCGCCCGACCAGATCAACGAGGTGATCCTCGGCCAGGTGCTGACCGCGGGCGTCGGCCAGAACCCCGCGCGCCAGGCCGTGATCAAGGCCGGCCTGCCGGTCACCGTCCCGGCGATGACCATCAACAAGGTCTGCGGTTCCGGCCTGAAGGCCGTGATGCTGGCCGCGCAGGCGATCCGCGACGGCGACTCCGACATCGTCATCGCCGGCGGACAGGAGAGCATGAGCCTCGCGCCGCACGTGCTGCCGGGCTCGCGCGAGGGCCAGCGCATGGGCGACTGGAAGCTGGTGGACACCATGATCACCGACGGCCTGTGGGACGTGTACAACCAGTACCACATGGGCATCACCGCCGAGAACGTGGCCAAGGAGTACCGCGTCAGCCGCGCGCAGCAGGACGAGCTCGCGCTGGCCAGCCAGCAGAAGGCCGCCGCCGCGCAGGACGCGGGCCGCTTCACCGATGAGATCGTGCCGGTCACGATCCCGCAGAAGAAGGGTGATCCGGTCGTGTTCGCCGCCGACGAGTTCATCAACCGCAAGTCCACCGGCGAGGCGCTGGCCGGCTTGAAGCCCGCCTTCGACAAGGCCGGGTCGGTGACCGCCGGCAATGCGTCGGGCCTGAACGACGGCGCCGCCGGGCTGCTGCTGATGACCGACGCCAAGGCCAAGGCGCTGGGGCTGACGCCGCTGGCGCGCATCGCGTCCTACGCGAGCGCCGGCGTCGATCCGAAGCTCATGGGCATGGGGCCCGTGCCGGCGTCGAGGAAGGCGCTGCAGCGCGCCGGCTGGCAGGCCAAGGACCTGGACCTGCTCGAGATCAACGAGGCCTTCGCCGCGCAGGCCTGCGCCGTGCACCAGGAGATGGGCTGGGACCTGAGCAAGGTCAACGTCAACGGCGGCGCGATCGCGCTGGGCCATCCGATCGGCGCGTCCGGCGCCCGCATCCTGGTCACGCTGCTGCACGAGATGATCAAGCGCGATGCGAAGAAGGGCATCGCCAGCCTGTGCATCGGCGGCGGCATGGGCGTGGCCCTGTGCGTCGAGCGCTGAGGCGAATCCGGTTTTCCCGCGTCTTTTCCGTTCCGACATTCCAGACACCCCGAACGCGGACGCGGCGTTCCGGGGTGCCCATCAGGAGGCAAGCATGAGTCAGAAAGTTGCATACGTCACCGGCGGCATGGGCGGCATCGGCACCGCCATCTGCCAGCGCCTCCACAAGGACGGCTTCAAGGTCATCGCCGGCTGCGGTCCCACCCGCGACCGCGGCAAGTGGCTCGCCGAGCAGGCCGAGCAGGGCTACAGCTTCTTCTGCTCGGCCGGCAACGTCGCCGACTGGGACTCGACCGTCGCCGCCTTCGACGCGGCGATCGCGGAGCACGGCCCCATCGACGTGCTGGTCAACAACGCCGGCGTCACCAAGGACCGCATGTTCCTGAAGATGACCCGCGATGAGTGGGACACCGTCATCGACACCAACCTGAACAGCATGTTCAACGTCACCAAGCAGGTGGTGCCGGGCATGGTCGACAAGGGCTGGGGGCGGATCATCAACATCTCGTCCGTCAACGGCGAGAAGGGCCAGGCCGGGCAGACCAACTACTCGGCGGCCAAGGCCGGCATGCACGGCTTCACGATGGCGCTGGCGCAGGAGCTCGCGTCCAAGGGCGTCACGGTGAACACCGTCAGCCCGGGCTACATCGGCACCGACATGGTCAAGGCGGTGCGGCCGGACGTGCTGGAGAAGATCATCGCCGGCATCCCGGTCAAGCGCCTGGGTGAGCCCGAGGAGATCGCCTCCATCGTCGGCTGGCTGGCGGGCGAGAGTTCGGGCTTCACCACCGGGGCGGACTTCAGCTGCAACGGCGGGTTGCATATGGGGTAGTGAGTCGGACCGCAGGTCTGAAGGCCAGGCGCATGCAAAGAAGGGCTGCCTCGGCAGCCCTTCGTCATTGAGGTGTTCCCCTCAATCCTTCTTCATCAGCACCAGCAACTGCGACAGGTTCTGCGCCGCCGCCTGCAGCTTCGGCAGTCCCTGCTCCAGCAGCAGCTGCGGCGGCGTCCTGGCCGCATGCGTGCTGACGTTCATCGCCGCCACCACCTTGCCGTCGCGGCCGGTGATCGGCACGGCCACGCTCAGCACGCCGTCCTCGAGCTCCTGGTCCACCAGGCACCAGTGCTGGCGGCGCGCCTGCTCGATCGCGGCGCGAAGCTCCTCATGCGAGCGCACCGTGTTGCTCGCCCGTCGCGCCAGCTGCACCTGCGTCACCCGGGTCTCACGTTCCTCCACCGGCAACGAGGCCAGCAGCACGCGGCCGGTGGCGGTGGCCCAGGCCGGCAGCCGGCTGCCCACGCCCATCGGATCCGACAGGATCTTGCGCAGCGGCGCGCGCAGCACGAAGACCGCATCCTCGCCGTCCAGCACCGCGATGGAGACCGATTCCCGCAGGTCGTTGGCCAGCTGGATGGCCACCGGCTCGGCGAAGCGCCACAGCGGTTGCGAGGACAGGTAGGCGAACCCCAGGTCCAGGATCTTGGGCGTCAGCTCGAACAGCCGGCCCTCCGATTTCACGTAGCCCAGCGTCTGCAGCGTCAGCAGGATGCGTCTGGCGCCGGCGCGCGTCAGGCCGCAGCGCTTGGCGACTTCGGTCAGCGTCTGCCGGGCGTGGTGGGTGTCGAAGGTCCGGATGACCGACAGGCCTCGCGCGAAGGATTGCACGTAGCTGTCGCCAGGCTTCAGGGGAGTGTTGAGTGCGCTTTCGTCAGGGGACATGGGCGTCATGACCGCAGTGAAGGAAGGCCGCGAAACGTTAATATCGCGCCCGTTTCCAAGTGATGAGACAGAGGGTGAATACCATGGCCATGGACGTTGTCGATTACGAAATCAAGGGTGCCGAGATGCAGTTCGTCGAGGTCGAGCTCGACCCCGGCGAAGCTGCGATCGGTGAGGCCGGCAGCATGATGTTCATGGATGCCGGCATCGGCATGGACACGGTGTTCGGCGACGGGTCCGCCAACCAGGGCGGTTTCTTCGGGAAGTTGCTGGGCGCCGGCAAGCGGCTGGTGACCGGCGAGTCGCTGTTCACGACGGTCTACACGAACCAGGGTCATGGGAAGCTGCGGGTCGCTTTCGCGGCGCCGTATCCCGGCAAGATCCTGCCGATGGATCTCGGCAAGCTCGGCGGCACGCTCATCTGCCAGAAGGACGCGTTCCTGTGCGCGGCGCGCGGCGTGTCGCTGGGCATTGCGCTCCAGCAGCGCCTCTCTACTGGCTTCTTCGGTGGCGAAGGGTTCATCATGCAGAAGCTCGATGGTGATGGGCTGGCCTTCGTGCACGCGGGGGGTACCGTGGTTCGACGTACGCTCCAGCCGGGTCAGACCCTGCTGGTGGATACCGGCTGCGTCGTGGCCTACACGCCCAATGTGAGTTTTGAGATCCAGTACGTGGGCAAGATCAAGACCGCCCTGTTCGGCGGCGAGGGTCTGTTCCTGGCCAAGATGACCGGACCGGGCGAGGTGTGGCTGCAGAGCCTGCCCTTCTCGCGCCTGGCCTCGCGCGTCTTCGCCGCGGCCCCGCAGCGCGGCGGCTCCCGGGAAGAGGGCGGTCTGCTGACCGGCATCGCCGGTGGCGGATTGCTGGGTGGCCTGCTCGGCGGCGACGACGAGTAACGCGCTCCGCGTCGAGCTGCCGCCCTCGCCGAGGGCGGCAAAAAAGTTCGCCATGCGCAGACTTGCCGCAACGCTGGCGGCAAGTCTGGCGCAACCGAATGCAACGGCGGATGTCGGCGTCGCCTTCCCCACGCGCCCCGCGCCGGTCGTGAAGACGGCGCCTCGAAACGCTCAAGACCGGCTCACGTCCCGGACCCGTCTGCCGCCCAAGCCCGCATCAACAGGGGCTCCGCGGCCCTGTTCCGGCCGGCCCCCCGGGGGAACCCGCCTACACTTGAGGGCTGCGTGGCGCTGGGCGCGCCGGGCATCTCCTGTTGAGGATCTCCATGCTGTCTTCCCTCGTGCGGCCCGTGCTGGCCGCCCTGGCCGTCACCGCCGCGGGCGCGTTGACCGCGGCGCCTGCCGCCTTCGCGTCCGTCGGCAGTCCCATCTTCGTGCTGAACTCGCTGGATGCCGACATCAGCGTGATCGACCCGAAGGATTTCCGGGAGGTCAAGCGCATCCCGACCGGCAAGGAACCGCATCACCTCTACCTGACGCCCGACCGCAAGACCATGGTCGTGGCCAACGCGCTGGGCGACTCGCTGACCTTCCTGGATCCGGTGACGGCCGAAGTGCAGCGCACCGTCCACGGCATCCCCGACCCCTACCACCTGCGCTTCTCGCCCGACATGAAGTGGCTGGTGCTGGCCGGCAACCGGCTGGACCACGTCGACATCTACAAGTGGCAGCCGCAGAACGCCGCGCAGCCGCTGGCGCTGTTCAAGCGCTTCTCCGCGCCGAAGACCCCGAGCCACCTGTCCATCGACACGAAGAGCAGCGTCGTCTACGCGAGCCTGCAGGACAGCAGCGAGCTGCTGGCGATCGACCTGACCACGATGGCGCCGCGCTGGAAGATCCCGGTGGGCAAGCTGCCCGCCGACCTCTACCTGACGCCCGACGACAAGTACCTGCTGGTCGCGCTGACCGGCGAACGCAGCGTCGAGGTCTACGACGTCACCGGCGCGCAGCCGAAGCTGGTGAAGAAGCTCGCGACCGGCGACGGCGCGCACTCGTTCCGCGCGGTCGGTGACCGCAAGCATGTGCTGGTCAGCAACCGCGCGGCCAACACGATCAGCAAGATCGCGCTGGCCGACTTCACGGTGGTCGACACCTTCAAGGCGCCGGGCGGTCCCGACGACATGGAGATCCTGACGGACGGCCGCACGCTGATGTTCACCTCGCGCTGGGCGCGCAAGCTGACGGTGATGGACCTGCAGACCAGGCAGATCCTGCAGCAGGTCAAGGTCGGCAAGTCGCCGCACGGCGTCTGGACGCTGGACCAGATGCCGCGCCAGTGAGCGCGCGCATCAAGGCCTGACCCCGTGAAGCTTCCAACCGCCCCGCGCCAGCCGCGGCATCCCTCGCCGCGCACGATGCCGCACAAGGTGTTGCGCCACGCCGCCACGCTGCTGTTCGGCCTCTGCGCCGTCGTGCGGGCGCAGCCGCAGGGCGCCTCGGCGCCCGCTGCCGCGCCTTGCGACAAACCCGTCTACCTGACCTTCGACACCGGTCACATGGGCGTCGCGCCGCTGATCGTCGATACGCTGAAGCGCTTCGACGCGAAGGCGACCTTCTTCCTCGCGCAGGAGCCGACGATGGACGGCGGCCAGACGCTGGACGACAAATGGGCGCCCTGGTGGAAGCAGCTGGCCGAGCAGGGCCACGATTTCGGCTCGCACACGTGGTTCCACGACGCCTGGTCGGCGGATCTGCCCGACGGCCGGTTCCGCTTCAAGCGCGCGGCCGGCGAGCAGGTCCCCCAGGCCGTGACGCTGAGCGCCGCCGAGTACTGCGAGGAACTCAGGCGCCCCGCGCGCCGCTTCCTGGAGATGACCGGCCGGCCGATGTCGATGATCTTCCGCGCGCCGGCCGGGCGGACCTCGCCGGCGCTGCTGGCGGCGGCGCAGGCCTGCGGGTTCCGCCACGTGGGCTGGAACGCGTCGGGCTTCCTCGGCGACGAACTGCCCAGCGACAAGTTCCCCAACCAGGCGCTGCTCGATCAGGCGCTGCGGCGCGTGAAGCCGGGCGACATCCTGATGGCGCACCTGGGCATCTGGTCGCGCCAGGATCCGTGGGCGCCGACGGTGCTGGAGCCGCTGCTGCAGGGATTGAAATCCCGGGGCATGTGTTTCGCGCCGTTGCGCGATCATCCGGAGTACGTCGCCTGGATGCGCCGGTCGCAGGAGGCCGTCGCGAAGGCGGCGTCCGGGGCGTCGGCCGGCGTTTCGGCCGGGCCTTCGGGCCCGAAGGACGCGTTGAAGCGCTGAGGCGCCGAGGCGCTGATGCATCGAGGCGCGACGGCCCGCATCTGAAGGACTGAAGGACCGAGTCATGGGAGGACCCGCGGCGTGATGGACTGGTTCACCGATCTCTTCGCTCAGGCGCAGCAGGCGCTGTTCGAAAGCGTCATTCAACCGATCGTCTTCAACCTGGGCTTCGGCAACCTGCTGGAGGACGCGTTCGACGCGACCGGCTGGCTGCTGGTCGGCCTGATCCAGATCGTGGTGATGCTGGCGCTGATCGGCGCGCTGCAGCGCTGGCGGCCGGCCGAGGCCGTCACCGACCGCCACGCGATCCGCATCGATGTCCTCTACACGCTGATCCAGCGGCTGGGCCTGTTCCGGCTGGTCATGTTCTTCTCGCTGGAGCCGCTGTTCGACGGCGTCGTCGGCGAGATGCGGATGCAGGGCATCCCGACCTTCCAGCTCGACGCGCTGTGGCCCGGCGTGACCGACGTGGCCTGGGTCAGCTTCGTGCTCTACCTCGTCGCCTTCGACCTGCTGATGTACTGGCTGCACCGCGCGCAGCACTCGTGGAACTGGTGGTGGGCGCTGCACTCGCTGCATCACAGCCAGCGTCAGATGACGATGTGGAGCGACAGCCGCAACCACCTGCTCGACGACCTGATCATCGACAGCGCCGTCGCGATCGTGGCGCGCCTGATCGGCGTGGGCCCGGGGCAGTTCGTCGCGCTGGTGGCGATCTCGCAGCTGCTGGAGAACCTGCAGCACGCGAACCTGCGCCTGAGCTTCGGCCTGATCGGCGAGCGGCTGCTGGTGAGTCCGCGCTTCCATCGCCTGCACCACTCGATCGGCATCGGCCACGAAGGCTTCGGCCGCGGCACGCTGGGCGGCCACAACTTCGCGGTGATGCTCCCGGTCTGGGACGTGCTGTTCCGCACCGCCAACTTCGAGGACCGCTGGGATCCGACCGGGGTGCGCGACCAGTTGCCGGAGGAGGGCGGCCGCGACTACGGGCGCGGCTTCTGGGCCCAGCAGTGGCTGGGGCTGAAGCGGCTGGCCGGGCGCGACCGTTTCGTGGCCACGCCGGGCGGCGGATTGCCGCCGGAGGGCGGCGCGTCCAGGGACATCGCCGGCCGCGCGCCGGCCGGAGGGAACGACTGATGATCAAGCCGATGAGCCGCCTGGCGGACTCGTTCTGGCGCGCCGCCGCCTACTGCCTGCATCCGCGGGTGATCGGCCTGTCGCTGCTGCCGCTGATCGTGTCGGCGGCGCTGGCCTTCGGGCTGGGCTACTTCTTCTGGGAGGCGTCCGTCGCCGGCGTGCGCGCCACGATGGAATCGTGGAGCCTGATCGACGGCATGCTGAAGTGGCTGGACAGCCTGGGCGCCTCGTCCTTCCGCACGGTGCTGGCGCCCATCGTCGTGCTGGCGATGGCGGTCCCGGCGCTGGTCGTGCTGAGCCTGCTGCTGGTGGCGCTGCTGATGACGCCGTCGATGGTGGACCTGGTCGCGCAGCGGCGCTTCGCCGGGCTGGAGCGCAAGCGCGGCGCGGGCTTCGTCGCCAGCCTGAGCTGGTCGCTGGGCCACACGGTGCTGTGCGTGCTGCTGCTGATCGCGTCGCTGCCGTTCTGGCTGATCCCGCCGCTGGCGCTGATCCTGCCGCCGCTGATCTGGGGCTGGCTGGGCTATCGCGTCTTCACCTTCGACGTGCTGGCCGAACACGCTTCCGGCCCCGAGCGCCGCCGCCTGCTCAACGAGCACCGCATGCCGCTGCTGCTGCTCGGCCTGGCCACCGGCTACCTCGGCGCGGCGCCCGCCGCGATCTGGGCGATGGGCGCGTTGACCATCGCCTTTGCGCCGGTGCTGATCCTGGTGTCGGTGTGGCTGTACACCCTGGTCTTCGCGTTCAGCTCGCTGTGGTTCGCGCATTACGCGCTGGCCGCGCTGCAGGAGATGCGACGCGCCGATACCGTCGCCGAACGCGCGCCCGATCCCGTGATGGATGCGCTGCCGGCCAACTACGCGACCGCGCCGCCGCTCATCGCGAACGACGCCGACGAGCCGGTCGACGAGTCGCCAACCCGCAGGAACCCCGCATGAACATCGGCCTCTTCATCATCGGCGACGAGATCCTCTCCGGGAAGCGCCAGGACAAGCACTTGTCCAAGGTGATCGAGCTGCTCGGCGCGCGAGGCCTGTCGCTGGCCTGGGCGAAGTACCTGGGCGACGACCGCGAGCAACTGGTCCGCGAGTACCGCGCCGCGTTCGAAGGCGGCGACCTGTTCTTCAGCTGCGGCGGCATCGGCGCGACGCCGGACGACCACACGCGCCAGGCGGCCGCGGCCGCGCTGGGCCGGCCGCTCGAGCTGCATCCCGAGGCGGCCGGGCTGATCTGGCAGCGTGTCCAGCAGATGGCCGCGGAGCAGGGCACCACGCCCGAGCCCGACCATCCCGACACCCGGCGCCGCATGGAGATGGGCGTGTTCCCGCAAGGCGCCGCGATCATTCCGAACCCGTACAACAAGATCCCCGGCTTCTCGGTCGGGCGGGCGTACTTCGTCCCCGGCTTCCCGGTGATGGCGCACCCGATGATCGAGTGGGTCCTGGACCACCTGCACGCCGACCTGCACCGCGACGTCGGCACGCGTGAGCGCTCGCTGATCGTCCAGGGCGCGATGGAGGCGAGCCTGACGCCCTTGATGGAGCGCATCGAGGCCGACTTCCCCGGCATCAAGGTGTTCTCGCTGCCCAGCGTGGACCATCCGCAGTGGGGTCGCCACATCGAGCTGGGCGTCAAGGGCGACGCCGCGGCGATGGAACGCGCCTATGCCGCCCTGCGCGAGGGCGTCGTCCAGTTTGGTGCTTCGATCAGCACTGAAATGGTGCGATGATGCACCGATTCGGGCGGGTAGCCCGGACGAGGCCGGGACTGGTCTGACGGCGGTTCTCTCTGGTTGACCGATGCCGCCCCCGTGTGGCGCGTTGGGCATCAAGGGCTTGCGTGTCATGCACCGGTCTGGCGCCTGCCTGTCACCGTGCCGCCACCTGTTGGCATGCAAACTGCTAAATCGTCCGCGCTGGGCCGATGCCCCACGACTCTTTCTTTCTCATCCAGCCCCCCTAGGAGTGATTGATGGCCACCAAGACCGTCGCCGACGTGATGAACCTGGTGAAGGAGCACGAAGTCAAGTTCGTCGACTTCCGCTTCACCGACACCCGCGGCAAAGAACAGCACGTGTCCGTGCCCGTGTCCGCATTCGACGAAGGCAAGTTCACGGACGGCCACGCGTTCGACGGCTCGTCGATCGCCGGCTGGAAGGGCATCGAAGCCTCGGACATGCTGCTGATGCCGGACCCGAACACGGCCAACATCGACCCGTTCTTCGAAGAGCCGACCCTGATCCTGTCCTGCGACGTGATCGACCCGGCCGACGGCAAGGCCTATGAGCGCGACCCGCGTTCGCTGGCCAAGCGCGCCGAGGCCTACCTGAAGAGCAGCGGCCTGGGCGACACCGCCTACTTCGGCCCGGAACCCGAGTTCTTCATCTTCGACTCGGTCCGCTGGGGCAACGAGATGTCCGGTTCGTTCTTCAAGATCGAATCCGAGGAAGGCGCCTGGAACTCGTCCAAGGAATACGAGCACGGCAACAGCGGCTACCGTCCCACCGTCAAGGGCGGCTACTTCCCGGTGCCCCCGGTCGACAGCGGCCAGGACATGCGCTCGGAGATGTGCCTGATCCTGGAGCAGATGGGCATCCCCGTCGAAGTCCACCACCACGAGGTCGCGAACGCCGGCCAGATGGAGATCGGCACGAAGTTCAGCTCGCTGGTGCAACGCGCCGACTGGCTGCAGCTGCAGAAGTACATCATCCAGAACGTCGCGCACGCCTACGGCAAGACCGCGACCTTCATGCCGAAGCCGCTGGTCGGCGACAACGGCTCGGGCATGCACGTGCACCAGTCGGTCTGGAAGGACGGCAAGAACCTGTTCGCCGGTGACGGCTACGCCGGGCTGAGCGAATTCGCGCTGTACTACATCGGCGGCATCATCAAGCACGCCCGCGCGCTGAACGCCATCACCAACCCCGGCACCAACTCGTACAAGCGCCTGGTGCCCGGCTTCGAAGCCCCGGTGAAGCTGGCCTACTCGGCCAAGAACCGCTCGGCCTCGATCCGCATCCCGTACGTGGCGAACCCGAAGGGCCGCCGCATCGAGGCGCGTTTCCCGGATCCTTCGGCCAACCCGTACCTGGCCTTCTCGGCCCTGCTGATGGCGGGCCTGGACGGCGTGGAGAACAAGATCCATCCGGGCGAAGCCGCCACGAAGGACCTGTACCACCTGCCGCCGGAAGAAGACGCGAAGATCCCGACCGTCTGCCACAGCCTCGACCAGGCCCTCGACTACCTCGACAAGGACCGTGCCTTCCTGACCAAGGGTGGCGTGTTCACCGACGCGTACATCGATGCCTACATCGACCTGAAGATGCAGGAAGTGACCCGCTTCCGCATGGCGACCCACCCGGTCGAGTTCGACATGTACTACGCCCTGTGATCGCCAGCGCGGAGCGCGCCATGACCGTTTCGGCAAGGCCCGCTCCGCAAGCTCGCGACCGCGTGGAGGGACGGCTTCGGCCGTCCCTTTTCATTCCCGTTCCTGTTTCCGTTTCCGTTCCTGTTTCCGTTTCTGGTGCCGCCACCTGTTTTCCGTCCCGCGCGGCTGGGCGTTCCTACACCTGGCAACAGCGCGTGTGCGCGCCGTCGCGCCGGGGACCGACCGATTGCGTCACAATGCCTGACGACTCTGGTCAGTTAGAAGCAGGGAATGCAGATGACGCTGCAGAAGAAGCGGGTGGGACGGTCGTCGGCGGCCATGAGGCTGGCGGCGATCGCGGGCATGGTGGCGCTGGCCGCCGGACAGGCGTCGGCGCAGGGCGTGGTGTACCGCTGCCCCGGACCGCCGGTGCTGTACACCGACGCGATGTCGGCCAAGGAAGCCGCCGAGAAGGGCTGCCGCAGCATCGAGGGCACGCCGATCTCCGTGATCGCGCCGGTCAAGCCGCGCGTGCCGACGGTGTCGGCCTCGGGGACGCAAGGTGAACTCAAGGTCGATGCCAAGGACCAGCGCGTCCGCGACGACGACCGCCGCCGCATCCTCGAGCAGGAACTGCGCGACGCGGAAGGCAAGCTCGCCAAGCTCCAGCAGGAATACAACGGCGGCCAGCCCGAGCGCCGCGGCGACGAACGCAACTACCAGAAGTACCTGGACCGCACGACCGAACTCAAGGCGTCCGTGTCGCGCCAGGAGGCCGACGTCCAGGCCATCAAGCGCGAGCTCGCCAAGCTGCCGCCGCCCAATCTCTGATCGGGGCCCGGCGGACGGGGCCGCCGCGACGCAAGGCGACCCCGCATGACTCCCACCCCTGTTTCACACGACGCGCAGTACGCCTGCTTCGACCTGCTGGCGACGCTGGTCGCGGTGGTCCGTCCGGACGGCACCTGCGAGTTCGCCAACACGGCCGTCGAGACCCTGTTCAACCTGCCGCGCCGCGCGGTGCAGGGCAGCAACCTGCTGGACTGGTTCACCGACACCGGCCGCGTCGTCGAGGCGCTCGAGGAGGTGAGCCGCAACGCGTTCTCGAGCTCGCGTTTCGACGCGGTGATCCGGCGCGGACCGCGCACGCATGACGACCTGCTGACGGTGCATGTGATCGTCAGCCAGACGGACGACCCGCAGCGTCTGGTGATCGAACTGATCGAGAACGCGCAGCAGACGCGCCAGGACCGCGAGGAGCGCAACCTCGACCAGGTCCATGCGACCAAGGAACTGACGCGCAACCTCGCGCACGAGATCAAGAACCCGCTGGGCGGGATCCGCGGCGCGGCGCAGCTGCTGGCGCTGGAGCTGCAGCCGACGGACCTGTGGGCCGAGCTCGAGGAATACACCGAGGTCATCATCCACGAGGCCGACCGGCTGCAATCGCTGGTGGACCGGCTGCTGGCGCCGCACCGGCGCGCGCAGGTGGTGGGCGACGTCAACATCCACGAGGTCTGCGAGCGGGTGCGCTCGCTGGTGCTGGCGCAGTACCCGCGTGGGTTGCTGCTGGTCCGCGACTACGACATCTCCCTGCCCGATTTCCGTGGCGACCGCGAGCAGCTGATCCAGGCGGTGCTGAACATCGTCCAGAACGCCGCGCAGGCCTTGCACGAGCGCATCGCCGCGGGCGACGCCGAGATCGCGCTGCGTACGCGGGTGGCCCGGCAGGTGACCATCGGCAAGCAGCGCTGGCGCTTGGCATTGGAATTGCATATCGAAGACAACGGCCCGGGCGTGCCCGAGGAGATCAAGGACCGCATCTTCTTTCCGCTGGTATCAGGGAGGGATGGCGGTTCCGGTCTCGGGCTGACGCTGGCGCAGACGATCGCCCAACAGCACCAGGGGATGATCGATTGCGACAGCCAGCCGGGTCGGACCGATTTCCGAATCACCCTGCCTTTGCCCTGAGCCGCGGCCACAAGTCGACAACGGGGGAAAGGGGAGCCATAGATGAAGTCGATCTGGATTGTTGACGACGACCATTCGATCCGTTTTGTTCTCGAGAAGGCGCTGACGCGCGAAGGGCTGCCGGTGCGCAGCTTCAGCCAGACCCGCGAGGTGCTGGCCGCGCTGGAGGAAGACACGCCGCAGGTGCTGGTGTCGGACATCCGCATGCCGGGCGGTTCTGGCCTGGAGCTGCTGACCACGGTCAAGAAGCAGCTGCCGGGGCTGCCGGTGATCATCATGACGGCCTACTCGGACCTGGACAGCGCGGTGAGCGCCTTCCAGGGCGGGGCCTTCGAGTACCTGCCCAAGCCCTTCGACCTGCCGCGCGCGGTCGAACTGATCCGGCGCGCGCAGGAGGAGAGCCAGCGCGAGGCCGTCGGCGAGGCCGAGCAGGTGCAGATGCCCGAGATGCTCGGGCAGGCGCCGGCGATGCAGGACGTGTTCCGCGCGATCGGCCGGCTGAGCCAGAGCCACGTGACGGTGCTGATCACCGGCGAATCGGGCTCGGGCAAGGAACTGGTGGCGCGGGCGCTGCACAAGCACAGCCCGCGCGCGGAGGGGCCGTTCGTCGCGATCAACACGGCGGCGATCCCGAAGGACCTGCTGGAGTCGGAGCTGTTCGGCCATGAGCGCGGCGCGTTCACCGGCGCGCAGGCGACGCGGCGCGGCCGCTTCGAACAGGCCGAGGGTGGCACGCTGTTCCTCGACGAGATCGGCGACATGCCGCTGGACCTGCAGACGCGGCTGCTGCGCGTGCTGTCGGACGGGCAGTTCTATCGTGTCGGCGGCCACAGTCCGCAGAAGGCCAACGTGCGGGTGGTCGCGGCGACGCACCAGAACCTCGAGACGCTGGTCAAGGAAGGGCGCTTCCGCGAGGACCTGTTCCATCGCCTGAATGTGATCCGCTTGCGCCTGCCGCCGCTGAGAGAACGACGCGAGGACGTGCCGCTGCTGGCGCGTTACTTCCTGCAGCGCAGCGCGGGCGAGCTCGGCGTCGAGCCGAAGCGGTTGTCCGAGGCAGCGTTGCAGCGCCTGGTGAATTTCGATTTCCCGGGTAACGTGCGGCAGCTGGAGAACATCTGCCACTGGCTGAGCGTGATGGCGCCGAGCCTGGTGGTCGAGGCCAAGGACCTGCCGCAGGAGTTGCTGGCGGCGCCGGGCGCGCACGCATCGGCGATCGCCGCGACGATGTCCTCGGACGTCGTGCCGCTGGCGAGCGGCCTGACGAGTTCGGTGGCGGCGCCGTTGCCCTTGCCGGCGGTGCCGATCCCGCCGTCGCCGGACGCGTGGGTGGCGGAGATGGCGCGCGAGGCCCGACGCCTGCTCGCAGCCGGAGAGCCCAACGTCTGGGACGTGCTGACACGCCGCTTCGAGGCCAGCCTGATCCTGACCGCGCTGGACCTGACGCGTGGCCGCCGCATCGAGGCGGCGCAGAAGCTCGGCATCGGCCGCAACACGATCACGCGCAAGATCCAGGAGCTGAACCTGGACGCGTGAGTGTCATTGCGCTCACGCGCAATGATGATCTTGGAATGGCGGCCTGACGGCCGCCGTTTTCATTGCGTCCGAAACGCTGGATGGCTCACCTGCCTTCGCCCGCAGGCGGGCAAGATCACCCGAGGACTGCAGTACTGCCACCGCCGCTGGCCCTCACCCCCGCCCTCTCCCGCAAGCGGGAGAGGGAGTGAGAATGCACCGAGCTGACCGGGAGGCCTTTCTCCCGCAAATGGAGCGAGTGCAAGAAGCACAGCCGCTGCGAGTGGCGCAGGTAGGACTCCCTCTCCCGCTTGCTGTATGGACCGAGGACATGGGTAACAGGTGTGCCAGGACATGGGTGACACTTTTCCCGCCTAGTCAGCGGGAGGACGAAGTTGCCCTGGAGCCCAGCCACCG
>Ga0065165_1000433_pt1 | contig 65855 bp, 56 predicted proteins | sample AraplaMF_Cvi_mMF_FD_63813 | JGI IMG/M metagenome (GOLD analysis project Ga0065165, IMG submission 63813) | Arabidopsis root microbial communities from the University of North Carolina, USA - plate scrape MF_Cvi_mMF (version 2) (version 3) | ecosystem: Host-associated > Plants > Roots >...
CCGGCCCCCTTCGGCATCAGCGCTTCCACAAAGCTCGGCCGCCCTGTCCGCTTAACCGCCATCGATACCTCCAAGGCTTTGCCCTAGGGAATCACAACTGACGGATTACGCAACAGGCCCGCAAGGGGAGAAGGGAAGAGGCGCTGCCGTCGTTTCACGCGCGGGGCTCAAGCGTTCGAATATTTCTTCAGCTCGAACCGCGCGATCTGGTTCCGGTGCACCTCGTCCGGTCCATCCGCCAGCCGCAGCAGCCGCGCGGTCGCATAGGCCTGCGTCAATCCAAAATCGTTCGAGGTCCCACCACCACCGTGCGCCTGGATAGCCCAGTCGATGATCTGGCAGGCCATGTTGGGCACGGCGACCTTGATCATCGCGATCTCGGCTTTCGCGACCTTGTTGCCGACCGTGTCCATGGCGTAGGCGGCATTCAGTGTCAGCAGCCGCGCCTGCTCGATCATGATGCGGGCTTCGGCGATGCGCTCCTGCGTCACGGTCTGCTCCGAGACGGCTTTGCCGAAGGCGACGCGGCTGCGGACGCGGCGGCACATCTTTTCCAGCGTGCGTTCGGACAAGCCGATCAGGCGCATGCAGTGGTGGATGCGGCCGGGGCCGAGGCGGCCCTGTGCGATCTCGAAGCCGCGGCCTTCGCCGAGCAGCATGTTTTCCTTCGGCACCCGTACATTGGTGAAGACGACTTCGGAAGCCCTATCAGGCACGCCGTAGAAGCCGAACACGGGCAGGGGCCGCTTCACCTCGATGCCCGCGGTGTCCATCGGCACCAGGATCATCGATTGCTGCTTGTGCCGGTCGGCATTGTCAGGATCGGTCTTGCCCATGAAGATGCAGATCTTGCAGCGCGGATCGGTCGCGTTGGTCGTGTACCATTTGCGCCCGTTGATCACGTAATGATCGCCGTCGCGCACGATCGAGCTTTCGATGTTGGTCGCATCCGACGAGGCCACCGCCGGCTCGGTCATGGCGAAGCAGGAACGGATCTCGCCTGCCAGCAGCGGCTTCAGCCACCGCTCCTTGTCTTCTTTCGTACCGTAGCGTTCCAGCACCTCCATGTTGCCGGTGTCGGGCGCCGAGCAGTTGAACACTTCGGGCGCGAGATGCGAGCGGCCCATGACTTCGCAGAGCGGGGCGTATTCGAGATTGGTCAGGCCCGCGCCGTGACTGGACTCCGGCAGGAACAGATTCCACAGGCCCTCCGCGTGCGCCAGCGGCTTCAGCTCCTCGACGACGGGATAAACCTTCCACGGCCCGAGCTCTTCCGCCTCGCGATAGAAGCGGTCCTCGTTCGGATAGATGTGCCGGTCCATGAAACTTTCGAGCTTGCGCTTGAGCTCGACGACTTTGGGCGACATCGGGTAGAGCATTTTTGGTCTCCTTGAGCGCGGCGCGCGATCGTGTCGGGGCTTACGCGACGCGATACTCTCTGAATTTCTCGCGCAACGCCGATTTGAGCACCTTGCCGGTGCCGGTCATGGGGAATTCGTCGAGAAATTCGACGGCATCCGGCATCCACCAGTTCGCGATCTTCGGCCGCATGTGGTCGAGCAAGGTCTTGCCGTCGACGGTCGCGCCCTTCTTGCGGACGACGAGGAGCAGGGGGCGCTCCTGCCATTTCTCGTGCGAAATCGCGACGACGGCGGCTTGCAGCACGTCGGGATGGGACAGCGCGATATCCTCGAGTTGGATCGACGAAATCCATTCGCCGCCGGACTTGATCACGTCCTTGGAGCGGTCGGTCAGCGTGACGTGGCCTTGGCTGTCGATCACGGCCATGTCGCCGGTGATCAGCCAGCCGTCGCGGTCGAGACCTTCCTCCAGCTTCATGTAGCCCGAGGCGACCCAGGGGCCACGCGCGCGCAGATGACCGACGGTCTTGCCGTCGCGCGGCAGCTCATTGCCGGCGTCGTCGACGATGCGCAACGCCGTGCCGAAGCAGGCGCGGCCCGAGACCTGGCGGCGGTCGAACCTTTCCTTGTCGCCGAGATGCTCCGAGCCAGGTCGCAGGCCCGGCATCGAGCAGCCCAGAGCCTCGGTCATGCCCCAGGCCTGGATATAGTCGACATTGTAGTCGCGCTTGAGATTTTCGACCATCGCGCGCGGCGGCGCCGAGCCCGACGACAGCGTGGCCCGCAGCGTGGTGAACTTGTTGCCGGTGCGTCCCAGCCAGTCGAGCAGGATCAGCCAGAAGCTCGGCACGCCCGCCGACAGCGTCACCTTCTCGCCTTCGAGCAGTTCGTAGAGCTTGTCGGGCTCGTAGTTGCGGCCGGGCAGCACCAGCTTCGAGCCGGTATAGGGCGCCGTGAACGGCATGTTCCAGCCGTTGCCGTGGAACAGCGGCGCCATCGGCATCATCACCTCGCGCACGCCTTCGACATGGCCCGGCAGGAAGTCGAAATTGCAGCAGGTCATGGTCTGCAAGATCGCGGCGCGGTGCGAGTAGATCACGCCCTTCGGATTGCCCGTCGTGCCCGAGGTGTAGCAGATCGTAGAGGCCGATTTTTCGTCGAACTCGGGCCAGGCGAAGCCGGCCTCGTTCTCCGCCTCCAGGAGCTCCTCATAGCAATGGACATTGGCGAGCTTCGTCTCCGGCATCCGCTCGCGCGAGGACATCACGACGTAAGCCTCGACCGTCTTCAACTGCGGCGCGATTGCTTCGACGATCGGCAACGTGGCGCGGTCGACGAACAGCAGGCGGTCTTCGGCGTGGTTGATGATGTAGACGAGCTGCTCGGGAAACAGCCGCGGGTTGACGGTGTGCAGCACATAGCCCATGCCCGGCGCGGCATAGAACATCTCGAAATGCCTGTGCGTATTCCAAGCCAGCGTGCCGACGCGGTCGCCTTGCATCATGCCGAGCCGCTTTAAGGCGAGGGCCATGCGCTTGATGCGCGGATGGGCGTCGGCATAAGTATAGCGATGGATGTCGCCTTCGATCTCGCGCGCGACAATCTCGGCTTCGCCGTGATAGTCGGCGGCATACTGAATCAGGCCGCTGATCAGAAGCGGCATGTCCATCATCAATCCCCGCATGGTCCCCTCCATCGCCGCGTCGTTGCGCGGCGCACGCTCGTGATTTGCGCGGGAGGTTAGCGGAACGTCACGCGGCGTTCACGCAAAAAAGAAAGGGCATGATTGCATGCGTCACTTTTTCAGCGCTAACTTGAGGCGAGCTGCCGGCGAAGCAGCATTCGCCGTGGAGGAAATCGATGTCAGCGGAAAGACACAAGACCGGTGCAGAAGGCGACTCTACGGTCGACATTGCCGCACTCCGCGCGCGCTATCGCGACGAGCGCGATCGCCGTCTGCGCGCCGAGGGCAAGGCGCAATATGTCGAGGTGACAGGCGATTTCGGTCGCTATCTCGACGATCCCTGGGCCGATCCCGGGTTCGCGCGCGACGCCGTCAGCGAACAGACCGAGGTGCTCATCGTCGGCGGCGGCTTCGGCGGCCTTTTGTGCGGCGCTCGTCTGCGTAAGGCCGGCATCGATGAGTTTCGTATCGTGGAAAAGGCCGCCGATTTCGGCGGCACCTGGTACTGGAATCGTTACCCCGGAGCTGCCTGCGATACCGAGAGCTACATCTATCTGCCGCTGCTGGAGGAGACCGGCTATATGCCGGTGCGCAAATATGCGCGGGCGCCCGAGATCTATGAGCACTCCCGCCGCATCGGCCGTCATTTCGGGCTCTACGAGCGGGCGCTGTTTCAGACAATCATCTCGCGGATGGAATGGCAGGAGGAGGCGCGCTGGCTGGTCGAGACCGATCGCGGCGATCGCATCCGTGCGCGCTTCGTCATTCTGGCCGGTGGACCGCTGAGCCGCCCGAAGCTGCCGGGAATCCTCGGCATCGAAAGTTTCAAAGGCCACAGCTTCCACACCAGCCGCTGGGATTACGGCTACACCGGCGGCACCGCCGAGGGCGGTCTCACGGGCCTCGCCGACAAGCGGGTCGGCATCATCGGCACCGGCGCGACCGCCGTGCAATGTGTGCCGCATCTCGGCCGCTCCGCAAAGCAGCTCTATGTCTTCCAGCGCACGCCATCGGCTATCGGGGTGCGTGACGATAGGCCGACCGATCCAAGCTGGGCGCAGAGCCTCGCGCCCGGTTGGCAGCGCCAGCGCATGGACAATTTTACCGCCGTGATCTCCGGCGAGCCGTTCGAGCAGGATCTGGTGCAGGACGGCTGGACCGGTCTGCTCGGCGAGATCCTGCTGGCGCCGCGCCGTCAGCCGCAGCCGGTGACCTCGATGGAGGAGGCGCTGAAGGTCATCGAGCAGGCCGACTATCGCAAGATGGAAGAGATCCGCGCCCGCGTCGACGCCATTGTAAAGGACGAGGCGGCCGCAGCGGCGCTGAAGCCGTGGTACAAGGCGTTCTGCAAGCGGCCGTGCTTCCACGACGAATATCTCGACACGTTCAATCGTCCCAACGTGCATCTCGTCGACACCAAAGGGCAGGGCGTCGAGCGCATCACCGAAAATGCCGTCGTCGTCGACGGCAAGGCCTATGAGCTCGACTGCCTGATCTATGCCAGCGGCTTTGAAGTGGGGACCGATTACGCGCGCCGCATGGGCTTCGAGGTCTATGGCCGCGATGGCATCAGCCTGTCCGAACGCTGGCGCGACGGCGTCAAGACGATGCACGGCTTCTACAGCCGCGGCTTCCCCAACTGTTTTCTGATCGTCACGGTGCAGGCCGGCCAGAGCGCCAACTTCCCCCACATCATCGACGAGCAGTCGCAGCACATCGCCTATGTCATCGATCAGGCGCGCAAGCGCGGCGCCAGAACGCTGGAGCCGACGCTCGCGGCCGAGAACGCCTGGGTCGAGGAAGTCGTCAAGGCCGCGATGGGCCGGCAGACCTATCTCGCAGAATGCACGCCCGGCTATTACAACAATGAAGGCGTGTTCGATCCGGTCGCGGCAAGAAACAGCCAGTACTGGCGCGGACCGGTAGCATTCCTGCGGCTGCTCGAAAAGTGGCGCAAGGCGGGCAATCTGGAAGGCCTCGAACTGTCATATGATCACGCCATGGAGTTGGCGCCTTCGTCCGGGTAAGCTGGGGGATCGGATCGCCGCAGACAGAAGAGGACGTCGGACATGATCAGGGGCAGGATTGTAGCTGGGGCGGTGTTTGGCGCGATGGCGTTGCTCGGTTGTCTGGCGCCCGCCGCCGAGGCCGCCACCTGCGGCAATGGGCCCGGCGGCTTCGAGGCCTGGAAGCGCGAGTTTTCCGCGGAGGCGCAGGGCAAGGGCATCGGCCAGACTGCGATTTCGGCCCTGATGCAGGCCAATTACGCCAGCGCCACCATCGCGGCCGACCGCGGCCAGCGCAGCTTCCAGCTGTCGCTCGACCAGTTCCTCGCCAAGCGCGGCGCCACCACCATCGTCGCCAAGGGGCGGCAGCTCAAGAATTCGCAGGCCGCTCTGTTCGCCTCGATCCAGCAGCGCTATGGCGTTCCGCCCGGACCATTGATTGCGATCTGGGGCATGGAGACCGGCTTCGGCAGCCAGCGGGGCAATCAGAACATGCTGTCGTCGATCGCGACGCTTGCCTATGACTGCCGCCGCCCCGAGTTCTTCACCGACCAGCTCTATGCCGCGCTGAAGCTGATCGATCGCGGCACGCTGTCAGGGGCGACCCGCGGCTCCATGCATGGCGAGGTCGGCCAGACCCAGTTCATGCCCAAGAACATTTTGGCCTATGGCACCGGCAATCTCGAGGTCGCTGCCAATGCGCTGAACTCGACCGCGAATTTCCTGAAGGCCCATGGCTGGCGTGCGGGAGCCGGTTACCAGCCGGGCGAGGCGAACTTTGCGGCCATCGAGGCCTGGAATGCCGCGGGCGTCTATCAGAAGGCGATTGCGCTGATGGGCCGGCAGATCGACGAGGGCGGGGCGGCTGCCTCGCGCTGACCGGAGCTCCGAGAACGCTCCTGCTCAGCAAGGCGTGATGCGCCGGCGCGAGAAAGTTGTTGCCATCAGGAACTGACGGCACGAGGTTTGCTTTGTTGGGATTCAGGGCTGGGCATGAGGAGACTCAACGATGGCAACCCAGATCGTGATGGACCAGACGGGCGATACCCGCCACGAGTTTGATCCTGGCAATGCCGAAGCGCTGGCGCGGGCCGAACAGCGTTTTCGGGAGCTGACCGGAGCCGGCTTCACCGCCGCCTTCCGCACCGGGCCCGGCGAAGTGACCCGTATCAAATCGTTCGATCCGACCGCGCAGGAAACGCTGTTCTATCCCCGCCTGGTCGGCGGTTGATCTGAGCTGCCCATGTTCGCGGCACTGTGGTTCCGCGCGCCTGCGCGTGCGCGCTTGCATGCGTTGCGCGAACTCTACCGGCGCTTCTTCGGCGAGAACACACCCGATGCGCGCGGCCGCCGGCTTTTGGCTGAATGGCTGTCGCCCGCGCAGCGTGCCCAGTTCGAGCAGCACCGGTATTTCGACGTGATCGGCTGCGATACCGGCAAGACATATCGCATCCATTACGGCACGGCCGCCAACGTCCACGAGATCGACGAGGCCGGACTTGCGACGATGGGATGGTGCTTCGTCCCGTCGGGCTTTCTTGTACCCGGCGACGTCATGCTGGCGCAGAAGATCGCGCTCGAGACGGACGAGAAGGGCGCGCTTGCGCTCGCCAACCGGTTTCCGCCGGCGACGCATTCGGAGCACTTCTACCGGCGGCCGTTCTAGCGCCGTTCACCTCTCGCTTCGGGATAAGTGAAGCAACTCCCGCCTTAGTGCGTGGTGCGATAGGCATCCAGCGCATGCGCCGCGAAGACGCCGATGCTGCAAAGGGCGAGCAGGGCTGAGATCAGCTCGATCATAACTCGTCCCCCTGTAGCGGCTGGGCGACGAGGTTCCGGCAGCAGGAATAACCGTAGATCAGTTCGAGGAGGAATTGCATGATGGCCGTCCCTGTATTTATTTTGACAACGACTTAACCGGCCATCTGTTTCAGGCGTGTTTCGTCGCACCGGGAAAGCGGTTTCGCGGTGGAACCCCGGGCCGGTTTGTGCGGCGCGAAGCCGCGATGTCCTGCTCCCGGTCAACGGATCTCGCGTGGCGCGGATGGGGCCGTTTGCGCCCTCCGGGTTGCGCCGGCCGGGCCCTTGCGGCTTCCGGGGAGAGGTGGTCAGCTTGTTTCCGGGGAAACGCTGGAGGCTGACATGAAACGATTCTTCGTTGCGGCTGCAACGCTCGCGGGCGTCTGGAGCGCAGTCGCCTTGACCACGGCTCCCGCGCTCGCCCAGCAATCCAAGGTCGGCGACTGGACCATCGAGAAGCGCACGCAGGATACCCATTGCAATGCCAGCCGCGGCTACAAGGACAAGGACGACGAGAACCGCGACTACGTCATCGTCATCACTTATTCCGAGAAGGCCATCGTGATCGTGATGATCTATGACGGCTGGGAGTGGGACAAAGTCGGCGAGATCCTCCGCGCCGATGTCGGCACCGACGACGCCGACATCATGAAGAAGGCGAAGTGGGAGGTGATGGACAAGACCACCGTCCGCGGCATCTTCGAATATGATCAGTCGATCATGGACCGGCTGTCGAAGGCCAAGCGCCTTACGCTCGATTTCGAGGACGATGACGACGACAGCATCGAGATGCAGATCCCGCGCGCCGGCGAGGCGCTCGCCGCGCTGAAGTTCTGCGAGGAGAACCGGAAGTAAATTGCCGGCGGGAGCGGCGTCAGGCACAGCTGCCGTAGGCCGGCAAAGCGCAAGCGTGCCCACCATCTGTAGGCGCCGGAGAAAGATCGTGGGAACGGCGCAAGAGCGCCTTCGCCCACCGAGAGCTGATGGTGTCGTAGATTGGCGCTGGCGCTAAACTGCTGCTTCAACGGGAACAGGTGGCAATGATCCGACAGCAGCGCGGGGGCGCGTGACCCAACGCACACTGTCCGCGCGCTGTTCGCATTTATCCTAGTCTTTGGCGGAAACGTCCAAGCCGCACCATGCGGTTGACGTTACGCAAGGATGATGTTCGATATTCCAGAATCTCGCTGCAATGATTTTTTCGCGCTGAGGATGGCGCTCTGCCATCCTGTTTCCCCCGCCAATTCCAGATGCGCCTGCCTCGTTCGTCACCGGGGCAAGACGCAGATCGCATCGTTGTTCCGATGACGATCCTGCATGCAAACCGCTTCTCGTCGCTGGTCGGCGAGATCTATGATGCGGCGGCCAATCCCGCGCTCCGCAGCGCCGCCCTGGAGCAGGTTTCGAATTTCGTCGGCGGCTGTGCCGCGACCATCCTGTCCAGGGACGCAAGCGGGCTCTCGATCGAGATCCACCAGCATTTCGGCACCGACCCGCGCTTCCGTCAGCTCTATCGCGACAGATATGTGGAGCTAGATCCGCTGCTCGACCGTCATCTCCGCTTCGCCGCGGACCAGACGGTCGGCGTCACCGACATCATGCCCCATTCGGACTTCGTGGCGACCAGCTTCTATCGCGAGTGGGTGGAGCCGCAGGGCGCGATTGACCTTGCGACCGTCGCGCTCGAGAGATCGGATGCGCGCACCACGATCCTCCAGGTGCTGCGTCACCGGTCGCGCGGGACCGTCGACGAGGTGATGCGCGAGCGCATGCGGCTGCTCGCGCCTCACCTCCAGCGCTCCAGGGTCATGGGCCGCCAGATCGGGGCGCGCTCGCATAGCGTGGACGATCTTGCCGATGTCCTGGACGGGCTCAGCACGGCCATCTGCCTGCTCGACGCGGACGGGAGGGTCGTGCATGCCAACGCGGCGGGCCGCCGGCTTTTCGCCGATGCCAATTTGCTCGCGATGGTCGGCGACCGGATCGTCGCGCGCAACACCCAGACTGACAAAATATTCCGCGGCCTGCTCGAAATCGTCTCGAGCGGCGAAACGGAGTGCGCGCCGCGCCGTCAGATCGGGCTCGCGACGTCGATCGACGGCGAGCATTATCTGCTGCACGCCTCGGCCCTGAAGCGGGAAGGCAATCTGCCGCGGGATATCGCTGCCACCGTGCTCTTCGTTCAGAAGGCGTCGATGGTGTCCTCGCTCGTGCCCGACGCGATCGCCGCGGCGTTCAGGCTGACTCCGTCCGAATTACGCGTGCTGATGGCGATCGTCGAGATCGGCGGGGTTCCCGATATTGCGGCCAAGCTCGGCATCGCCGAGACCACGGTGAAGACGCATCTCGGCCGGCTGTTCGAAAAGACGGGCGCCGGCAGGCAGGCCGATCTCGTCAAGATCGCCGCCGGCTTTGCCGCACCGTTCGTTCAGCGGACGGACGGCGGCAACGATACGATGTGATCCATTTCACATCGCGAACCCCAAGACTGCGCGATCTCAATCCATTGTGATGAGCAAGAGCCGCCGGTCCTCCGAACGTACGACGCGCATCATTTGATACTTTCGTATATCGCGCCGCACTCGACATGCGCCGCGTGCGCCACGGAGACGATGTGCAATTCGTCTCGAACGCGGGGCGGTGGTGCATTGCGGAGGCATGCTCGTTGGTTGGAGAGGTTGCAGTGAGCGGCAAGGATGATTTTTCCATTTTCAATGTTTCAACGGACCACATTCCCGAAGACGAGCGCGTGCCGCTCCTGCGCGAGTTCTATTGCCGCGGCGTGCTGAAGGCGGAGGTCGAGGCAAGGGAGGGAAAGCCGGCCGCGGCAAGCTTCACCTCGCATGTCCTGCCGGAAGCCCAGTTGCTGACCGGGGGGCTGTGCGGCGCGCGGGTCATCCGGACGAAGCAGCTGGTTGCAGATGGCGATGACAGTCTCGCCCTCATCGTGAACAGGTCCGGCGTCCTCGGGATATCCGAGCGGGGGCATGATCTGAGGCTTCAGGCGGGAGAGGCGGCCCTGACCAGCGCGGAGGACGTCACGATTTTCGAGCGCCTGTCGTTGGGAAGTGGTTTCTCGCTGCGGGTGCCGCGTCGTGTGCTGGCTCCCATGATCGTCGACGTCGACGATGCCGTGATGCGCGTCATCCCGGAGCGCGCCACCGGGCTTCGGCTGCTCGTCGATTACGCGATCGCGCTGATACGCGAGAAGGCGCTGGAAGCACCTGCGATGCGGCAGCTGGGCGTCGCCCATCTGCATGATCTGCTGGCGCTGGTCCTCGGTGCCACGGATCATGCGCGGGAATCGACCGGACGGCGCGGCATCAAGGCGGCGCGGCTCCAGAAGGCGAAATTCCTCATCGTCAACAATTGCTGGCAGCAGGATATTTCGGTTGCGACCGTCGCCCAGGAGCTCGGTGTGACCCCGCGTTATCTCCAGCGGCTGTTCGAGGCCGACGGCAAGACCTTTTCGTCATTCCTGACCGAGCAGCGTCTCAAGCGTGCCCATCGCATGTTGCGGGAGCCCGACTTCGCGGAGCGGCCGGTGAGCTCGATCGCCTACGACGTCGGCTTCGGCGATCTCTCTTATTTCAACCGCTGCTTCCGCCGGGCCTATGGCGCGACACCGAGCGACGTCAGAAGCGGCGGAGTGTTGTGACCGCAACACGCGGATTTCGGCCAAGCCGGTTTCAAGTGATGCGTGGAGTAGGCCGTGACGCCGCCCTTCGGGCGGCGCTGGCAGTTGGAGTTTGCAATGCGCCGTTTCTTCTTTGACCTCCTGGTCGACAATGTCGTGAAGATCGACCCGGGCGGCATGGTGTTCGAGCAGGCCAAGGCGACCGTCGTCGTCGCCGACGAGATGGCGCGGCATCTGTTCGTCTGGCGCGACGATCTGCGCGACCGCGACGCCTGGATCCGCGTGAGGGACAATGATGGGCGCGAGATCTATCGCGCCGCGGTGTGGGCGGAGAACGCGGAGAAGGTCGGCTGGGACCAGGCGTAATGCAATTGAAGGATGAAATTGTCTCCACTGTGCACCAGTGCGGCCCGAAACGGCGACGGTTCGTTCCGGGACAAAATCCGGTCGCTACCGTCCAAGTCGGAGACGACGACCACTTCTACCTTGGCGTTCAGCGAAGCCAACTTCGCATGAACCGGTGTCCTCCGATCGGAGGAGGCTGGTCACGATACGCCTGCACGCCGTTGAGGCGAAGGGCACGACCGGGGAATGGATATGAAACGAAGGCTACCTGCGACCGTCAACCGCCGTCTGCTGCGGATCCCGGCATCCGCGCTGCTGCTAGCGCCGTGGATTATGACCGAGCCCGCGGAAGCCGCGTGTACGCCACCGTCGCCGGTCGATGGGACTGTCGTCACCTGCACCGGCACGACGAATAACGCCAATGGGACGGTCGGCTATGGATCGACGACGGACACCGGCAACACCATCAACGTAGTGACCGGTGCCCAGGTGACCGGTACGAATTCGGGCATCAGGCTCAATCAGGGCGCGATCAACAATGCCGGCTTTGTCTCGGCTGACGGGACCGGAATTGTGGCCATTGGGGACCTGAACCTGAAGAACGGTGGCGCAACTTCGGGGACGGCCGGAATTCAGGCATCCGGTATCAACGGCGTCGCCGTTGGCAGCTTCGCAGGTACTATCAACGTGGAGAACGAAGGGAATATCTTCGGGAACGGTACCGGCGGGACTGCGATTCAGGGAAAGGTCGTCAACCTGACCTCCAACAGCGGCGTGATCCTCGGCGACCGGTTCGGAATCTCCGCGACGACTGACGTTACGATCAACAATGGGACAGGCTCGATCTTCGCAAACGCAACCAATGGAACGGCGGTCGCCGCATCCGGCAATGCCCTCATCAATAACGCGAACAAGATCATCGCAAGCAGCGCTGGAGGCATTGCAATTCGCGCCGGATCCTTGACCGTTGCAAGCAACACTGGCGTCATCACCGGTAACACGACGGGCATCCTCTCTTCCAGCACAGCCACGATCAATAACAACAGTGGTGGCAGTATCAGTGCGGAGGCCGTGAACGGCATCGCCATTTCCGGTGGGAGCATGGTAACGGTTACGAATGCCGGCGAGATCACGGGAACAGCAGCCGGAAGCAGGGGCATCCAGGCGGATACCGTTGTCATATCCTCGAACTCGGGCATGATAACGGCCGGGGCGAACGGCGTCTTTGCCAATACCGCAACCGTCACGAACGGCAGCGGCGGGATTATCTCGGCAAGCGACACGAGCGGGTCCGCCATCCAGGCGACCAACGCAAGCGTCATCAATGCAGGCACCATCCAGGGCGGAGCGGGCATCGGAACGGGAATTCGAGCCGGCGGCATGGCGACGGTCGAGAACAGGTCAGCAGGACTCATCTCCGGCGGTCAGTTCGCGGTGAACGCCAACAACCTCAAGCTCAGCAATTCCGGCATCATAGAGTCCACCGCCGCTGGTGCGGCTGTCAACGCCCAGACCGCAGAGATCAACAATACCGGTACCGTTCGCTCCGCCGCAGGCAATGCAGTTCAGACGAGCGGTGCTCTCACCTTGAGCAATTCGGGTACCATCACCGGTGCACCGTCCGCGGTGGGGATCGACTCCACCGGACAGGCCGATATCGCCAATACCGGCGTCGTCTCCGGGCAAGTCGCAGTCCGCGCCAGGAACGCTCTCAATCTGACGAACGCAGCAAGCGGCGTCATTTCGGGCAGCGTCCAGGGTCTCTTTTCGCAGGGGATCGCTTCGATTATCAATGCCGGGACCATTTCCGGAGGTGTACTCGGTGTCGGAACGAATACCAGCGCGACAGTGGTCAACTCGGGCTTGATCTCCGGCCAGACCGGTCTACGCGTTTCCGGTGCGGCGAATATCACGAATTCCGGCACGATCACCGGCACCGGCGGCACGGCGATCAAGCTGACCAGCGCGGCAGACACGCTCACGCTGCTGCCGGGTTCTAAGATCAACGGTGTGGTCGATTTCGGCTTCGGCGCCGATGTCGTCAACGTCAATCTGGTAGCTCCGAGCACCAGGGTCTCCTCGATCAATTCGGTTGCGCCGCCGATCTTCATCAACTTCAGCGGAGTGATCAATACCAACGTCTCCAGCGGCAGCTTCAACGGCCCGTCGGTCGTCTCTGGCGCCACGCTGGCAACGCTCGATCCGACCGCGCTGGCGCAGACCGACCGCACGCTGATGGATTTCACCGGCGGCGTCTCCTCGCTGGTGCAGGGACGGCTGAACGGCGGCACCGGGACTGCCGGCAGCAACATGATGGCGATGGCCTATGCACCGGAGACGGCGCAGGCTGGTCCCTTCGCCAAGGCGCCGCACAGCCTCTGGACCGATCCGGCGCCGATCACGGTCTGGGCCAACAGCTTTGGCGGCCAGCGCATCCAGGACGAGACGGCTTCGACCTTGCGCGCGACCTCGACGGCCTGGGGCGGAGCGATCGGCCTCGACCGCAAGGTGCAGCCGAACTGGCTGGTCGGCGCTTTCCTCGGCGGCGGGCAGGGCGGCCTCTCGGTCGATCTCAACTCGCAATCGGTCGACACCAATTATTTATTTGGCGGCGTCTACAGCCGGTTCGAATGGGCCGCGCAGTTCTTCGACTTCACGATCCAGGGCGGCAATGCCGACAACAGATCGCGCCGCCTGGTGCTGAACAATGCCGCGGTCGGCGGCATGGAGACCGCGACCGCCAACTACAGCGGCTGGTACATCAGCCCGGAAGTCGCCTATGGCACCAAGCTCGAGATCGGCAACGGCTACCTGCTGACGCCGACGGCGCGGCTGCGCTATGTCGCGGGCCGGTTCGATGGCTACGGCGAAACCGGTTCGGCACAGGGGCTGTCGGTCGGCAGCCGTACGCTCCAGGACTTCGAGGAGCGCGGGGAGGTCGATCTCTCGCGCGTCACGAGCGTTGCCGGCGGGGCGCTCAAGGCCAACGTCCATGGCGGCGTGATCGCGCTCCAGCGTGTCGGCGACACCAATATCAACACGGTGCTGCTCGGGCAGAACCTGTCCTTCGTTACGCCCGGCAGCCGCAGCACCGTCGGCGCGGTGGCGGGTTTCGGTTTTGACTTCCGCACGACCCGCAATGTGTCCGTGTTCGGCGCGGTCGAGGGCATGATGATGTCCGACCAGAGCCGCACCGGCACGGCGAAAGGGGGTGTTCGCGTCGCGTTCTGAGCCGGCACCAGCCCTGGCGGCCTGAACGCGACGCCCGCCGGCCGGGCTCCATCCGCCCGGCCGGCGCCTCCTCCGATTGGATGATGTCGCATGCACCGGCTGTGCTAGGCTTGGTGATGTTGATCACCCGGGCCATTTAATCAAAATCATGCGCGGACCTCGGAAGCTGCCGGACCTGGTCGAGTCCATCTATGATGCGGGGCTCGATCCCTCGCTGTGGACCAACGTCGTCACCGGCATTCGCGATTTCGTCGGCGGTCAGGCCTGCGGGCTGTTTTCCAAGGATTCGATCAGCAAGTTCGGCGTCACCCACTATTATTGCGGGGCGGACCCGCACTACATCCAGCTCTATTCCGAGACCCATTCGAAGTTCGATCCGCTGGCGGTGCTGCCGCCACACGGCCAGATTGTGAGCATCCCGGAGCTCGTCAATTTCGACGAGTACCGGCGCGGGCGCTTCCACCAGGAATGGATGCAGCCGCAGGGCTGCAGCGACGCAGCCAACGTCGTGCTCGATAAATCGAATGCGAGTTGCCCCGTGATGATGACGGTGCTGTCGGGGCGGCGCATGGTTGACGCGGCGATGAAGCACCGGCTCTCGCTGATCGTGCCGCACGCCGGCCGCGCGCTGCTGGTCAACCGCGCCATCACCTCGCAACTGTCGCTGGCGACGGCGCTGGCGGAGGTGCTGGATAATCTGGCCTCCGGAATCTTCCTGCTCGATGCCTGCTGCCGCCTGGTGCATGCGAATTCCGCAGGCCACGACTTGCTCGCCGCCGGCGACGTGGTGAGATCCGTGGCAGGTCAGCTCATGACCCACAGCCCGGAAGCCAACCAGACGCTGCGCGAGGCGTTTGCGGCTCGCAACGATGCTGCCCCGCTTGCTGCGCGGGACCGTGCTATTTCGCTGCTGACGCCCGCGGGTGAGCGCTACGTCGCGCATATCCTGCCGCTCGCGTCCGTGCTGCGGAACGGCAGCGAGCGTGTGGCCGATGCCGCCGGCGCGCTGCTGCTGCGCAAGGTCTCGCTCGGCGGGCCGTCCTATGGTGAATTGATCGCACGGACGTTCGATCTCACGCCGGCCGAGCTGCGCGTGTTCCTGTCGATCGTCGAGGTCGGCGGCGTGCCGGAAACGGCGGCAGCGCTGGGAATTGCGGAAACGACGGCGAAGACGCATCTGCATCGGGTCTTCGCCAAGACCGGCGTGTCCCGGCAGGCCGACCTCGTCAAGCTCGCCGCGGGGTTCTCCCATCCGCTGGTCAACTAGACGGTCTGTGGCGCCGTCAGGATTGAACCTTTTGCTTCCGCGAGTGACTCACCTATGCCGCCGGGCATCAAGAACATTTCGCAGTCTCCAAGGGTCACCATTGGCTGTTCCGATGCTCCGTTCTCCCAAGCAGTCCGAGTTGATCGAGAGCATCTATGATGCGGGGCTCCACCCTGAGTTGTGGAGCGATGTCGTCGTCATGCTCAACGCCTTCATCGGCAGCCAGGCCTGCGGCCTGATCTCGAAGGACCCGGTCAGCAAATCGGGCGCGACGCATTATTACTGCGGGGTCGATCCGCACTACATCCAGCTCTATGCCGAGACCTACGCGCAGCACGATCCGCTCGCGCGGCTGCCGCGCTACGGCGAGGTGCGCAACATCCCGGATCTCGTGGATTTCGACGAATATCGCCGCGGGCGCTTCTACCAGGAATGGCTGCGTCCGCAGGGCTGTGTCGATGTCGCCAATGTGGTGCTGGAGCAGGCGAAGTCGCCGTGTCCGATGCTGATGACCGTGATCCCGGGCAGGAACATGCTCGACGCGGAACAGCGCAGGCGGATGCAGTGTCTGGTTCCGCATGCGAGCCGGGCGCTGCTGATCAACAAGGCGATCGAGCGGAAGCAGCAGCACGCGATCGCGCTCGCCGATGTCGTCGACCGGTTGAGTGCCGGCGTCATCCTGCTCGACAGGGCCTGCCAGATCGTCCACAGCAATCCGGCCGCGGAGACGATCCTCGCCGCCGACGACGTCCTGCGGTCGGTCGCAGGCCGGCTGGTGGCACGATCTCCCGCCGCAAGTGCGGCCCTGCGCGAGATATTCCGTGACGCCGGCGAGGTTGCCCTTGCTGCGGCTTCGGGACGGAAGATCCCGCTGATTTCGCATGACGGGTGCTACTACGTCGCGCATGTCATCGCGCTGCCGTCGCTGCTGCGTGAAGGCGCAATGGAGCGCACGTCGGCCATCGGCGCCTTGTTCATCTGGAAGGCGGAACTCGATGGTCGCTCGTTGGCCGGCCTGATCGACCGCACGTTCGATCTGACGCCTTCCGAGCTGAAAGTCCTGCAATCGATCGTCGATGTCGGCGGCGTGCCGGAGACCGCGGCCGCGCTCGGCATCGCCGAGACGACGGTGAAGACGCATCTGCATCGCGTCTTCGCCAAGACCGGCGTTTCGCGCCAGGCCGATCTGGTCAAGCTCGCGGCGGGATTCTCCAACCCGCTCGTGCACTGACGCGCCTCCAAGCGCGTGCGGCTGGTCGCACCAGCGCGCAATAGGTTCAAGTCACAGCATCATTAGAAAGTTATCGCGCGTCATTCGATTGGCTGACGCGACTTTCGACGTTCTCACTTACGAGACGTCACACGATCTGTTGTTCGATGCGTTCGATCTTTGTGTGAAGCAACTCACTGCAAGCGAAACTGGATCCCGTCAATCTCGCCCACAGGTTGAGAGGAGATTGTCATGCGAACCGCGTCACCCGATCTGGCCGGCAAGTTCCGCAGCATCGTCGCACGGGTCGGTGCGGCGTTCCGCGCGCAGCGCGAGATCGAGGCGCGGCGCGCGTTGCAGCGCTATCGCCATCTGCTGGAGCAGCCGCACGAAACATTGCCTTTGAATGAAATCATTCCGGTCAGTAGCGAAGAGGATATTCCAGGACATGCCCACGGATCTGATGCGCGCGAGCGCACCGCCGGCCACCCCGCGTTCGAACGTGCGTAACGCCAACATCGTCGCGATCGCGCTGACGGCCGCGCTGGTCACGCTTCAGCTGGCCGGGCTCGCGATGCTGGAACGCTCTCACGCGCAGCCGGTCTCGCCAACGCTGGTAAGCGGGAGCGAACCTGTGCTCTGCACCGGCAGTGCCGAGGTCCCCGTGCCGCAATCGCATTACGATTGATCCGAGAGGACGATATCGTGCCTGACATCGCAACCAGTCTTCTGCTCAGCGTCGCCGTGTTTGCAGGCGCCTTCGTCTCGGGTCTCTCGGGCTTCGCCTTCTCCGCCGTGGCGGGCGCCATTCTGCTTCGGGTGTTTCAGCCGCTGGAGGCGGTGCCGCTGATGATGGCGTGCAGCATCGGCGTGCAGGCCACCAATCTGTGGGCGCTCCGGCGCAACATCCGCTGGGAGGGCAGCCTGCTGCTGATCGTCGGCGGATTGATCGGCGTGCCCATCGCGGTGTCGCTGTTGCAGTCCACGGACACGCATCTGCTCCGGCGCGGTTTCGGCATCATCGTCGCGCTCTATGCCGCCTACATGCTGCTGCGGCCGACGCTGGTCACGGCCGGCGAGGCAGTCGGCCGTCACTGGGTCGCGCTGATCGGGTTCGGCGGAGGGCTGGTCGGTGGCCTCACGGCGATGCCGGGCGCGATCCCGACGATCTGGTGCGACATGCGCGGCATGCCCAAGAGCGAGCAGCGCGGCCTGGTGCAGCCCTTCATCGCCGCGATGCAGGTCTTCGCGATCGCGCTATTGGTCGGCCATCAGGATCTATCGTCAAAGGTCTTCGTCGACCTCGCGATCAGCTTGCCGGCGCTCTTTGCCGGATCTGCGCTCGGTGTGATCGCCTTTCACCGGGTCAACGAGACGGTCTTTCGCAAGACCGTGCTCGTCCTGTTGCTGCTCTCGGGGATGTCCCTGATCTAGTGACTGGCCGTGTGCACCGGTGCCGCGCTGATGTCGCTGCCATGATGCACCAGCGGCTTGTTGCCGGTGACGGTCCGCAGCAGCACGTAGAACACCGGCGTCAGGAACAGGCCGAACACGGTGACGCCGATCATGCCGGAGAACACGGCAACGCCCATCGCGCGCCGCATCTCCGAGCCCGCGCCGGTCGAGAGCACCAGCGGCAGCACGCCCATGATGAACGCCATCGACGTCATCAGGATCGGACGAAGCCTGAGGCGGCTCGCCTCGATCGCGGCCCGGATCGGCGTGCGGCCTGCGAATTCGAGCTCACGCGCGAACTCGACGATCAGGATCGCGTTCTTGGCCGAGAGTCCCACCAGCACGATCAGGCCGATCTGGGTGAAGACGTTGTTGTCGCCCTTGGAGATCCAGACGCCGAACATTGCAGCGAGCAGCCCCATCGGCACGATCATGATAATCGAGAGCGGCAGCGTCAGGCTCTCATAGAGCGCGGCCAGCACCAGGAACACCAGCAGGATCGCCAGCGGGAACACCCACAAGCCGGAATTGCCGGCGATGAATTCCTGATAGGTCAGGTCGGTCCATTCGAAGGCGAAGCCGGGCGGCAACGTCTCCGCCGCGATCCGCGTCGCGACTTCCTGGGCCTGGCCCGACGAGAAGCCGGGCGCCGCCGCCGCGTTGATGTCGGACGACAGGAATCCGTTGTAGCGGATCGAGCGCTCCGGCCCCGCGCTCTGGCGGATCTTGAGTAGCGCCGACAGCGGCACCATGTCGCCGGAGGACGAGCGCACCTTCAACTGCCTGATGTCGTCGGCGCGGGCGCGGAACGGCGCGTCGGCCTGCACATAGACGGAATAGGTGCGGCCAAACTTGTTGAAGTCGTTGACGTAGTAGGAGCCCAGGTAGATCTGGAGCGTGTTGAACACCTCCGTCACCGGCACGCCGAGCTGGAGCGCCTTGGTGCGGTCGATGTCGGCGAACAGCTGTGGCACGTTGACCTGGAAGCTCGAGAACACGCCGGCGATCTCCGGCGCCTTCTGCATCGCCGCCATGAACGCTTTCGTCGCCTCGTTCAGCGCATCGTAGCCGAGACCGGCGCGGTCCTCGATTTGCAGCTTGAAGCCGCCGATGGTGCCGAGGCCGTTGACCGGCGGCGGCGGGAACATGGCGATGAACGCTTCCTGGATCCCGGCGTATTTCTTATTGAGATCGGCCGCGATGGCATTCCCGCTCAGGGCCGGACTCTTGCGTTCGTCGAACGGCTTCAGCGTCGAGAACACGATGCCCGCATTTGACGAGTTGGTGAAGCCGGCGATCGACAGGCCGGGGAATGCGACCGAGCTCTCGACACCGGGCTGGGTCAGCGCGATGTCGCTCATCTTGCGGATCACCTCTTCGGTGCGGTCGAGCGCGGCACCATCGGGCAGGCGCGAGAAGCCGACCAGATACTGCTTGTCCTGGCCCGGCACGAATCCACCAGGCACTTGCTGGAACAGTAACGCGGTCACGCCGACCAGCACCACATAAAGGCCCATCACCGCGGCCTTGCCGGAGATCACCTTGGTGACGGTGCCGCTGTAGTTCTCCGACGAGCGCGTAAACGCCTTGTTGAAGCCGCGGAAGAACCAGCCGAGGCCTTTCTCCATGATCAGCGTCAGCCGGTCCTTCGGCTCGTTGTGGCCCTTGAGCAGCAGCGCCGAGAGCGCCGGCGACAGCGTCAGCGAATTGACCGCCGAGATCACGGTCGAGATCGCGATCGTCAGCGCGAACTGCTTGTAGAACTGGCCGGTGAGGCCGGAGATGAAGGCCAGCGGCACGAACACGGCGATCAGCACCATCGCGATCGCGATGATCGGACCCGACACCTCGCGCATCGCCTGATAGGTGGCATCGCGCGGCGACAGCCCGCCCTCGATGTTGCGCTCCACGTTCTCGACCACGACGATGGCGTCGTCGACGACGATGCCGATCGCCAGCACGAGGCCGAACAGGCTGAGTGCGTTGATGGAGAAGCCGAACAGATGCATCACCGCGAAGGTGCCGACGATCGACACCGGCACGGCGAGCAGGGGGATGATGGAGGCGCGCCAGGTCTGGAGGAACAGGATCACGACCAGCACCACCAGCGCGATAGCCTCCAGCAGCGTGTGGATGACGGCTTCGATCGAGGAGCGCACGAACTGGGTGGGGTCGTAGACGATCTGGTAGGACACGCCCTCCGGCATGTTCTTCTTGATCTCGGCCATGGTGGCGCGGACGTGGTCTGAAATCTCCAGCGCATTGGAGCCGGGCGCCTGGAAGATCGGGATCGCCACCGCCTGCTTGTTGTCGAGCAGCGAGCGCAGGCCGTATTCGGAGGCGCCAAGCTCGATGCGCGCGACGTCGCGCAGCCGCACGACTTCGCCGCGCGTGCCGGTCTTGACCACGATGTCGCCGAACTGCTCTTCGTTCGCGAGACGACCTTCCGCGTTGACCGACATTTGCAGGTCGATGCCCCTGACGTTCGGGGACGACCCGACCACGCCGGCGGCGGCCTCGACGTTCTGCGCCTGGATCGCCTTGACGATGTCGCTCGCGGTCAGGCCATGCTCGGCCGCCTTCTGCGGATCGACCCAGACCCGCATCGAATAGTCGCCCGCGCCGTAGAGCTGGACGTCGCCGACGCCATCGATCCGCGCCAGCCGGTCCTTGACGTTGAGCACGGCGTAATTGCGCAGATAAGTCATGTCGTAGCGGCCGTTCGGCGACAGCAAATGCACGACCATGGTGAGGTCGGGCGACGACTTCTTGGTGATGATGCCGAGCTGGCGCACCACGGCCGGCAGGCGCGGCTCGGCCTGCTGCACGCGGTTCTGCACCAGTTGCGTCGCCTTGTCGGGGTCGGTGCCGAGCCGGAACGTCACCGTCAGCGTCATCGCGCCGTCGGTGGTCGCCTGGCTCGACATGTAGAGCATGCCCTCGACGCCGTTGATCTGCTCCTCGATCGGCGTTGCCACCGTCTCCGCGATCACCTTCGGATTGGCGCCGGGATAGGTCGCGCGGACCAGCACCGAGGGCGGCACCACGTCGGGATATTCCGAGATCGGCATGGCGAACAGCGAGATCAGCCCGGCGAGGAAAATCAGGACCGACAGCACGCCGGCGAAAATCGGACGATCGATGAAGAATTTTGAGAGATTCATGGCCTTGCCCCTGGGCAATATCGTGCGGTTCTCCGACCGCGCCGCCGTCATTCCGGGGCGTGGGCGAAGCCCGCGAACCCGGAATCCAGAAGTGCGATGGTCGGAGCTTCGTAAGTTCGAGATCCCGGGTTCGCGCTACGCGCGCCCCGGGATGACAGAAAGCGCTAGCGTTGCACCACGTCCTGGTTGCTGTGGTTCGACGCCTGCTGCGGCCCACGCGCGCCCATCGTCGCCACCTCGGTCTTGAGGAGGGCGCCGGGACGCACGCGCTGCAAGCCGTTGACCACGATGCGGTCGCCGGGCTTCAAGCCGGCCGTGACGATGCGAAGCCCGTCGACCGCGCCGCCGAGCGTGATCGGCCGATAGACCGCGCGGCTGTCGTCACCGACCGCCATCACGAACTTCTTGTCCTGGTCGGTGCCGATCGCGCGTTCGTCGATCATCACCAGCGCCTGCTGCTTCGGTTGGCCCATGCGCACGCGGGCGAACTGGCCGGGGATGAGACGCCCGTCGTCGTTCCGGAACACGGCGCGGACGCGGATCGTGCCGCTCTGGCCGTTGACCTGGTTGTCGATGAGCTGGATGTGGCCCTTCGCCGAGAGGCCGCCTGAGGTCGCCATCTCCACCGGGATCTGGTCGAGCTTGCCGCGCTGGCCGGAAGCGTCTGCGATCGAGTTCAACGCACGCAGCACCACCTCTTCATCCGCGTCGAACGACGCGTAGATCGGATTGACCGAGACCAGCGAGGTCAGGACCGGCGAGGCGGTGCCGGCGGCGACGAGATTGCCGACGGTGATCTCGAACTTGCCGACGCGGCCGTCGACGGGCGCGCGTACTTCGGTGTAGTCGAGATTGAGCTTGGCGGTCTGGAGCGTCGCCTCGGCCGCCTTCACATTGGCGATGGCTTCACGATTGGCGTTGTCGCGCTGGTCGTAGTCGCGCCGCGTGACCACGGCGTTGCCGACCAGCTGCGCGCCGCGCTCGAGCTCGTTCTGGGTGAACACGACGCGCGCCTTCGCGGCCTCGAGCTGGGCGGCGGCCTTGTCCACCTCGGCCGCGTAGGGCGCCGGGTCGATCTTGAACAGGACATCGCCGGCCTTCACCAGCGCGCCTTCGGTGAAGTTGGTGGAGAGGATCGCACCGGCGACGCGCGGGCGAAGCTCGACGCGCTGGATGGCTTCCAGCCGGCCGGAGAAATCGTCCCACAGCACAGTCTGCTTGGGTTCGATCAACGCGACGGTGACGGGAACGGCCTGTTCAGCCGCGGCGGCTGTTGCCGTCGCCTGGGCTGCACGGAAGTAATGGCCGGTCGCGATCGAGCCGGTAACGGCGAGGGCGCCCACGACGGCGACGCCGCCGAGAAGACGGCCGACACGGCCCGGGCGAGAGGTGTTTTGGGACGGGGGCATTTGCGCGCTCCAGATATGTAGTGTTCACTACAGATGTGCATCTGGATATCGCAGTGCAAGATACTTATGTACCGTTCACTAAGAAAATTGTAGCCGCTTACCGCAAGAATGTGAAGGCGGAAGAGAAAATAAAGTGAGAACAAATAGATAGGATCAGGCGTTAGGTTGAGGGACGGCGCCGATTCCAAGGAGAACAGGCAGATGGGCATGGGACGCCCCCGCGAATTCGACGCCGAAACGGCGTTGGACCAGGCGATGGAAGTGTTTTGGCGCCACGGCTATGAGGGCGCCACGATTGCCCAGCTGACCGAGGCCATGGGTATCAACCCCCCGAGCCTCTATGCCTGTTTCGGCAACAAGGAAGGCCTGCTGAAGGCCGCGCTCGACCGCTACACCAAGCTGCGCGGCGTCTGGATGGACGAGGTGGTGGCAGCCCCGACCGCCCGCGACGTCGCCGAACGGATGCTGATGGGCATTGCCGACAAGCAGACCGATCCCGCCAATCCGCCCGGCTGCCTGCTGGTGCAGGGCGGCATCGCCTGCGGCACTGGCTCCGAAAACGTCCCCTTCGAACTCGCCACCCGCCGCGCCCAGAACGAGGACCAGCTTCGCGACCGCTTTGTCCGCGCCAAGGCGGAAGGCGATCTCAAGGAGAGCGCAGATCCCGCAGCGCTGGCGCGCTATGTGTCGGCCGTCGCAGTCGGCATGGGCGTGATGGCGTCGTCGGGCGCGGATCGTGAGGCGCTACGGCAGGTGGCGAGTGTGGCGATGCAGGCGGTCGAGGCGCAGTCGGCGCGGAGATAGAGACGAGCTGCAGGCCCCGTGGGTGAAGGGCGATTTGTCCGCTCGGGGCTGGCAACCGCTTAGCTCAGATCATGTAGCTGCTTTCCAAGCGGCGCCGTCAGACGAAACGTCGAGAATACGACTTCGAGCCCCGCCCGTTCGGGTGTGCAGGCCATCGGCCCCACAAGGTATGAGCTTGCGGCCGGAAACGGCGCGAGCCGCATGAGAGGCCAGTACTTGCCGTCGGCCGAAACTTGCAGACGAAGGACGCCGCCGGCGACGGTGGCCCGCATCCAGAAGTCGCCGGCGTCATGCTCATAGGGGGCGGTTGCCCAGTCCGATCGCCCATCCGTCAGCACGCTCGCGAGCATGGCGCGGCCGTCCGAGAGCTCGATCCCGGCCTTGACCCAATGGTGCGCGTCGATGCGCACCATGATGCCCGCCTGATCGTAGAGCGCCTGGAAGTGGCCTTGAACGCGCAAGCTGGCGGTGAACGCCTCGCCGGTTGGAAAGCCCAGGAAATGTCCGCTGTCGCGATTGAAGCCGTAATGGGTTTCACGCCAGAAGTCGGATCCTTTGTCAGTGACGATCTTGAGACGATCGTCCTCTGCCGTCCATCGTTCCGGTTCATTGAGCCATACGCCGTCACTTCTGTTGAGAGTCATATCTCACCTCGATTGCCGACGCCCGCCGGCCCGGCCCATCTGCTGGACGTGCGCGGCATTGTGCAAAATGAGATCGAGGAGGCAACCTCGCCAGCCCGGATTTTTCACCGTGGCTGGTCGCGTGCGTTGCTGTACGGGCACCCGAGGCCCGATCGGCGTGGAATGAGGTTGCGATCAGTGGGCGCAGCAACGCGTGACGCTCCGATGTGCACATCGGAGCGTCCGCAGGGCAGGCCAACAATCGTCAGGACGCTTCCTTGAGCACCGGCGACGCCGTCTCCTCCGCCTTCAGTTCCTCCAGGCTGCGATGCCGGGGCTCGATGCCGAGCGCCCACACCGTGATGACCTGCACCACCAGCAGCCCGATCATCAGTGCCATCACACCGGCCACGCCGCGGGTCTCGAACAGCGACACCACGAGGAACGGCGTGACGATGGTGGCGCCGCGCCCCAGCGTGTTGACGATGCCGGAGGCGCGCAGGCGGACCTCGGTCGGAAACAGTTCGGGGATGTAGATTCCGAACAGCAGCGCGACCAGCACGTAGATCGGCACCGTCAGCGCAAAGCCCACGGCCGGCAGCAGGATCGGATCGGAGATCATGGGGTAGAGGATGCCGAGCGCCACGGTGACCAGGGATGCGCCGATGATGGTCGGCTTCCGCCCCCAGCGGTCGGCGGTCAACGCGCCGATGGCCGAGCCGATGGGAGCTCCGAGCGCCATCAGCAGCGAATAGCCGAACGAGGTCGCGATCGAGAGGCCCTGCTTGACGAAGAACACGGGCAACCAGGTCACGAAGCCGTAAAGGAGCGTGTTGATCGTGATCAGGCAGACCGCGCCGACGATCATTCGTGACAGCAAGGGCGCGGCGAAGAGCGTGCCGAGATCGGCCGCGACCGGGGCCGATACGGTGGACACCGGAGCCGGCAAGGGCTGGCCTTGCGCCGCTTCTGTCTCGATGGCCTGCATCAGCGCTTCCGCCTCCGCGGTGCGCCCCACCGCTTCCAGCCAGCGCGGCGATTCCGGCAGCGACTTGCGCATGTACCACACCACGAGCGCGCCGATGCCGCCGAGCACGAACATCGAACGCCAGCCGAAGTGCGGCACCAGCACGGAGGCGACCAGCAGCGCCACGGGCAGGCCGGTGACGACGCAGACGGTGGTGAAGCCGAGCCATTTGCCGCGGGTGCGGGCCGGCACGAATTCCGTCATCGTCGAATAGCCGACGACGTTCTCCGCTCCCAGCCCGACGCCCATCACGAAGCGGCAGGCGATCAGGAAGGCCATGTTTGGCGAGAACGCCGCGGCGAGGGAGGCGAGGCCGAAAAGCAGCAAATTGAATTGATAGGTGAAGCGGCGTCCGTAGCGGTCGCCGAGGAAGCCGGTGCCGAACGATCCCAGCATCATGCCGACGAAGGTCGCGGAGATGAAGGCGGCGTTCTGGGCCAGCGTCGAAAAGCCCGTCTTCAGCGTGACGCTGAGCACGGTCCCGGCGATGTAGATGTCGAAGCCATCGAAGAACATGCCGATGCCGATCAGCAGCATGATGCGGCGATGGAATGGCCCGATCGGCAGCCGATCGAGACGGCCGCCTGCATTCACCGATGTCGACATTGACGCTCTCCCTTGACTGTTATTCCCGTTGATGCGGCCCGCCTTCTGTGAGCGGTCGGCCGTTTGCTGTTCTGCTAGTTCAATCGCTTCTGGTTGGCCGTGTCGCGGTACCAGTCGAACGGCTGCTCGTGGGTCGCGACCATCACGCTCTTGGTGTTGAAATGGTCGTTGAAGCTTTCGGTGCCGCACTCGCGGCCGATGCCGGAATCATCGACGCCGCCCCAGGGCGAGGCCGGATCGAGCCGGTGGTGGTCGTTGATCCAGACGATGCCGGCCTTGACGGATGCGGCGACGCGATGCGCGCGGGCGACGTCGCGGGTGCGGATCGCGGCCGCAAGGCCGAACGGCGAGTCGTTGGCAAGCCGCAGCGCTTCTGCCTCGTCCTTGAAGGGCGTCACCGAGGTGAAGGGACCAAACACCTCCTCCTGGAAGATGCGCATGTCGGCTTTCACGTCGGCGAATACCGTCGGCTCGACGAAATAGCCGTTGTCATGGCCCGGCACCTTGGCGGCAACGCCGCCGGTGACGAGACGCGCGCCGTCGGCGTGACCATAGCCGGCATAGGCGAGAACGCGGTCGCGTTGCCTCGCCGAGATCACAGGACCCATCTGGGTGCCGGCATCGAAGGGATCGCCGACGCGGATCTTGCGGGTCTTGGCCTGTAGCTTCTCGACGAACTCGTCGTAGATCGAGGCCTGCACGATGTGGCGCGAGGCGCAGACGCAGGTTTGACCGGCGCCGATGAAGGCGCCGAATGCGGCGTAGTTGACGGCGCGGTCGACGTCGAAATCGTCGAACACCATCACCGGAGTCTTGCCGCCGAGCTCCATGGTCTGATGCGCGAACACTTTTGCGGCTGCGCTGCCGGCGATGCGGCCGGCCTCGGTGCCGCCGGTCAGGACCAGCTTGTTGATGTCGCCATGCTCGGCCAGCATCTTGCCGGCGCTCTGGCCAAGGCCAAGCACGATGTTGAAGACGCCGGGCGGAAGGCCGGCCTCGGTGAAGATCTGCGCCAGCTTCAGCGTCGTCAGCGGCGTGTATTCGGACGGCTTGACCACGGTGACGCATCCGGTCGCGAGCACCACGGCGAGCGACTTGCAGAGGATCATCAGCGGGTGATTGAACGGCGTGCAATTGGCGACGATGCCGATGGGCGTGCGGAGCGTATAGTTGAGATAGGCGCCTTCGACGGGGATGACGGAATCGCGGCGCGCGAGTGCCACGCCTGCAAAGTAGCGGAAGAAATCGGGCAGGCGGGAGAGCTGGGCGCGTGTCTCGTTGATCGGACGGCCGTTGTTCAGCGTCTCCAGCCGATACAGGCTGTCGAGATTGGCCTCGAAGGCGTCGGCGAGCTTGTTCACCAGCCGGGCACGCGCGCGGGTGTCCATGCCGCCCCAGGCCTTGCCTTCGAACGCGGCGCGCGCGCTTTTCATGGCGCGGTCGATGTCTTCGGCAGTTGAATTGGGGATGCGGGCGATGACGTCGCCGGTCGCGGGATTGCGGACGTCAAGCATTGTGCCGTTGCCGGCTTCGACTTCACGCCCGTCGATGAAATTGCCATGGATTTCGACGTCGATGGACGCAGGCTTCGAGGAAATATTCATGATGACCTCTCTTCCACGATGACGGCGTTGCGCTTCAGCGCCGGCAGGACACGTTTTTCGGTGGCTCCGATATGGGCCTTGATGATGCGCGCGGCGGTTCGCGTCTCGCGGCTCTGCATGGCGTCGATCAGGGCGACGTGCTCGGCGACGAGTTTGGCCGGGTCGTGGCCCTTCAGGTTGGAGACGCTGACACGGACGAGGCGATCGGCCTGGCCGATCAGGTCGCAGAGCGCCGTCGCCATGCGGCGATTGCCGGAGGCATTGGCCAGCGCGGTATGGAAGCCGCGATTATAGGCGATGAAGTCTTCGTGGTTGCCGGAGAAGCGGCGAAACGCGTCGAGCGATTTCAGGACGCTGTCGGGCGCGCTCTCGATCGCCTCCGCGACGCAGGCCGGCTCCAGCGCGAGGCGGAAGCGCAGGAGGTCGCGGGCGTCGGACAGCGAGATCGGCGTGACCCGATAGCCCTGGCGCGGCTGCACCGTCACGAGGTGCTCGCGCTGGAGCCGCAAAAGCGCATCCCGGACCGGTTGCCGGCTCACGTCATAGCGCTCGGCCAGATCCTGCTCACGCATTTCATCACCCGGCGCAAGCCGGCAGGCTAAAATATCAGAGCGAAGCTGGTCGTAGATATTCTCGCGCAAAAGCATGATAGTTTGGTTCTCCTGGCGACTAATATCTCAATCGTGATATTTTACGTCAAGAGCTAAAAGCTTGAATTCCCTGACAGTTGATTTATCAGTCAGGGCCTCGACGGCGCGCAGACAGCCGATAAGGTTCAAGGAAAGACCGGACATGGACAGGCTTCTTGCCAACGGGACCGTCAACGCCGGGCAATCAGGCGAGGGGCCGCCGCTGTTCCTGTTCCACTCGCTGCTGTCCGATCGCGCGAGTTTCGATGCGATCGTGCCTGCGCTCGAGAGATCGTTTCGGACCATCGTGCCGGAGTTGCCGGGGTTCGGCCGCTCACGCGCCGTCCAGGGCGGCCTTGCTGCCGTCGCCGACCGGATGGCGGAGGCCGTGAAGGAGGCTGCGGCCGGTGCGCCCGCGATCGTGCTTGGCAATGGCTATGGCGGCTTCGTCGCCCTGCAGATGGCGATCCGCCATCCGGAGATCGCCGGCAAGCTCATCCTCGCCGACAGCGGCGCAGCGTTCTCGGAGCCCGGCCGCGACGCGTTTCGCAACATGGCGAAGATATCGCGCGAGAAAGGATTGGAAGCGATCACCGACGTCGCGATGCGGCGCCTGTTCGCGCCCGAATTTCAGGAACAGCATCCGGAGCTGATGCGGGATCGCCGTGCGGCATTTCTGCGGACGGATCCCGACGTGTTTCGCGCGGCCTGCGACGCGCTCGCCGGCCTCGATCTCCGCGCCGAGCTTGCTGCGGTGAAAGTCCCGGTCCTCGTGCTGGTCGGCGAGCACGACGAAGCGACGCCGCCGCCGATGTCGCATGAGCTGGCGGCGGGTTTGCCGCGCGCCGAACTCAAGGTCATTGCGGGATGCGCGCACGTGCCGCAGCTGCAAACGCCGCGGCAGTTTCTCGAAGCTCTCGAGGGCTTCCTGCTCTGATCGACAGCCACGCGTTTGAAACGGCGATGGCTTCCGAACCGTTAACGGCGCCGGCGCGGCAGCGAATTCGCGATTGGGGGGATGGTGCGATTCCGCGCCTGTTTTGCCCGACGTGTCAAACGGCCTCGCTGGCAAGGCTCGCCCGATGCGGCGCGAAATTCGCCAACGATTTGTACTGTGCATGGGGTTGTTTTCACGCTTTTGGTTTGAGCTCGCATTGAAGCGGACCTCCTAAGAATTTTTACACACAGTTCTGGCACGCTCCCGCGTGTCAAAATCCGCAACCTGCATCGTCGTGTCTCATCGCGCGCACGAAAAGACGGGACCCGCGGACATCGAGGGGGCGTAAGCCATGACTGCACTTGCTTCGGACGCCGGTCGCGCCAGAAGCGGGATCGTGCCGATCCTGCTGTGCGTCGTGCCATTCAGCCAGATTCCGCTCGATGCCTATACGCCCGGCCTGCCGCAGATGGTGGTGGACCTCGCAACTGATTCCGCCGCGATGCAGAACACCGTCACCGCCTACATGCTCGGCATGTCTCTCGCTCTGGTACCGGTCGGCATCGCCTCCGATACGCTCGGCCGCCGCAACGTCCTGCTCGCAGGGCTGTCGGTGCTGATCGCGATGAGCATCGCCTGCGCGCTCGCCACCAGCGCCTCGCTGCTGCTGGGCCTGCGCTTCCTGCAAGGCGTCGGCGGCTGCACCTGCCTCGTCGTCGCCTATGCGGTGGCCGCCGACTGCTATCGCGGCCGCGAGCTGACGGCGATCTCCGGCCTGCTTGGCGCCGCCTGGGGGCTTGCACCGGTGCTTGCGCCGGCCGCGGGCGGCTTCATCGTCGAGCTGACGTCCTGGCGCGGCGTCTTCGTCATCATCGCCATCGCGGCGGCCATCGTCGCTGCGATCGTCGTATTCCTTCTGCCCGAGACGTTGCCGGCCGAGCGACGCGCGCCGTTCGATCCGCGCCGCACCGCCAGCATCCTGCGCGATGCACTGGTTCGTCGCGGCTTCCTGGCCTTCGTGCTGGTGTTTGCCGCGGCGGCGAGCGCGCAGCTGGCCTTCGGCGTCGTCGCGCCGTTCTTCTACCAGACCGGCCTCGGTTACTCCGCGGCAATCTACGGCCTCGTCGCGCTCGGCCTCGGCGGCGTCAATCTCGCGGGCGAGCTCGGCTGCGCGCATTTCGCGCGCTTCATGCCGGCTCGTGTCATGGGCTTCGGCGCCTTCGCACTGTTTCTTGCCGGCTCCGCGGTCCTGACCGCAACAGGCATGACCGTCGGTCTCGATCTTGCGTCGATCACGCTCGGCGGTGCGCTGGTGCTCGGCGGCTGCGGCGTGCTGTGCCCAATGATGTACGGCATGGCGCTCGGCCTGTTCGAGCGCGACCACGGCCTGATCGGCGGCCTGATCAGCGCGCTCTGCTATCTCGCGGTCAGCGGCGCCATGGCGATCGCGGCGGTGCTGCCTGAAGCAACGCAGGCGCCGATCGGATGGCTTTATCTCGGCCTCTGCGCCATCGCGGGGACACTGCTTGCGATCTCGCTTCCCACGGCGCGACAAGCCTCACAGATTTAAGGAAGGAACTAATTCATGACCACTGTTGGCATTCGCGGCACGTTCTTCGACTTCGTCGACGATCCCTGGAAGCACATCGGCAACGAGCAGGCCGCCGCGCGCTTTCACCAGGACGGTCTGATGATCGTCGCGGACGGCGTCATCAAGGCGTTCGGTCCCTACGACAAGATCGCCGCCGCGCATCCGGGCGTCGAGATCACCCACATCAAGGACCGCATCATCGTTCCCGGCTTCATCGACGGCCACATCCATCTGCCGCAGACCCGCGTGCTCGGCGCCTATGGCGAGCAGCTGCTGCCGTGGCTCCAGAAGTCGATCTATCCCGAGGAGATCAAGTACAAGGATCGCAACTACGCGCGCGAGGGGGTAAAGCGCTTTCTCGATGCACTGCTCGCGGCCGGTACCACGACCTGCCAGGCCTTCACCAGCTCCTCGCCGGTCTCGACCGAAGAGCTGTTCGAGGAGGCGGCTCGCCGCAACATGCGCGTGATCGCGGGCCTCACCGGGATCGACCGCAACGCGCCGGCCGAATTCATCGACACGCCCGAGAATTTCTATCGCGACAGCAAGCGGCTGATCGCGCAGTATCACAACAAGGGCCGCAACCTCTACGCCATCACGCCGCGCTTCGCCTTCGGCGCCTCGCCGGAGCTGCTGAAAGCGTGCCAACGCCTCAAGCACGAGCATCCGGATTGCTGGGTCAACACCCACATCTCCGAGAACCCGGCCGAATGCAGCGGTGTGCTGGTCGAGCATCCCGATTGCCAGGACTATCTCGGTGTCTACGAGAAGTTCGACCTGGTCGGGCCAAAGTTCTCCGGCGGTCATGGCGTCTATCTCTCGAACAACGAATTCCGCCGCATGTCCAGGAAGGGCGCGGCGGTGGTGTTCTGCCCGTGCTCGAACCTGTTCCTCGGCAGCGGCCTGTTCCGCCTCGGCCGCGCCACTGATCCGGAGCATCGCGTCAAGATGTCGTTCGGCACCGACGTCGGCGGCGGCAACCGCTTCTCGATGATCTCCGTGCTCGACGATGCCTACAAGGTCGGCATGTGCAACAACACGCTGCTCGACGGCAGCATCGATCCCGCGCGCAAGGACCTTGCGGAGGCCGAGCGCAACAAGCTCTCGCCCTATCGCGGCTTCTGGTCGGTCACGCTCGGCGGTGCCGAGGGCCTGTACATCGACGACAAGCTCGGCAATTTCGAGCCGGGCAAGGAGGCCGATTTCGTCGCGCTCGATCCGAATGCCGGCCAGCTGGCGCAGCCCTGGCACCAGTCGCTGATCGCCGACGGTGCGGGTCCCCGCACGGTCGACGACGCCGCGAGCATGCTGTTCGCCGTTATGATGGTCGGCGACGATCGCTGCGTCGACGAGACCTGGGTGATGGGCAAGCGTCTCTACAAGAAGAGCTGAAGCGGACGCGATGAACGGATCACCTGATAGAGCCGGCCAGCCGGTCGCCCTCGTCATCCAGCGCCGCATCGCGGACGACGGCTTTGCCGCGTTCGCGCGCTGGAACGGCGAGGTCGGCGAGGTGCTCAAGGCCTGGCCCGGCTTCCTCGGCCAGGAGGTGCTGCCGCCGCAGCCGCCGGCGCATGTGGACTGGGTGACGATCGTGCGTTTCGCAAGCCCGGCGGCGGCGCGCGCCTGGCTCCAGAGCGAGGTCCGGACGAAGCTGATCGCGGAGGTGCAGCGTCACTTCGTCGGTTCGGAGGATGTCCACATCCTGCCCGATACCGGCGTTCAGCGCGACAGCGCGGTCTCCGCCGTCATCTCCTTCAAGGTGCCTGCCGGGCTGGAGGATGCGTTCCTCACATGGCAACAACGCATCCAGGCTGCGGAAGCCGAGTTCAAGGGCTTCCTGCGTCACAAGATCGAGCGGCCGATTCCGGGCCTGCATGACGAATGGATCGTCATCCTGTCCTTCGACAGCGATGCCAATCTCAATGCATGGCTGGACTCGCCCTTGCGCCAGACCTTGCTGAAGGAGGGCGCGCGCTTCAACGCCGGCATGAATGTGAAGCGGGCCAGCTACGGCTTCAATTTCTGGTTCCCGTCTGGCAAGACGCAGGCGCCGGAACAGGGGCCCACGCTGATCTGGAAGAGCAACCTGATCGTCCTCTTGGTGCTCTATCCCGTGGTCTATCTCTGGGGCTTTTTCATCAGCAGGCCGCTGATCGACAGCCACGGCGTGCCGGTCTGGCTGTCACTGTTCGTCGGCAATCTCGTCAGCACCCAGCTGCTCGGCTGGTGGCTGGTGCCTGCGGCCTTCAAGGCGCTGGACTGGTGGGTGGCGCCGAAGGCGGCGATCGGCCGCCAGATCGCGGGCTACGCGCTGCTTGCCGCGCTTTACGCGGCGTCGATGGGGCTGTACGCGCTGCTGCTCGCATGGCATTGGGGACGCTGAGTGCCGCCGGATGCGTGATCATGTTCGCTCTGACATTTCTCGGGACCTCGGCCAGCGTTCCCTCGGCGGAGCGCAACCATCCGGCACTCCTGGTGGAGGCGGCCGGCCAGCGGATTTTGATTGATTGCGGCGAAGGCACGCAGCGTCAGTTGTTGCGCAGTGGCGCGGGCTTTCGGCGGCTCGACCGGATCCTCTTGACGCACGCGCATCTCGATCATGTGCTCGGTCTCCCCGGCCTGTTCTCGACGCTGGGCCTGCGGCAGAATGCCGACGTGACGACCGTCCATGGCGCAGCGGGCACCCTCGACATCGTCATCCGGATGCTGGCGGGCATCTGGGGCGCGGGCAGGGCGCCGATTCCGGTGGAGTTCGCGGCGCTGAACGAAGGACAGGTCATCGACGCCGGCGATTTCACCGTGGACTGCTTTCCGGTGCGCCACCGCGACACCGATAGTTTTGGCTTCGTCTTCAAAAGCCCCGCGCGCCGCCATCTCTCGTCCGATCGTCTCGCCGCACTCGGTGTCCCCGACGGTCCCTTGCGCGGAGAGCTGGCCGCAGGGCGGCCGGTGGTGGTCGCGGGCCGAACGATTGATCCCGAGGACGTCCTGGGGCCGCCGGGCGGCGGCAAAAAGCTCGTCGTGATCGGTGATACCGAAACCACCGAGGGCTTGTCGCAGCATGTCACCGGTGCCGACCTGCTGGTGATCGAGGCGACCTTCCTCGATCGCGACGCGCCGACAGCGCGGAATTACGGCCATCTTACCGCGGCGGAGGCGGCTTCGTTCGCGGCGGCAAACAACGTCGGGCAACTCGTGCTGACCCATATGTCGGGACGATATGAGGACGAAGAGATTCTTGCGGAGGCGGCAAGGATCTTTCCGAACAGCAAGATCGCGGCGGATTTCGATCACATCGCCATCTGACAGGCACGACCGTGCTCAGCCCGACAATCCCGACTTGATCGCGAGATCCTGTACCTGGCTTGTCACCCACATCAACCGCGGCAGCGCCTGGTCGCGAAAGGCCGCCATGTCCATGCGCATCGCATCGACGGTGACGCTCAGTCCGCCGATCACGAGACCCTGGGCATCGAAGATCGGCGTTGCCAGCGTGCGCAGGCCATAGGCGTTCTCGCCGTCGGAGACCGCATGGCCCTTTTTCTTGACCTGATCGAGCCGGGCCAGCAGGGCGTCGAGATCAGTCAGGGTTCGCTCGGAGAGCTTGACGCGGGGACGGGCCTCGAGCCGCGCGACCTGCTCGTCCCGCGCCAGATGCGCCAGCATGACGTGGCCGAGCGCGGCACTGTAGGCGGGAATGCGCGTGCCCGGCCGGCGGTCCATCTTGTGGCGGTCGAGGCCGGCGCCGATGCGCGCGAGATAGATCACGTCGCCGCCGTCGAGGATGCCGAGCGAGGCGGCATCGCCGACGTCAGGCACGAGGTCGCGCAGCAGCGGCTCGACGATGGTCCGCAAGGATCCATGCGACAGCACGGTATAGCCGAGGTCGAGACAGGCGAGGCCAAGGCGGAACCGGCGGCTCTGCGGCACCGTCTGAAGATAGCCGAGCTCGACCAGGGTCTGGATCAGGCGGAACGCGGTTCCGCGATCGAGATCGGCGCGTGCGGCAACTTCGCTCAAAGTGAGCTCGAAGGCCTCGCTGGAGAAACTCTTGAGCACGGCAAACGCCTTGCCGACCGAGGCGACATAATTCTTGGGATTCTTCTGGCTAGCTTCGGGCGCGCGCTTCGCCGCCTTCTTTTCGACCTTGGCCATGCCTGAATGCCCTGCCATGACAGCCACAGCCCTTGACGCAGCGGCAGCGTGATCTTACCAACGGATCAGATCATAACAAATGTTCGTATTCCGAACAACATCGATCTGACGATCGGAGGAAGCTTTGTCGACACCATCGCTGCATCCCCAGTCCCTGCACCCACATGGTGTGTTCTCCGCCGCGCTCACGCCGCTCGACGCCGAGCTCGCGCCCGATCATGCGCGCTTCATCGCGCATTGCCGCCACCTGCTGGACGAAGGCTGCGATGCCATTGCGATGCTCGGCACGACGGGGGAGGCGAACTCCTTCTCGGTCGCCGAGCGCACTGCGTTGCTGGAGGCCGTGATCGCAGGCGGCATCAAGCCGAACCAGTTGCTGCCGGGCACCGGCGTTGCTGCGTTCACCGAGACCATCGCGTTGACGCGTCATGCCCTGTCGGTCGGTGTGGAGACCGTGGTGATGCTGCCGCCGTTCTACTACAAGAACGTCAGCGATGACGGCGTCTATGCCGCCTACAGCGAGATCATCCAGCGCATCGGCGATGCCAGGCTCAAGATCGTGCTCTATCACATCCCGCAGATGTCGATGCAGCCGATCTCGCATGCGCTGATCGAGCGGCTGCGCAAGGCCTATCCGTCGACCATCGTCGGCATCAAGGATTCCTCCGGCGATTTCGCCAACATGACCGCGATGGTCGAACGCTTCCCGGGCTTCTCGGTGCTGACCGGCGCCGATCCGCTGCTGCTTCCGCTGCTGCGCAGGGGCGGGGCGGGCTGCATCACCGCGACCTCGAACCTTGTCGCGCGCGATCTTGCTTATGTCTTCAAGCATTTCCGCGACAGCGACGACGACCCGAAGCTCGCCGCTGCGCAAGCGCGTATCGTGAAGGCGCGTGAGCTGGTCTCGCGCTTTGCGCAGATGCCGTCCCTGAAGGCGCTGATGGCCGAGCGCACCGGTCATGCCGGCTGGCAGCGCCTGCGGCCGCCGCTGGAGACCTTGCCGGCGGCTCAATTGAAAGAGCTGCTGGCGAGTGCTGCGGCATTTGCGGCGTCCGCTCAAGGTTAAGGTGGGCGACGAGGCGAATCCGATGTCCGACCCTCTCCGGGATGCACTGGCCGGGCTCGCCGCGATCGTCGGCGACAGGCACGTCATCGCATCAGGGCCGGAGCAGGAGCCCTATGTGGTCGACTGGCGCGGACGCTATCACGGCCGCGCGGTTGCAGTGGTGAAGCCCGGCTCGACCGCCGAGGTCGCCTCCGTCGTCAAGCTCTGCGCGGCAAGAGGGCTCGCGATCGTGCCGCAGGGCGGCAACACCGGCATGTGCGGAGCCGCGACGCCCGACGATCGCCTCGGCAATGTCGTGATCCGGCTCGATCGCATGCGGACGGTGCGTGACGTCAGCCCGCTCGCCAACACGATCACGGTGGAGGCCGGCTGCGTCCTTGCCGAGGTGCAGAATGCGGCCCGCGACGTCGATCGCTATTTCCCTCTGAGTCTTGGCGCCGAAGGCTCGTGCCAGATCGGCGGCAACATCTCGACCAATGCCGGCGGCACCGCCGTGCTGCGCTACGGTCCGACGCGCGATCTCGTGCTCGGCCTGGAGGTGGTGCTGCCCGACGGACGAATCTTCAACGGCCTGCGCGCACTGCGCAAGGACAATACGGGTTACGCGCTCAAGCAGCTCTTCATCGGCGCGGAGGGCACGCTCGGCATCGTCACCGCGGCGGTGCTGAAACTGTTCGCGCCGCCGCGCAGCTCGGCGCTGGCGCTGCTGAAACTGCAAGGCGTCGAGCAGGCGCTCGAGATCATGCAGCGCCTGCGCGGTGCGGTCGGCGACCGGCTGGGCAGCCTCGAGATCATGTCGCGTTCGCAGATCGAGGCGATTGCCGCGACGGTGCCGCATGTGACCATTCCCTTCGAGCTGACGACGCCGTGGTACCTGATCGTCGAGCTGACCGACACGCTCGCCGGGGTCGATCTCGACGAGCCGCTGGCCACGGTGCTGGCGGAAGCGATGGAGGCCGGTCTCGCCGAAGACGCCATATTGGCCACCAACCTGTCGCAGGCGAAGGCGATCTGGGCCGTCAGGCACAGCGTGTCCGAAGGCAACAAGCGCAGCGGCTATGTGGTCTCGCATGACAGCGTGGTGCCGCTGGAGCGCCAGGCGGCCTTCGTCAACAATGTCGAAGCCCGGATCAAGGCTGCGGTGACGCATGCGAACGTCGTGATGCACGGCCATATCGGCGACGGCAACATCCATGTCGTCGCCCTGATCGACCGCGTGCATTGCCAGGACCCGGACAGGGTGGCCGCACTGGTCGCTACGATCAACGAGATCGTCGATGACGAGACCGCGGCGCAGGGCGGGGCGATCAGCGCCGAGCACGGCATCGGCATCACCAATCGCGGCCGGCTCGCCCGTGTCGCCGATCCGCTCGACATCGAGCTGATGCGCGGCATCAAGCGCTTGCTCGATCCGAAAAACCTGATGAATCCGGGCAAGATTTTCGGCGAGGGAGCGGCAGGACGATGACGAGTGTCCGTCTGCTCGCTGACGATCTCACCGGTGCGCTCGACACCGCGGCGGAGTTCGTCGGCCTGTGCGGACCGTTCGACGTCACCTGGCCGGAGGCGCCCGCGACGCAAGCGTCCCGCAGCCTCGCGATCGACAGCGGGACCCGCGAACGATCGAAGGCCGAGAGCGTCGAGATCATCGAACGGCTGGTGCCGCAGCTTCAGGGGGCGACGATCGCCTACAAGAAGGTCGACAGCCTCCTGCGTGGGGCGTGGGCGGCCGAGCTTGGCGCCTGCATGCGCAGCGGCCATTGGGCCTCTTGCGTGGTTGCTCCCGCCTTCGACTATCAGGGGCGTCGCACCGTCGGCGGCCAGCAATTCGCCCGCACGGTCCAAGGCGAATGGCATCGCGTCGGCGACAATCTGCTGGATCAATTGAGGCAGGACGGCATCGAGGCGCGGCCGGGCAGTCCCGATACGCTGTCGCAAGGCGGCGTTCAGGTGTTCGATGCCGAGAGCGATTTCGATCTCGACCGCGTGGTCGAGATGGCGCGGCGCATGCCGGGGCCGCTGCTTTGGTGCGGAAGCGGAGGATTGGCCGGCGCGCTCGCCCGCGGTCATGGCGCTGCCGCGCCGTCACAATTGAAGCTGCCGGTGTTGGGGCTGTTCGGCTCCGACCAGGCCGCCACAGCCGCCCAGCTCGCGGCGTGTGGCGGGGCGACCATCGCGCTTGCCGAGGGCGAGGGCACGCCACGGGTCCAGCGCAAGCTGGTCGACGACCGCGTGGCGCTGGTGAAATTCGCGCTCGCCGACGGCCTGTCGCGCACCGAGGCGGCGCAGCGGATCGCGCGCGAGCTGACGTCGCTGATTGCGACACTCGATCCGCCGGGCACCTTGATCGTCGCTGGCGGCGAGACCCTGAAGGCCGTATGTGTTGCGCTCGGTGCGCATGCGCTTCAGGTCACCGGGCGCATCGTGCCGGGATTGCCGCGCTCCGTGCTGCAAGGCGGTCGCTGGGCCGGCGTCGACATCATCTCGAAATCCGGCGCATTCGGTCCCAGCGAGCTGTGGCGCGACCTGCTCCGGGACAATCATCTGCTCAGAATGGAGAGTCCGACATGACCTCTCGTCATCTTGCCATCACCATGGGCGATCCCGCCGGGATCGGACCTGAGATCATCGTCAAGGCCTGTGTCGGGCTGAAGGACCGGATCGCAACGGGCGATCTGCGTTTGCTGATCATCGGCAGCGGCGCGGCGCTCGACGGCGCCAAGGCCGCGCTCGGCGCCGATGTCGCGATCCCGCAAGTGACGGCCGACGATCGCGAATGGCCCAATCTCTGTTATCTCCAGGCCGACACCGAGGGCGATCCAATCAAGCCGGGCGTGCTCAGCGCCGACGGCGGCCGCTTTGCCTACAAGGCGATCGAGCAGGGCGTGCGCCTGACGCAAGCCGGCCGGACCGGGGCCATCGTCACCGCGCCGCTCAACAAGGAAGCGCTCAACAAGGCCGGCTATCATTTTCCCGGCCACACCGAGATGCTGGCGCATCTCACCGGCGTGCGCGGCTCGGTGATGCTGCTCGCCCATGGCAACATGCGCGTCAGCCATGTCTCGACCCATGTCGCGCTTGAAGACGTGCCGAAGCGCCTGACGCCGGAGCGGCTGCGCATGGTGATCGACCTCACCAACGATGCCTTGCTGCGGCTCGGGATCGCCAAGCCGAAGATCGCGATTGCCGCGCTCAATCCGCATGCCGGCGAGGGCGGCCTGTTCGGCCGGCAGGACATCGACGTGTCGGCGCCGACGATCGCGAAGGCGGTTGCCGACGGTCTCGACGTCGTCGGTCCCGTGCCCGGCGACACCATCTTCGTCAAGCTGCGCGCCGGCCAGTACGACGCGGCTGTCGCGATGTATCACGACCAGGGGCACATCCCGGTCAAGCTGCTCGGCTTCCAGGTCGATCCCGCGACCGGCCGCTGGCAGGAGCTCTCCGGCGTCAACATCACCCTTGGCCTGCCGATCATCCGCACCTCCGTCGATCACGGCACGGCGTTCGACATCGCCGGCAAGGGCATCGCCAACGAGCACAGCCTGATCGAGGCGATCGACTATGCCGAACGGCTGTCGGCCGGCGCCTCCGCATCGAAGTCATGAGACGAGCCTCGCTATGACCAACGCTTTCACGCCCATCGAAATCCAGCGTCCCACCCTCCTCGAGTTCGGCAACGGCACGATCGGTGCTGCGGCGCGCTTTGCCGAGCGGATCGGTGCGAAGCGGCCGCTGGTGATCTCCGACCCGTTCAACGCGCGCCGCGTCGACACACTGGCGCTGCCGGGCGCCGTCAAAGTGTTCGGCGACGTCAAGCCCGAGCCGGACCTGCCCAATCTGGAGAAGGCGGTGGCGATGGCGAAAGAGGCGAGGCCCGATCTCGTCGTCGGCTTCGGCGGCGGCAGCGCGATGGATCTTGCCAAGCTGGTCGCGGTGATGTGCACCAGCGACGTGCCCTTTGCCGACATTGTCGGCCCCGAGAAGGTCGCCGGGCGGAGCGTGGCGCTGATGCAGATCCCGACCACCTCGGGTACCGGCAGCGAGGCCGGCACCCGTGCGCTGGTCACCGACCCCGTCAGCCAGAACAAGCAGGCGGTGCAGAGCCGCTTCATGCTGGCCGATATCGCCATCGTCGACCCTGACCTGACCATGACCGTCCCGAGGGAGGTCACTGCGGCCACCGGCGTCGATGCGCTGGCGCATTGCGTCGAGGCCTATACCAGCCGCAAGGCACATCCGACGATCGACCTCTATGCGCTGGAGGGCGCGCGGCTGGTCGGGCGCTATCTCGCGCGCGCGGTGGCCGACGGCGGGGACCGCGAGGCGCGCGCAGGTCTTTCCCTGGCCTCGCTCTATGGCGGCTATTGCCTCGGCCCCGTGAACACCACCGCGGGTCATGCCGTGGCCTATCCGCTCGGGACGCGCCACCATGTGGCGCATGGACTCGCCTGCGCCGTGATCTTCCCGCACACGCTGGCCTTCAACATGCCCGCGGTGGAGGCGAAGACGGTCGCGGTGCTGGGCGCACTCGGCCTGCCGGAGCACAAGGATCCGAAGCTTGCGTTCGATGCGACTTACGCATTCTGCAAGACCCTCGGCATCGAAATGCGGCTGTCCGCGCTCGGCGTGCCCAGGAACGATCTCGCCGTGATGGCCGACGAAGCGCACGCCATTCGCCGTCTGCTCGACAACAATCCGCGCGATTTGAGCCGGGATGCGATCCTGAACATGTACGAGGTCGCGTTCTAGCAACGTCCTGCTGCGCCGCAGCCAATCAACGACAGTGAAAGTAGAGGAAACCTAGATGAGATCGATGTGGCTTGTTCTTGCCTCAGTGATGCTGCTGGCGACGTCGCCGGCGAAGGCGCAGGACGGCTATCCGTCCAAGCAGGTGACGGTGATCGTTCCCTTCGCCGCCGGCGGCACCGCTGACATCTTTGCGCGCATGGTGTCGAACCATCTGCAAATGAAGCTCGGCAAGCCCTTCGTGGTGGAGAATGTCGGCGGCGCCGGCTCGATCCTCGGCGTGACCCGGCTGGCGAAGTCGGCGCCTGATGGCATCACGCTCGGCCTTGCCAGCACCTCCGCGCTCGCGATCAACCCGTCGCTCTATGGCCCGAAGCTAAGCTACCAGCCGGAGAGGGATCTGGTGCCGGTCGCCCAGATCAGCGTCGTGCCCAACGTTCTCGTCGTCAATCCCAACAAGATCCAGGCGCGGACCGTGCCGGATCTGATCGCCTACCTCAAGGCGAACCCGGACAAGGTCTCGTTCGGCTCGGCCGGGGTCGGCACCTCGCAGCACCTGGCCGGAGAGCTGTTTCAGCAGATGACCGGGACCAAGATGGTGCACGTGCCCTACAAGGGCTCGAGCCAGATGCTGACTGACCTCCTCAGCGGCCAGATCGATCTTGCTTTCGACAACGTGCCGCTGCTGCTGCCGCAGGTGAAGACCGGACAGCTCGCGATGCTGGCGACCGCGACGCCGAAGCGTGCAGACTTCGATCCGCAGGTCCCCGCCGTCGCCGAATTCCTGCCGGGCTTCGAGGCCGTCGCCTGGCACGGCTTCTTCGTGCCGGCGGGAACGCCGAAGCCGATCGTCGAAAAGCTCTCCGCCGAGATCCGCGCCTTCATGCAGCAGCCGGAGACTGTCCAGAAGATGGCCGAGCTCGGCGCCACCGCGGTCGCCGTGGATTCGGAGCCGTTCGCGGCCTACATCGCCGCGGAGACTGCGCGCTGGAAGAAGGTGATCGAGGCGGCGAACATCAAGCTGGAGTAGGGGGGCGGGTAGATCTGCCGACCGACCTTTGAATGGGACCAGCGCGGATTGCGGCTCGACGCAGTCGCCCCGTCCTGTTGTTCGATACAGCCAGTGCGTGCCTAATGGTGGCGCGGATGCATGCCAACCGCGCGCGCCGGCGGTGTCCCGGCCGCGCCATCCGCCGTCGCGGGAGCTATCCACCGCAACGCTTGCCAGCCCAGATGCGAGCGGGTAGAACGCTGCCACGCCTGAGCCGTGATTTGCGCCAAACGCGCTTCCGGCCGCAGCTGGACAAGTCAGTAAGATGTTGAATTTGTTCGGCTATTCCGTTGGGGAATGGTGTAACGGTAGCACAACAGACTCTGACTCTGTTTGTCTTGGTTCGAATCCAGGTTCCCCAGCCAATTCCGGGCGCTTTCCCACTTCGTGATTTCCGCCCGCCGGACCGCACTCTTGCAAAGCCCCGCTTGCCGCGCCGCTCGTCGCGACGGTTTGCCTCATCCGAAACCGCGCCGTCGGGGTCGGATCGCTGCGCCCCCCGTCGTCCTTGGGACACACAACCCAAGGAGATCCGTGATGCCCTATGTCGATGGTTTCGTGCTGGCCGTGCCGAAGGATGGGATCGAGGCCTACAATGCGCTGGCGAAAACGGCCTGCGCGGTGTGGATCGAGCATGGTGCGCTCGATTATGTCGAATGCATTGGCGACGACGTGCCCTATGGCGAGCTGACCTCGTTCCCACGTGCCGTGATGGCCAGGGAGGATGAGCTCGTGGTGTTTTCCTGGATCGTCTACCGCGACCGGGAGACGCGCGATGCCGTCAACAAGAAGGTGATGGCGGATCCGCGGCTCAAGGGCGCCGACATGCCGTTCGACGGCAAGCGGATGATCTATGGCGGCTTCACGACGCTGCTGCGGGCAAGCGACGTCTGATCGAGCCGGGATGCCGGTCGCCCCGATGAGCGACGCGACATCCGGAGATGCCGTTGCTGGCGCTATCTCGTAGTGAATTGACCGATCTCCGCCTGGAGCAGCAGCAGCAGGCAGCCGGCGAGCCGCGTCTCCATCTCCTTCGACCGAAGCTGTAGCGGTCCGGGATCGTTGAGGATCGCGTTTACCAGCGTGCCCAGCACGACCTGGAAGCCGAAGGCGATGGCGCGGGTCTTGGCGGCCTTGCGTCCCTTGCCCATGGCCGGGAGCAGGAGAGGGGTGGCGCGTGCTGTCGTGGCCTGTGCCAGCGCCTTGAACGGCGTCCATTTGTCCGGGCGGGTGTCGTCGTGCTGGAGCGCGGCGCGCAGCACGCCCTCGTGGTTGCGCATCCAGCCGATGATGCCGCCGACGATGATATGGCAGAGCTTGTCGAGGCTCGTACTGGCTGACGGCCGCCTGATCTCGCCGAGCCGCTGCTCGCCGTCGCGCGCGGCGAGCGCCATCAACGCGCCAAAATAGGCCTCCTTGCTCTCGAAGCGGCTGTAGAAGGCACCGACGGTGACACCGACCTCGGTGCAGAGCGTCTCGATCGACAGTTCGGCAAGGCTGCGCGTCCGCAGCATGTCGGCGCCGGCGCGCAGCAGCGCGAGCGTCGTCTCGCGGCTGCGCTTCTGCCGTGACGGGGCGACGCCCGGCAGGTCGAAATCGCGAAGTTCGGATTGCTCTCGCAGCAGTCGCATCCGCTCTTGCATCCTCGCTAAATCATAATCATAATTCGGATTATAATTTAAGCGCTGACGAGACCCGGGTCAACCGGGCCGTTCCAGCGCCGGACAGGGGAGGAGCAGATGAGCGCAGGCAGCGGCACGCCGTTCCGCGGCACCGTCGGCACGACGGTTGCGGAGTCAAAACCCTGGTGGCCGGAGGCGCTGCGGCCGCCCGAGGGCGCGCCGAACATTCTGGTCGTGCTGTTCGACGATGTCGGCTTCTCCGATTTCGGCTGCTATGGCTCGGCGATCAGGACGCCGACGATCGACAAGCTTGCCGCCGAGGGCCTGCGCTACAGCGGCTTCCACACCACCGCGATGTGCTCGACGACGCGCGCGGCGCTGCTCACCGGGCGCAACCATCATTCGGTCGGCGTCGGCTGTCTCGCAAATTTCGACTCGGGCTATCCCGGCTACCGCGGCAAGATCGCGCGCGAGGCGGGGACGCTCGCCGAGATGCTGCGCGGACACGGCTATCGCAACTACATGGTCGGCAAATGGCACGTCACGCCGCTGACCGAAAGCGGCGCGACCGGCCCGTTCGACGGCTGGCCGCTCGGCCGCGGATTTGACCGCTTCTACGGCTTCCTCGATGCCGAGACCGACCAATATGCGCCGGAGCTCGTCTCCGACAACGCGCATATCGATCCTCCGGGCACTTACGCCGACGGCTATCACCTGACCGAGGATCTGATCGACCAGTCGATCCGCTTCATCGGCAATCACGTCGCCGATCGTCCTGACGTTCCCTGGCTGACCTGGGTCGCGCTGGGCGCCTGTCACGCGCCGCATCAGGCGCCGATGGACATCATCAGAAGCTACGACGCCGCCTTCGCGCATGGCTGGGACGTCGAGCGCGAGCAACGGCTGTCGCGCCAGAAGGCGATGGGGCTGGTGCCGCCGGATACGCGGATGCCAGCGCGCAATGACGGCGTGAAGGCCTGGGAAGAGCATTCGGCCGACGAGCGCCGTGTGTTCACGCGCCTGCAAGCAGCCTTCGCCGGCATGCTCGACCATTCCGACCGGCATCTGGCGCGGCTCGTCGCGTTTCTGGAAACCGCCGGCATCCGCGACAACACCGTGATCATCGTGATGTCCGACAATGGCGCGAGCCAGGAGGGCGGGCCGCTCGGCTTCGTCAACGCGATGGGGCCGTTCAACTTCAAGCCGGAGCCGATCGCGGAGAAGCTTGCGCGCATCGACGACATCGGCGGGCCCGACACACATAGCAATTTCCCGCACGGCTGGGCGATGGCCTCGAACACGCCGCTGCGCCGCTACAAGCAGAACACCCATGGCGGCGGCATCCGCGATCCCTTCGTCATCAACTGGCCGAAGCGCATCGCGGCCAGGGGCGAACTGCGCCGGCAGTTCGTCCACGCCTGCGACCTCACGCCGACGCTGCTCGAACTGATCGGCATCGAGGCGCCCACGACGATCGCGGGCTGCCGGCAGATGCCGCTGGAGGGCGAGAGCTTTGCGCGCTCGATCAATGATGCATCCGCGCCGTCAAAGCGCTCGCCGCAATATTTCGAGATGTTCGGCCACCGCGGCCTCTGGCAGGGCGGCTGGAAGGCGGTCGCCTTCCATCCCTCGGGCACGCCGTTCGAGAACGACAAATGGGAGCTGTTCCATCTCGACGAAGACTTCTCCGAGACCAACGACCTCGCCGCGAAGGAGCCGGAGCGCCTCGGCCGGATGATCGCGACATGGTGGGAAGAGGCCGAGAAGCACAAGGTGCTTCCGCTCGACGACCGTTTTGGGCCGCGCTTTGCGGAGAATGCCGCGCGCTTTCACGGCGCGCGCCACCATTTCGTCTTCCATGCCGGCATGGGCCATGTGCCAACCGACGTCGCGCCCGATGTGCGCAGCCGCAGCTACACGATCGAGGCGCATGTCGAGATGGACGAGGCGGGCGCCGACGGCGTGCTGATCTCGCATGGTGACGCGACATCGGGATACAGCCTGTACCTCAGGGATGGCCATCTGGTGCACGACCTCAATATCGGCGGCAGCCACCAGATCGTCCGTTCGGACCGCAAGGTGCCAGGCGCGCGGCGGCTCGGGGTTCGCGTCGAGCGCCTCCTGCGCAAGGAGCCGCCGGCAAAAGGCTCGCGCACCGGCGTCACCGAATACACGCTGCTGATCGATGGCGAGCCGGCGGGATCGCTCCAGACCCAGCTCGGCTTCCATACGCTGATCTCGTGGTCCGGCCTCGACATCGGCCGCGACCGCGGCAGCCCGGTGTCACATTACGAGGCGCCGTTCGAATTCAAGGGCAGGCTCTCGCGCGTCACCGTCACCATGCACAACGACCAGAAGCTCGACGGCGATGCAATCGGCAATGCACAGATGGCGCGGCAGTAAGCGCAACGCGCACTTACTGCTGGCCGGGAGGCGGGGGCAGCGGCGAGAAAGCCGGCGGAGTGGAATCATCGGTCGCGCGCTCGCGCGTCGTGCGAATGCGTTTGGCGTCTGAGGCGTTGAGAATGCCGTTGCCGCTTCCTGTCATTGGTTCGTGTGAGGTGCGAACGTGCTTCACATCGGAGGCGGGCAGCGATTTGCCGACATAGGGGGTCGGCGACCAATGACTGTCGGTTTGCCCGTAGCTGGGCCGGACCTTGATGTTATTGATCGTAGGCGGAGCCGGCGGCTGCGACTGCGCCTCGGCGACCTCGGTCACGCCAACGACTCCAAGCAGGATGATCAAGAGACCAAGCCGGTTGGGATCTGACCTTTCGCTTGTCATGCTTCACCGCCGACGCAGGGGACCTGACCGTGGCGGCAGCGTAGACCAGCAAGGGCGGCTCGGGAAGCCGCCCGGCGCTACCGGAAAGCGCGGACCTACTTGATCTTGTCGTAGGCCGCCGCGAAATCGCCGAGCGGCATCGGGATCGCGATGGTCTCCTTGGCCATGTTCTGGAAGGAGACCTTCAGCTGCTTGCCCGCGCGCAGGGCTGCGAGCAGGTCCGGCGCGATCGGCGCCGAGGCGTAGCAGCCGCGATTCTCGCACGTCTGGATCTGGAGGTCGACGGCCTTGCCCTCGTCGACCTGGAGTTTTGCGCCGACGGGCAGGTTGAGGCCGAGCGGCAATTGCAGCAGCGCCACCGGCGTGCGGGTGTCGGGCGCGATGCGGATGTTGATCAGGATGATGGTCTGGCCGGTCTTGGTCAGCACCGCGTTCTGCTCCATCGCGCATTCGAGCGGCGCATCGCGGCTGACGCTGGTGCAGCGCACGACCCAGCCGGCCTGCTGCGCCGGTGCACCGTCAGCCTGGGGTTGCGTCGGGTTCGGCGCGGGCTGCGTGGCCGGGGCAGGAGGGGCTGCGTTCTTCTTGGCGGCCTGCTGGGCATACGCGGCGCCGCTCGACAACAGGAGCGCGGCGGCGAGGGCGACAAGTCTGGATTGCATGAGCATGGCGAAACCGCGTTGGCGTGAACCGAGGGCCTCGCTGTAGCGTCGCGGGAGCCGCGGCGCAAGCTTACTCGGCGGCTTCCTTGACGGTGCCGTGCGCGGGAGTCTCGTGGCCTTCGTCGTCGTCCGAACGGCCCCAGGCGGAGAACCAGTTGTTGAGCCGGTCGAGGTAGAGATAGACGACCGGCGTCGTGAACAGCGTCAGCGCCTGGCTGACGATCAGGCCGCCGACCATGGCGTAGCCGAGCGGCTGGCGGATTTCGGCGCCGGTGCCGTGGCCGAGCATCAAGGGCACGCCGCCGAGCAGCGCGGCCATCGTCGTCATCATGATCGGACGGAAGCGCAGGAGCGCGGCTTGGCGGATCGATTCCTCCGGGGTCTTGTGGTGGTCGCGCTCCGCGGCGATCGCGAAGTCGACCATCATGATGCCGTTCTTCTTCACGATGCCGATCAGCAGAATGACGCCGATCAAGGCAATCAGGCTGAACTCGAAGCCGGCCGCCATCAGGATCGCGAGCGCGCCGACGCCGGCCGAGGGCAGGGTCGAGAGAATCGTGATCGGATGGATGTAGCTCTCATAGAGGATGCCGAGGATCAGATAGACCACGACGAGCGCTGCGAGGATCAGCAGCGGCACGGTGCCGAGCGACTGCTGGAACGCCTGCGCGGTGCCCTGGAAGCTCGAATTCAGCGTCGGCGGCGCACCGAGATCGGCCATCGCCTTCTGCACGGCCTCGGTGGCCTGACCGAGCGCGACGCCCTGCGCGAGGTTGAAGCTGATCGTGATCGCCGGGAACTGACCCTGATGGCTGATCGAGAGCGGGCGGACTGGATCGGTGGTCCAGGTCGCGAAGGTCGACAGCGGCACCTGGTCGCCGGTCAAAGGCGACTTCAGATAAAGCTTGTTGAGGCTGTCCAGGCTGCCCTGCATCTCCGGCAGGATCTCGAGGATCACCTTGTAGGTGTTGAGCTGGGTGAAATACTGCGTGACCTGCCGCTGTCCGAACGCGTCATACAGCGTGTCGTCGATCAGCTGCGGCTGGATGCCGTAGCGCGCGGCGGTGTCGCGGTTGATCTTGAGCTGGACCGTGGTGCCCTGCGTCTGCTGGTCGGTCGCCACGTCGCGCAGCTCGGGCAGCGTTTGCATCTTGGCGAGGATCTTCGGCGCCCAGTCGTTGAGCTCGGCGAGATCGGCGTCCTGTAGCGTGAACTCGAACTGCGTACGCGTCGGACGGCCGCCGAGCCGGACGTCCTGGGCCGCCTGCATGTAAAGACGGGCCCCCGACACCTTCTCGAGCTTGGGACGCAGCCGCGCGATGATCTGTTGTGCCGAGCCGTCGCGCTGGTCGCGCGGCTTCAGCGTGATGAACATGTTGCCGTTGTTGCCGGCGCGGCCGCTGCCGCCGATGTTCATCGCGATCGTGGCGACGTCCGGATCTTCCATCACGATCTTGCCGAGCTCGACCTGGCGGCGCTGCATCTCCTTGAACGAGATGTCCTGGGAGGCTTCCGAGGTCGCGGTGATCAGGCCGACGTCTTGCTGCGGGAAGAAGCCCTTCGGAATCAGGACGAACAGATAGACCGACAGCGCGAGCGTGGCGAAGAAGATCGCAAGCGTCGTGCGGCGCCAGGCGAGGGCGTGATCCAGTCCGTATTCATAGCCGCGCAGCAGCGCGTCGAAGGCGCGCTCGCTCCACTGGTAGAACTTGCCGTGGGTGACCTCGCCATGGGCGCGCAGGAAGCGCGAAGCCATCATCGGCGTCAGCGTCAGCGACACGAACATCGAGACGAAGATCGTCATCGCCAGCACGACCGCGAATTCTCGGAACAGGCGCCCGATGATGCCGCCCATCAAGAGCAGCGGGATCAGCACGGCGACCAGCGAGATAGAGATCGAGACGATGGTGAAGCCGATTTCCTTGGAGCCACGGAAGGCCGCCGCCATCGGCGATTCGCCTTCCTCGATGTAGCGCGTGATGTTCTCGAGCATCACGATGGCGTCGTCGACGACGAATCCGACCGCGATGGTGAGCGCCATCAGCGAGAGATTGTCCAGCGAATAGCCCCAGACCCACATCAGGGCGCACGCGCCCAGCAGCGCCAGCGGAACCGTGATGGTGGGAATGACCGTCGCCCAGAAGCTGCGCAGGAAGATGAAGATGACCATGACCACGAGCGCGATGGTCAGGAGCAGCGTGAACTGCACGTCCTCGACGGCGGCGCGGATGGTCGTGGTGCGGTCGCTGATGAGCTCGATCTTGATCGCGGGCGGGATCGCCGCGACGAGGCGGGGCAGGGTCGCCTTGATCCGGTCGACGGTCTCGATGACGTTGGCGCCCGGTTGCTTGAAGATCACGAGGAACACGCCGCGCTTGCCGTTGGCCCAGGCCGCCTGCTTGGCGTCTTCGGCGCCGCTGACGGCCTGGCCGATGTCGCGGATTCGCAACGGACCGCCGTTGCGATAGGCGATGATGACGTCGTTCCAGTCCTTGGACTGGGTCAGCTGGTCATTGGCGTAGATCGTATAGGCGCGCTTCTCGCCGTCGATATTGCCCTTGGGGCTGTCGACGGTAGTGATCGCGATCTGGCTGCGCACGTCCTCCATCGACAGGCCCTTGGCGACCAGCTTCGCCGGGTCGACCTGGATGCGGATGGACGGCTTCTGCTGGCCGCCGATGAAGACCTGCGCGACGCCCGAGAGCTGGCTGATCTGCTGGGCGAGCTGGGCATCGACCGCGTCGCTGACGCTGGTCAGCGGCAGCGTCTCCGACGTCGCCGACAGCAGCAGGATCGGGGCGTCGGCCGGGTTCACCTTGCGGTAGGTCGGCGGCGAGGGCAGGTTCTTCGGCAGCTGGCCGCTGGCGGCGTTGATTGCGCCCTGGACGTCGTTGGCGGCGCCGTCGATGCTGCGGTTGAGGTCGAACTGGATGGTGATCGAGGCGGTGCCGAGATAGCTCGTCGAGGTCATCTGGGCGATGCCGGGGATCTGGGCGAACTGGCGCTCCAGCGGCTGCGCCACCGACGACGCCATCGTCTCCGGGCTGCCGCCCGGCAGATTGGCCGTGATCTGGATGGTCGGGAAGTCCACCTGCGGCAGCGGCGCGACCGGCAGCAGGGGATAGGCGACGAGACCGACGAAGAGAATGCCGGCCATCAGCAGCGAGGTGCCGATGGGATAACGGATGAAAGGTGCCGAAATCCCGCCCTCGGTCATTCCTGTCGTACCTTGCTCTGGGCCGGATCCGAACTTGCCACCGCCGTCGAGACGAGGCTTCCGGGCTGGACCTTGAATTGACCGCCGGTGATCACCTGCTGACCAGGGCTCAAGCCGTCATCGACGACCGAGCGACCGTCGATGCCGTAACTGACCTTGATCTTGTGCACTTCGGCCTTGTTGTCCTGATTGACGGTATAGGCGTAGAGGCCGTTGGTCGAATGCTGGACCGCGTCATCCGGAACCACGGTCGCGTCCTTCAGAGTCCGCACCAGCAGGCGCGTCGACACCGACTGGCCCGGCCACAGCGCGTGGTCCTTGTTGTCGAACACCGCCTTGAGCCGAATCGTCCCGCTGGACGTGTCGACCTGGTTGTTGATGACCGCGAGCTTGCCTTCGGCCAGCGTCTTCTTGCCGTCGGTGGTGTAGGCGATCACCTTCAGCGCGCCGGCCTTCTGGCCTTCGCTGATGTAAGGCAGCTGATCTTCCGGCGCGGTGAAGATCACCGAGATCGGCTCGACCTGCGAGATCATCACGATGCCCGTCTGTGTAGAGGCGGTCACGATGTTGCCGACGTCGACCTGGCGCAGGCCGGCGACCCCGGTGATTGGCGTCTTGACCTGGGTGTAGTCGAGCTGGGTCTGGGCGTTGGAGATAGCGGCCTCGTCGGCGGCGATCTGCGCGGTGAGCTGGGCGACGGTCGAGCGCTGGGTGTCGACGCGTTGCGCGGTGGCGAACTCGCCGAGTTTCATGGCGCGCTGGAGTTCGAGATTGGCATTGGCGAGGCTCGCCTCGTCCTGCGCCTTCTTGGCCTTGGCCTGGTCAAGCGTGGCTTGATAGGGGCGGGGATCGATCGAGGCCAGAAGTTCGCCTTCCTTGACGATCTGGCCTTCGGCGAAGGCGATCTTGTCGATCTGGCCGTCCACCCTTGTCCGGACTTGTACGGTGTTGAAACCTTGAACAGTCCCGAGACCGGTCAGGTAGACCGGGAAATCGACCTTCTGGACCGGCGCGACGCTCACGGGAATGGCGGGCGGGCGGGCCGGGCCTTTCTGTGCGGTCTGGGTTTTTCCGGCCTCGCGCGAGCCGTATTTCTGCCAACCGAAGTAACCCGCACCGGCCACGGCCGCGATGATGACAATCCAGAGTATCGGCCGTGATTTTTTCATATCGGCTCGTTGGCTCGTATGCCCAGATCGACAAATTATGGGGCAAACATAGGGTTCCAGCGCGCTTGTATAATACACGCCAAGTTCCAGTGTAAACAGCACTATCGGCTGAGAATCCTAAACAATTGGAAAGCTTTGCACTGCTTAGGCAATGGCCTGGCGCGCCGGTGTGCAGTGCTGCATTTTCCCGGCGCGAGCCACCAGGATGCAAAAATTAGGCAGCACCCGCAGACGGTGTGGGTGGGCCGAACGGGTTCGGAGGTAAGGCGGCGCATCGCTCGACCGGGCGCTTCAGGCTCTGCGCTTTCGAGAACGGTTCTAAGTCGCGTGGACGGTGTTTCGGTTGTCAGGAAAATCGGCATCGTTCATATCGGCGCCGCCACCAGGGGAGCGCAGGATGGACGAATTGAACGGCAAGCTGATCGCGTGCCAGATCCTGATCACGGGATTGATCGCGCGCGTCGCCAACGAGCAGCGCGATCCCCTGCGCTTCCTCACGGATTTCCGCGACGAGATCAAAGCAGTCGTTGGGGGCGTCAACATCGCCGGCATGGACAACAGCGATCGGGTGCGCGCTGTTGCGCAGAAGACCGTCGACGAATTGTTCTCGCTGATGAAGCCGCCGAGCAGTGATTGATGCCGCGTGCGAGCGCTGATTTGGCGGCATTTCCGCTGTTCGTTTTAGAACGAGTCCAATCTATGTTTAGAACGGTTTCAAACTGTAGTTTAGAATCGTTTTGATCTGGACTTATTCAAGCGTTCTCGCGGCTTGCGCGCATTGACCCACTATTTCGCCGTCGATACCAACAGCCCAATCGCTCGTCGAAGAGAATGAGCGAACATCAAGATGGGGCGTGGTGTAATGGGGCAGGTGGTCACACCGAAGTCGTTGCGTTCGGTGGCAGCATTCAATCCGGTGGATGAGAAGTCCGCGGGCATTTCCGGCAAGAAGGTTTCGGCCGTCGCGAGCCTGATCGCGGTGGCGTCGGTGTCGAGCGGCGCAGAGGCGCAGCAGTCGAACCTGCCGCCGGTGACGGTCGATGCGCCGGTGCAGCGTCCGCGTCCGACGGCGTCGAAGCCGACGCCGGATCAGGTCCGCGCGCGCAACGCGCTGCGTCGCGCGGCACAGCGCCAGCAGGCGGCGCAGCAGGCTGCTCCCGTCACACCATCCGGCCCAGCCGATGCGAACCCCTATGCCGATCCGGCTGCGCCCTACAAGGTCGACCACGTTCAGGCCGGCGGCAAGTTTCCCGAGAAGCTGGTCGATACGCCGAAATCGATCACGGTGCTGAGCAAGGAAGTGCTCGAGGACAAGAACGCCACGACGCTGAAGCAGGCGATCCTGAGCACGGCCGGCGTGACGCTGGGCTCGGGCGAGGGCGGCAACGCGTTCGGCGATCGCTTCTTCATCCGCGGCTTCGACGCCCGCAACGACATCTTCATCGACGGCGTGCGCGATTCCGGCGTCAGCGTGCGCGAGAACTTCTTCACCGAGCAGGTCGAGATCCTGCGCGGCCCGGGCTCCACTTTCTCCGGTCGCGGCGTCGCCGGCGGCGCGATCAACATCGTCACCAAGCAGGCGACGACGGCCAAGAGCTTCTACAACATGGACACGACGTTTGGTACCGACCAGACCAAGCGTGTGACCATCGACGTCAATCAGGTCATCGATCCGACATTCGCGGTCCGTGCCGGCGGTCTTTTCCAGGATGCCGACGTAGCAGGCCGCGACTTCGTCAAGGACAACCGGAACGGTGCCTTCGTCGCCACGACGTGGAAGCCGATCGACCCGGTCAAGGTCACCGCCAACTACATTCATACCGAACTGACCGGCGTCCCTGACTTCGGCGTGCCCTATTATCGGCCGAGCACGACGTCGACCGCCGGCGGTCCGTTCCCGGACTTCGGCGCCAATCGCAACAACTGGTACGGCCAGATCAACCGCGATTTCTACCGGACCGGCCAGGACATCGGCACGCTCAACGCTGAAGTGCAGATCACGCCCGACCTGTCGGTTAGCAACAAGTTCCGTGCATCGCGCTCGACGCAGAATTACGTCGGAACCCTGCCCGAGAGTCCGGTAGTCGCCAACCCGCTTTCGGCTTCCACGCTCACGATGAATCCGCAAAGCCGTCTCCAGATCACCGACGTGCTCGCCAACCAGACGGAGGCGACCTACAAATTCCAGGATGGGGCAGGTTTCAAGCACACGGCGCTTGCGGGGATCGAGGTCGATCGCGAGCGGTCGTCGATCGACAAATATCTCGGGCTGACCTCGGAGGGCAACGGCGTTCCCGTCAGTCCTTCGGGGTCCCCAACCGGCGTTAGCGTGTTTGCTCCCCAGGATACGTTCTTGCCGGGCAAGGCGCTCGCGCTGGCAGGTCTGCCGACCAAGATCGGCATCGACACGGTCAGCGGCTACGTCATGGATAGCGCCAACTATCGTGACCTGCTGATCCTCAATGGCGGTTTTCGGTACGACAATTACAAGATCAACACGTCCGGATACGGAACGGTTGGTGGTGTGAGCCAGTTTGGCCAACAGTCCGCCGAGTTTCTCATTCCGAACTTCAACCTGGGTCTCACTCTCAAGCCGGCTCCGAATGGCAGCGTGTATGTAGCGTACGCAACCTCGGCAAACCCGGTTGGAGCCGAATTTGACGGCACAAGCGCGGCCTATAACGGTCTCAGCCCGGTTCTTGCAGGCGGTAATACGCAGATATTCGGCCCCGAGAAGAACAAAGCCATCGAACTCGGAACAAAATGGGAGCTGTTCGATCGCCACCTTCTTTTGACTGCTGCACTGTTTCAGACCACGAAGGACAACGCGCGAGAATCGCAGAACATCACAGCGACGACGCCGGCATCCTCGATACCCGCCGGCTGCACATACTCGCCACCGGCAGGAACGACGAGCGTGTCCTGCATCACCGCCGGTGCGGCCTATCGCATCCGCGGCATTGACCTCGGCATTGGCGGCAAGATCACGGACAAGTGGAGCGTGTTCGGCGGTCTCGTGCTGATGCAGTCGGAGGTAACTCAGTCGCTGGCGCCGTCGGCCAACAAGGCGCTGTATCCGACCAATGTCGGACGGCCGCTTGCCAACGTCGCCCATCAGTCGTTCAGCATGCTGACGAAGTACCAGCTCAACGACACCTGGGAACTGGGCGGGCAGGCGGTGTACCGCTCCAAGATCTATGGCGGCACCTTGCTCGCGGCCAACCAGGGCACGTCGATTCCAAGCTACTGGCGGTTCGACATGTTCGCGGAAGCGAAGATCGACAAGCATTGGCAGGTGAAGCTATTCGTCAACAACATCTTCGACAAGCGCTACTACGATGCGCTGTATCAGAGCGCGGCACCGTTCGTGCTGGAGGCGCCGGGCCGTGCCGCCTATGTGGTGCTCTCTGCGCGCTACTGACGGAGCGATAACCAGTTTCATGCTGACATGCATAGAAAACGTTCTCAGCAAGGATGATGTGGCGGATTTCCGCCGCATCATGGACGCCGGCGAATGGGAGGATGGCCGCTCGACCGCTGGGGCGCAGTCGGCCATGGTCAAGCGCAACGAGCAATTGCCGCCGGACAGCGAGGTCGCGCGAAAACTCGGCAACCGCATCATCTCGGCGCTGACGTCGAACCCGCGCTTCATCGCGGCGGCAATTCCGCTCCAGATCTTCCCGCCGCTGTTCAACCGCTATGCGGCGGACAGCGGTCACCATTTCGGCCTGCATGTCGACAATGCGATCCGCGGTGACCGCCTGACCGGCCTTCGCATCCGCACCGACCTGTCGGTCACGCTGTTCCTCGCCGAGCCGGAAGAATATGACGGTGGCGAACTTGTGATCGAGGACACCTACGGCTCGCACGAAGTCAAGTTGTCAGCCGGGGACTGCGTGCTCTATCCCTCGACCAGCCTCCATCTCGTCACGCCGGTGACGAGGGGAACGCGGGTTGCGTCTTTCTTCTGGCTTCAGAGCATGGTACGGGACGATCAAGCTCGGAGCATGATCTTTGACCTCGACACCGCGATACAGGCGCTGGTGGAGCGGCTCGGGCGTGACGATCCCGAAACGGTCAAATTGACGGGTATCTATCACAACCTCATTCGCTACTGGGCCGAAGTATGAAGACCATGTCCTTCCAAGCAAGCCTTGCCGCCGCCATGATGCTGGCGGCCGCCTGGCTCGCAGCTCCTGTTGCCGCCCAGACGCCAGCCGCGCCGACGGCGCCGGCGAAGGCCCAATCGTCCCCGGTCAGCCCGGCTCCCGTGCCATCGGCAACGACCCCCGCGACGTCGACCGCTCCCGCCGCGGCCGCTTCCTCTGCTCAGACGGCGTCGCCGGCAGCCTCCGCCGCCGCGAAGCCCGATACGGTGACCATTGGCGCGCCCGCCATGAAGGAATTGTCACCCTGGGTGATGTTCATGTCGGCGGACGTCGTCGTGAAGGCGGTGATGATCGGTCTCGCTTTTGCATCGCTGATGACCTGGACGGTCCTCATCGCCAAGTCGATCGAGCTGTCGGTTGCGTCCACCAAGCTGCGCTCGGCGTTGAAGAAGATCGCGGAAGCGCGCTCGCTTGCGGAAGCCCAGATGGCGCTCGGCGCCAAGGAGGGCATCTTGCCGTCCTTCCTGGCGGCGGCGTTGCGCGAGGCGCGAATGTCGGCCGGCCTGTCCAGCGATACCGGCATCAAGGAGCGCGCGGCCTCGAGCTTCCAGGAGATCGTGCGCGCGGAGGCGCGGCGCATCCGCATCGGCATGGGCGTGCTCGCGACGATCGGCTCGACGTCGCCCTTCGTCGGCCTGTTCGGCACGGTCTGGGGCATCATGAACAGCTTCATCGGCATCTCGAAGTCGCAGACGACCAACCTCGCGGTGGTCGCGCCCGGCATCGCCGAGGCGCTGCTGGCGACCGCGATCGGCCTCGTCGCCGCGATCCCTGCGGTCATCATCTACAATCACTTCTCGCGCGTGACGAAGAGCTATCTCGAGCTCGTCAGCCGTGCCTCGGGCGCGGCGGCGCGTCTGCTCTCGCGCGATCTCGATCGCAGCCACGGCAGCGTGCATTCACGCGCGGCGGAGTGAAGCATGGCCGTTTCGCTCGCAGACAATGATGACGACGACGATTTCTCGGAAACGCATGACATCAACGTCACGCCGTTTATCGACGTCATCCTGGTTCTGCTGATCATCTTCATGGTGGCGGCGCCGCTGTCCACCGTCGACCTGCCGATCGATCTGCCGACGTCGAGCGCGATGCCGCAGAAGAAGCCGGACAAGCCGACCTATCTCAGCATCAGGCGCGATCTGACGATCGCCGTCGGCGAGGAGACGGTTAACCGCGCCGAGCTGGTCACGACCCTCGACTCGATGTCCGACATGAGCAAGGACAAGTACGTCTTCCTGCGTGCCGACCGCTCCGTTCCCTACGGCGAGTTGATGGGCGTCATGGAGCTGTTGCGCTCCGGCGGCTACACGCGGGTCAAGCTGGTTGCGCTCGAGGGCCCTCCCACGGCGGCGGGAGCGCCTGCCGCGGGCGCCGCGCAGCCCTAGAGGTTCGTCATGCCTGACGCCGAGCTCGAACCCAGATCACCCCGCAGGCTTTGGATTTTGGCTGCCGTGGCGGCGCTCGTCCTCCATGTGGGCGGGGCGGCGCTTGCGCTGGCAAATCTGCGGGCCGACGACGGCGACGAAGGATTGGGCGCTGCGGGGGCCGAGTTCGCGGTCGAGATGACGTCACCGCCGGTTCAGGAGTCCGACAGGGCCCCCGGACCCACGGACTCCGAGGAGCAGGAAGAGCGCCCGGAGATGCCCGAGCAGAAGGCCGAAGTTAAGGAGACGGATCTTCCGCAGGACCGGCCGCAGCAGGTCGAGGAGGCCGATCGCCTCGTCACCGAGAACAAGCCGAAGAAGGAACAGGACGAGGATCCGAAGATCGCCGCCGTCGAGACGCCGGCCATGGAGGCCTCGCAGAAGTCGGTCGCGATGGAGCGGCAGACCTTCGAGGATGCCACCCGCGAGGCCGAGAAGGCCATGGCGCCGGTGCTCGGCATCGGCAAGGACCTGCTGAAGCTGACCGCCGACTGGAACCGCAAGATCAGCGCCCATCTTTCGGCGCACAAGGTCAATCCAGAGGGCAAGGAGCCCAGCAACCAGACGGCAAAGGTGAGCTTTGCGCTCAACCGAAGAGGAAACGTGCTGTCGGTCGATGTCGTGGCGTCATCAGGGGATTCAGCTTACGACGCCGCCGCGATCGCCATGGTCCGCAAGTCCGATCCGTTCCCGCAGCCGCCGGCCGCGCTGACCGAGGATCGGATCGAGCGCACGGTCGAGATCGTCTTCAAGCCGCCGTCGGAAGAGAAGAAAAAGAAGAAGCAGGCTCAGCGCCAGTAAAGCCGGATTCCGACATAGACCACGACCAGGCAGGCGAAGATCAGCGCCACCGGAAGTGGCCGCTTCTGGGTGGCGCTGGCGGCCGACCCGAAGAAGTTGACTTTCGCCTTTGGCTTGGGGTCCGGACGGCGGAAGGCGGTAACATTGTCCGTCGCCGGCTCGGCCGCGCGGGTGCGGACGTCGGGCGGGGTTCCCGCGCCGCCCATCTCCGCATAATACGCCTTGTAGATCGCGCCGATGGTGGCCTCGGTGGCCTCGCCCTCGCTCATCTGCGCCAGCAGGTTCTTGTAGCTTGTCAGGAACTCCTGGGCCTCGGGAGGCAGCGCGGACGAGCCGTTGAGCTTGGCCATCATCTTCCAGGTGGCAAAATCAGCGCGGGCACGGGTGTCCGCGCGTCGCGCGATCAGCATATCGGCAGCTTTGACCAAGTCGGCCTCTGGCCCTTCGGCTTGTATTCGGGGTGTTCTCTTCAACTACGCATTGCCGGTCAGAAAGAGAACAGCCTGAATCACATAACCGGTCAACGTTCGCAGTATTGCTGAAATAACATCAAGATTTAGACCGAACTGCGAGCCCGCGAGCGGCAGCAGGATCAACAGGCCGACCAGGATCAGCATCCCGAACGGTTCGAGCCGGGCCAGCGGCAGGGCGAGCGGCCGCGGCAGCAGCCCGACCGCGACCCGTCCGCCGTCGAGCGGCGGGATCGGCATCATGTTGAACACCGCCAGCACCGCGTTGATGAGCAGCGCATTCTTGAGATTGTCGAAGATCCATTGCGCCGAGCCGGCGGGCGCCAGCGGCAGGGCGTGCAGGGCAAGCGCCGCCGCGAGTGCCAGCAGGATGTTGGTTGCGGGTCCGGCCAATGCCACCCAGACCATGTCGAGCCTGGGGTTGTTGAGCTTGCGGAAATTCACCGGCACCGGCTTGGCGTAGCCGAACAGGAACGGCGAATGCGCAAACAGCAGCATCGCCGGCAGGATCAGGGTACCGAACGGATCGATGTGCTTGATAGGGTTGAAGCTGACGCGGCCGAGCTGCGCGGCGGTGTTGTCGCCGAGACGGTCCGCGACAAAGGCGTGCGCGGCCTCGTGGAAGGTGATGGCGAGCACCAGCGGCAGCACCCACACGGAGAGGTCATAGAGGGAAATGTTCACGGCTCATCTGTCCCGGTTTGACTGCGGCCTTGCAGCCAACCCGGCCGATCCGGTGATGGGGCAACGCGTTAGGTCTGGATATGGGACACCGGTTCCGAAATCCCAAGCTGTAAATGATCCGCCAGCAGTGCCGCCGGCTGCGACAGGTTGCGCGCACGGTGGAGGCGGATGTCCGCCGCCGGCAGCGAAGGCAGGCCATTCGACAGGACGCGCAGGCGAGGGGACAGGATACCCGCCTTCACGACCGTGATCGCAAGGCCCTCCGCCGCGATCGCTTCCACCGCCGCCAGCGTCCGGCTGACAAAGGCGAGGCGCCAAGGCCGGCCGGCAGCATCGAGAGCCTCCTTGGCCCATTGCCGGAACAGGCAGCCCGGCGGATAGAGCGCGACAGGCAGCGTGTCCTGTGTTTCGGCGGGATAGGACGTGGCCGCCGCCCAGACCGCCTGCTCGCGACGCAGCAGCTCGCCATCGCCGCGTCCTTCCGGGTGCATGGCGATGACGAGGTCATAGGCCTCGCCGAGCCGGGCTGGCATCGTGGCGGTGAGCCCGGTCTCGATCTCGACCCGGATATCCGGATGGTCTTTGGCAAAGCGCGCCAGCAAGGGCGGAATGACGATCGTGCCGTAATCGTCCATCACGCCAAGACGGACCACCCCTTCGCGCTTGCACGCGCGCAGCGCATCGACGGCCTCTGCATTGAGGTCGAGCAGCCGCCGCGCATAGACGAGGAGTTCGTCGCCGGCCGCAGTCGGCGCCACGCCGGCCCTGGTGCGCTGAAACAGCTTTGTGCCCAGCCGATCCTCAAGGCGCCTGATCTGGACGCTCACCGCAGATTGCGTGCGGTTGAGGGTCGCGGCCGCGCGCGTGAAGGAGCGATGCTCGGCAACGGCGACAAAGGCCTTCAGCAGATCGGGATCGAGAACAGCTGCGGTCATGACGAAAGCTTATCCTGCCATGACGGAAATTCCATTCCCTGTTTCGGCGCGCCGCGTATGTTGCCTCAAGAGGTCATCAACAGGAGGATGCGTGGGCGAGATTCCTGGCGTTCTGGCTGCCGTGCTGTCGAGCGCGCTGGGCGGCACTTCGATCGGCGCCACGCGCTATCTGGTGGGCGGCCTCGATCCGCTCGCGATCGGCTCGTTCCGGTTCGGTATCGGTTTTCTCCTGCTGCTGCCATTGACGTTGCTGCGCGGCGATCGCTGGCCGGGGAGAGGGGATTTTGCCGCCGCAATCGGGCTCGGCATCCTGTTCTTCGCGCTGTTTCCGATCCTGTTCAATGCGTCCCTGATCTTCACGACTGCTGCGCGCGGTGCGCTCGCGCTCTCGACGCTCCCCCTGCTGTCGCTCGTGATCGGAGCCGCGCTCGGGGCCGAAGCTCTGACCTGGCGCAAATCGATCGGCGTCGTGATCGCGACCTCCGGCGTGGCGGTGGCGCTGCTCTCCGACCTGACTTCGGCACCACCAGGCGCCTGGCGCGGCGATCTCCTGATGATGGCGGCGGCGCTGTGCATGGCGCTCTACGGCATCTGGTCCAAACCGCTGATCCGGCGCTCCAGCCCGATCGCCTTCACGACCATGAGCATGGCGGCCGGCGCGGTATGCCTCATCCTGCTTTCGTATCTTCGCGGCAGTTTTGCGCCCGTTGCCGGCTTTGGCGCGCCGCAATGGTTGGCGGCCTGTTATCTCGGGGCGTTCGGCGCCGCGCTGACCTTCTATCTCTGGGCCTTCGCGCTGGAGCGGACGACGCCGACGCGCGTCGCGATCTCGGTGACGGTCAATCCGATCACGGCCTCGCTGGTCGGCGCATGGCTGCTGGACGAACCGCTGCGGTGGAATCTCGCGGCCGGCATCGTCGCGGTGTTTGCCGGGATCTGGATCGCGACCACGGCGGGCCGGCGCGTCGAGGCGGCCGGCGCCTCAGGCTGACCGCGACCTCACGTCGGGATCGTTCCCTGATATTGCGTCAGGCCGTCATCGAGCTTCAGCCAGGCCAGCTTCTCCGACACCCAGATGTGCTCGGTCGGCGCAAAGGCATTGCGGTCGTCGAAGGTGGTGAGCGAGACGCCCGCCAGCGTGCCGTTGCGCCGCCAGGCAAACAGCCGCGTGCCGCAGCGTTTGCAGAACACGCGGTCGATGGCCTCGGACGAGGCGTAGCGCCCGGTGTCGCCCTCGACGGTCAGCGCGCGCTGGTCGAATTGCGCGCGGGCGAAATAGGGCGAGCCCATCGCCTTCTGACAGATGCGGCAATGGCAGATGCGGACGTTGAGCGGTTCGCCCTCCGCCTTGAACCGCACCGCGCCGCACAGGCATCCGCCTTCCCGGATCATGGTGTCCTCAATAGGTTGCGCGCCCGCCCGAGATGTCGAACACCGCGCCGGTCGAGAACGCGCAGTCCTCCGACGCGAGCCAGCTCACCATCGCGGCGAGCTCTTCCACCAGCACGAAGCGGGCTTTGGGAATTTTCGACAGCATGAAATCGATATGCTGTTGCGTCATCTGGTCGAAGATCGCGGTCCTGGCGGCGGCCGGCGTCACCGCATTCACGAGGATGTCATGCGCGGCCAATTCCTTGCCGAGCGATTTCGTCAGCGCGATCAGGCCGGCCTTGGAGGCCGAATAATGCGAGGCGTTCGGGTTGCCTTCCTTGCCCGCGATCGAGGCGATGTTCACGATCCGCCCGTATTTCTGCTTGAGCATTTGGGGCACGATCGCCTTGCAGACGATGAAGGGGCCGTCGAGGTTGATGCGCAGGACCTTGCGCCATTCCTCGAGGTCAGTTTCCCACACCGGCTTGTTGATGCCGGCGATGCCGGCATTGTTGACGAGGATGTCGATCTTGCCGAAGGCGGCGAGCGTCGCATCGCGGGCCTGCTCGACGGCGGCGGTGTCGGCGACGTCGACCTTGAAGACTTTCGTCTCGCCGCCGACTTCCCTCGCCGTCTTCTCGGCCAGCGGCGAGTCGAAGTCCCAGATCGCGACCTTGGCGCCGGAGGCGACGAAGCGCTCGGTGATGGCACGGCCAAAGCCCTGCGCGCCGCCGGTGACGACGGCAACGCGGCCGTCGAGATCGATCTTGTTCATGCCGGGCCCCCGGGCGTCAGAGCATGTAGCCGCCGTCGACGACGAGGTCGACGCCGGTGGTGAAGGCGCTTTCGTCACTACCGAGATAGACCGCCATGGACGCGATCTCGTCGGCGGTGCCGAGCCGGCCCATCTTCTGGCGGGAGATGAACATCTCCTTGCCCTGCGGCCCTTGCGCCGCGGCACGGTCGAGCATCGAGGGGGTTTCGACGGTGCCGGGGCAGATCGAGTTGCAGCGGATGCCCTTGGTGATGAAGTCGAGTGCGACCGCGCGCGTCAGCAGCGACACCGCGGCCTTCGATGAGCTGTAGACGTAACGGTTGGCCGGCGGCCGCAGCGCGGCGCAGGAGGAGATGTTGACGATGCTGCCGCCGCCGCCCGCGAGCATGTCCGGCAGGAAGGCCCGGATGGTCCGGTGCATCGACTTGACGTTGAGGTCGAACGAGAAATCGAAATCCTCTTCCGAGCATTCCAGGATGGTGCCGTGGTGCACGAAGCCGGCCGCGTTGAGCAGGATGTCGATCTTGCCGACGCGCTTTGCAAACGCGTTGACGTCGGCGGTGTTGCGGACGTCGAGTTTTGCTACCTCGGCGATGCCTTCCTTGGTCAGGCCCGCGATGCCGGCCTCGTTGATGTCGGTCGCGATGACGGTTGCCCCTTCACGCGCGAATGCGAGGGCGCATGCGCGCCCGATGCCGGCTGCCGCTGCCGTGATGACGGCGCGTTTTCCCTTGAGGCGGTCTGCCATTTTTTTCTCCTTCTTGAATTGTCTTTCGGATCGTCATTGCGAGCGAAGCGAAGCAATCCAGAATCTTGCCGTGGAGGCAGTCCGGATTGCTTCGTCGCTTCGCTCCTCGCAATGACGAGTGGTCAGTGATTATCCCGCGCCACACCAAACGTGCCGGCGACGTTCTGGTACCTCGTGGCGAGCTCCATGCAGGCGCCGGTCGATTGCTGGCCGACGGTGTTGCGATAGATCTCCTGCCACGGCGTCTGGTTCGCAGGATGCTTGAAGCCGCCATTGGCCATCAGCTCGGCATGGCGCTTCTTCACTTCCTCGTCCGAAATGAGGATGTTGGCGCTGCCCTTGTTGAGGTCGATGCGCACCCTGTCGCCGGTCCTGAGGATCGCAAGGCCGCCATTGGCGGCGGCTTCCGGCGAGGCGTTCAGGATCGAGGGTGAGCCGGAGGTGCCGGACTGGCGGCCGTCGCCGATGCAGGGCAAGGACAGAATGCCGCGTTTGATCAAGGCTGCGGGCGGCTGCATGTTCACGACCTCTGCGCCGCCGGGATATCCGATCGGGCCGGTGCCGCGGATGAACAGCACGCAGCGCTCGTCGATGTCGAGCGAGGCGTCGTCGATGCGCGCGTGATAATCTTCGGGACCCTCGAACACGATGGCACGGCCCTCGAAGGCGTTGAGGTCCTTGGGGTTGGCGAGGTAGCGGTCGCGGAATTCCTTGGAGATGACGGAGGTCTTCATGATCGCGGAATCGAACAGATTGCCCTTCAGCACCAGGAAGCCGGCGTCCTTCACCAGCGGCTTGTCGTAGGCATGGATCACGTCATTGTCGGGCGCCGGCGCATCCTTGCAGTTCTCGCCGATGCCGCGGCCGTTGACGGTGACCGCGTCCTCATGGATGCGCTTGTGCTTCATCAATTCGCGCACCACCGCCGGCACGCCGCCGGCGCGGTGGAATTCCTCGCCGAGATAGAAGCCGGCCGGCTGCATGTTGACCAGCAGCGGCACGTCGTGGCCGAATTTCTGCCAGTCGTCGATCGAGAGCTCGACGCCGATGTGGCGGGCGAGGGCGTTGATGTGGATCGGCGCGTTGGTCGAGCCACCGATCGCCGAGTTGATCACGATGCAGTTCTCGAAGGCCTTGCGGGTCAGGATGTCCGAGGGTTTCAGATCCTCCCAGACCATCTCGACAGCGCGCTTGCCGGTCTCGTAGGCGATCTGGCCACGCTCGCGATAGGGGGCGGGGATCGCCGCGCAGCCCGGCAGCGAGAAGCCGAGCGCCTCGGCGAGCCCGTTCATGGTCGATGCCGTGCCCATGGTGTTGCAATGGCCGACCGAGGGCGCCGAGGACGCCACGATCTCCATGAACTCTTCATAGTCGATCTCGCCGGCGGCGAGCCGTTCGCGAGATTTCCAGACGATGGTGCCGGAGCCGGTGCGCTCGCCGGCATGCCAGCCGTTCAGCATCGGGCCGCCCGACAGCACGATCGCGGGCAGGTTCACTGTTGCCGCCGCCATCATGCAGGCCGGCGTGGTCTTGTCGCAGCCGGTGGTCAGCACCACGCCGTCGAGCGGGTAGCCGTAGAGGATCTCGACGAGGCCGAGATAAGCGAGGTTGCGGTCGAGCGCCGCGGTCGGGCGCTTGCCGGTCTCCTGAATGGGATGGGTCGGGAATTCCATCGCAATGCCGCCGGCCTCGCGGATGCCTTCGCGGACGCGGTGGGCCAGCTCGATATGATGGCGGTTGCAGGGGGAGAGGTCGTTGCCGGTCTGGGCGATGCCGATGATCGGCTTGCCGGACTGGAGCTCGGCGCGGGTGAGCCCGTAGTTCAGGTAGCGCTCCATGTAGAGCGCGGTCATGCCCGGGTTATGCGGGTTGTTGAACCATTCCTGCGAGCGAAGGTGGCGGCGGGTGCCGTTACCGGCGGGCGCGTGCCCATTGGTTGGCTTTTTTGTCATTGGTTTCTCCTGCAATGCAAACGCACCGGCGTCGGGTTTTAAGCAGTCGGCTTGTGCGATGCCCAACGGCGTGAGCGATGGTGGGCCTGCCCGTTGGCGGGTCGTTTCCTCACAAGTTCGATATTAGTCATGGCTACTTGGTAACGCTACCATTTTGTTCGCAGCGCCGCCGCCCGATACGGCTGCCCTGTTGTCCTGATGTCGCGACGCCGAGCTTTGCCGCTCGATCACCTTGAAGCCGAGATCGAGCACCGGCCGCTCCGGGCGCCGTCCGTCGATCGCTTCGATCAGCATGGTGGCGGCCGTGTTGCCCATCTCGTAGCGGTTGGTGCGCACGCTGGTCAGGGTGGGGACGGCGGACGCCATGAACTCGAGATCGTTGAAGCCGACGATCGCGATCTGCTCGGGCACTGCGATCTCGCGGCGCCGGCATTCGAAGAGAACGCCAAGCGCGAGGTCGTCATTGGCGCAGAACACCGCGTCGAGGCCGGGCTCCCGCGCCAGCAGATCGGTGAACAGCGCGCCACCGAGCGTCACCGAGGTCGGTGTCGCCGTCGTGACGACGAGGCGTTGCTCGAACAATCCGGCGTCCTTCATGGCCGAGACATATCCGTCCAGCCGCCGCTGCACCCGCGGGTCCATGCGCGCGCCGACGAAGCCGATCCTGCGGTGGCCTTGCGCGAACAGATGGGCAATCGCCGCGCGGGCAGCGTCATAGTGGGAAAAGCCGATCATCATGTCGACCGGGTTGGGGCCGATCTCCATGATCTGTACGATTGGGCAGTCGGCGGCCTCGAGCATCGCTTGCGATTCCGCGGTCTGGTCGATGCCGGTCACGATCAGCCCGGCCGGCTTCTGCGCAAGAAACAGGCGCAGCAGCTTCTCCTCCTGGAGAATGGAGTAGCGTGTGTTGGAGAGCTGGATCGAGTAACGGCTGCCTTCGGAGGCGTCATAGATGCCGCGCAGCACGTCGGAAAACACGTTGTTGGTCAGTGACGGAATCAAGACACCGATCACTTCGGTGCGTTGCGAGGCCAGCGCCCGTGCCGCAAGGTTCGGCACATAGCCGAGCTCCCTGGCTGCGCTCTCGACTCGCGTCCGCTTGCCGACCGACAGCGCCTCCGGATTACGGAAGAAGCGGGACGCCGTGATCGGGCTGACGCCGGCAAGCTCGGCGACTTCCGCCAGCCGGATTTTGCCTGACTTGGTGCGTTTTCGACCCATTTGTTGCTCTTAGCATAGCCACTCCCGAAACCAAAGGATCGTTGACAGCGCTACCAGCACAGACTAACCAAAGACAAATTGCCAAAACCGCACAAACTGCTGACAATGTCGCCCGGTAAGATCGGGCTTCTGTTGGTGAAGTCTGAAAAAACAAGACGGTCGCGGCGCCGGAGGCGTCGTGGACTTTCGAGGAGGGAGCTAGATGTCGTCTGTGCAAATCCGCGACGTGCGGAAATCGTTCGGCAATTTTGAAGTCCTGCACGGCGTTTCAATTCCGATCGAAGACGGCCAGTTCGTCGTCCTGGTTGGCCCTTCGGGCTGCGGCAAGTCGACGCTTCTGCGCATGCTCGCCGGTCTCGAGAACATCACCTCCGGCACGATCTCGATCGGCGACCGCGTCGTCAACAATGTCCAGCCCAAGGAGCGGGACATTGCG
>Ga0065165_1000435_pt1 | contig 65756 bp, 52 predicted proteins | sample AraplaMF_Cvi_mMF_FD_63813 | JGI IMG/M metagenome (GOLD analysis project Ga0065165, IMG submission 63813) | Arabidopsis root microbial communities from the University of North Carolina, USA - plate scrape MF_Cvi_mMF (version 2) (version 3) | ecosystem: Host-associated > Plants > Roots >...
GGCTATGTCGCCTGAACTCATCAACCTCATCGTCCAGGCGACCTTCGAGAGCCTGTACATGGTCGGCATCGCCGCAGCTCTCGGCACCGCGTTCGGCCTGCCGCTCGGCGTCTTCCTCGCCACCAGCCGCAAGGGCGAGCTGTTCGCCGCGCCCATCGTCAATCGCGTGCTCGGCGCCATCGTCAACGCGACGCGGTCTACGCCGTTCATCATCCTGGTCGTCGCTATCATCCCGTTCACGCGGCTCGTCGCCGGCACCTCGATCGGCTCGACAGCTGCGATCGTGCCGCTGACGATCGCGTCGGCGCCGTTCATTGCGCGCCTGGTGGAAGCCGCGATCCGCGAGGTCGACAGCGGGCTGATCGAGACCGCATCCTCGTTCGGCGCCTCGCCGATACAGATCGTGCTCAAGGTGCTGATCCCCGAGGCGCTGCCGGGCCTGTTGATGGCGCTGACGCTCGCAGTGGTCAGCCTGCTCGGCTACTCCGCCATGGTCGGCGCGGTCGGCGGCGGCGGTCTCGGCGATCTCGGCATCCGCTACGGCTACCAGCGCTTCATGCCTGAGATGATGCTCGCCGTCGTCGTCGTGCTGATCGCGCTGGTGCAGCTCGTGCAGAGCGCCGGCGATTATCTGGCGCGCCGGGTCAACCGCCGGCTGCGGCATCGCTGACGCCGTGTCCGGACGTTGCGGACAAGACGTTCTTGTCCGTCTCGAAACATTCCAAAATCCTGACACGACTGAGCGCATTCGCCGCAGCTGTTGCGCACAGCTCTGGAGAGGTTCTAACACGGTTCCTATCGCGCTCCGAAATCGCCTGCGTTAGGGCGAGGCATCAAGAACGATACCGGCGAAGCCGGCCGTGCGTGGGGCCTCGAACGACGTGACAGACTTCCAACTTCCTTCGCGCTTGGATGCGCGACTTCGACATCTTCAAGTGCTTTGCTTCGGGGCCGTCAGCACGTTCGCTTCGGTCGTTCCCTTTGCTCCCGTGCAGGCGCAGACGCAAATTCCCGCGGTCAGCGTCGATGCGCCAGCCCAGCGCGCGCGCCCCGCGGCGACCGCTTCGTCGCGGCAGGCGGCGAGGACACGCACCTCCCGCGCCAACCGTCGCGCTCCGGCCCAGCAAGCCGCCGCGATTGAATCGGCGTCGAATGGCGCCACGGGCGAACGCGCCGCCGGACCGGTGCGCGGCTTCGTCGCGACGCGCAGCGGCACCGCCACCAAGACCGATACGCCGCTGATCGAGACGCCGCAGTCGGTCTCCATCATCACCACCGATCAGGTCAGGAACCAGGGCGCGGTCTCGATCGGGGAGGCCCTGCGCTACACCGCCGGCGTCAGCGGCGACGTCAATGGCGGCTCGGACACGCGCTTCGGCGGCCTCCAGATCCGCGGCTTCGACATGACCATGCCGGGCCTCTACATCGACGGCTTGCGGATTCCCTCGAGCAATTACGTGCATTTCAACGGCCTCGATCCCAACGGCGCCGAGCGGCTCGAGGTCCTGAAGGGACCGTCGTCCGCGATGTATGGCGGCAGCGGCACCGGCGGCCTGCTCAACTACGTGACGAAGCTGCCGACCGCGCAGCAGTTCGGCGAGGTCTCGGTCTCCGGCGGCAGCTTCAACCGCTATCAGGGCCAGTTCGACATGGGCGGCCCCGCCAACAAGGACGGCACCGTGCTGTGGCGCCTGACCGGCGTGGTCCGCGACGGCGAGACCCAGGTCGACTTCAGCAAGGACAACCGCGTCTTCATCGCGCCCGCCGTCACCTTCAAGCCGAACGAGGACACCACCATCACGTTCCTCGCCAACTATCAGAGGGACCGGGCCGGGTGGGGCCTCCAGTTCCTGCCGGCCTCGGGCACGGTCTGGCCGAACAACGGCCGCACCATCCCGGTCTCGTTCTTCGCGGGCGTGCCGAGCTTCGACGCCTTCAACACCGAGATCGCGACCGCCGGCTACCAGCTCTCGCACGATTTCACCGACAACATCACCTTCCGGCAAAACCTGCGCTATGCCTATCAGCACAACGAGGAGAAGGTGTTTTACGGCGGCGGCTATGCCGACGAGGCCGCCGGGCAGCTCGCGCGCTACGGCAGCACCAGCAATTCCTACATCAACTCCTTTGCGGTGGACAACCAGCTCCAGGGCAAGTTCACCACGGGCTTCCTCAGTCACACCACGCTGGTCGGGATCGACTATCGCAACACCACGTTCCGCGACACGGCGTTCAGCGTGACGACCTCGGCCCCCGAGATCAACGTCTTCAATCCGGTCTACAATTACGACTGGACCGTCGGCGCCATGAGCGACAACACCGGCGTCAAGCAGTCGCAGGTCGGCCTCTACGCGCAGGACCAGGTCAAGCTTGGCCGGCTGTCGTTCCAGCTCGGCGGCCGCCAGGATTTCGTGACGACGCAGGTCGACAGCGGTATCGCCAATACGTCGGTCTCGAAGGACGCCTCGGCCTTCACCGGCCGCGCCGCCGTGATGTACAATTTCGACAACGGCATCGCGCCATATTTCAGCTATTCGGAATCGTTCCTGCCGGTGCTGGCGACGGGACCGGGTGGCCAGATGCTCAATCCGGAAACCGGGGTCCAGTACGAGGTCGGCGTCAAGTACCAGCCGCTCGGCTGGAACGCGCTGTTCACCTTCGCCGCCTTCGACCTGACGCGCGACAACGTCGTCACCTATGCGCCCGGATCCGTCTTCGCCGACCAGACCGGACAGGTGAAATCGCGCGGCATCGAGCTCGAAGGCACGATGTCGCTCGCCGACGGCTGGAACCTGCGCGCCGCATACGCCTATGTCGATGCCGTGGTCACGCAGGATCCGGTGAATGTCGGCAAGGCGCCGGTCACCGTGCCGCTCAACCGCGCTTCGCTGTGGAGCGACTACACGCTCCAGAACGGGCCGCTCGCCGGCCTTCAATTCGGCGGCGGCGTCCGCCATGTCGGCGCAACCTGGGGCGACGACGCCAACACGTTCAAGGTCGGCGCGTCGACCGTGCTGGATGCGCTGCTCGCCTATAGCCGCGACAATTGGCGCCTGTCGCTGAACGTCACCAACCTTGCCGACACCCGCTATGTCGCCGCCTGCTACAGCCTCTCGGGCTGCTTCTATGCGGAGGGGCGCAAGGCCATCGGCAAGCTGACCTACCGCTGGTAGTGGGATCCGATCGATGAGAGCGCTCTTCGGCAGGCTGCATCGCTGGGCGGGACTGCTGACCGCCGGCTTCCTGTTCTTCTCCGGCATCACCGGCGCGATCATCTCCTGGGACCATGAGATCGACGACGTCCTGAACGGCCATCTGTTCGACGTCTCGACCAAGGGCCCGGCGATCCCCTCGATCGAGCTCGCCAAAATGATCGAGCAGCGCGATCCCAAAGCGCGCGTGGTCTATCTCTTCATGACGCCGGAGGAGGGCCACTCGCTGTGGTTCTTCGTGATGCCGCGGATCGATCCCGCGACCGGCAAGCGCTATCCGCTCGACTACAACCAGGTCTTCCTCGATCCCAACACCGGCATCGAGCTCGGCCGCCGCTACTGGGGCGCGGTGTGGCCTGTCACGCGCGAGAACTTCGTCTCGTTCCTCTACAAGCTGCACTACACCATGCACATCCCGGAGTTCTGGGGCAGCGACCGCTGGGGCATGCGCCTGCTCGGCATCATCGCCATCATCTGGACCATCGACTGCTTCGTCGGCTTCTATCTGACGCTGCCGTCGCGGCGCTCCGCCAGGGCCGCGCGCTCGCCGCAGGTGGCGCGCCAGCTCGAGCGCGGCTTCTGGGCGCGCTGGGCGCCGGCCTGGATGATCAAGACCTCGGGCAGCGCCTACCGGATCAATTTCGACATCCACCGCGCCTTCAGCCTGTGGACCTGGGGCGTGCTGTTCATCATCGCGTTCACGGCGTTCTCGCTGAATCTCTATTTCGAGGTGTTCTCGCCGATCATGAAGATGGTGTCGAACTACACGCCGACGCCCTATGAGCAGCGCCCTTATCGCGATCTCGACGATCCAATCGAGCCCAGGATGAATTTCGCCGAGATCGCCGCGCGCGCGGCCGCCGACGGCAAGGCGCGCGGGTGGACCATTCCGGTCGGCGCGCTCAGCTATGGCCCGGCCCATGGCGTCTATGCCGCCGCCTACTTCCATCCCGGCGACGATCACGGTGCCGGCGGCGTCGGCCCCGCGCAGCTCTATTACGACAGCGAGGACGGCCGTCCGCTCGGCGAGCGGCTGCCATGGGTCGGCACCGCCGCCGACATCTTCGTGCAGGCGCAGTTTCCGCTGCATTCCGGTCGCATCGTCGGATTGTTCGGCCGCATCCTGATCTCGATCATGGGCCTCGTGGTCGCCGCGCTCTCGGTCACCGGCGTCGTGATCTGGTGGCGCAAGCGCCGCGCCCGCATCCGCGTGCGCGAGACCGCGGCGTTGCGTCTGACCCGGCAATTGACGCCGGCGGAGTAGGGCGCGCGAGACGGCATCCCCGTCGCGAGGTCAGGCCCGGCCGACCAGGAACCGGTGTTCCGGCAGGCCCTGCGCGACGCCGCGAATGGCGAGAACATGGCCGGCCTGAGGTTCGTTGCTCAACTGCTGCGGGTCCAGGAACTTTCTTGCCGTCGTTACAAACAGCGTACCCAGATCATTTTCTCCGAAGCACAGGCAGGTCGGATTGGTCACCGGCAATGGGATGATGGTGTCGATCTGCCCATCCGGCCGATAGCGAACCACGCGGCGGCCCGAAAAGAAAGCCGTCCATAGCCCGCCGGCCACGTCGACGCAGGCGCCGTCAGGTCTCTCCCTCGAGGCGGTATAATCCGCGAACAGGCGCTTGTTGCGGATCACCCCGTCGTCGAGATCAAAATCGAAGCTCCATGTGCAGTATCGCCGCGTGTCGGTGAAATACAGCGTGCGATTGTCCGGCGAGAACGCGATCCCATTTGTCACGACGACGTCGCCAAATATGTGCGTCACCCGGCCGTCCCCTGTCACCCGGTACAATGAGCCGTTCGGACGATGCAGCTGGTTGTCCATGGTGCCGATCCACAGGCGGCCGCGGGCATCCACGCGGCCGTCGTTGAGGCGGTTGTCCAGGCCGCTCTCGATGTCGAAGTGGCGATCCGCAGCATCGCGGTCGACTGGCCGATGATGGAGGCTCAGATCCTGCGCAAGCAGATGCGAGCCGTCCGAAGTCAGGGCCTGGCTGCCAAGGAATTGGCAGGCGTAGGAGGACACCTGATGGGCGCCCGTCGCCGGATCGAAGGATTGATGAAGCCGCCGGTCTATGTCGACCCACCACAGCTTCCGGGACCGGTCACACCACAAAGGCGTTTCGCCGAGAACGTCTGCGCAGGCGACTGCGGTCTCGACTCTCTGCGCGGGAAGGCGGGTCACTGTCATGCCGGAAATCGATTCCGGCCGCGCACATTGTCGCCACGGGCCTGATATCTATCCGAAGTCACGGCGATGATATCCTCGCGCTTGATGAAGGGGCCTTGAGTGGTGTGAAGCTTTGGCGGGAGAGGGCGGTCAACTGACCTTCCAGGCGGAAAGGGCGTGCGCCACGCAGCCGTTGATATGGTCGGTGAGGACGGTCCTGGCGCGTTTGACGTCCCGCTTCAGGGCGCATTCCAGCAAGGCCTTGTGCTGATTGATCGTCTCCGCGCCGCGATAGCGAAGCGCATAGCGGAAGTATTTGTCGAACACGACCGAGTGCGTATGCATCAGCTCGCGCGACCCGCAAGCAGAGATCAGCGCCTGGTGGAATTCGCCGTCGTAGCGCTTGCGCAGCTCGGGATCGTCGCCCTCGGCAAGCAGGGTGCGTTCGGTGGCCGCGAGCTTGTGATGCGCGGACACCACGCGGCCTTCCCACTCGACATCGCCGGCACGGAACGACTCGGCCATCGCGTGGTGCTCCAGCAGGATGCGCAAATCTGCGAGCTCCCGCAGGTTCTGGATCGAAACGGGCGCCACCTCGAATCCACGCTGGCCTTCGGCGACCACGAAACCCTCGGATGCCAGGCGGTTGAGGATTTCGCGCAGCGTCGAGATGCTGACGCCGTAGTCTTCCTTCATGGCATCGAGCTTGAGACGGCCGGACGGTGTGAGCACGCCAAAGATGATGTCGGACCGAATGCGCTGATAGCCGCTGTCGCCCGCCGACAGAGGTCGTTCCTCGAGTGCCGTCATGCCTTCCGATCCCGCTTGTCCGGATCGCCCGCCCCGGAAAGCGGACCAATCCTGCAATCTTGCCAGCACTATAGCAGAGTTCGAATATCAGAGATTTGATAAAACATCATATAAACTATCTTTTATCATTTGACGCGGAAATATATGTATGATGTGTAAATAAGCGGAGGGTGCGGAAAGGAATGGCTTAAGCCGTGGTTCGCGCCTGATCGAACAGGGAGGAAGCGATGAGCTTGTTGCTACGGGCGCTGTCTGCGACGGCCGTCTGTGTGGCGCTGACTGTCGGCGCAGCCGCCGAGGACATTCAGGAGCGGACGATAAGGTGGGGGCACCTGAACAATACCGATCATCCCGTCAGCTTTGGCGTGCAAAAGTTTGCCGAGATCCTGCTGGCGAAGAGCGGGGGCAAGATGAAAGTCCGCGAGTTCGCGGCCTCGCAGCTCGGCAACGAGTTGCAGCAGCAATCTGCGCTGCGCGGCGGCACGCAGGAGATGCTTTCAGCCTCGACGACATCGCTCGCAACGGTCGTTCCTGAATTCGGTCTTGTCGATTTCCCTTTCCTCTTCAACACGACCGAGCAGGCCGATGCGCTGGCGACCGGCAAGTTCGGCATGGCGATGCTCGACACGCTGCCGTCGAAGGGCCTGATCGGTCTCGGCTATTGGGGCCTTGGCTTCCGCAATGTCACCAACAGCACGCGCCCGATCACCAGGGTCGAGGACTTCAGCGGCCTCAAGCTTCGTGTGATTCCGAACCCGGTCTATCTCGAGAGCTTCAGCGCCTTTAAGGCCAATCCGGTCCCGATGGCCTTCGGCGAGCTGTACTCGGCGCTGGAGACCCGCACCGTCGACGGCCAGGAGAACCCCTATACGGTCATTCTCTCGAACAAGTTCTACGAGGTGCAGAAATACGTTTCAGCCACGAACCACACTTTCACCCTGAACATCATTCTGGTGAGCAAGGCGTTCTGGGACAAGCTGTCGCCGACCGAGCAGCGCCTGATGCGCGAGGCCTATGAAGAAAGCCGGGGCTATCAGAAGGAGCAGACCCGCCTTCAGACCGACAAGGCCCTGGCGGAATTGCAGGCCAAGGGCATGCAATACAACGCGATCGCTCCCGAGGAGACCGAGCGCATGCGGAAGGCGGTGCAACCGGTCGTGGACAAGATTTCCGCCAATCTTCGCCCCGAGACGGTGAAGCTCTTCAACGACGAAGTCGAGCGCATCCGCAAGGACGTGAAGTAGCCAACGCCTTCATCACGCAGGCGGCCGAGCCGGGCAATGACCGGCTCACGCCCTCATTGCCCGGACGTCCCGCATGGCGCGAGCTCTCGACCTCTATTGCACATTCTTGAAAGCCGTCATTGCCGCGTGTCTTGCGGTCATGGTGGTCCTGGTCTTCGGCAACGTGGTCCTGCGTTACGGCTTCAACTCCGGAATCACGATCTCCGAGGAGCTCTCGCGCTGGCTGCTGGTCTGGCTGACCTTCCTCGGCGCCATCGTCGCGCTGCGCGAGCACGCCCATCTCGGGGTCGACTCGCTGGTCCGGATGCTGCCGGCCTCCGGCAAGCGCATCTGCTTCGTCATCAACTATTGCCTGATGCTGTTTGCCGACTGGCTGCTGCTCTCGGGCAGCTGGCGCCAGACCCTCATCAACGTCGACGACCGCGCACCGGCCACCGGTCTTTCGATGGCCATCTTCTACGCGGTCGGCGTGATCTTCGGCGCGTCGGCCGCCATTATCCTTCTCTACGACCTGTATCGGGTCATCAGCGGGCAGGCGGGCGAGGAGGACATGGTCGCGGTCAGAGAATCGGAGGAGCAGTGATGCCCTCCATCGCGGCCGCTCATCCCCTTCGCATCACCTGGATCACGCCATGACGATCGCCGTCTTCACCTTCTCGCTGCTCGGCGCCATGGCGCTGGGCATGCCGATCGCCTTTGCGCTCCTCATCTGCGGCGTCGCCCTGATGAGCACGATCGACATGTTCGACGCCCAGATCGTGGCGCAAAACGTCATCAACGGCGCGGACAGCTTTCCGCTGATGGCCATTCCCTTCTTCATGCTCGCGGGCGAAGTCATGAACAAGGGCGGTCTGGCGAAGCGTATCGTCAACGTCGCGCTCGTTGCCGTCGGACATGTCCGCGGCGGGCTCGGCTACGTGACGATCCTCGCGTCCTGCATTCTCGCATCGCTCTCCGGCTCGGCCGCAGCCGATGCGGCAGCGCTCGCGGCCCTGCTGGTGCCGATGATGGTGGCGGCCGGGCACAAGAAGTCCTACGCGGCCGGCCTGGTGGCGGCCGGCGGCATCATCGCCCCCGTGATTCCGCCCAGCATCGGGTTCGTGATCTTCGGCGTCGCCGCGGGCGTCTCGATCTCGAAGCTGTTTCTGGCGGGCATCGTGCCCGGACTTCTGCTCGGGGCAGGGCTCTGCCTGGCCTGGGCGTGGGTGGTGAGGCGGGAAAATCTGACGCCGCCGCCGCGGGCCTCTCTCTCCGAGATCGTGAAGGCCGTCGTCGACGGGTTCTGGGCGCTGATGATGCCGGTCATCATCGTGGTCGGGCTGCGTTTCGGCATCTTCACGCCGACGGAGGCCGCGGTGGTGGTCGCCGTCTATTCGCTGTTCGTGGCAACTTGCATCTACCGCGAGCTGAAGCTGTCGCAGCTCTACGAGGTGTTCGTCTCCTCAGCGGTGACGACGAGTATCGTGATGTTCCTGGTGGCGGCGGCGCTGGTTTCTTCCTGGCTGATTACGGTTTCGGAGATTTCGGCGCAGGTCGTCCACCTGCTGAAACCCTTCATGGGCAACAACACGCTCCTGATGCTCGCGATCATGGTCGTGGTGGTGATTGTCGGAACTGCGCTCGACATGGCGCCGACGATCCTCATCCTGACGCCGATATTGATGCCGATCGTCAAGGCGGCGGGCATCGATCCCGTCTATTTCGGCGTCCTCTTCATCATCAACAATGCCATCGGCCTCATCACGCCGCCGGTTGGCGTCGTGCTGAATGTCGTCTGCGGCGTCTCGCGGATGAGCATGGAGGATGTCATCAAGGGCGTGTGGCCCTTCATGATCGCGCAATTGATCGTTCTGTTCGCGATGGTGCTATTCCCGGGGCTGGTGACCATCCCGGCGAAATGGTTCGGCGGCTAGTCGCGCAACATTGGCAAAGGAGGGACGGAACATGGCCGCACGGATCATGCTACTCAATGGACCCAATCTGAATTTCCTCGGCATCCGGGAGCCGCACATCTACGGCCGGACGACGCTGAAGGAGATCGAGGCGAGCTGCCAGGCGCTGGCGGACCATCTCGGCGTGTCGATCTCGTTCCACCAGTCCAACATGGAGGGCGAGCTTGTCGGTCTGATCCAGTCCGCCCATGGCAACGCGGATGCGATCATCATCAACCCGGCTGGCTATTCCTTTACCTCGATCGCGCTGATCGACGCGCTGAAGATTTTCGAGGGGATCAAGATCGAGCTGCATATTTCGAACATCCATGCGCGCGACGAGCTGCACCGCCATTCGATCACGTCGGGTGCCTGCACGGCGGTCATTTGCGGCCTGGGTCCATATGGCTATCTCGCCGCGATTCTGGCGGCCGTCCAGCGGCTCGGACAACTGCCTGAAACGATCCCGCCGGCTCTCCACGGGCTCAAAACGTAAGGGGAGAAGCACGATGCGCGGATCGGGATTTCTGGCCATCTGGAGCGACGTCGAGGCGCACGACCTGAGCGACTACCGCCATTGGCTGACGCGCGAGCACACGACGGAGCGCGTCACGACCAGGGGTTTTCTGGCATCGCGGGTCTTCCGCGCGGCGCGGGACGACATCGACCGGTTCTTTATCCTGTACGAGCTTGATACACCCGAGGTTCTCGATGGCGAGGCCTATCTGGCGCGCCTCAACGCACCGACGCCGTGGTCGCAGCGCATCATGCCCAAGCTCGGCAACTTCATGCGGGGCGGGGGCGTCATGGTTGCCCGTGCGGGGCGGGGCGAGGGGGCCACGATCGCGGCGCTGCGCATCGAAACTCTGCCCGAAGACCCCACGAAGCTGGCCCACGCGCTGGTCGCATGCGACGGGATAGCCGCCGTGCAGATCGGGGCGACCGACGCGGCGCGGACCTCGGTGCGGACGGCCGAAAAGGGCATGCGGAGCAGCGAGGGGTTCTTCGCCGGGCTACTGCTGGTCGAGGCGCTCGACCTGGCCGCCTTGCAGGGCGCCCTGAAGCAGGCGCGTGCACTTGCCCCTGACGTCCTGGACGGCGAGGGCGAGACGGAGGTTTACCAGTGGATGTTTGCGCTCGACGCGCGCATCGCGGATTCCTCGGGCTCGGACCTGCAAATGCCGGGCTGTCGGTAGAAGGGCCGCCTTGCGGCATGAACCTTCGCGCCCGACCCCGGCACCAAGACTGGAGACCGCTCCAGCCTTTCGGACCTTGAATGAGATCGCTTGTTGCCTTGCTCTGCCTGCTCGCTGTCGCGGCGTCCGCCCACGCGGCCACGCCCGAACGGCACTATCTCGACCTGCGCGATCGCTACATCGCAAAGTTCTCCAAGGCCAAGGAGAACGACGAGACCTTCAGGCAGCACGATGCGGCGCTGAACGAACTGACGGGCGCGCTGCGCGGCCTGGTGGGGCCGGTCACCATCAAGGGGCTGCCGGCGGAGGGCAAGTCGAATGCCGACACGCTGTTCAAGGGCGACTCCGGCTTCGGCCATCTCGACGGTCTCGGCTTTTCCTCCGAAGGCGACAAGATGCAGGCCGTGGTGACCACCACAGGGCTGCTCAAGCACTGGCTGCGCGAGCACCGCGACGACGGCATGCCGCAGGAGATCGACGCAGCCTTCAAGTCGGACCGCTTCTATTATCAGGCGATCCAGGACTCGGCCTTCGCCAAATATGCGGAGCTGCCGGTCGCAAAGCCCGCGGGCGCGAGCGCCGCGGTCGCCGTGCTCGGCGTGCGCGGCAATGGCGACCTGAAAGGACCGCCGCATGAAATCGACGTGGTCGCGATCCAGGGCGACAAGGTGTTCTTCCTCGCCAGCAGCGAGGCCGTGAAGACAGCCGAGATCCCGGCCTGCGAAAAGGTGTTCAAGCAGATGATGGCCAGACCCATCGACAAGAAGGACCCACGCGGCGACATCACCCGCGAGAACAGCGCGATAACAGCATACACGACGTGCTTCGCCAAAGCGGCGCCGAGTCAGAGCTGGTTTGCCGCCGCGGTCAAGAAGGCGCAGAGCCAGTTGGATCTGTTGCTGGCGCGCTGACGAGTGTCAGACCATGCCAGAGTGGCACGTTCACATCAGAATAAAACGGGGCTGGGAAGCGCGCATCTGGTCGCTACGTTGTCCTTACGCGCACCGGACAAGTTTTTCAGTCAGACCAGTTGCAAACAGCCTAGACGTGTGGAACTATTTTGACTTTCATTTGAGACGCGTTCAGTGCCACTTCGATCCGAACGTCCATCACGCCCTCTCCAAAGAGAGTTTGAAGCAGTCGCCGAGGCTGCCCGAGAGTTGATTGAAGCTCTCCGACAATCAAATGCCGGGTTTCCCAAAGACTTTCCCCAGGAGGGCCTATCCGACTTGCTCGCCGGTCTCCTTCGACTACCGGACGGCACCGCAGAAGGGGGAAGGGTTCAGCTCGATCATGCTTATTTGAGATTGAATGAGGTGCGCAGCCGGTATTTCGCCTTCGATTACGGCGATGGGCCGGGTGAGGAAACCCCATCTCCTGTCAGGAAGCTTCCACTCGATATCTCGCTCCAGCTTTTGATTGCTTCTGCAGGAACTGCACTGGCAACGGCTAATCGCGAAGCAGGAGAGCAACGCTCGTCATTGCAGCCAACAGAATTCGTAGGCTGGATGGAAGCAGACATCAATACGCCAGAGGCCATTTCAGAGGCCGACTCTTTAGAAAAGTCATTAACCGCGTGTCGAGAGCGCGGCAGGGAAACCCTTCGCCCAAGCTCGAACAATACGGACCTGCTGAATCGCAGGGTCTCGGATGCGGAGAGATTAACCCAGAGCGCAAAGGCCGAGCTCAAATTCGAAACGACAGTCCCTTCTTGGATACAGAAACTCGCGAATGCGCTTCGGCAGACGCCGAAGTTAATTGAGGCCGCCGCGGATGCGATCGACGTCGCCGTGGACGTAATAAGTCCGTTTCACGATCAATGGCTGAGATTGAAAGAAGATCTTTTTGACCTAGCAAAGACAAATCTGCCGATATTCACTGGCAATCTTCGCTCTGCAGCAAAGAAGCTGGATAAAGCATTCGGCCAACAGATTCCGATCAATGATGAAATTGACTTGCAACTGGTCCACGAGATGATCTTACGCGGTGAAATGCCACCGCCAGCTTGGCAATCCAAAATCAAGGTGCTTAGCTTTGCTCGATCGGAGCTCGCGAACCTCTCACCGCTGGTAGGTCTCTCGGCCCTCGTCTCACTTGACCTCAATAGTACGCCGGTGAAGGACTTCTTTGATCTAGCACATTTGGTTTCACTAGAAGTACTTGACCTGAGTGGAACCGAACTACGAAGTCTCTCCCCATTGAGCGTGCTCGATAAGCTGCGGACCCTCAATATTAGTGGGACAGCCGTTAGAGAACTAGAGCCTCTCGGTAACCTCACCAAGTTGCGGTCGTTGCACGTGGGAGCCACCAGCGTGCGGCACGCTGAAGTCCTTGCAAAACTCAAATCGTTACGAGCACTTTCTTTGAATGGAACAGGAATTCGCAACCTAGCTCCGCTTGCGAACTTAAAAGGTCTCGATAGCTTAGACATATCGAGCGTTCCAATCAGCGACATAGCGGCGATAGGAGAGTGCGCTTCGCTTCAAACCCTTAGATTGAGTCGTACTTTCATAAAAGAAATAGAAGGGCTCGCAAAACTTAGCATGCTTAGGTCTCTCAGCCTAAACAACACTAGCGTTGCAGATCTGTCCGGGCTAGCGGGGCTTACACATCTAAAAGAGCTCGATATCAGCAGCACCCGCGTGAAGGAGCTTACAGAATTGCACGGACTGAGAGACTTGGAGAAACTCAATTTAACCCGAACAGCTGTGAAAGACGTTTCCGTTTTCAGAGACCACAAGACCGAACTAGAAATCCTAGTCGATAGCGAATTCTTCAAGAGCAGACTTGCGAAGACGGTAGTGCCAGGAAGCCCTGTGAGAATCGTCGTTAAGCGAGCCGTCGGATAACTTCTGTCGGGAGACTAGGGGTTAAAAGCGCGCATACCGCTGCGCTAAAGCGCACTCCCACCCAAATTCCACCCGCGCCCGCCCTCGCCAAAGATCTGGTACCCCGTTGCCGTCACCACCACCGTATCCTCCAGCTTGATGAAGCCGCGCTTCGGATGCTTCATGGTGGTCTCGATCGAGACCACCATGCCGGGCTCGAGCGGCAGGCCGGCGTCGGTGTCGTCGTAGGGGATCGGGCCCTTGGCGGTCAGGCGAGGGGCCTCGTGGCTGACGAGGCCCATGCCGTGGGCCAAAAACTCGGTACAGTCGCGCTGGGTGATTTTTGCGAGCTGACGCTCGGCCGCGACGTAGATGTCGCCGCCCGGGGCGCCCGGCCGGACCGCGGCGAAGGCTGCGCGCTGCACGGCCTCGATCTCGGCGAGGCAATCCTTCAGCTCGCTGTCGGGCTCGCCCAGCACGGCCATGCGGGCGAGGTCGCCGATATAGCCGTGATAATTGCCGCCGGAGTCCAGCGACAGCACCTCGCCTTGCTCCCAGCGCTGCGACGACGGTGCCCGGTTGTGGCTGCTGCCGCAGGCGAGCAGGCAGTATTCGAACGTCAGGCCGCGATTGGCTTCGGCGATGCGCAACGCGTCCGACAATTGCTGCTTGGTGGTGCCCGGCCCGTGTCCGGCGATCACCTCCAGCATCGACGCGATGACGAGCTCGGACGCCGTCTTGAGCTTTGCGAGCTCATCGGCCGACTTCACCGCCCGCAACCGTTCCAGCACCAGCAGCGCGTCCTTGAGCTCGGTGCCGGGCAGGGCATCGGCCAGCGCCTTCCCGGCATCCATCGGCAGGAACGCCATCTCGACCCCGACCCGCTTCAACGGCACGCCGGCATCCCGGATCAGGCCCACGGCCCGCGTGACGGCATCGACCGAGCCGTTGGACTCGGTGCGGACCTGCGGCACCCAGAGCGGCGCGACGGCGCGCTGATGGGTCTCAAGACGATGGCCGACATAGACGGCTTTCTCGGGTGCGCCCTTGGGATAGACCAGGACCGGTAGATAGCGGCTGACGCCCAGCGCATCCATGTAGTCGAAGAAGATCGCGCGCTCGGCCCCCAGCAGGTACTGCACATTGTGCTTGGAGGTCGCGACCAGCACGTCGAGGCCGGCGGCCTCCATGAGACGGTCGAGCTTGGCGGCGTCGAATGGAATGGCGCGCGAGCGGCTCGCGCGCGTGGCGTTCTCCTGCATGACGAACCTCCCGATGGCCGGCGCGGCTTCAATGCCTGCGTCTGATGGCCGGCGTGCTGGGGAATAATTCTGAGCCGGAAGCGGGGCTCTCGGTAGCCGTCCATTGGGCCGGGCTGATCTGCGCAAGCCCGCATCCACGATTCGCATAAGGTATATTATGGAATATATTTATATACAATTAGATCAGACATTTAGGTGGAATTCCTGCCACGACGCCTTCGCTCCAGCACGATGTCCAGTCCGCCCCTCGCAGCTGCCGCCAGCGCTTGACGGCTACTGTGCATGGGGTTGTTTTCGCATTTTTGAGTCCGGTGCATGTGGCGAAAGCCGATATTGCCGTGACGTTGTCCGGCTGCAATAAGCGAGGCTCCGCGAGATCGCAGATGACCTTCTGACCGTCCGTCCGTATAGGTTTGCGTCTCAACAAAAACAAACCTTCCGAGGAAGCAGACCCATGGGCTTTTCAACGCGCTTTTCCCGCCGCACGCTTCTCAAGGCCTCCGCCGCGACCGCGGTCCTGGGCGGCCTCGGCGCGCCCCATGTGGCTCGCGCCCAGGGCGCCGAGTTCACCTACAAATACGCCAACAACCTGCCGGACACCCATCCGCTGAACGTGCGCGCCAGGGAGATGGCGGCGGCGATCAAGGCCGAGACCAACGGCAAGTTCGACCTCCAGATCTTCCCGAACAACCAGCTCGGCTCCGACACCGACATGCTGAGCCAGATCCGCTCCGGCGGCGTCGAGTTCTTCACGCTGTCGGGCCTGATCCTGTCGACCCTGGTGCCGGCCGCCTCCATCAACGGCATTGGCTTCGCGTTCCCGGACTATCCCACGGTCTGGAAGGCCATGGACGGCGACCTCGGCGGCTTCGTCCGCGGCGAGATCAAGAAGGCCGGGCTCGAGGTCATGGACAAGATCTGGGACAACGGCTTCCGCCAGACCACGTCCTCGTCCAAGCCGATCACCGGTCCGGATGATTTCAAGGGCTTCAAGATCCGCGTGCCGGTGTCGCCGCTGTGGACCTCGATGTTCAAGGCGTTCGACGCCGCGCCCGCCTCGATCAATTTCGCCGAGGTTTATTCCGCGCTCCAGACCAAGATCGTCGAGGGCCAGGAGAACCCGCTGGCGATCATCTCGACCGCCAAGCTGTACGAGGTCCAGAAATACTGCTCGCTGACCAACCATATGTGGGACGGCTTCTGGTTCCTGGCCAACCGCCGCGCCTGGAGCGCGCTGCCTGAGGACGTGCGCACCATCGTCGCCAAGAACATCAACGCCGCCGCGATCAAGGAGCGTGAGGACACCGCCAAGCTGAACGCCAATCTCCAGCAGGAGCTTGCGGGCAAGGGCCTGACCTTCAACCAGCCGGCCGTCGCGCCGTTCCGCGACAAGCTGCGCACCGCCGGCTTCTATGCCGAGTGGAAAGGCAAATATGGCGACCAGGCCTGGGACCTCCTGGAAAAGGCCGTCGGCAAGCTGTCGTAACGCGTTGGAGCCGCCGAGGTTCGTATCAGGATGGCTCATGTCGAGGTTCAGGTGACCGAGGTCGTGGGCGAGGTGGCTGTCGAGCCCCCTCGCCGATCTTCGCTGCTGGCCTCGCTGGAGCGCATCCTCGGCCTCGCCGTCGAGATCCCGGCGGCAATCCTGGTGGTCGCCGAGATCGCGATCCTGTTCGCCGGCGTGGTCGCGCGCTACGGCGTGCACCGGCCGCTGATCTGGTCGGACGAGCTCGCCTCGATCCTGTTCCTGTGGCTGGCGATGCTGGGCGCGGCGGTCGCATTCCGCCGCTCCGAGCACATGCGCATGACCGCGATCGTCGCCAGCGCGCGGCCGGCCATGCGGGCCTATCTCGACGTCGTCGCGACCTGCGCGGCGCTGGCGTTCCTGGCGCTGATCGTCTGGCCGTCCGCCGAATACGCCTACGAGGAAAGCTTCATCACCACGCCGGCGCTCCAGATCTCGAACATGTGGCGCGCCGCGGCGCTGCCGGCCGGCATCAGCCTGATGGCGGTGTTCGCGCTGCTGCGGCTGCTGCGCGCCGCCGACCTCCGGATGGTGCTGACGGCGGTGATCACGGTTGCCGTCATCGTCGGGCTGTTCTGGCTGGCGCAGCCCTATTTGCGTCCGCTCGGCAATCTCAACCTCGTCATCTTCTTCGTCGGCGTCGCTGGCTTCTGCGTCTTCGCCGGCGTTCCCATTGCGTTCGGCTTTGGCCTTGCGATCTTCGGCTATCTGGCGCTGACCACGCGCACGCCCGTGATGGTGCTGGTCGGCCGCATGGACGAGGGCATGAGCCATCTGATCCTGCTCTCCGTGCCGCTGTTCGTGTTTTTGGGACTATTGATTGAAATGACCGGCATGGCGCGGGCCATGGTGGCGTTCCTGGCGAGCCTGCTCGGCCATGTCCGCGGCGGCCTGCATTACGTGCTGGTCGGCGCCATGTATCTGGTCTCCGGCATATCCGGCGCCAAGGCCGCCGACATGGCCGCGGTTGCGCCCGTGCTGTTCCCGGAAATGAAGCAGCGCGGCGCCAAGCCCGGCGATCTCGTCGCCCTGCTTGCGGCCACGGGCGCCCAGACCGAGACCATTCCGCCGAGCCTCGTGCTGATCACGATCGGCTCGGTCACCGGCGTCTCCATCGCGGCGCTGTTCACCGGAGGCCTCCTGCCCGGCGTCGTGCTCGCGGTCACGCTCTGCATGCTGGTGTGGTGGCGCTATCGCCATGAGGACATGAGCCACGTCCGCCGCGCCAATGCGGGCGAGATCGGCAAGAGCTTCGTCGTCGCCCTGCCCGCGCTCGCGCTGCCCTTCGTGATCCGCTACGCCGTGGTCGAGGGCATCGCCACGGCCACCGAAGTCTCCACCATCGGCATCGTCTACGGCGCCGTGGTCGGCCTCCTCGTCTACCGCCGCTTCGACTGGCGGCGGCTGTTTCCGATGCTGGTCGAGACCGCGGCGCTGTCGGGCGCGATCCTGCTGATCATCGGCACCGCCACCGGCATGGCCTGGGGCCTGACGCAGTCCGGCTTTTCCCGGTCGCTGGCGGCGGCCATGACCGGTTTGCCCGGTGGCGCTGCGACCTTCATCGCCGTGTCGATCCTGGCATTCACCGTCCTCGGCAGCGTGCTGGAGGGCATCCCGGCGATCGTGCTGTTCGGGCCGCTGCTGTTTCCGATCGCCCGTGCCGTCGGCGTGCACGAGGTGCACTACGCGATGGTGATCATTCTGGCCATGGGTATCGGGCTATTCGCCCCGCCCTTCGGTGTCGGCTATTATGCCGCCTGCGCGATCGGACGCGTCGATCCGGCCGAAGGCATCAGGCCGATCTGGGGCTATCTGCTGGCGCTGCTGGTGGGATTGATCGTCGTCGCGGTCTTCCCCTGGATCTCGATCGGATTTCTTTGACGCAGCTTAAGGAGGGTGTCGATGAGTGAGCGGCAAAACCCGTACAATATCGGCCTCGACAAGACGCAAGCCAATTACGTGCCGCTGACCCCGCTGAGCTTCCTCGCGCGCAGCGCCGCGGTCTATCCCGATCATGTCAGCACCGTCTATGAAGGCCGCAGCTTCACCTGGCGCGAGACGCACGAGCGCTGCAAGCGCTTTGCGTCGTATCTCGCCGGCAAGGGCATCGGTGTCGGCGACACCGTGGCTGCGATGCTGCCGAACATCCCGGCCATGAACGAGGTGCACTTTGCGGTGCCGATGACCGGCGCCGTGCTCAACGCGCTCAACATCCGCCTCGATGCGCCCTCGATCGCATTCCAGCTCGACCATGGCGGGGCGAAAATCATTCTGGTCGATCCCGAATTTTCGGGCGTCATCACCGATGCGCTGGCGCAGATGAGCGGGCCGAAGCCGTTCGTGATCGACGTCGACGATGCCGCCTTCAAGGGCGGCAGGCGCATCGGCGAGATCGAGTATGAAGCCGCCGTCGCGCAAGGCGATCCCGATTTCACCGCAATCCCGCCAAAGGACGAATGGGACGCGATCGCGCTGAGCTACACTTCGGGCACGACGGGCAATCCCAAGGGCGTCGTGACGCACCATCGCGGCGCGTATCTGAACGCCGTCAGCAACATCCTTGCAGGCCAACTCGGCCAGCATCCGGTCTATCTCTGGACGCTGCCGATGTTTCATTGCAACGGCTGGTGCTTCCCCTGGACAATCGCGGCGGCCGCCGGCATCAATGTCTGCCTGCGCAAGGTCGAGCCGACCAAGATCTTCGAGCTGATCATGGCTCACGGCGTCACCCACATGTGCGGCGCGCCGATCGTCTACAATACGCTCATCAACGCGCCCGATGCGCCGAAAGGCCGTGCCGCGCGCCGCGTCGTCGGCCTGATCGCCGGCGCCGCGCCGCCGGTCGCGGTGCTCGAAGGCGCCGAGAATATCGGCATCAAGCTGACGCACGTGTACGGCCTGACCGAGGTCTACGGCCCCGCCTCCGTCTGCGCCGAGCAGCCCGGCTGGGACGAACTGCCCGCGGCCGAACGCGCGCGCATGAAGCGGCGGCAGGGCGTGCCCTATCCGCTCGAGGAAGCCGTCACCGTCATCAATCCGCAGACGATGAGCGAAGTGCCGCGCGACGGCGAGACCATCGGCGAGGTCATGTTCCGCGGCAACATCGTGATGAAGGGCTATCTGAAGAACGAGAAGGCGACCAGGGAAGCTTTCGAGGGCGGCTGGTTTCACACCGGCGATCTCGGCGTGCTCGACGAGCACGGCTATGTCATCATCAAGGACCGCTCCAAGGACATCATCATTTCCGGCGGCGAGAACATCTCCTCCGTCGAGGTCGAGGACATCCTCTACAAGCACCCGGCGGTGTTGTTCGCAGCGGTCGTCGCCAAGCCCGATCCGAAATGGGGCGAAGTCCCTTGCGCCTTCGTCGAATTGAAGGACGGCGCGAGCGCGACCGAGGCCGACATCATCGCCTTCTGCCGCACGCATATGAGCGGCTTCAAGACACCGAAGGCGATCGTGTTCGGACCGATCCCGAAAACGTCCACGGGCAAGATCCAGAAATTCCTGCTGCGCAACGAAGTCGGCTCGGCCAAGGCGATCTCGGCCTGATCTGCTGCGGCCTCAGAAACATTTGGAAACATGATCCGTGTCTACGCAGCAATCGCACGTTAGGCTCGACGACGTTCGGACACGACAGGAAAAGATTGGAAAACGTTAGAGACGCATTTACGTTTCGCTCCAACCGGATTCGCTGATTCCAGATGATTGGCCGCGCGGGCTGCGTGGCTGGCGGCCGGCGCTGTTGGGGCGCTTCATGCGGTTCATGTCGTGAGCACAGACGTGCGTGCGCGTCTGCCGCTGCTGCTGTTGACGGCTGGACTGCTGCTGCCCAGCGCGGCTGCCGCGCAGGCGATGCGCGAGGTCGGCTTCGGCCCACCCGCGGGCATGCCGGGCTATGCAGGTGCGGGACCGAATGCGCCCGGCTATGGCTTCAACAATTTCGCCAATCCCGCGTTCGGCGGCACGGCATTTGGCGGACCGCAGATATCATCGGCTTTCTCAGGCGCCTGGTTTGGCAACGGCGGCGGCAGTGGCGGCATGCCGCCGGGTTACGGCTTGAGCGGCGAGCCCTCCGGCATTGCCGGCGCGGCGCGGTTCGGCACGCGTCACGCCTTCGGCGGCGGCTCCAATGTCGCCTCGCAGGGGGAGACGGCGCAAGCCACGTTTCTCGCAATGACGCAGTTCACGCAGGCCCTGCTCGATCCCGCCATCGATGGTCGCGGCATTGGCCCGGCCGGGATCGACGCGGAGCTCGCGGCCTACGCCGATGTCGGCAGCGACCGGACCCACGGCGGCATCGGACGCGAGACCTATGGCGCGATCTACGGCAAGCCCTCGCTCGCGTCGGCGCACTGGAACGTCTGGGCCGCCGGCTTCGGCGGCTCGCAGGTGTCGACCGGCAGCACCGGCTCCGCCAGCCGGAGTTTTGGCACGGTGGTCGGCGCGGATTACTCGCTATCGCCGCAGACGCGGATGGGCTTCGCGCTCGCCGGCGGCGGCACCGGCTATGCCAACAACTTCTCCAGCGGCCGCTCGGATCTGTTCCAGGCCGGCACCTTCGTCAGGCATTCGGTCGGACCGGCCTATGTCGCAACTGCGCTCGCCTATGGCTGGCAAGCGATCACCGGCGACTATCAGGTCACGCCGGCCGGCACGAGCCAGCTCAATGTGGCGGTCAATGCCAATGCCTATTCCGGCCGCCTCGAAGGCGGGTATCGTTTTGCCATGCCCTGGCTCGGCATCACGCCCTATGCGGCTGCGCAGATCACCAGCTTCCGCCTGCCCTCCAATGCCGCGCAGCCGGCCTACGCAGATCCGTCTCCCTCCGTGGCCGGCTGCGACAGCTTCACCGACACCAGAACCGAGATCGGCCTGCGCACGAGCACGTCCTTCGCGCGGCTTGGAGGCATGGTGAGCCTGCGGGGGCGGCTTGCCTGGGCGCATGATTTCAGCGCGGGGCAGTCGATCCCGGCCCCGTTCCAGTCCCTGCCCGGACAAGGCTTCATCGTCGGCGGCACGGCGTTGGCGCCGAACGCCGCGCTGACGGGAGTAGCGCTCGAGCTGCGCGACCTGAACGGCTGGTCCGCCTCGGCAAACCTCGACAGCGAGGTGTCGAGCCTGGTGCGCTCCTATGCCGGCAAGGCCGCGCTGCGCTACGCGTGGTGACCAGATGCATCGATCGATGAGGGCGCCGGCTCAATCATCGCGCCGTCACATCTTCTTGTAGGCGTCGACCACGGCCTGACCGTCGGCGCCTGCCTTCTTGAGCCAATCGGCGGTGAGCTGTTCGCCGATCTTCTGGAAGCCGGCCTTCAACGCCGGGCTCGGCGGCTCGACCGTCATGCTCTTGGCCTTGAGCTGATCGATGTACCAGGTGCTCTTGTCCTGCCAGGCCTTCCAGCCGCGGGTTTCCGCCGTCGCGGCAGCCTTGAGGATGGCCTCCTGAGTCGGCTTGTCCAGCCCGTCGAACGCGGCCTTGTTGACGAAGGTGTAGTCCTTCGGGATCCAGGCCTGCACGTCATAGAAATACTTGAGCGACTCCCACGCCTTCGCGTCGTAGCCGGTGCCGCCCGACGACATGAAGGAGTTCACCACGCCAGTCGCGAGCGCCTGCGGCAGTTCGGCGGCCTGGATCGTGACCGACTGCGCCCCGACCAGCTCGCCGATGCGCGCGGTGCCGACATTGTAGGCGCGCCATTTCAGGCCCTTCATGTCTTCGATCGTCGCGAGCGGCTTGTTGACGTAGACGCCCTGCGGAGCCCACGGCACGACGAACAGCAGCTTGAGGCCCTGCGCCTCGAGCTTCTTCGTAATCGCGGGCTTCGAGGCCTGATACAGCTTCATCGCGTCGGGGAAGCTGGTTGCCAGGAACGGCACGACGTCGACACCGAAGAGCGGATCCTCGTTCTCGTGAATCGACAACAGCACCTCGCCCATCTGCGCCTGCCCGGTCACCACCGCGCGCTTGATGTCGGGCGCCTTGAACAGCGAGGCGCCGGGATGGACCGTGATCTGAAGCTTGCCGGACGTGGCGGCTTCGACGTCCTTGGCGAACGCGACCAGATTTTCCGAGTGCGGATTGTCGGCGGGGTATGCCGCCGGCAGATTCCATTTGGTTTGGGCCAGGGCCGGGGTTGCGGCCAGCACGGCGCCGGCGATCAGGCCTGCGCGAATGAGACGAGACTTCATCGGAGTTCTCCTCACGGTCGAATTGAGATCAGTCGGGGAAAGCGAGCTTGGGCAGCAGCAGCACGATCTGGGGATATTCGGTGATGATGAACACGGCGGCCAGCAGCAGCACGAAGAACGGGAATGCCGCCCGCGCGACGGTAAACGTATCGCGGCCGCTCATGTTCTGGAGCACGAACAGATTGAAGCCGACCGGCGGCGTGATCTGCGCCATCTCGACGTGGATGATGAGATAGACGCCGAACCAGACCAGGTCGAGCCCGGCCTGCTTCACCATCGGCAGCACGATGACGGCCGTCAGCACGATCATCGAGATGCCGTCGATCAGGCAGCCCAGGATGATGTACATGATGCTCAGATACAGCGCGAGCATGCCCGGCGTGAGCTGCTGCCCCTGCACCCAGGTGGCGAGTGCCGCCGGAATGCCGGTATAGGCCATTGCCGCCGTGGTGTAGGCCGCGCCCGCGAGGATCAACATGATCATGCAGGTCAGGCGCGTCGCGCTCATGATGCTCTCGAGGAAGTTCTTGCGCGTGAGCGTACCGCTCCACCATGCCAGCAACAGCGCGCCCGCGACGCCCCATGCCGCGCATTCGGTCGCCGTCGCAAAGCCGAGCACCAGCGAGAGGAAGACCGCCAGGATCAGGAGCAGGCAAGGCGCAAGCCGCGCCGACTCGCGCAGCTTCTGCCGGAACGGCATCGGCGGGTCGCGCGGCGGGACCTTGCCCGGATTCAAGAGCGACCAGATGATGATGTAACCGGAATAGAGCACCATCACGAGCACACCCGGCAGGAAGCCGCCGAGGAAAACCTGGAGCACGGAGACGTTCGCCGTGACCGCGTAGACCACCATCGGGATCGACGGCGGAATCAAGAGGCCGAGTGTGCCGGAGCCAGCGAGCGATCCGAGGCTCAGGCCCTTGTCGTAGCCGCGCTTGTCGAGCTCGGGCAGCGCGATCTTGCCAATGGTCGCGCAGGTCGCCGCCGAGGAGCCGGACACCGCCGCGAAGATTCCGCAGCCAATCACGTTCACATGCGTGAGACGACCCGGCAGCCACTGCACCCAGGGTGAAAGGCCGCGGAACATCTCCTCGGACAATTTGGTTCGGAACAGGATCTCGCCCATCCAGATGAACAGCGGCAGCGCAGCCAGCGTCCACGACGAGCTTGCGCTCCAGGTCGTGGTTGCGAGCACCGAGCCGAGCGGCAAGCTCGTGGTGAGCGCCATCGCCACGAAGCCGACGAGTCCGAGCGAGACTGCGATCCAGATGCCGCTTCCCAGCAGCAGGATCATGACGCCGAGCAGGATGAAGGACAGCTCGATCATGCCGAGATTGGCCATGGTCAACCGCCCCCGCCTTGCGAGATACGCTCGATGAATTCATCAGGCGTCTCGTCGGGCGAGCCCTTCTCATAGCTCGGCCGGTTGCCTGCGATGACGTTGACCATCTCGTCGATCAGCGCGATCGACAGGATCACGAGTCCGCCGGCAAAGCCGAGCTGCGGAATCCAAAGCGGGAGCGCGACGACGCCTTGCGCCACGTCGTTGAAGCGCCAGGAATCGTACGTCATTTGAATCGCGTGCCGCGTGAAGTAGAGAATGAAAGCGGTCGCAATGCCGAGCGCCACGATCTCCGCGATCTGCTTGGTCCGCCCGTGCAGGCGCTCCAGCAGCAGGCCGACGCGGATCATCTCGCCGCGCTTGAAGGTGTGAGCGAGGCCGAGAAACGCCATCGCGGCCATGCACCAGGACGCGAAATCATCGCCGGCGGGAATGTTGATCGCAAACTGCCGCCCGACCGACATGATCATCATGATGGCGAAGATCGCAACCAGGAAGACGCCGGCCGCGTAGCCCGCCCCGAGATAAAGGAGATCCAGAGCGCGCCGCACTGGTCCCTGCTTCGTTACATCGTCCCCTGCCAACGCGACCCCATCCTCGCCCGAGGCAATTCAACCGGCGCTGGCGATCAGATGCCGCCGGCCCCGTCTGCATATCGCCCCGCCCAACGCCTGTCTTTCAGACGTTAGATCAACACGATGGAGCCCGCGCAAGCAAGGAGTATGCCGTCCCGTCCCGGAATTTCCACCTCAGATTCAGTGCGTTTCCAGCCGCATCCCGTCATAGGCCGGCACCACGCCCGCGGGCAGCGACTGCCGGATCACCTCGTAATCGACGTCGGCGGTCATATTGGTGATGACGGCGCGCTTCGGCTTGAAGCGCTCGATCCAGGACAGCGCGTCGTTGATGCTGAAATGGCTGGAATGCTGGGTGTAGCGCAGGCCGTCGACGATCCAGAGATCGAGGTTTTCCAGCGCGCCCCAGCTTTCGCGCGGGATGTCGTTGAGATCGGGCGTGTAGGCGGCGTTGCCGACGCGATAGCCGAGCGCGGGGATCTGGCCGTGCTGGACCACGAACGCGGTCATTGTGACGTCGCCGCCCTTGCCACTGATGATCTGGCTCTGGCCGGCCTCGATCGAATGCCGGTGCAGGATCGGCGGGTAGTCGCTGCCCTCGGGCGAGATGAAGCAATAGGAGAACCGCGCCATGATGTCTTTCGCGGTCGACTGGTTGAAATAGACCGGGATGCGCTTGCGCATGTGCAGCACGACAGAGCGCAGATCGTCCATGCCGTGGGTCTGGTCGGCGTGCTCATGCGTCAGGAACACCGCATCGATGTGGTCGACATCGGCATCAATCAGCTGCTCGCGCAGATCGGGCGCCGTGTCGATCACGATGCGTGTGGTGCCGTGGCCTGATGTCTGCTCGACCATCAGCGAGCAGCGGCGGCGGCGGTTCTTTGGATTTTTGGGATCGCAGGCGCCCCAGCCGAGTGCCGGGCGCGGCACGCCGGCAGAGGAGCCGCAGCCGAGGATCGTCAGCGTCAGGGTCATGCAGCTCCCAATCCTATGCTTTCACCTTGGAGAACAGGCGGAAGAAGTTGTCGGTGGTCTGGCGAGAAATCTCTTCTAGAGACACGCCGCGGGTTTCGGCCAGCACCTTGGCGACCTCGACCACATAGGCCGGCTCGTTGCGCTTGCCCCGGAACTTGCCCGGCGCAAGATAGGGCGAGTCTGTTTCAACCAGAATACGGTCGGACGGCAGCTCGGCCGCGAGCGCCCGCAAGGCGTCCGACTTCTTGAAAGTCAGGATGCCCGTGAAGCCGATATAGAGCCCGAGCGACACCGCCTTCAGCGCGAGCTCGCGCCCGCCGGTGTAACAATGCAGCACGGCGCTAAACGATCCCTTGGCCGACTCCTCTTCCAGGATGCGGGCACAGTCCTCGTCAGCCTCACGGGTGTGGATCACCAGCGGCAGGCCGGTCGCGCGAGCCGCGGCGATGTGGGCACGAAAGCCCCTCGCCTGCGCCTCCGGCGAGCCGTCGTCGTAGAAATAGTCGAGCCCGGCTTCGCCGAGCGCGACGACTTTCGGATGCTGCGTCAGCGCGATCAGCTCATCCGGCGAAATCCCGTCTTCCTCATCCGCGTTGTGCGGATGGGTGCCGACCGAGCAGTAGACGTCGTCGAACCGCCCGGCGATGGCCAGAAGCTGATCGAGCTTTCGCACCCGGGTCGAGATCGTGACCATGCGCCCGATGCCGGCCGCACGGGCACGCGACACGATCCCGTCGAGATCTTCCGCGAAGTCGGGAAAATCCAGATGGCAGTGGCTGTCGACCAACATCGTTACGTCCGCCTCACGCCGCCGGCTCGATATAGCGCGGGAACGCCGGCGTCGGCGCCGGCAACGTCGAGCCGGGCGCGATGCGCTTGGCACCGCCGAGCATCGCGAAATTGCGCTCGCCTGCGGGAATGCCGAGGCTGTCGAGCAGCAAGCTAGATGCCGTCGGCATCGCCGGCTGGGCCAGGATCGCGATCTGGCGCACGACCTCGGCGGTGACATAGAGCACCGTCTTCTGTCGCGCGGGATCGGTCTTGGCCAGCGCCCACGGCGCCTCGCTGGCGAAATAGCGGTTGGCTTCCGCGACCACGGCCCACACGGCATTGAGCCAGTGATGGATCTGCTGCGTAGCCATCGCCTCGCGTGAGGCCGCGATCATGCCATCGGCCATCGCCAGGATCGCCTTGTCATTGTCGCTGAATTCGCCCGGCTCCGGCAGCACGCCGCCGAGCTGCTTGGCGATCATCGACAGCGAGCGCTGCGCGAGGTTGCCGAGATCGTTGGCGAGATCGGCATTGATGCGGGCGACGATGGCCTCGTGGTTGTAATTGCCGTCCTGTCCGAACGGCACCTCGCGCAGGAAAAAATAGCGCATCTGGTCGACGCCATACTGGTCGGCGAGGTTGAAGGGGTCGACGACATTGCCGACCGACTTCGACATCTTCTCGCCCCTGTTGAACAGGAAGCCGTGGGCATAGACGCGCTTCTGCACGGGGATGCCGGCCGACATCAGGAATGCCGGCCAGTACACCGCGTGGAAGCGGATGATGTCCTTGCCGATGATGTGCACATCGGCCGGCCAGTAGCGCCAGTTCGTGTCGTTCTCGTCAGGGAAGCCGACGCCGGTGATGTAGTTGGTGAGCGCGTCGACCCAGACATACATCACGTGCTCTTCGTCGCCGGGCACCTTGACGCCCCAGTCGAACGTCGTGCGCGAGATCGAGAGGTCGCGCAGGCCGCCCTTGACGAAGCTCACCACTTCGTTGCGACGCGAGTCCGGACCGATGAAATCGGGATTGTCCTCGTAGAGCTTGAGCAGCTTGTCCTGGTAGTTCGACAGGCGGAAGAAGTAGCTCTTCTCGTCGACCCAGTTGACCGGCGTTCCCTGCGGGCCGAGGCGCACGCCGTCGTCATTCAGACGCGTTTCTTCCTCGGAGTAATAGGCTTCGTCTCGGACCGAGTACCAGCCGGAATAGACGTCGGCATAGATGTCGCCGTTCGCCTCCATCCGCCGCCAGATTTCCTGGGTCGAGCGATGATGCTGCTCCTCGGTGGTGCGGATGAAGCGGTCGAACGACACGTTCAGCCGTTCGTCCATCTCCTTGAAACGGGCGGCATTGCGGGTCGCGAGTGCGGCGGGTGTCAGGCCCTCGTTCTGCGCGGTCTGAACCATTTTCAGGCCGTGCTCGTCGGTGCCGGTCAGGAAGAACACGTCCTTGCCGTCGAGCCGGGCGAAGCGCGCCAGCACGTCGGTCGCGATCGCTTCATAGGCGTGGCCGATATGCGGGACACCGTTCGGATAGGCGATCGCGGTCGTGATGTAGAAGACGTTGTCGCGGGCGGGGGCCGAAACGGGCGCAGCGGCCTTCGGTGCTACCGCCGGCTTTGGCGCAGGCGGCACCTTGGGTTTTGACACCTTCGGCTTCACCGCCTTCGGCGGTGCGGCCACGGCAGCCGTTGCAGCGATCACGGCAGGCGCGGCGGCCTTCTTCGCCGGAGCCTTGGCAGGCTTTTTCGCAGCCTTCTTGGCCGCAATCTGCTTAGCCGCAGTCTGCTTAGTAGCAGTCTGCTTTGTAGCAGTCTGCTTGGCGACGACCTGCTTCTTGGCAGCCTTCTTGCCGGCCTTCTTTGCCGTGCTCTTCTTCACGCTCTTCTTGGCGGCAGCCTTCTTGGCCGTCTTCTTGACCTTCTTGGCAGCTTTGCGCGCAAGCGCCTTCACGGCCTTCTTCGCGGCTTTCTTCGCAGCCTTCTTGCTGCTCTTGCCCTTGGCGGTTTTCTTAGCTCGCGTTGCCACGACGAATTCCTTTACGGCTTCTCGAATTTTTTTGAAACGAACCTGCGTCAGGCCGTTGTTTTGAGCATGATCCTTTCGGAAAACCGCTCCGCACTTTTCCGGATCATGCTCTAGCGCGTCGCGTCCGCCAGCCAGCCAAACACCGAGAAAACCAAGGGCTTTCGCTCCAGATTGTAGGTTTCGGTGTCACGCGCGGCGCGGACGATCTTTTCCCATACCTCAGCCAAGCGCGCAAGGCGCGGCAGGTTCTGGTTGGCATTGGCCTCGTCCGCATGCAGGCGTTCCGCGATCCAGCGATCGATGCCGTCGATGAAGGCCGCGAGCGCGACGCGGTCGCTGGTCCCCAGCGAATCGCCGAGCGTGTGCAATTCGCGCGGATCGACCTGCGGCAGCCGCGCCAGCAGCGAGGCGGTGCGCTGCTGGAGCTTCAACGCATCTCCGCCGAGCAGCGTGAGCGCCCGTGCAACGCTGCCCTCCGAGGCCTCCGCAGCCTCGCGCAGCGCGAGGTCCGTCGGAGCAAGGCCGGCCGCTTCAGCAGCCGCGCTGATCACGTCATCCGTTCCGAGCGGGCGGAGGCGCAGCTTGCGGCAGCGCGACTGAATCGTGGCGAGCACGCGCGCCGGCGCGTGGCTCACCAGCAGAAACAGCGATTGCTGCGGCGGTTCCTCGAGGATTTTCAGCAACGCGTTGGCCGCGTTCGGATTGAGCTCGTCGACGGTGTCAACGATACAGACGCGCCAGCCTTCCGCCGCCGCGGTCGAACCGAAGAAGCCGATCGTCTCGCGCGTCTTGTCGACGGTGATCACGGTGCGCATCACGCCGCGGTCGTTGGCGGTGCGCTCCAGCGTCAAAAGGCCGCCATGCGAGCCCGCCGCAACCTGTCGCGCCACGGCGTCATCGGGGTCGATCGCGAGGTCTTCGGCACCCTGCACGGCAGGCGCCAGCGGCTGGCCGTGGGCGAGCACGAAGCGCGCCATCCGATAGGCCAGCGTCGCCTTGCCGATTCCCTGCGGCCCGCCGATCAGCCAGGCATGCGGGATGCGTCCGCTGCGATAGGCGGTCAGCAGCGCGGTCTCGGCCTCGCGATGGCCGAAGAGAAGGCTCGTCTCGCGCGGATGCGGAATGGCGCTCTCGCTCTCGGCCTTGCGCGGGCTCATGCCGACACCACCGAGGCCGGTGTCGGAAGCAGATGCTCGCGCAAGGCGCCCCAGACACGGCCGGCGACCGTGTCAGGGTCGGAATTGGCATCGATCAGCACGCAGCGTGCAGGCTCGTCCGCGGCGATCTTGCGATAAGCCTCGCGCAGGCCCTGATGGAAGTCGAGCTTCTCGCTTTCGAACCGGTCGGGCGTGCTGCTGCCGCGGCGAGCGGCGGCACGCTGGAGACCGATCTCGACCGGCAAGTCGAGGATGATGGTGAGATCAGGCTTGAGGTCACCGATCGTGACCCGCTGCATCGCATTGATGAGACCGATCGGAACGCTGCCAAGGCTGCCCTGATAGGCGCGGGTCGAGTCGGCGAAACGGTCGCACAGCACCCAAATGCCCTGCTTGAGCGCGGGCCCGATCACGGTGCGGACATGGTCGTCGCGGGCCGCGGCAAACAGCAGCGTCTCGGCTTCGGGCCCGAGCAGCTTGCCCATCCCGGACAGTACCACGTGCCGCATGATCTCGGCGCCCGGCGATCCCCCCGGCTCGCGCGTGACGAGGGTGCGCATCCTTGCCGCCTTGAGGCGGTCGGCGAGCTTCTTGATCTGGGTCGACTTGCCCGAACCCGTTCCGCCCTCAAAGGTCAGGAACCTACCCTTTAGGGACAATTGTAGTTCTCCCCGTACAGTCGCATAGTCGACCAACTATCTAGAATTGCAGATTTGCCAACAGAACGCCTTATGAGATACAAAGTGCGTTGGGTCGTATGGTGCATGGCGTTCAGTGGTGGATTTTTTCTGATGTTGCAGAGCGGCGCGCAGGTTTCAGAGCTTCAACGTTTTTTGGACGACATCTACGGAAAGGTAAATGGCGAGCTGGAAGTTGAGGTGATATTGTCTCGGATGTTGGAGACGGTGGCAGATGCGAGTTCTCCATTTTCTCTCGATGAAGGCAACCATACGGTCTTTGTAAAGACGCTGTCTTGGTACTTTGCATTTTGCAATCGCAATTCGATTGACGTTCAGTCCGCGGTCCTTAGACGATATCCCGAGCTATGCCCGAAATGCACCTCAGAGGTCTGCGTTTGTGAACGAACGCACGGATTTGCTCCGCGAGCCACGCACTTTGCTGGAAGCCCCGAGGATTTTCTCATCAGCCGAGCCAATCGGCTAGAAAACGAACAGAAGATTTCACCCGAGACTGCGCCATCGTTCGATCTGAATTGGTTTTCAACTACACTCTCGCACATTTACGTTGTGAACTTGGCAAGATGGCGAGTTAACCGATTCTATTTTCCAGCCAAGATTCTTAGAGAGGCCGGTAAGCTAGCGAATGGCTATCGGATGCTCCAAAATGCCGGCGGTTCTGCAGCTGCCCCTCATGCTAGAAGCCGTCTAGAGAACGATGCCGCAGACTTTTTCGCTTGGCTTGTCGGGTATTGGAGTTTGGCTGCCTCTGAATTCAAAGGCGTCGATCTACAGGGACGATTTGTCAGCAGGTTCAAGAATGGTTGCCCCTATTGCCGTCGGCTCCCATGTAACTGTTCGCCAGCAATGCGTCGTGGCAATCGCGCGGAAGTAGTTTACTTCGATTTACTCAACAAATCGCCGGACCTAGCGCGGGAAATTGAGAAGCTTCTCGCTGAGGTGAAGAAATCTCTCGAGCCGTACCCCCAACTCCCAGAAGAGTACAAGTCGGGACTTAGCAAGAAGGCTGCTCCTGGCGCTGAACTCAAGTCAGCAATCTCGAACGCGGTAGATGCTGTCCGTCAACTCGACTCGACCTCCAACAATTTTGAAAACCTTGCACGCAAAGCAGCAAAACTCTACGAGTTGATTGACCGATTTATTCTTTGAAGACTGAAACGGGAGACCAATAGGTTGGAGATTTCGCTTCGAGTTGATTGAATCGATCTGGTAGCGTCAATTAAATAACACCTATTTGGATTGTCTTCAGCAATCCTTTGAAATCCCTTCCTTGCTCTCTCGTGGAAATCACTCAGCAATCGTTCATAGCGGTCTTCGTGTCCCCCACGCTCTAAAGCGCGGGAAACGCCCACACTGCTCGGTGCATCAAGAATAAAAGTTAGATCAGGCGTCAACCCACCGCTCACATGACGATTAAGGTCGTCAAGAAACTTGAGATCGATGCCATGACCACATCCTTGATATGCAATGGTTGAGTCGTAAAAGCGATCACAAACGACCCAAATACCAGCTTTCAGGGCGGGGGCAATTGTGCGGGTTACGTGATCCCTGCGAGCGGCGAAGAGAAGTAGCGTTTCCGAAAGCGGATCCCATCTATCTTCAGCGCCGGTCACAATGAGCTGCCTGATTTGATCTGCGCCATCCGAACCCCCTGGCTCTCGGGTAAGGATCGCATCAATGTCAAACTCCCTTAGTAGCTCCAGCAGATGGCCACTTTGCGTTGACTTTCCCACGCCTTCGCCTCCCTCAAATGTTATAAAGCGGCCCGGGGTAACTGCCATCTTTCTTGTCTTTTCACTCATGGTCAGAGCTTCTCGGCGCCCGCGCGGAACATACCGATCACGAGCTCGCTGGCGCCGTCGATGGCGCGCCGCATGGTCGAGCCGGTGCCGACAGCCTCGGCCGCATAGACCGGTGTCTCCACCGCGATATTGCCGCTGCGCCAAACCCGGACCACGCCGACCCGCTGGCCAGCCTCGACCGGCGCACGCACCGGGCCGCTATAGACGACGCGCGCGATCAGCTTGTCGCTGCCGTTCTTGTGCACCATCACCTTCACGGGATCTTTCGCGACGAGCTTCACCGAGCGGCTCTCGCCGCCAAACACCTTGGCGTAGCCGACCGGCTGGTCGGCCGCGATCAAGGTGCGGGTCTCGAAATTGCGAAAGCCCCATTCCAGCATCTTCTTGGCTTCGGTGGCGCGATCCTCGGGGTCCTCCAGCCCGTTGACGACGACGATCAGCCGCGTGCCGTTCTGCACGGCCGAGCCGACCATGCCGTAGCCGCCCTCCTTGGTGAAGCCGGTCTTGAGGCCGTCCGCGCCTTCCATCGAATTCAGCAACGGATTGCGGTTCGGCTGGCGGATCTTGTTCCAGGTATATTCCTTCTCGCCGAACAGCTTGTAGAATTCGGGGAAGTCCAGAATGATGTGCCGGGCGAGGATGCCGAGCTCGCGCACCGTCATCTTGTTGCCGGGATCAGGCAGGCCGTTGGAGTTGCCGAAGGTCGATTTCGGCATGCCGAGCTCGCGGGCGCGCTTGGTCATGAAGTCGGCGGCAAAAATCTTCTCGTTGCCGGCGATGCCTTCGGCCAGCGCGATGCAGGCGTCATTGCCGCTCTGGATGATGGCGCCGTGCAGGAGATCGTCGACCGAGACCTTGCTGTTGATGGCCGCGAACATGGTCGAGCCGCCCGAGGGGGCCCCGCCCTTGCGCCAGGCATTCTCGCTGATCCGGTATTCGTCGGTCAGCTTCATGTCGCCCTTCTTGATGGCGTTGAAGACGACTTCCGCCGTCATCAGCTTCATCATGCTGGAGGGCGCGCGCAGCTCGTCGGCGTTCTTCTCGAACAGCACGCTGCCGCTGGAAGCCTCGATCAGGATCGCGGTGGGGGCGTCGCCATCGAAGCCGGACTCTTCCGTCTTCTTGGCGCCTTGGACGCTCTGGTTGGCGGCGTAGAGCGTCCCGCCCCAGCCGATGCCTGCCACCACGACGGCGGCGATCAGCCCGCGCACCAGCGCTCCGGCGGTGAACCGGTCGCGACGAAGCGGAGTGAGACGAAATGCCATGGCCAAGCCCTGAGAGCGGCGTTCTAACAGTTGGAACCGGTGCGAACAACACGAGGTTGGCGCCGGCACCCGAGTTTGCACGATTCTCGCCGCGGCCCTATCGTGGCACCTGATCTTTCCTGACCAAATTCCTGAAACAAGGCGGAAAAGCGATGTCGTCCACCCGCGTGATCAAGGCCAACGGGATCGATCTGTTCATCCGCGAAGCCGGCCAGGGCCCGCTGGTGGTCCTGTGCCACGGCTGGCCGGAACTGTCCTATTCCTGGCGCCACCAGATCGTGGCACTCGCGGACGCCGGCTTCCACGTCATCGCCCCCGACATGCGCGGCTACGGCCAGAGCGCAGCGCCGTTGGACGCTACGGCCTATTCGATCTTCGACACCGTCGGCGACGTCGTTGGCCTCGTGCAGGCGCTTGGCGAGAGCAAGGCGATGATGGTCGGCCACGACTGGGGCGCGCCGGTCGCCTGGCACGCGGCGCTGTTCCGGCCCGACATCTTCACGGCGGTGGCTGGCCTCAGCGTGCCGCCGCCGTTCCGCGGCCGCGGCAAGCCGCTCGACCTGCTGCGCCAGGGCGGCGTGACCAATTTCTACTGGCAGTATTTCCAGGCCCCCGGCGTCGCCGAGGCCGAGTTCGAGCAGGACGTCGCCCGCACCATGCGCATCGTGCTCGGCGGCCGCGGCCTCGCCGATCCCTCCGCCGCGATGTTCGTGCAGGAGGGTAAGGGCTTTCTCGGCCACGCGACCGGCGAGGAAGCGCTGCCGGACTGGCTGAGCGAGACTGATCTCGCCTATTTCACCGAGGCCTTCCGCAAGTCCGGCTTCCGCGGCGGGCTGAACTGGTATCGCAACCTCGACCGCAACTGGGAGCTGACGGCGCCCTGGCAGGATGCGCAGATCCACCAGCCTTCCCTCTTCATCGCCGGTTCGAAAGATGCCGTCATCACCGGCCTGATCGGGGCCAAGCGCGTCAACGAACTCGAGCGCGTGCTGCCCAACCTGACGCGAAAGCTGATTATCGAAGGCGCCGGCCATTGGGTGCAGCAGGAGCGGCCTGATGAAGTGAATGCAGCGCTGCTGAAGTTCTTGCGCGAGGCCTCGTTGCGCTAGGCGAGAGTCTTTCTCATCGCGATGTGGGCGGCGCCCGCCTGACCGGCATCAGCAAATCCCTGCCGTAGGTAAAAGCGGCGCGCGGCCGGATTCCCTGCGAGTACCGAAAGTGTCAGCGCTCCGACACCCCGCTGCCGTGCGCTCGCTTCGAGGGCGTCGAATATCACCGAGCCCGTGCCGCGACCGCATTCGGCCGGGAGCAGCGCGATGTCGACGATGTGCCAGCGCTCGCTTGTGCAATGGAGCAGCAGCCGGCCGATCGCGGTCGCGTCCCGTGTGACGATCAGCGAGAGTGCGCCGGGAAATTGCGCGGCATAGCCGGCCGTCTGGCTGCGAAATTGCTGCTCGAGGATTTGGTCGAGGATCGCCCCGGAGAGACCGCTGGCAGCGAATTGCCCTGACCGCACCCGCTCGAAGAGATGCCGGATAAACGGCTGGTCGACCGTGCCTGCGGGCCGAAGCCGCAGCGCCAGATCGTCCAGGATGATGTCGAGGGGCACGCCGTCGATCATGCCGCCGCGTCGCACCGGAGTTCAGGACGAGCTGAAGGACGGAAAGGTTCCCGCATAGGCGATGCACCAGACGATCGCCAGCGTCGGCTGCGTGTTGTCGTGCGGCAGGCCCTGCCCGGTGAACGTGACGGCGTTGGCCGCCAAGGTGGGATTGCCGGGGGGCGGCACGAAGCCGTTGAAGTTCGGATCGATCGCCACGGTGGTCCCCGCCGTTCCGGGACCTGCCGTCGCGCCTTGCGCGTTCTTGTTGCCGAGTTGCAGGGCGTGCGTGTGCGCGGCCATCTGGTCCGAGGTCAAGTTGACCGTCGGACTGCCGATGGTCTCGCCGACGACATAATTCTGCAACCCTGGACCTTGGCCCTGGCCGATCGCAATCGACCCGTTCAGGTTCGGCAGGGCGAAATTGGTCGTTCCATTGCCGCCGTAGTAAGTGCCGATGAGCGAAAATAACGCACTGTATTGCTGAACTGGCACCAGCTGGCCGCCGCACGGAAGCCATGCACGGTTGAAGCCGGTCACCGCAAAGGCGAACGGAAAAGCCTGTATTTCTCCGATAAATTGATCTGACATGATGCCCTTCCCCGAGGCTGAATAATGATGTGCAGGCGAGGCTAGCCGGACGAAGGAAAGATGCCTGCCCAGCAGATGCAGTAGTTGGCAACGACGGTCGGCATCATGTTGTTGTGCCCGACACTGTTGCCCCTCGGCACGACGCAGGCGGCCATCGTGGAGTACGCCCCAGCGTTCGCGACCGGCGCGTAGAGTTCACCTGCGGACGCCGTCGCAAGATGGACCGTGGGGCCGGGCGTCACCGCCGTCCCCACCACGGTGGAGGACATCAGCGCATGGCTGTGGAGCGGCATTTCAGCTTCAACCAGCGAGTGCGTCTCCTCGCCTCCGGGCTGGCCCAGCGGATAGTTCGGAAGATTCAGGCCCTGCCCCTGTCCGATCGCAGCACGGCCACGCAGATCGGGAACGTTGAACGTGTTGACGCCATCGCCGCCATAGATGGTGCCGATCACCGTGTAGAGCACCTCATATTGGGCAATCTGCACCGACTGTCCGTTGCAAGCGAACCAGCCGGACGGTATCCGCGGAAAGCCAAACAACCTGATTTCGCCAACATACGGCTCCGCCATCGCGTATGATCCTTTGCCCGTGCGCCCCGTTCCGATGCGGCCGGTGAATGCGCAGATAGTTCGAGTACTTCGAATTGATGTGAACGGATTTCGGCTGCGACAGCGCCCTTGCGCGACCGATCAGTCTCGCGATGGAAAGGTCCCCTGGAGCGCGATGAGATAGCTGACGGCGAGATAGGGCTGCATGTTGTTGTGCCCCTGGCCCCTGCCTTCATTCACCAGATTGGTGCCGGACGCCAATGCGACTTCTCCGCTTCCGGCTGTCGCAAAAATCTTCGTCGGGTTGGTCGACGGCAGCGCGTTGGTCGCAAAGAGGTTGCCGGTCGGAGGAACGGCACCGCGTCCTCCGCCGCCGGTCGCGGTAGCCACCTGAATGAGATGATTGTGCGCGGGGAGCTGGCCCACGCTCAGCGTGACCGCTACCGTTCCGCCGGTCGTCCCGACGGGATACTGACCGGCATTGCCGGTCGAGCCAAGGATCGCGCGTCCCCGCAGATCCGGAAGTGCAAAATTCGTCACCCCGTTGCCGCCATAGTAGGTGCCGAGCAACGAGAACAGTGCCTGATTTTGCTGGATCGACAACAACTGGCCACTGCAAGGCGCCCAGTTTTTGGGAACCACCGTGCCCGCAAAAGGCATGATCTGACCGAGAACTGGATCTGCCGGCATGACCCCTCCCCCAAAAAAATCAGGCGACTCGTCGTGATGCGAACGACGACGGTGCCGCTTAAATTAAAGAATGAATATTGCGCGATCTACTCGCCGAGATTGTTCAACAGCCTGTGCTGATAGTCAAGCGCAGGCACAACCATAAATCGGCGCCCGCATGTCGGGCACCAATTATTGCCAACACACGCTTTTGTTGCCGCTCTGCAACGGTTCGCTGGAAAGTGGCAAGGAGGGACGCGGTCCGGTCAGTTTGGCAGGCCCGCACGCTTGCGTTGCGCACCGCGTCTCGGCCAAATGCACGCAAGAATATACGCGAATAATTTCACAATCAGGGATTTAGGCGACTGCTCTCCCGGGAGCTGCCGCCAAGGGGGGCCGGTGAGTCACGCATTTGCGGTGGCCGCGCCAGACAAAATCGGGGAATTGGCGGTCCGGTCGCGCGATGGCGGAGCTGCGTCTTTGCCAATCCTGCGCGCTCTTTGGCGCGCGGCTCAACGCATCTGCGTCGCGGCCCTCCTGATGCTCGGCGCGATCGCCGCCGCTAACGCGGCTTGCGATCAAACGACGAATTCCACGTCGGGCGTGACCATCAACTTCACGTCGGTTGGTCAGGTTTATCGCCTGTGTCTGACCATCGGCTCGGGCTCAGCCCCCGCCGATGACTCGGTTGTATACGGTGTCTATTCCGTCGCGGGCACGGACGCGTTTTATAATGCGCCGATCGCCAATACGAGCGGCCATTCAGGCAGCCCGGTGTTCACTGCGGCCGATTATAATCCGACCACGTCAAAGGCAACTTACACATTTCATCCGACAAACCCGAACCAGAACGGCGAAAGCGCGAACGCCGGCCAGGCCGAGATCGATATCACGCTGAACAGCAAGACTGGTGGCGGACAGGACTCGATCACCCTGTATTACGCGCCGGGCTGTAGCGACTTCAACGTAGGCTGCTCCGGCAGTTCGATCGCGAACACCCCTTACGTGTTCACGATCAATCTGCCCAGCCCCACCGTGACATCGATTTCGCCGACAACCGGACCCACGGCCGGCGGTACGTCGGTCGTGATCACGGGCACCAACTTTACCGGGACGACCGGCGCGGGCGGCGTCAAGTTCGGCGCCACCAATGCGACGGGCTACACTGTCAATTCCACTACCCAGATCACGGCGACCGCGCCGGCAGGCGCCGCCGGAACCGTCGATGTCACCGTCACCAACAGCGGCGCGACGTCCGCGACGTCTGCGGCGGACCAATACACCTATGTCGGCCCGCCGACCGTGACCTCGATCTCACCGACGGCAGGTCCGACGACCGGCGGCACGACGGTGATCATCACCGGTACGAACTTCAGCACAACCACCGGCGCTGCCGGCGTAAAGTTCGGTTCCACCAATGCCACGAGCTACACGGTCAACTCCAATACCCAGATCACGGCGACGGCGCCCTCAGGCGCCGGCACGGTCGACGTCACTGTGACGACGCCGGTAGGCGGGACGTCGGCAACATCGGCGGCCGATCAATTCACCTACGTTGCGGCACCGACGGTCACATCGATTTCCCCGACCTCGGGGCCGGGCAGTGGCGGCACCACCGTGACCATCACGGGCACGAACTTCTCGGGAGCGACAGCGGTGGTGTTCGGCGCCACGGCTGCAACGGGCGTCACGGTCGTCTCGGCGACGACGATCACGGCAACATCGCCGGCCGGCACCGGCACCGTGGATGTGAGGGTTACAACAACAGGCGGCACATCGGCGACATCGGCTGCAGACCAGTTCACCTACATTCCCGCCCCCACCGTCACCTCGATCGCGCCAACCGCAGGACCTACGGCCGGCGGCACCACGGTGACGATCACCGGCACCAATTTCACGGGCGTCACGGCCGTGTCCTTCGGCGGGACGGCCGCAGCCGGCTTCACGTTCAATTCGGCGACCTCGATCACCGCGACCGCGCCGGCAGGCACCGGCGTCGTCGACGTGAGGATCACAACGCCGGGCGGAACGTCGGCGACCTCGGCGGCCGACCAGTTCACCTATGTCGGCCCCCCGACGGTCACGTCCATCTCGCCGACGTCGGGCCCGCTGGGCGGTAGCACGACGGTCATCATCACCGGCAGCAATTTGTCCGGGGCAACCGCAGTCGCCTTCGGTGGAACGGCCGCAACGGGCTTCACTGTCAATTCGGCGACCCAGATTACGGCAACCTCGCCGGCCGGCACCGGGACCGTCGACGTCACGGTCACGACATCAGGCGGCACGTCGGCCACTTCGTCGGCCGATCAGTTCACCTATGTGCCCGCCCCGACCGTCACCTCGATCTCGCCCACCACGGGACCGGGCAGTGGCGGTACGACCGTGACCATCACCGGCACCAATTTTACAGGCGCAACCGCGGTCGTTTTCGGCGCGACCGCTGCGACCGGCATCACGGTCGTCTCGGCGACGTCGATCACCGCGACCTCGCCGGCCGGCGCCGGCACGGTCGACGTCAAGGTCACGACCACAGGCGGCACGTCGGCGACATCGGCCGCCGATCAATTCACCTACGTCCCGGCGCCGACGGTCACCTCGATCTCGCCGACACTGGGTCCGGCCGCCGGCGGCACGTCGGTGACGATCACGGGCACCAACTTCACGGGCGCGACGGCCGTGACGTTCGGCGCCACACCTGCGACCGGCGTCACCGTCAATTCCGCGACCCAGATCACCGCGACATCGCCGCCCGGGACCGGCGTCGTGGACGTCAGGGTGACCACAACAGGCGGCACCTCGGCAACCTCGGCGGCGGACCAGTTCACCTATTTCGGCACGCCGACGGTGGCGTCGATCTCGCCGACGGGCGGACCACTCGCCGGCGGCACGTCGGTCGCCGTCACCGGCACCAATTTCACCGGTGCGACCGCCGTGAAGTTCGGGACGACGAATGCAACGAGCTTCACGGTCAATTCCGCGACCTCGATCACCGCGACCTCTCCGGCCGGGACAGGCACGGTGGACGTCACCGTCACGACACCTGGCGGAACGACGGCCCTAACCGGGGCGGATCAGTTCACCTACGCCGCGACACCAACAGTGACGTCGGTTTCGCCGAATGCGGGCCCGACGACGGGCGGCACGGCGGTCACCATCACCGGCACCGCATTTTCCGGCGCGACCGCGGTCAAGTTCGGCGTCGCCAATGCGACGAGCTTCACAGTGAACTCGGCCACGTCGATCACGGCGACCGCGCCGGCCGGCGCCGGCACGGTCGACATCACTGTGACAACGGCAGGCGGAACCTCCGCCGCATCGGCCTCGGATCAGTTCAGCTATACGGCAGCGCCAACGGTCAGCTCGATCTCGCCGACATCCGGATCCGCGATCGGCGGCATGTCGGTAGCGATCACGGGCACCGGATTCACAGGCGCCACCGCAGTGAAATTCGGCGCCAACAACGCGACCAGCTTCACGGTGAACTCGGCGACCTCGATCACCGCCACCTCGCCGCCCGGTGCCGGCACCGTGGACGTCACCGTGACGACGGTCGGCGGGACGTCGCCGACTTCGGCGGCAGACCGGTTCACCTATCTGTCAGCGGCGACCACGACGGCGCTCACCTCCTCGAAGAATCCAAGCAGCTATGGCGAGTCCGTAACATTCACGGCCACGGTGAGCAGCTTGGGCGGAACGCCGACGGGAACCGTCATTTTCAACGACGGCACGACGCTGATCGGCACATCGACGCTTTCGGCCGGCGTCGCCACCTTTGCGACGACGACGCTCGCCGTTGGCAGCCACACGATCACGGCGACCTATAAAGACAGCCCGGCCTTCAACGCCTCGACCTCGCCGGCCCTGAACCAGACCGTCGACATTCCCGCCGACAGCGCCAAGCTGCGCGCGCTCCAGGTCAACGTCACCAAGATCGTGGCGCAGAGCTCGGGACAGGCGATCTCCGGATCGATCGACACCGCGATCTCCGAAGGCTTCAGCGATGGCGGGCAATACATCACGCCGGGCGCGGGCGGGATGCGCGTCAACTTTGCCGCCGCGCCCGATGGCGATGAGGACGACAAGCCCAAACCCGATCAACAGTCCGGCTCTCACGGCTCCGACGCTTATGCCGGCAGGACCGGCGGGCGCGGGCGCGGCGCCTCGCGGATCGATGACGCCTTCGCTGCGATCGATCGGGCGGCGCCGACCAAGGCCCCGGCCGCGCGCTTCAGGGAGCGCAAGGACTGGCTGTTCTGGATCGACGTGCGCGGCACCGGCATCGACCGCTGGGGCTCGTCCGGCAATATCGGTCAGGGCGCAGCGCAAGCTACGCTCTACGGCCAGCAGATCAATTTGCTGTCGGGACTGACCTACCGGGCGAGGCCCGATTTGCTGGTCGGCGTGGTCGGCGGCTACGAGAATTTCAGCTACACCGAGACCGACATCAACGGAAAGCTGAAGGGCGACGGCTGGACCGTCGGCGCCTATCTCGGCTGGAAGATCATCCCGACGCTGCGCTACGACGCGGCGGTGACCTATTCCGGCATCGGCTATAACGGCGTTGCCGGCACCGCCCAGGGCAGTTTCAACGGCAACCGCTGGATGTTCGCGACCGGCTTGACCGGCAGCTATAACTGGGCGAATTTCAACATCGAGCCGTCGGCCAAGGTCTACGTGCTGTGGGAGCGTGAAAACGCCTATGTCGACTCGCTCGGCACTGCGCAGGCCGCGCGCACCTTCTCCAGCGGCCGCGCCTCGGCCGGCAGCAGGGTCTCCTACCCCATACCGTGGCTCGATAGCGTGCTGCTGGCGCCCTATGCCGGCGTCTATGCCGACTACTACTTCACGCAGGACGATGCGGCCGCGATCGTTGCCGCCGGCGCCGTGCCGCTCGCTTCGACGCCATTGCTCCAGGGCTGGTCGGCCCGCGTCACCGGCGGCATCGGCGCAAGGCTTGCGGGCGGGACGACGGTCGGCTTCGGCGCCGAGCTCGGCGGCATCGGCGGCAACACGCAGATATGGACGTTCACGGGCCGCGCCCGCGTCCCGTTCTGATCGTGAGATCGGCGACGGGCATCGCCGCCGACCGATTTTCCGGGCTAAGTGGGGCTAGTAGAGACCGCGGCCGCTGAGGATGCTGCGGGCTTCTGCGGCGCCGTCCGAGCCATAGGCGGCGGACGACGCGCTCTCGATCGCGTAGCGGCCCTCGTCGTCATAGGACACCGCGCGCGCGTTCTGGAGCGCCCGGCCCCGGCTGCGGCTCGAGGCCGACATCTCCGAGGTCGCATTGAGCGAAGCCATGTCGGCGGAGGTGTTGCCGAGGCTGTAGGGCCGCCCTTCCGGCATCGGAACCTCGCCACGGATGGTGCTGCGGTTCGACGACGGCAGCTCAGGCACGAAGGGCCTGGCCGAGGCGACCCGGACCATCGAGGGCGACGGCGCCGGGATCCCGGTCCGCAAGGTCGCCATCAGCTGGCGGTCGTCGGAGCCTTCGAGCGGCGCCCGGCCGACATATTCGACGCGGACCTTCGCGACGCCATTGCCTTTGAATTCAAGGAGTTCGGCAGCTTTGTTCGAGACGTCTATGAGGCGGTTGCCGTGATAGGGCCCGCGGTCATTGACACGGACGATCAGCGACTTGCCGTTCGACATGTTGGTGACGCGCGCATAGGACGGCATCGGCAGGGTGGGATGCGCCGCCGTCAGCGAGCCCATGTCGAACACCTCGCCATTGGCGGTCAGGCGGCCGTGGAAATCATCGCCGTACCAGGACGCCATGCCCTCGGCCCGGTAGTTGACGTCCTCCTCCGGCACGTAGGTCTTGCCCCCCACCACGTAGGGCTTGCCCACGCGGTAGGTGCCGCCGCCCTTCGGAACGGGATCGCCGAGGGCTACGACCCGAGGGCTCGAGGACACGCCGTACTTCGGATCGACGCGGCTGGCGAATTTGCCGGAGGACGCGCAATTGGCGAGCGCGAGGCAGGTTGCGGCCGCCGCAACACCACGCGCAGCCCGCAAAACCGAATCTGACCGTCGGATCCCCATTCGCCCCAAATACCATTTCGCCGGAGGCGTACCCAACCCGCTTTGGCTACGGGGAAGCGCTGTCCGGTCATCCAATCCGAGGCGGCCCACCACCGCGTCGGAAGTGGTAAGGATAACGCAACCGGAACACGGCGGAAATGGGGAGCCCACAGCGAACACGGCAGGATGGTAAACGGCGCGTTCGCGTCTCCCCGTTGATCTACGGAGCGCACGCCCTCGCTCTGTGCCACTCCTGGACATTCTGTTGCGCCAAATCCTCACTCCACCCCCATTGTCTCGACAATCACTGGAATTCTTTTGACTGTGCAAGGCCGCACGCGTTTTCTCGGACGCAAGGGCGGGATTTGGAATTTAACGATGATCGAGACGGTTTCGGCACTGATGGGTCTGGTAAGCGCGGGGATTTTCCTGGCCCATGCGTTTGAAGGTTATCGTACGAGGGCCTGAAGGCACTCGGGCGGACGGCAAGCATCACCTCTTTCAAGACGGCACGTTCGGACAATTTTAATCGATCCGACCGAGCATCGAAGACGAGAGCGGCAGGCGTCCCAATAGGTGTCCCATGCGCGGCAACCATGACCTCTTATCCGATGGCTTCCTGGCATTGACCGCGGGCGGATTGGTCCTGCTCTGCTCGAGCCTTGTGGCGCTGGCCTTCGGCTGAGCGCTACCGCCACTTTTTCCTTTTCCAGCTGCAACTACACCGCGACGCAGCATGCGATCCGTTCTGGATTGCCCTGCTCCCGTTTAGTTGATTGAATTCCCGACTACGGTGCCTCGACTCATTTCAAGAGGCCATCACCAACGACGGTGACGCAAATGCTTGCTGAGAAATTCTTTCTCGTTCTGGAATCGCTGATCCGCGGCGACCGCACCTATCCCGACGGAAGCCCCCGCGTCATCAGCACCTCCGCGCACGTACCGGTGAAGCTGCCCGGCCAGAAATAGCCGCGCGTCCCGAACGCCACATCGCGCGCCGCTCAGCGCAGGCCCAGCAGTGAGCGCCGGTAGCGGCTGTCGCGGGCCTCGCTCAGGCAGACGAAGCTGCCGTCGAAGCCCTGGCCATACCGCTTCTGCCCCTTGCCGTAGTAGACGCCCTTCCTGAAATCGAGCCAGACCACATGGTCGTGCGGGCAATGACGCTGCGCCTGCGCCTCATAGCGAAACGGCGTCAGCGGCGCCGCCGACACCTCGCCGGCGCCAAGCATCACCGCCGCGGCGAGCGCGATCCTCACCTGCCCGTTGCCCAAGCCTTTCCGCACGTCCCGTTTCCCAGCTCCAGGCCATCTGCGTGACGGCCGCCTCCCACGCTAGCACGAAACGGCCCGGTCCCCGGAAGGCGGCAACTGCACCTCGCGTCTTCCGCCAGCCATCTTGTCGGGCTACATCAAGGCGAGCTCATCTCCCAGCGAGGATCCTGCCCGAATGTCGGTTGAGCCTGAAGCCAGCCTTGAAGCCCGGCCGCCCGCGCCCCGCCTCGGGCTGCTGCCGATGATCATCTTCGGCTCGCGCTGGCTGCAATTGCCGCTCTATCTCGGATTGATCGTGGCGCAATGCGTCTACATCGCGCTGTTCCTCAAGGAGCTCTGGCATCTGTCCTGGCACGCCCTCGACCTCAGCGAGCAGCAGATCATGATGAGCGTGCTGGCGCTGATCGACGTCGTGATGATCTCCAACCTGCTCGTGATGGTGATCGTCGGCGGCTACGAGACCTTCGTCTCGCGGCTCGACCTCCAGGGTCATCCCGACGAGCCGGAATGGCTCGGCCACGTCAATGCGAGCGTGCTGAAGATCAAGCTCGCCATGGCCATCATCGGCATCTCCTCGATCGCGTTGCTGCGCACCTTCATCGAGGCCGGCAATCTCGGCTCGGACCGCGCCGGCTTCACCGAGACCGGCGTGATGTGGCAGGTGCTGATCCACATCACCTTCATTCTCTCGGCGATCGGCATTGCCTATGTCGACAAGCTCAGCGACTCCGGAATGCGCAAACATGCCGCGTGAAGACCGCCCGCTCACCGCCGATGACGAGGTGTCTTTCCGCGCGGCATGCCCGGAAGACGCGGAAACGGTGTTCGACATCACCAAAGCCTCGATCGCCGGTCTGGCGCGGGGAAGCTATTCGCCGGCGCAGGTCGAGAACTGGATGGGCGAGCGGACTCCCCGATTCTACGAAGAGCTCATCGCCAGGGGCCGAATGACCGTCTGCCTTCGCAACGGCGTCGTGGTCGGATTCGTCGATGCCGAGCCCGGCGAAGTCACCCGATTGTTCGTCCTGCCCGAGGCGGCTGGCTCCGGGCTTGGCCAGCGACTGCTCGACATCGGCGTGGCGCAGGCGCGGCTCGGCCATCGCGGGCCAGTTCGTCTCGAAGCCACCCTCAACGCCGAGGCCTTCTACCAACGATACGGCTTCAGAAGCACGGGCAGAGGCCGGTTCTCTCACGGCCTTGGCGGCGAGCCCATCGAAATCGTCTACATGGAGCTGTGAGCGCGCCGCTCAGCCCTTTGCCTCGAGCAGCTGAACGGCCTGATGCAGGCATTCCTGGAACTTCTGCGCGACCTGCTCGCGCGATACGCCCTTGCTGGCGAGATCGCCCGCGACCTTGGCTACGACCTCGTCGATCGTCCGGCTCTCCAGATTGTCCGTCACCAGCGCCGTTGCGTAAACTGCGGCTGCGTCGCCGCTGAGACCGAGCTGTTGGGCCGCCCAGATCCCGAGCAGCTTGTTGGTCCGGGCCGTGGCCTTGAACATGAGCTCCTCGTCGTGGGCGAATTTGGCCTCGAAGCCCTGCTCGCGCTTGTCGAACGTGGTCATGGTCAGCTCCATTGCGTTGCGCTGATGGGATCGGATTTGCCGGGAGCGAACGTCTCCGTCATTCACGTCAGTTGAGGACCATTTGAATGTTCGTCCCGGAAGGCAAACGCCGTCAAGCCTGCCGCTCGCGGCAGGCAGACATGTGCACCGCCGTCACCAGCTCCGCGCCAGCCAGATTGGCTAGGCAAAGACGTTTACCCTTCGTTAACCAGACTCAGCGCGCATGGCGTGGGGACATTGTGAGCTGACGCATGAACAGAGAGCTGCGCGAGTTTCGACGACTTGAACGCCTCTGCCTGGAGCAAGCCGCCCTCTCCAGCATGGACTTGGCCCGAAGCGGATTGCTCAAGGTCGCCCACGATTGCCGCATCGCGGCAGAAGCGATCGAGGCACAATCGCCCCGCGGGGCTCTCGCAGGAGCCGTGCAGGCTCTCAAGACGGCCCTTAGCGCAACGCGCGCGCCCAACCGGCACTAGGCTGATCGGCACATCACGTCACAAGGGGTGAGCGCTCCGACCGAGCCGGTCAGTCCTTGGCCTCAGTGGCTTCGCGCGCCAGCCGCTCGGCTCTCAGGCGCTCCTTATTGGCGTAAAAGGCCTTCTGCGCTGCCTCGTGGTCGCGCATGGCCTTTTCGGCCTCGATGCGTCGTGTCGCATCGCGCGCCTGGCGCTGTTCGGGGGTCAGGGGTTTGCGTCGGAAGGAGGTGTCTTCAGTCATGGCCAGATAACGCGAACGCAGCGAAAGGGTTCCAAGAGTTGAACCTTGCGCCCCCGCGCGACCGACTGCAGGCGCGTCAGATCAATCAGTTGGAAGGCGATCTTATCCCGACAAGGGGACATTTCGGCGTCGCCGGAATCGCGCTGCGGACAGGCGGGTCCGGATAATATTGGGTGTTCTGCTGGACCTCGCGGGCTAGCTCCGTGCCGCCGAGCAGCGTGATCAACATCAGGGCCTCATCGAGGCCTGACGAAATTCCCCCTCCCGTGAGGCGATGGCGATCCAGCACGAAACGCGGATATCCGTCGGCGACCTTTACCTTCGGAAAGTACACGGGGAAGCATTCGAGGAAGGCCCAATGTGTCGTTGCGGAATAACCGTCGAGGAGACCCGAGGCCGCGAGCAGCATCCCGCCCTCGCAGACCGAGCACATGTATTTCGCACCGGCAGCCTGCTTGGTCAGAAAATCGAAATAGGTCCGGTGCCGGTCATTGATGATCTCGGTGAGCGCGGCCGGGTCGCCTCCGGGGACCCAAACCGCATCATACTGCGGGCAGTCCGCGAACGACTTCTTGACCTCGAATGGAAATCCCCGGTTGCGAAATCGTTTCATTCCAGGCTTTGCCGCGACGATCTCGACGTCGAAATTGGCCCAGTCGAACATCTCGAAGGGGCCCGCGACGTCGAGCATGTCGACGCCGTCATAGACGGGGATTCCGATCTTCATCGCGTGCACTCTCCCGCTTCTGGCCGCGCTCAATGCTTGTGCTCCACCGGCATCGATGCCGGTGTGGCTGCCGGCTGCCTGGCATGACGCATGCCCGCCATCCCGAGACCGCCGCCTGGCGCGTTGAGATCGGGGACGATGGCGATGTTGGCCATCATGCCCGCGTCCTCGTGGTCGAGGATGTGACAGTGCAGGACATACTCGCCGATGTAGCGGTCGTACCGCGTCCGGACGAGGATCTGATAGTTGTTCTCGACGATGATGGTATCCCGGAATGTGTGCCACATGCCGCAATACTGGTTGGCCAGTTGCTGCGGGTCGGCAAACACGATCTCCGGCTTGCAGCTGCCGTCGGGATTGTAGATCGAGATGCGCTGACCGTTGGTGTTGGTGGTGGTGACGTCGATCACCTGGAACGGATTGACGTGGATATGGAAGATGTGCGGCTCGCCTTGCGCTGAGAGCAGCCAGTCGTCCGTGGTGTTGACCTCGCGGGTGAAGTTCACGACGTCAGGATCGTATGAGTTGTTGTTGACCGTGAACTTCGGGAAGTTGATCGCGAAGGCCGCCTGCTGCTGCTGGCTGCCGGCTGCGGGCGGTGCGAGTTTTTCGAACGGCGCCCACGGCCGCAGGTCGCCGTCACGCAGCCCGGTGCGGACCGGATCCGGCAGCGTCGGATTGGCGTCGTACAACGCCTTGCCGACATAGGCCTCCAGGTCGCCGGTCACGGGCTGGCCGCCGCGCACGTGGATGTAGGCCAGCAATTGCGGCGTCGAGGGTCCCTGCCCGCCGCCATTGCCGTTGGACACGCGCTGCGCAGGCGGCGCGGCCTGGTTGAGCAGGCAGTAGTCGCCGTCGGAGGGGAAGACGACCAGCACGTCGCTGCGATAGCCCGGCTGCATGTAGTTCGATTCCAGCACGCCGCCGACTTGCGAGGCATGGATCGTCCGTATTTTGGTTCGCGTCAGACCGTCATTTGCGATCTCGAATTGCGGGATCAGCGTGCCGGGCGAGGCGTTGCAGGCTGCCAGAAGATCGGCCTTCTGCTGCTGGCGGTTGCCGCTCAGCGCCGAGTTCGCGATCAGGTTCGTCGTGGGCGTCGCGCGCACGAGCTGGACGTTGATGGTGTCGTGGATGCCGGCATGCACGAAGCGCCAGCGCTGGATCTCGCCGGCCGGCAAGGTGAGCGTCGGCTGCACGATGCCGTTGACGCTGGTGAAGCGGCCGTTGGTGTCCCAGATCGTGGCGGAGTCCAGTTGCAGGCCGAAATTTTCGACGACGCCGGGGCTGACCGGATTGCCAGATGTTGCGAGTGGGCACGTCCATGGCGCGTTGGCGATGTTTGCAGGGCTGTTGGCGTTGTAGAGCCCCTGCGTGGTGTAGATCTGCTGCCACGGGCCGCCCGGCTGGTTCGGCTGGTTCTGGAAGCAGGCGTAAGCGATCTGCTGGAACAGGAAGAGCTGTTCCTTCAGCGGCGTGCCGTTGTCGTCATGCAGCACCGTGTCGATATCGGCGATGGGCTTGGGGTTCTGCGGCGACGGCGGCGTGTAGGCGCGCTCACCCTTGATGACCAGCACGCCGGAGGCGCCGCTCGCCACTTGCACGGCAGTCGAGCCGTGGCGGTGCGCGTGATACCAGAACGTTCCTGCCGGATGGTCGTTCGGGATGTTGATCTCGTAGGGAAACTTGGTCTGCGGCGCGATGTTGAGCAGCACGTTGTCGCTGTTGCCCGCCGGCGAGACGTGCAGGCCATGAGTGTGCAGATTGGTGGTGTTGAAGCAGCCGACCAGGTCCGGCAGGCCCAGCCCGGACGGCGGATTGGGCAGGCAGCTCGGATCGTCCTTCGCAAGCTGGTTGATCAGGTCGACGCGCAGCGTGTCGCCCGGCTTGACGAAGATCGCAGGGCCCGACTTGCAGCCACCATAGGAGCGCAGCTCGACCGGATCGAGGCCGCCCGGCTGCGGGTCGGTGGGATCGGGGTTGTTGATGAAGAAGCGCCCGCGCACGAAGTTCAGCACCACGGAGACGATCGAGCCGCTGCGCGCAATCGATCCTTGCGGCCGGCAGCCGCCGACGAGCGGCGCCACCGCGGCCTCCAGTCGCACCACGTCGCCCTGCCCCGGCAGTGTCGGCGGCGGTTCGAAGGCACGGGGCGCCGGCGCCGCGAATGCCGAAACGCTCGGTCCGAGCGCGGCGATGACAAGACCAATTCGCGCAAAGCTTTTCATGATGGTGTCCGCCCTATTGTTCGGAGAGACTGCTCGAAGAATTACTCGACGACATGCCCGCGCGCCGGCGTTGCCAGAATGGCCGATCGGCCCAGCGTGAAACGCTGCCGTAATGCTCGCCCAGCATCGTCGCATAGACCGCCGCTTCGCGTGTGACCCACGAATCGTAGCGGCCGAGGGCGGCGGCATCTCCGCGCGCAAGGCAGTCGCTGGCGGCATAGGCGGCAAACACGCCGGAGCGCATCGCCTTAACGACGCCATGGCCGGAGATCGGATCGAACGCGCTCGCGGCATCGCCGGCGCAGAGGAAACGAAATCCCGTTGCCGTTGCAGAGGTTCGGCCGCCGGCAGGGATCAGGCGTGGCGGCTCGAATTGGACAATCTTGCTCGCCACCGCCGCGACGAATTGCGTCTTCGCCAGCGCCGCGCGCCAGCCATCGGGCGTGTTCAGCCTGAGGCTTCGGGCGAGATCGGAATCCGTCATGCAGGCAAAGGCGCGCCTGCCCTTGCCCAGCGCCATCGTGTACCACCAGCCGTCTTCGAAGGCCTCGACGAGCAGCTCCGGCGCAGCCGGTCCTGATGTCACGGCCTCTGCATAGGCCGCAATCAGGCGGTCCTGTGCTTTGGCCCGAAGACCCTGGCGATCGGCCAGCGCGCGGGCGCGGCCCGTGGCATCGATGATCAATCGGGCCGAGTGGCTGGCGCCGTCGTCGCAAGCGACCGACCAGCCGTCCGCCTCGCGTTCGAGATGAGAGACCTTCGCATCGACGCGCTCGGCCGCGCGGCAGGACTCCGTCGCGATCCAGCCGTCGAACGCAGCGCGATCGACGCGCCATGACGGCCCGCGCGCTTCGAGCAGCAATTCGCTCGACGTCAGGCCGGCCTCGTCCCATGACGTCAGCGTCCGATGCGATGGCGCGAAGTCCTGCGCCAGAAAGGCGGGCCACAGACCAAGCTGGCGCAGCACGGGTTGAACCAGCGGCGACAACACCTCGCAGCGTCCCCGCCAACGATCTTGGTCCCGCCGGCCCCGCTCGTCCGGTGCGATCAGGGCTACTCGAAGCCCGGGCGCGCACGTCGCCAGCGCGCGGGAAGCGGCCGCGCCAGCCGGGCCTGCGCCTGCGATGATGATGTCGAACGCGGCCAAGTCAGTCGGCCCGGACGGCGTAGAACGACGCGACCACGCCGGCCGGCGCCACGGTGCCCGGCGAGCCGCCGCTGTGCGGGATGGTGCGGATCACCGAGCCGACGATGGCCGGACGCTGGTCGACGCCATTGGGCCAGGCCGGCACCAGCGCGCCCCAATAATCGTAGATCCACTCCTCACCGCTGACGACGCCGGTGCCCTGGAAGCGCACCTGCATCGGCGAGCCGTAGGCACGCGATCCCTTCAGAGCGAGCGACCAGCCCGGGCCGCCGATCGTCCCTGCCAGCAGCTGCATCGGTGCCGCGACGATCTCGATCGTGCCGCGGCCGAATTCGAGATTGTTGAAAGCCGTGTTGACGTCGGGATCGTTGAGCAGGCTGCGATAGGTCCAGTGTCCGACGAATGGATTGTCGCTCATGATGCCTCGCTTTTGGGATCTGGCTTCGGCCCGGTTCGCTCGACGCTGATGTATTTGGCCCCGAGGCTGTCGGCAGGCTTGGCGCCCGGCTGGTACGGATTGCGCACGATGAAGCCGAGCTTGGACCACTCGGTGACCATCTTGAGGTCGCCAACCGGCGTCTGCGGAACGCCGCGGCTCCAGGTGGTCCAGACGTAGCTGGGCTGGCCGTTGACGACGGAGGCGATCTCGAACGACTGCAACGGCCGGTGCGCCGGCCACCACAGCGTTGTCCAGGTCTTCTCGTCGCGCCTCAAGCGCTCGTCATTGTCGCTGTCCGGATAAAGGTTGTTCCAGTCGGCATAGGTGATGTTGATCGGCTGGGTGGTGCATTCGTTGAAGTCGGATTGCCACGGCAGGCCCATATATTTGGTGAGGTCACCCGGCTGAAGGCCGGTCTCGAAATCGTTGTCCTGGGCGAGCGGCGACTCCACGTTGAAGGTCGGATCGGCGATCACGGTGCCGTGGTCCTGGTTGGCCTGGGCGGCGCTCTGGAGAAAATCCGAGACGCTGCGGTCGGCGTTGATCCGATACGGCGCCCAGTAGATCGAGGGATTGCGCATCACCCAGCCGAGCTCGGCGCCCGGACAAAAGGCGCCGCCCAGCACATTGCTCAGCACGCCGCGGTCGAGCTCGCGGCCGGTCTTCGGCGGCGCCTTCGGATAAGGCTCGAACGGCGAATAGTCCTTGGGCAGCCAGCCCTCCTCCTTCTCGTTGATGAACCAGCCGCGCGCCCATTGGCCGAGGATGAAAAGCTGGTACTCGGTGAGATGGAGAAACTTCGACGGCGTCTCGTTGGTCAGCGGATTGTCGCCGCACAACAGCGGCATCAGCGGCAGCGAATGCACGCGCGACGATGCGCGGTCCTGCACCTGGAACGAGTTGGCCTCGCCGGCGCGGCGCAGCAGGTCGAACAGGAAGCGGCGCATCGGTCCATAGGGATCATCGGACTTGGCATGGCGTATTGGACCGGCGACAGCCGCCACCTCCACGACCGCCTCGCCTTGGCTTGCATCGCGCAGCGGGGCTTCCGATGGCATCTCGTCCTCCGTCGGCGTCGCCGCGTGCCGCGGGGTTTTCGAGAGCTTGCCCGGATCGAACGTGCCGCGCTTGGCCTGGTCGTGCGGATAGTTCGATTGCTGGAGGATATCGTTCAGATACCGAAACTCATCCGGCCGGAACAGGATCGGCCAGATGTCGCGATAGAACCAGGGCCGGTAGTTGCGATTCCACGCGAGGCGCCCGGCCTGCCAGTGACGCAGCGCCGCCTCGTCGCGAAACGGGATCTGCTGCGGATCGTCGTAGGTGCCGAGACTGCCGTAGATGCCGGTGTCGGTCGCGAACTCGCGCACATAGAGGTCATGCAGCACCTCGTCCATCGTGATCATGTCGAGGATCTGCGGCGCGAAGCGCGGATAGCCGACCACCACCCATGCCGGAAACTCCACATCGATATAGCGGGTCTGGCTGACCTGCTTCGAATACATGATCAGCCGTGCCATCACCGGACCGTCGGAGATGTCGTCGTACCAGCCGTCGGTGTTGGCATAGTCCTCGATCTTCGGACCGAAGCTGCCGCTGACGTCCATGCCCGAATTGCCGTAACCGCCGAGCACCACGAGCCGGCCCTTGTTGTCGGTCATCATCTCGCCCAGCGTATCGATGTCGAACGGCTGGAGCCCCTTCGGCGGGAACGTGGTGGCATATCCGCCGGGACCGCCGGAGCGGTCGAAATGCGCACGGCGGCTGGTGGTCGCATTCACGCTGCGCGGACCGGGATCGATGATGAGGAGATCGCGGTCCTGGCCGGTGATTTCGGCATTGCGGCGCGCACTGCCGTCGGCGTAGCCGTGCTCGCCCTTGAGCTCGGTGAACGGATACCAGGAGGCTTTCTTGTTGGCGACATAGACGCGCCACTGGATGTCGACCAGCACGCCATGATTGCCGCCGCCCTCCACGGCATCGCCGAGCGCCAGCGGCCGTCCTTCCGGGGACTCGTCGTCATAGACGAAGATCTGGAAGCGAGCGGCCTGCCGCTTCACGCGGCCCTGCGCGTCCTTGAACGTCTTGATCGGAACCGGCGTGATGCCGTCCGGGCCGTGCAAGGGATTGCCAAAGCTGTCGCAGGCGAGCGGCAGTGCCGCGGGCGTTTCCGGCGCAAGGTAGAATTCGGTGTCGCTGTTGCCCAGGCGCGCGATGCCGATGCCCGGATGGATTCGATACGTCGCCATGACTTCCCCGCCACCTTCTCAGTCCAGAAAACTTGCCAGGAAACTGCTCAATCAAGGAAATTGATCGACACGCCTTCCAGCTTCAGAAGCTCCCTCTCCTCCTGATAGTCACCGCCGATCACCACCAGCGTGACCTGCAAGGGCCCCTTCTTCTTGAGCGCCTGCTTGGCGGCGGCGGTGACGTCGATCCGGTGGTTGCGCGGCGTGTTGTGGCTGCGTCCGCGCTGATCGAAGCGCCGCGGCTGCGGCGGCGGGATGTCGCAATGACCGGGCCCGCCGTAGCAGGCGCCATGTCCGAAGATCGAGATGTAGCCGGCGAAGTGCGGATTGCCCTTGACCGGCGTCGAGGCGTCCGCGCCGGGCTCGTTCAGGAAGGCACGCACGAAACAGGACCGCATCAATTGCGGCACCTGATGCAGGCGGATCTCCGCGCGTTTGAAGCTGCGCGCGCCTTGCGGCACGGTGATCGGCTGCGACACGAAGCGACTGACCGGCGCCTCGAGCCCGACCGGCATGAAATGCGAGCTGCGGACATATTCGTAGCCGAACGGGGCGATATCGAGCGTGTCGCGGATGGTGTAATTCCACGGCGACAGCACGGAATCCAGATCAGCCGGCAGCGCGTTCGGATTGAGCTTCTGCCACTCCCACCAGATGCGATCGATATTGACGTGGATCGGCCAGAACACCGGGTCGTAGGAGGCGGTGAGATTGCTGAACATGTCGCCGAGGCCCGGCTGCGAATAGAGATCCGAGCGGGCATGAAAACGCCGGCCGCCGACCTGCGCGGCATCGTTGCGGCGTGTCGCCAACGCGCGCAGATGCGTGGTCTCCGCGTCCGCATGCAGCGCCGTTGCCGCCGCGGCGGATGCGTCCTTGCAATCATAGGCCGCCTTCCCGGCATCGGGATTCTGGCCGCCGGTCCAGATGTGCATGGTGTTGTGCGGGTTCTGGTCGAGGAAGCCGAACGCCGCGTCGTAGATGCTGCCGCCGCCGAAATCGCGGAAATTGTTGAGGCTTAGGATCTGCGCGATGTCGTCGGCCGAGGGATAGTGATAGTTGATCGCCTCGTTGATGGTCTGGCCCTTGGGATATTCGGCCGGATAGCGCAGCGGATACCACAGCGAATTCGACTGGAGCAGCGCGTCGAGGAAGCGCTGGCGGTTGGCATCCCGCGCATTGGGTGTGATGGCCGTGTAGCCGATCTCGGTGATCACATGGCAGAAGAAGCGATGCTGCGAGGCGAAGGTGACGCGGTCCTGCGCGAGCGCGAGGATCGCCTTCTTCTGTGCCGGTGTCGGCGCGGGATCGAGCGCGGCCACCAGGGTCTCGGCCGCCTCGTCGGTGAGATAGGCCTTCATCGAGGCCGGAATGATGCAGCCGTTCGCGGGATCCTCCGGCTTGTAGTCCGGCATGGTGAAGTCCCAGTACGGCAGCATCAACCCGGGTTCGAAGTCCTGGAGGTTCTGCTCGAACTCGTAGAGATAGGCACGGTGCCAGGGCAGGAAGCGCTCCCAGCCGTGCTGGCAATGGTTTTGATGGATCAGCGCCTGGTTGTTGTAGCTGCGCCGATCCTCGGGCCAGCGATTGAGCGAATAGAGCTGGCGAAAGCCGCGGCGCAGGCGTTCGAGCTGCGGTTCGCTCATGCAGTCGATGTTCATGCGCCGCCTGGGCTCGCCGACGCCGGCGGCCGGCGAATAGCCGTCGGCCGCCTCCGGGAATTCGGCAATCTCGCTGACCTTCACCGTCACCGGTTTCGCCGGCTTGCCGGGCGCGAGCTCCACGGCAACGCTGGTCGCATCGTCAGGGCAGCCGGCATCGATCCAGTCGGCGATGCGGTCGATGTCGCTGGGTGCAACCGCGTGGCCGCCCCAGGGCAGCGCCGGGAAGCGGCCGCCATCGAACGGCGCTTCGCCGCGCAATCCCTTGATCAATCCGGATGCGTCGCTGCGCGCATGCGGCGGGATGCAGCAGGCATGGCCCTCCGGCGCTGGCGCCACCATCCTGATGCCGAAGATCTCGGCCGTCTCCAGCGCCGATGCGCCCTTGTCCCAGAACCGCCCGGCACCGCCATAATCAGCGGTGCTGTCGCCGGCTGCTTCATCCAGGATCGCCTTCACGCGCGCGTAAGCAACGGTCAGTGCTTCAGTGTCCATTCCAGCCCCCGGGGCAAGCAAGACGAAGAAGGCGGGCGAGACTAACCACAACTTTTAGGTGTTGTCACCTAAACACGCACCTTCGCGCCGGCGCAGGCGGAAATTATTTTTCTCTGGGCACGTGATCCATTTCATACGTCCGCGATTGAAGGACGCGTTCCTTGCCGGATGGGAAATGCGCGCACTTGCGCTGCAAGGACAGAGGTCACTTCATGAGACTATGGCAACTTGTCGCGTCCCTGTCCTGGCTGTTGCTGGCCAGCCTCCCATCAGGCGCGCTCCACGCCGCCACGGATGCAGACCAGGCTGCGCTGGCGCAGAACATCTCCAATTTCATCGAGGGCGTCCGAACGTCGGACCTTGCGAAAGTGAGGTCGACGACGGCGCAAGGCTACCGGCCCGACGCTCAGCCCCAATACGCGATCCTTGCGCGATTGGGACAGGTGACGAACGTCGCGATCGGCGAGGAGCGGCGTCTCGCGAGACAAACCATCGTCGAGGCGGAAGTGCGACATGCCGACGGTGTCTCGTCCTGGAACTTCAGCATCCGGGACGGAAGCAGGATTCTGGCCGCGGAGATGACGAGCGCCGACGTCTATGGCGCCGCGCCGCCGTCGGCGCCTCCAAAGACGCACAGCGGCAACTATCACCGCCGATATTCGAGCGGCCGTCCGAACCGAACGGTGGTGCAGTCCTGCGAACTGGCTCCGGGTTCCTGCAATCAGGATGCCCGGCTGGTCGAGTTCTTCTTTGCGACGGATCGCAACATCAAGATCACGAACAACATCTCGACGCTCGACACCGACGCGCCGCGATCGGGCATCCTGAGCTATGGCGTTGCCGCCGTCCGGATTCCGGAAGACCATGAGCCGGGCCAGATCGAGCTTCCGTCCGAGTGGCACTTCCTGGGGATCGACTACAAGTCGGCGACGGATGAGACGAAACATTTCTCCATCAAGCGGCTCGCGGCGACGTCGTATGACGACTGGAAGGAGCTTGTCACACGGCAAGCCGCCCAATCGCAGAACCGCGCCCTCATCTTCGTGCACGGCTTCAACACCGGATTCGAGGACGCGCTCTACCGAAACGCGCAGATCGTGTGGGACCTGCAATACCAGGGCGTGTCGGTGCTGTTCTCCTGGAGCTCGAAAGGGAAAGTGCGCGACTACAATTACGACCAGGACAGTGCCGACATCGCGCAGGCCGAGTTTGCCGAGCTCCTGACCAGGCTGCACGACAGCGGCATCGAGCATATCGACATCATCGTCCACAGCATGGGCAACCGCGTCGTGCTGCCGGCGCTGGATCAACTGGCGCAGCGGTCCAATCCGGTCAGAGTGCGGCAGCTGGTCATGGCCGCGCCCGACGTCGCCCGCGACAAGTTCATGATCCAGTTTCCGCTGGCGAAGAAGATCGTCGACGGGGCAACGCTGTACGCCTCGTCCGCCGACAAGGCCCTGATCGCATCGGCCGAGCTGAACGACTTCCCGCGCGCCGGGATGGTGTTCGCCACCGGCCCCGTTCTCCTTCCCAACCTGGATACGATCGACGTGACCGCGGTCGGTGAGGAGATCTTCGGATTGAACCACACGGTGTTCGCGACCAACCGCGACGTGATGGACGATCTCAAGCTGCTCCTCATCAACGGGATGAAGCTGCCGCGCCTGTCCCAGGTGCGCAAGTTCCCGGAGCCGCCGCTGGCTTCGACGTACTGGAAATATCGGTGAAGCCGGCCGCAAAATGTTTGAAACAACCCCATGCACAGTAGCCGACGTGTTGGGACTCCACGGCTTTTGCGTCCGGCATGGCCGATTTGACTCGTCGGGCAAAACAGGGGCATAATGCGACTATTCCGAAGTCAACTTTCGCATCGTTCCCCCGCTCCTCAAAGGCTGGCGGAATCGACGACGACGTTCGTCACCGCCGGCTCCGCCATCAATCGAAAGCACGAAGCGCTCAGCTTCTCTTGGAAGCGGTCCCTGACTGCCCCTCGCCAAGGCCGGATTGATGGCCGCCCGGGGCAAGCCCGGCCTACGGAAACCCTGGGGGAATAGACCCAGACAAAATATCATGTGATGAAATATATCAACTGAACTTAACAACCTGTGATAGACAGGCTCGGCAGCCCCGGCCGGACAGACTCGGCAATCGATCTTTCTCCTCCTGAGCGGGGCCAATTTTCACAGCACACTTCAGACTTCAATCCTCGCCGGATCCGCGGCGGGGATCGCCTCGACGCATTCGCTTACCAGGGAGTCTCGCAATGTCGGCCATGACGGACAACGTTGAGCAAGTAGCCGGACCACACCTTGAAGCGGGACTACCACTTGAGTGCGATATCGAGACGCGATCCGGGTGCCGCCTCGGAAAACCAGTGATCGTGAAGGGGACCTTGCGCAATGTGGGCTCCTCGGCGGTTCGCATATTGTCCTGGAACACCTTTCTCGAGCCAAACTGGCGCGGCTTGTTGATGACGCATCGCGGCGCGCCGGTGCCTTCCATTGCCGGCACCGGCGTTCGCCGCGCCGCCAGCAGCGATGACTATGTGCGAATTCCCGCGGGTGGATCGGTGTCGAAGGAGATCGACGTCAGCGAGAAGTTTGCCATCACCGATCCCGGCGAATATCAGGTGTCGTTTCGCCTGCCCATTCTCGGCACCATCGACGCTGATGGCGTCGAGGTCCCTCTGGATCAGCTCAAGCTGACGCTCGTTGAAAGCAACAGCGCCAGTTTTCTGATCGAGGGCGATCTATCTTCGGCGCCGGGTCCGAAAGCCGACGTCTTGAGCTTGCCGGTTCAACGGCCTGTCGGCGACTACCCGTCCTGGCCGGTGCCTCCAAAGTTCGAGGGGTTGGACTCGATCGAACAGAAGAGGTGGCAGAACGCACACAACCTGGCGTACAGCGGCATCGTCGCAGCCCTCAAGAGCGTGCAAAAGTCGGTCGACACCCCGATGTACCAGCAATGGTTCGAGACACCAATCATCGTGTGGCGGCCGGGCTGGCAGCAGCGCCGGCAGCAAGTCATCGACACCTACACCAAGATGGCCAACTGGATGTCCACCTCGGCCGTCACGTACCGGAGTGCCACGGACCAGTGCCCTATCGACAGGTTCGCGTGGACGTACCTGGACAAGCGGAACGCGATCAACCTTTGCAGCATCGCATTCAACGAGGACTACCTGCGATTTTTCTTTTTGACATCGGCGCGAATGGCGCGCGCGCATATTGTCGTTCACGAGGTTGCCCATGCCGCAGGCGGCGCCGTCGACTACGCGTATTTCAGGGGAATTGTTACGAATCTTGCCTACTTCAATCCCGCCGTCGCCGTCACCAACGCCGACAACTATGCGTATGCAGCGCTCGGTACCGGGGCCAGTCCGCCCGCTGTCATGTTCCAGCTCGGAGCTCTCAGTATATCGCCGCCATTCGTTAGCAACGACGGCTGGGTATGGTTTGTCGGCGCGAACGGCGCGGTGATGAAGATTTTCTACGATGGGACCGGCGCCGATAATCCAGGAGGAGCTTATACGGCCTTGCCTGCAGCTCCGTTCGTCACCACCGACGGCTGGGTGTGGTACGCAGGGACGAACGGCGCAGTGATGAAGATGTTCAAGGACGGAACGCAGCCATCGAACCCGGGTAGCGCCTACACCTCGACCGCCCCGACCGTCAGCGCAGATGGCTGGGTGTGGTATGTGGGCCAGAATGGCGCATTGATGAAGATGTTCAAAGACGGAACGCAGGCGTCGAACCCGGGCGGCGCGTACGCGAGCCCCAATTGGACCCCTGTCGTCACCTCCGATGGCTGGGTATGGTTCAAGGGCGCCAACGGTGCCTTGATGAAGATGTTGAGTGACGGCAGCCAGCAATCAAACCCGGGCGGCGCCGTCGCAAGCTCGGCTCCGTTTGTCACTGCGGACGGATGGGTATGGTTCCAGGGCGCCAACAGCGCCCTCATGAAGATGTACAAGGACGGAACGCAGCAATCTAATCTCCGTCAAAATTTGACGCCCTGCTCCCCGTTCGTCCTTGGGGATTGGGTCTACTTTCAGGGGACCGAAAACTCGCTGTGGCGCATGCGGACTGACGGCTCGAAGCAGAACGTCATTGGCGAAGCTCTTACCAGGTCGACGCCATTCGTTGTCAGCAATGAAATCGAGTTTGTATTCTTTCAGGGCACCAACGGCGCGCTTTGGAGGGGCAGGCCCGACGCCTAGGCACCATGCGGAGCGTGGCGTGGGTGGAATTCCGGTGAGGCTCACCTATCGCCACGAGCAGCATAGACGCCAGAGGCCGCTGATCAGCCGGACGAGATCGCCATGTTCTCGGATCCGGCTGAAGCCAGCGCCCTCCACCGGCGCGTTCAGCTTCGTTTGGGAGCAGTCCCTGCCCGCGCCTCGCCAACGCCGGGATTGATCGCCAGCGACGCACCGGCGGCGCCGCCGGCTTCGTAGGCAGTCATCGACACCATCCGGCTGGAGCTGCGCGTGGTCCGGAGCTTGAGGTCGAGCCGGTCGAATTCCGCATCGACCACCGAGGTCTTGAGCACGACCAGCCCGCGGCCGGTGCTTTCATTGACCTGATCGCGACCGGCCTTGATCGCCACCAGCCTCTGCGCGATCGAGGCCACCATCCCGAGCGCGAAGGAGGCATTGGCCAGATGCCGCTCCTGGTGCCGGAACCTGCCGTAGTCGCCCGAGGTCTTGAAGCGACCAAGCTCGGCGCGCACGGCGCCGTCGATCAATTCGGCCAGATAGTGCGCGACCTCGACATCCGCACCGAGACCGAAGAACACATAGCTGTTCTCGCCGGCCGCGTTCTTCTCGCGCCAGACCCGGCAATCGCAGAAATGAGCGATCGCACCGATGCAGTCGTCCAGCGGAATTCGCTTCTTGCGGCGGGTCTCGTAGACCCTCCGTTCGCACGCCGACGAGCGCAGCTCGACATCGGAGAGCGACAAATCGTGGCGATCCAGCAGCTCGGCGACCTTGGCCGCGGCCGACAGCGCCTCGTCCTCGGTGCAGCCATTGGCGATCGTCTTGGCGCGGAGCGCCTGGATGCGGAGCTTGAGCTTGTCGAGAGAGGCTGGATTGGAGGTTTGATGCACCGGTCACCTGCTCGAAAAAGTCCAGCCGACGAATCCGGACGGATCGACTGGGTGTCCAATGGCTTGAGTGTCCCCGACCACCGGCATCACCCCTGGTTAATGGAGCGCGGCCCGTAACGTAACACCGTCGTTGGCCAAATACGCCGCCGAACCGGTCCCTAAAGCCTCTTCTGACGTAGAGGAGCAGACCGAGAGCGGGTCAGGACTATCGCAAATCGTACCAGTGGGCTTAGTTCGGAGCAAAGCCATTCCTTTAAACCCCGCTATCATAATGCCAGCCAAGAGCTCTCGCTTACGACTGCGGGATCCGGAGCTATCTCAAGGGGGCGAGTGAGCGGAACGTAATGTTTGAATCCACAATAACGAGATAGCGAGGGCTCTTATTCGAGCCCTAGAAGTTGCTGAAGGACGACTGATGGCTCTCACAGGCAGTTAACCTCCCGATTAACTTCCTGTGGTTCGAGGGCCGCAATTCTGCTGGTCCTTAAAGTCAAGCGGCCCTACAATGATAGTAAGGCAGGGGAATACTATGGCCTGGAAGTATGATCCCGGCGAAAAGCGCCGAAAGCATAAATGGGAAAACGACTACGCCGGCTTTGCGACAGAGGGCGGTGCCGAGGTTGGAAAGTGTCCCAGTACGATTACGAACCAATTAGCCGAGGAGCTTCTGAACACCGGCGTCCCTTGGAGCAATCCCAACATGCCAGCCGACTATCCCCGAAACATATACAATGTACATGATGGCGTAGTCTACAAAGCAATGATCACTGTAGGTGGCGTATCGTATCATGGATTTCCATTAAAGGGTGTCGCTCCAAAAGAAGTCGTGAGCAAACTTAGAGACCTCGCTGTTGAAAAGAAGTGCTCTATGGAATTCGAAGCATGGCTGAAGCGCTACATTCGATAGGTCGGCCCGAGAACCTTCAGCTTGACCTACGGTGGTCCGACTCCGTGGAGCATCCGCTGGGTTATGGCAGCCTTACCGTATGGGTCGCGGGACACTTGATCTGGGGACATAGAAACGACGATGGAGAAGTAGCCGGCATAGAGTGGTTTTGGGACGACCTCTTGGAACGCCTCGCATTGACGTGGCGATACCTGCTTCTTGAAGAATCTTATCCTATGGGTCTCGTCCCGCTTGCGCCTCAATTGCTCCGCGGCATCGTGCGCGAGCGTCGACTTGGTACATCGGACGAGATCGCGAATGCGGAAGACAACGCCGTGTACGTTTTTGAGGAGATGCACGACCTATCTCGCGCAACCGAAGGCGCTACTTTGCCTCAACTATTCTTATTGCGTGAAGGAAAATTCATGCTTGTTGCTACGACGCGTGGGGTGGATCGCGTGTCGTTCTCGCACGCAATAGATGCCTTGGAAACGCTAGGCAATAGAATTGCAGAGCGCGTCGGCGGAAAAACCGATCCAAGGACGCGAGCTATTCTGGATGCCTGGAAAGGCAAGGAGCTCGTTCCGGCCATAGACCAAGTGGAAATTTCCTCGGGACTTCCTAGATCCACAATCAAGGCTATCACGCAGGACTCAGACTTTAACACCTTTTGGGAAATTCAACAGAACCAACCGAATGAGCTTCTTGCGGCTGCGCGAATGGTAGGCCGTTTAGCATCGGATGAAGATACTCGCGCCATTTTAGATCGCATCAAAGCCGCGCCCAAAACCGAAACACCTCTACTTGATGCGTTGTCTGCCGAAGCAGCTAGGGAATTAGATAAGCTAAAGTCGCGTATGCCCAACGAGCAAGGGCGCCTGCTTGCAGAGTGGCTAAGATCGAGACCAGGGATCGTAGCCAAAGGCGGACTTGTTTATCCGGATGAAATTCTTAAGAAGTGGTCGGTCAGCCTTACGGACATCGAACTTCGCTCTCAAAACATAGAAGCGCTTTGTGCTTGGGGCACGCAACACGGTCCGGTGGTCCTTCTTAATCGCAACGGTCTTCTATCACACTACCCCACAGGGAGGCGCTCGTCACTTGCTCATGAAATTTGCCATTTGTTGGTTGATCGGAACGGTTCGCTTCCAGTCGCTGAGGTTTTTGGCGGCGAGGTTCCGAAGTTACCGGAACAGAGAGCAAACGCCTTTGGCGCAGAGCTGCTTCTAACACGAAACTCTGCCCATGCGGTTTTCGTTCGTCTTCAGAATGTGGAGGAAGCGTTGAGGCAATTGGCCACAACTTACAATGTCAGCTTCGAAGTAGCTGCTTGGCAATTGCTGAATTCCCGTGCGGAACTATCCACGAGTCAACGTGCCGAACTTTTGAAGCACACCTTCCGGTACGCGGCTTAGGCAATGCCCACCAAGAAAATCTGCTTTTTCGTAACGCCAATAGGTCACGCAAACTCGCCGGAGCGAAAACGCGCGAACGACATTCAGAAATTCATTCTCATGGAAGTTCTCGCTCCGAAATACAAGGTGCTTAGAGCTGACGAGTTGCCCCAACCCGGTTCGATTACTCATCAAGTGATTAAGTGGCTGTACGAGGCCGACCTGGTTATAGCTGATCTTACGGGTTTGAATGCAAACGTAATCTACGAGCTTGGCATTCGACACTCCTTCAACAAAATATCTGTCCACCTCATAGACAAGGCTGCTACAATTCCGTTTGATTTAAAGGATGAACGGACCATAACGGTCGATCTTGCTGATGTAGCGGACGTGGACGAGTGCAAGCGTGCACTCGCGCGTAACATCAAAGAGATTGAACGGAAGGGATTTTCATACAGTTCGCCGATCTTCCGAGTACTCGGCGTTGCGGCCGCAACGCCTGAAGCCAAGGAGGATTTTCTAGAGACAATGGCTGACAAGATTGAGTCGATTTCATCTGATCTAAGCAGCATCGAAACCGAGATCATGATGTCGAGTGCTGACGAGGTCGATCGGAAGGTCGATCAAATGCTTAAAGATACGTACGATATCAAATTGGATATCCGCAGAATACTTGACCAGCTATCGAGCGATCCGAAGTCTTAGCGAAACCTGTTGGGACTCTTGCTATCTCCCAAAACTGGCTCGCTTGGCGATGGTTAGACGGGGGGGTACACTCCCAACCGAAAGATTGCATTATAAATCAATAATATGGCGGAAGGGGTGGGATTCGAACCCACGGTACCCTTGCGGGCACGCCGGTTTTCAAGACCGGTGCCTTAAACCGCTCGGCCACCCTTCCAAGCCCGGAATGGCTGTCGCTTAACGTAGTCGGCGGCCTGTGGCAACGCGAAGTTGGCGCCCTGCCCCAAACACCGATCTGTCAGGCGGGCGTCAGCCTGTTCCCTTAGCCTGTGCGCCTCGGCAATCCCGGACACTGGCGACACCGCCCAGGGCGTCGCTGGTTGCGAGGCCCGGTTTGGATTCGCCTCCGTTTCCGGGCCTCGTTTGCTGCCCTCAAAAGAAAAACGGCGCCCCGCGAGGAGCGCCGCTTGAAACTCTTCGATGCTGCCTTGGCTCAGTAGCCGCCGCAGGACGCGCAGCCCGTCTGCACCGGGGCGTAATAGGAATAGCCGGGCTGGACCATCTCGACGCGCTGGCGCGTGGCGTATTGCGGCGGGATGCGCTCGTACTGGACGCTCGGCGGCGCCACCATCACGGTCTGCGGCACCATCACGGTGCGGTACTGCGCCGGCGTGCGGTGCGCGACGGTCGCGCCGGGCGACACCATCACGGTCTCGTCGACGGTGCGGTATTGCGGCGCGACGTATTGCTGCTGGTAGCAGGTCTGGCACGGCGGCGGCGCGTAGCAATTGTAGCAGCCGGCGGACGCCGCGCCCGTCATCGAGATCGCAGCGACGGCGGTCGAGAAAACAACAGCAAGAGTACGAGACATTGTGGTGGTGCCCCAGTTGCCCGAAATGGATTTGCGAAGGTGGCCGCAGTATACGCCGCAAAATCCAGAGCTGCTGAAGTTCGTCGGGGCATCCTTAATGCGAGCGCGGAAGAACGGGCGATCTATAAGGATTCATTGACCATGCAGGTTCGGAGGATCGTTCGTCCGGACTCGCACCTGCCCCGGATTGCGCCAATGGCCGCCGCTTTGCGCTGACCATTGACTCCATCCGGGCTACAAGGGTCTTACTTCGCGCGGCGCTTCACCTCGCGCACCGCGCCGCGCGCGGCGCTGGTGGTGAGTGCGGCGTAAGCCTGGAGCGCGGTCGAGACGTTGCGCTTGCGGCCCACCGCCTGCCAGGCGAGATCGCCCTTTGCCTCTTCCGCTGCGCGGCGGCTGGCGAGTTCCTCGTCGGAGACTTCCAGCGTGATGCTGCGGTTCGGGATGTCGATGGCGATGATGTCGCCGGTGCGCACGAGACCGATGTTGCCGCCTTCGGCCGCTTCCGGCGACAGATGGCCGATCGACAGGCCGGACGAGCCGCCGGAGAAGCGTCCATCGGTGACGAGCGCACAGGCTTTGCCGAGGCCCATCGATTTCAGATAGCTGGTCGGATACAGCATCTCCTGCATGCCGGGGCCGCCGCGCGGGCCTTCATAGATGATGACCACGACCTCGCCGGCGACGACCTTGCTGCCGAGGATGCCCTCGACGGCGGCGTCCTGGCTTTCGAACACGCGCGCCGGGCCGGAGAATTTCAGGATCGAGGCGTCGACGCCGGCGGTCTTCACGATGCAGCCGTCCTGCGCGAGGTTGCCGTAGAGCACGGCGAGGCCGCCGTCCTTGCTGAAGGCGTGCTCAAGATCGCGCACGACGCCCTTCCCGCGATCGCTATCGAGCTCGTCGTAGCGGCGCTCCTGGCTGAAGGCGACTTGTGTGGGGATGCCGCCGGGCGAGGCGCGGAAGAAGGTGCGCACCGACTCGCTCTTCGAGCGCTTGATGTCCCAGCGCTCCAGCGCGTCGTTCATGGTCGGCGCGTGCACGGTCGAGACCGAGGTGTCGATCAGGCCGGCGCGGTCAAGCTCGCCCAGAATGCCCATGATGCCGCCGGCGCGGTGCACGTCCTCGACATGCACGTCGGCGACCGACGGCGCGACCTTGCACAGAACCGGCACGCGGCGCGACAGACGGTCGATATCCTGCATGGTGAACTTCACCTCGCCCTCATGGGCGGCGGCCAGCAGATGCAGCACGGTGTTGGTGGAGCCGCCCATCGCGATGTCGAGCGTCATCGCGTTCTCGAACGCCTTGAAGTTCGCGATGTTGCGCGGCAGCACGGATGCATCGTCCTGCTCGTAATAGCGGCGGACGATATCGACGATGGTGTGGCCGGCCTCGACGAACAGACGCTTGCGGTCGGCATGGGTCGCGACCACGGTGCCGTTGCCGGGCAGCGCGAGGCCGAGCGCCTCGGTCAGGCAGTTCATGGAGTTGGCGGTGAACATGCCCGAGCAGGAGCCGCAGGTCGGGCACGCCGAGCGCTCGATCACCTTGACGTCCTCGTCGCTGACCTTGGAGTCGGCCGCCGCCACCATGGCGTCGATCAGGTCGACGGCCTTGGTCTTGCCGGCCAGCTTGACCTTGCCTGCTTCCATCGGGCCGCCCGAGACGAACACGGCGGGGATGTTGAGCCGCAGCGCGGCCATCAGCATGCCGGGCGTGATCTTGTCGCAATTGGAGATGCAGACCATGCCGTCGGCGCAATGGGCGTTGACCATGTACTCGACGCTGTCGGCGATCAGCTCGCGCGACGGCAGGCTGTAGAGCATGCCGTCATGGCCCATGGCGATGCCGTCATCGACCGCGATGGTGTTGAACTCCTTGGCG
>Ga0065165_1000437_pt1 | contig 65503 bp, 62 predicted proteins | sample AraplaMF_Cvi_mMF_FD_63813 | JGI IMG/M metagenome (GOLD analysis project Ga0065165, IMG submission 63813) | Arabidopsis root microbial communities from the University of North Carolina, USA - plate scrape MF_Cvi_mMF (version 2) (version 3) | ecosystem: Host-associated > Plants > Roots >...
GCCCTAGGGAATCACAACTGACGGATTACGCAACAGGCCCCTTGTGGGAGAGGGTGGCTCGCCGCGCAGCGGCGAGATGGGTGAGGGGTTCTATCCGCGTGCCGGTCTTTCGCAGTCGACGCGCGGATAGATACCCCTCATCCGGCGCTTCGCGCCACCTTCTCCCACAAGGGGAGAAGGGATAGCAGCGTGCATGCAGCTAATTCCGCGGCTTCATCACGCCCCTCACAACACCACCCGCCGTCCCTCCTCCGCCGCCCAGTATCCCGCATAGTTCACCTTGATGGTCTCATACGCCAGCGCGAGGTCCGAGAGCGGCTGGCGTCCCGTCGCCGCGCATTCCATGAAATCCTGGATCTCCTGGAGATAGCCGCGCGTCCACTCCTCTTCGAGGCAGACATATTGCCAGCCGGTTTTGCGGTCGACCTTCTCGGTGATGTAGACGCTGGCGAGCTTCTCCTCGGCGGTCTGGTAGCTCATCAGATGGTTGTTCGGCGTGATGTTGGCGAACAGCGAGCCGCCGCTGGTATAGGTCTCGACCAGATTGCGCACGCCGCCCATGATCATGTCGCCGGAGAACACGGTCGCCTTGGTGCCGTCGGAGAAGGTCGCCGTCAGCGTGCCCCAGTCCTCGACATCGACAGGGTTGGCCTTGATGTAGCTGCGCTCCTCCGGCTTGAGGCCGGCGGTGACGTTGCCGACATCGCCGGTGACGCTGGCGACGCGGATGATCTCGCCGCGCGCCTTGGCCTCGACCTGCTTGAGATAGAGGATCGCCGAGAGCGGATGGCAGCCCATGCGGATCAGCGAGCCGCCGCCGGTCATCGCCCATTGCGCGGCATGGGCTGCATGCGAGCCGGAATGGCTCTCCTCGCCCTTCATGAACAGGATCTTGTCCTTGGTCGCCTTGATGATCTCCGCGGTCTTGGTCACCGCCGGCGCGTAGACCCAGTCCTCGGCATACATGAAGAGTTTTCCGGTCCGTTCGATCGCAGCCCGGGTCGCGTCCATCTCTTCCAGCACGCGCTCATACATCAGCGCCTTGGCGACATGCCTGCCGATCGGCTGCGCGTCGCCCTCGCGGCCGAAATAGCCGGCGAACGGCTTTTCGCAGATCACGTGCTTGCCGGCCTGCATGCCGGCGACGATCATCTCCGCATGAAGGTTGGGCGGGGTGCAGATGTCGATGACGTCGAGCTCGCGGTCGGCGATCAGCTCATCGAAGCTGCGATAAACCCGCCGAATGTTGTGATGCTGCGCAAACGCGACGACCTTGTCGCCGCGCGCGGCCACCGCGGCAACCTCGACGTCCACGCCATAGACGCGCCGGAACGCATACATATGCAGCTCCGACACGAAGCCGCAGCCGACGAGTCCCGCCCTTATTCTTGCCATGGCGCCCCCCTTGCTTTGGACGGCACTATAGCGCGCTCACAAGCCTATTCCACCGAGACCCGCACCACGCCGGCGCTCATCATGCCGAGCGCGCGGGCCGCCGGCACCGAGAGATCGACGATGCGGCCGCGGATGAAGGGGCCACGATCGTTGACGCGGCACTGGATGGTGCGGCCGCTCCAGGAGACCTTGAGGACGCTGCCGAACGGACGGGTGCGATGGGCGCAGGTCAGCTCGCCTTTGCCGGCCTTTCCGTATCCGTAATAGGAGGCAAGGCCGCTTTCGGCTTTTGCAATGGAGATGAAGGCGAGAGATGAAGTCGTCAAACAAAGCAATAACGTCGTCTGCGCTCGCACGGCACCGCTCCCGGTTGGCCCTGCCCCGCGCCGCAAACGTCGCTTTGTTCCCTTAAGTTCCAATGGCACTGCCGGGCAATGCCCGGCAGTGCCATCACACTTTGTTACTGGTTGTGGAACACCAGGGTGCGGACCTCGATGCTCTCGCGCGGGGCGGCATCGGCCGGCGTGGTCGGATCGACGAAAGCCGTGTGCGGCCCGAAGCGGGTGCGGCCGTCGTTCGCCGAGTCGTAGCATTTGAGCAGCAGCGCCTCGTCCGGCGTCATCTCGGGGAAATAGAACCAGCGATGGTTCGGATTGTATTTCACCGAATAGGTCTCGCCGCGACGATTGGGATAGATCAGGTCGGACGCGACGAGATCGCCGGGCGCGACCGTGGTGCCATCGACCACCGCCAGTGGCGAATCCCGCAACGGTCCGCGGATCGGCCGCCACAGATTGATCACCTGCACGCGGCCCTTCAGCAGTTCCTCGGCCTCATCAGGCAGATGCTCGCGCACGCGGTTGGCGCCGGAAATGTCGGTCTGGTCGACATGGACGCGCGTCGCGGGCTGGCGCGGACCGCCGTCGCGGATGTCAGGGGCGCCCTCGACGCGCTTGCGCACGGTGTGATCGAAGATGACGACACGATCGGCCTTGAGCGTTGCGCGCAGGAACGCCTCGACGGCGGGATAGTAGACCGCCTTGATCTCAGCCTCGTTGTAAAAATCCTTCACCTGGTTCGGATGACGCACCAGCGCAAAGCCCTCGCGATCGAGCGAGAAATTGTTCGCAATCAAGCGCGCATCGAAGATCGGAACCTGGTGCGGCTCCGGCAGCGACGTGCTCTTCGGCTCGCCCGGCGGCGGATCGAACGCGTAGGTGCGTGGCTTGCCCGATACGGGCGCGAGATAGTTGAGTTCAGCGGTGACGAAGGGAAGCGATTCGATTTTTGTTTCTTGCAGGCCCATGGCCGGTCTCCCGATGTGGTCGTCTGAATGATTTTTGACGGCGGTCGGCGCGGCACAAGGGAGGCAGTGCAAATAGCAATGAGGGTGTTGTCGAGCGTGCGCAATACAGAAGGAATGTTTCGAAGATGTCGGCTGAAGTGGAATGCGCTCTGTGCGCTTCACGGATGCTTGAGCGTCATGTGAAATCTCGTGCCCCGGACGCGGCGCAGCGCTCCTTCAGCGGTGCGCTGCTGAGCCGGGGCCTATCTAACCAAGAGCAATATGTCTCGCATGGGTCCCGGCTCTGCGCAGCAGCGTTGCACGCTGCAGCGCGTCCGGGACACGAGAGGAATACCTGGTTCGCTACAGCCCCGCCTTCGCAATCGCATCGGCAAACGAGCGGTCCACGATCTCGGCCGCATCGAGCTTCTGCTTGATCAGGCCCCAGCGGAAATACAGATCGATCGTGCCCTGCTCGTCCGCGATCACGCCGTCATCGATCGGCGCGATGCGGATTTTTGCGCGCGACAGCCAGTTCTGTGGCACGGCGGTCGGGATGTTCATCAGCTTGCCCCATGTCGCGGCGTAGCTGTCGACGTTGTTCAGCGACCATGCGCGTGCTGCTGACAGGCGCCGCACAAAGTCAGTCAGCTCCGCCCGTTTGTCGCGGATAGCATCGGGCCGCGCCACCTGAAAGCTCAGGCCCGGCGTCAGGCCCTCGGAGCTGATGATGCGCCGCGACTTGAACAGCACCTCCTCCTGGCTGACATAGGGCTCCCAGGTCGACCATGCATCGACCGAGCCCTGCGTGTAGGCGATCTTGGCGTCGGAGGGCGCGAGGAACGCGATCTGCAAATCGCTCGCGCTCCAGCCGTTCTTCTCGAGCGCGGCAAGGATCAGCTGATGGCCGATCGAGCCGCGGCCGGTCGCGATCTTCTTGCCGCGCAAATCAGCAAAGCTTTTGATCGGCGAGGTCTCGGGCACCAGGATGGCGAGCCCCTCTCGGGTCTGGCGGATCGCGGCGATCGCTTTCACCGGCGCGCCGGAGGCCGCGGCAAATGTAAACGGTGCATCGCCCACAAGCCCGGTCTCGATCGCGCCGGCGCCGAGCGCCTCCAGCAGCGGTGCCGCCGCCGGAAACTCCTTCCACTCGATCCTGTAGGGCACGTCCTTGAGCACGCCGGCCGCTTCCATCACGGCCTGCGAATTGCCCTTCTGGTCGCCGACGCGCAAGGTGGTCTGCGCCGCTGCCAGCTCGAACGAGCCGAACAGCAGCGCACCGGCCAGCATGAGGCGGATCATTCCGCCGCCTCGCCGCGAATGGCCTGGCGCTTGGCGATCAGCTCGCGTGTCAGCGGAATCAGCTCGCGGCCGTATTCGATGGCGTCGATCAGCGGGTCGAAGCCGCGGATCAGGAAATGGCTGATGCCGAGGTCGTAATAGTCGCCGAACACTTCCGCGACCTGCTCGGGCGTGCCGACCAGCGCGGTGGTGTTGCTGTTGGCCCCGGTGAGCTTTGCGATCTCGGTCCAGAGCCGCTTGTCGATGCGGCTGCCCTGGTCGGCGAGCGACAGCAGGCGCCGCGCGCCGGCCGTGGCATGGCCGTCGGCGGGCTTGCGATAGCCGGTCTTGTCCTGGAGCGCGGTGGCGCACGCCAGAATCTCCTCCGCCTTCTCCCAGGCCTGTTTCTCGGTCGGCGCGATGATCGGGCGCACCGAGAGGCTGAAGCGCGGCGTCGGCCGGCCCTGCCGGATCGCGGCGTTGTGGACGCGCGAGGTGACGTCGCGCACCTGTGCGTAGGATTCGCCCCACAGCGCAAAGGTGTCGGCGTGCCTGCCGGCGACGTCGATCGCGGCATCCGAAGCACCGCCGAAATAGATGCGGATGCCCTCGGGACGATACGGCTTCACTTGCGAGAACGCGTTCTCGACCTGATAGTACCTGCCCTTGTAGCTGAACGGCTTGTCGCTGGTCCATTCCAGCTTGAGGACGTCGAGGAACTCGGAGGTGCGGGCGTAGCGCTCGTCCTTGTCGTCGAGCGTGTTGCCGTCCTGCCTGAGCTCGGTGGCGTTGCCGCCGGTGATGACGTGCAGCGCGACGCGGCCGCGTGAAAACTGGTCGAGCACGGCGAACTGCCGCGCCAGCAGCGTCGGGGCGGTGAAGCCCGGCCGCTGCGCGATCAGCACGTTGAGGCGGTCCGTATGGTTGAGCACATGCTGGGCGACCTGGAGCGCATCGGGCGTCGTCGAATGAAACGCCAGCAGCGCGCGATCGAAGCCGGCATTCTCATGCGCCTTCGCCACCGTCTCGATATGGGTGGGGTTGAGGATCGGCCCCTCGCGGACGACGGTCTCGGACGAATTGTTGTTGCTGATGAAGCCGATGAACTCGATCGACATGATCGTCTCCCTGTTTGTTTCCTGGAAAGCTAGAGGCCCAATGCGGCGCGGCCGAGGCCGATGCGGGTGGAATCGTCTTGCGGCGTGTGCACGCGGCCGCACAGCACGTCGCGATAGTGCCGCTCCAGCGGATTGGCGCGGCTGAGGCCGTGATTGCCGGTGAGCGACAAGGCGTCCTCGACCACGGCGACGGCGTTGTTGGTGACCGTCAGCTTGATGACGTTGGATTCCCCGGCAGAGAGCTGGACCCCGTCGTCGAAATCGCGGGCAAAGGTCGCGATCAAGCGCGCATTGACCGCAAGCCGGGCTTCGATGGCGCCGAGGATTTCCTGCGCACGCGGCAGCGTCGCGAGCGGCGCGCCGAGGCTGGCGGGAACACGCTGCTTCAGAAACGAGACCAGCCAGTCGCGCGCGGCGCGGGCAACGCCGTCATAGATTGCGGCGACGAAGACGGTGTGCACCGTCGCCTGCGTGACATCGGGCCCGCGCCACTCCGCGGGCTTGCGCACATCGATTTCGGCATCGAGCGGGATCACGACGTCGTCGAAGATGACGTCGTGGCTGCCGCTGGCGCGCAGCCCGTGATGATCCCAGGTCTCGACGATGCGCGTGCCCGGCAAGCCCGCCGGCACCAGGAACTGACCTACGCGCGGCTCGGCGTCGTCGGTCCGCGCCCAGACCAGATACCATTTCAGGATCGGCGAGCCCGTCGAATAGATCTTGTGGCCGGAGAGGCGCCAGCCGGTCTCGGTGCGGCGCGCAATCGTCGCCGGCAGGCCGCCGCGCGCGGGCGACCCAAGCTCCGGCTCGACGCGGAGCGCATTGACGAGCGCAAGGCCCTCGACGCTCTCGCGCGCGAGCTTGCGCGACAGCCGCGCCGGCCACGTCGCGCTTCGCGCCATCACCAGATGGTTGATATAGTGCATCGACAGCACCAACGCAGTCGACGGGTCGGCCCTGCCGATGATGCCGATGACGCGCGCCGCATAGCGTGCGCCCGCGCCCGCCCCGCCATGGACCGCCGGCACCGTCAGCGGCAGCAGGCCCGCCTCCGAGAGCTCGCTAAAATTCTCGAAGGGGAAGCGGGCGGTGCGGTCATGCTCGGCTGCGCGCGCGGCGAAACCTGCCGCAAGCGTCTCGGCGCGCGCGATGTAGTCGGGCTCGCCACGAACGGCCCGTTCCTGAGCTGCGGGCATCACCATGTGGCATCCAGTCCCAACAAGCCAAGGATCTGTCGGCGCAGATCGGCCAGATACGGATCGCCGCGGTGGCGCGGATAGGGCCGGTCGACCCGGATGTCGGCCTTCACGCGCGCGGGACGGTCGCTGAACACGATAACGCGGTTGGCGAGCACCAGCGCCTCCTCGGCATCGTGCGTGACGAGGAGCGTGGTAAAGCCCTTCCGCTGCCACAGCGAGACCAGCTCGGCCTGCATGGTGATGCGGGTCAGCGAGTCCAGCTTTCCCAGCGGCTCGTCGAGGATCAGGATCTTGGGATCGTTGACCAGCGCCCGCGCCAGCGCGACACGCTGCGCCATGCCGCCGGAGAGCTGGTGCGGATAGGCGTTGCGGAAGGATGCAAGCCCGACGAGATCGAGCGCATCATCGACCCGCTGACGCTGGCTCTTCAAAATGCCCTGCGCCTCCAACCCGAGAGCGACATTGTCCCAGACCGTGCGCCAGGGAAACAGGGTCGGATCCTGGAACACCACGACGCGCGACGGATGCGGCCTGGTGATGCGGACCTCGTCCTCGCGCAGCGTTCCGGACCTGGGCCTGTCGAGACCGGCGACGAGCCGCAGCAGGGTCGACTTGCCGCAGCCGGAGGGCCCGAGCAGCGCGACGAACTCGCCGGGTTCGACCGAGAGGCTGACGTCGCTGAGCACCGGCAGCTCGGCACCGTCGATGTCGAAGGCGTGGCTGACCTGCTCGATATCGAGCGCGGCGCCTGCGGCGGGATGGGTCACGGCCTCGGCGAGAGCTGCGGCTACCATTTCACGGTCCCCTTCTGCCAGACCAGGAGGCGATCGCGGATCGAAAACAGCAGCGTGATCGCGCCCGAGCAGAGCAGCGACATCACGATCAGCGCCGCATACATGTTGGCGTAGGCGGCCCAGCCCTGCGCCCATTGCAGGTACCAGCCGAGCCCGGCCTTGACGCCGATCATCTCGGCGACGACCAGCACGGCAAAGGACGAGCCGAGCCCCATGAACAAGCCAACGAACACGTGCGGCAATGCCGCGGGAATCGCGACATTCAGCACCAGGAAGGACGGTTTGGCGCCGAGCGTGCGCGCGACATCGTAGTAAGCGTTGCTGACGCTCGCGACGCCCGACCACGTCAGCACCGTGACCGGGAAGCCCGTCGCCAGCGCGATCAGGAAGGTCGAGGCGCTCCAGCTCGACGGGAAGGTGAAGAAGGCGATCGGCAGCCAGGCCGTCGCCGGCAACGGGCCGATAAAGCGCAGCACCGGATGCACCCAATAGCCGACCGCGCGTGACCAGCCGATCGAGACGCCGGTCAGGAAGCCGACCGTGGCGCCGATCAGATAGCCGCCGAGCTGAAGCTTGACCGAAGCGAACACGCTGTCGAGCAGTTTTGGCAGATCGTCGGTATAGACCTCGATGATCGACTGCGGCGGCGGGAAGAACGGCAGCGGCAGCCAGGCGAACTTTGCAGTGGCGACTTCCCATAGCGTCAAGAAGGCGCCGAGCGCAACGAGCCAGGGCGCGCGCTTGCGCAACCCCCTTCCCGCCGATCCCAGGTAGTCCGCACCGACGGTGCCGAACAAGGCGATGGCCGCGACGATGAAGGCGGCGATGCCGAGCGAATGCGTGCGCGACCAGTCGCCGACATCCTCCCACCACAGGCAGGACAGGCCAAAGGCGAGCCAGGCGATGCTGGCGAGAACCCCGCCGCCGGACTCCCGGACCCAGCCGGCGAGGACCGGCGCGCGCGACACCCGCGGCGCGCCGGAGGCGACGCCGTCAGACAGCGAATACGTCGACATAGATGCGCTCCGCGAATTTGGCCGTGTCGGTACTCTGCTTGAAGACCTGCACGCTCTTGAGATCGTCGGCATAGGCCTTCAGCTCGCGCTTCAGGATCTCGCCTGTGGGATGATGATGGTGGGTGTGATAGCGAACCATGCCCTCGATATCGGCGAGCGTCGCCGTCTTCGGCGCATAGGGCTGGAACGATTTTGCCGCCACCACCGGGTTCTGCGAAGTGAACATCGCGGCATCGAGCAGCGCCTGCGTGATCGCGCGGGCGACTTGAGGTTCTTCGCGGACAAGCGAACCGCGCAGGCCGACGATGCAGCAGCTCTTGTCGCGATACTCGCCGTCGAGATTGGAGGCGACCTCCTTGTACTTGGTGTCCTTCAGCCAGAGATAGGCGAGCGGATCGGACGACAGGAAGGCCTGCACCTCGCCTTTCTCCACGGCGACATTGAGCAGGTTGCCGGGATAGGCGCGCCAGTCGACGTCCCTGACCGGATCGATGCCGAGCTTGGCGAGCTGGATCGAGAAGAAGTTCTTGTCGGGGCCGCCGAGGTCGCCGACCGCGACGATCTTGCCCTTGAGGTCGGCAAGCTTGCTGACATTGGAGTCGGCGCGCGAGAGCACGCGCATGCAGCCGCCATGGGTACCGGCGGCGATCTTGACGTCAAAGCCCTGCTCCAGCGGCTTCAGCCAGCGCAGCGCCATGCCGAGACCGGCATCGCTCTTTCCCGTCGCAATCGCCTCGAGCAGCTGGTCGGTCGAGCCGGAATAATTGACGAGCTCGACATCGAGATTCTGCTTCTGGAAGAAGCCGTGCTCGATGGCGACCGGCAGCGGCGCGAGGCACACCGCGCCCGCATTCCACGACAGCTTTAGCTTACGCGGGGCGCCAGTGAGCGCAGGGGCGTCCGAGGCCGTCCGGCACAGCGGAAACTCCGAGAAGTCGACACCGGGCGCAATCCCGCGCGGCGCAAAGGCCTGCGCTACCCCCAGCGCGCCGAGCGGCGCGACGAATGCCGCAGCCAATCCCGCCTGAAGCAGATGGCGCCGGTCGAGCCTCGATCCGTGGCGCTTGTCATCATTGCCCATCAGTCCCCGCTCCTGCGTTGGTACGGCTCCACCATGTGCGCAACGGTTCGCGTTGCGCATGTTCCGTGTGGAGCTGCGTTGAGAGAAAATTGTTTCGCCGGCGTTTCCCACGCTGCGTCGATACGATGCGCAAATCATGCGGCGCGTTCGCCACATCGTCAATGAAATGGAATTTCGAATGTCGTGCGAAGCAAAGTCATTCTCTCCATGAGCGTACGGGGGCGCGATGAAACGATTTCAGTCGATGCGCAATTTCTCGAAATCAGCGCCGCGCTGAAATGTCCTTGCCCGATGCGCGCGCAATACGAACGGCCATTTCATTGACTGCATGTCGCGCGATCATAGACTTGATCGTCTCGCTGCATCGCTCGCTCACGCGTCGTGAGCCAGGCAACAATCAAAGCAACAAGACAGGCCATATGAGCATCCACTTCGACGATCGTTCCATCACCCGCCGGCTCGCCGCATCGCTGCTTGCCGCCGCGATCACGCTATCGACGGCCGCCGCCTCGTTCGCCACTGAAGCCGTCGTGCTGCGCGTCGGCGACCAGAAGGGCGGCAATCGCTCGCTGCTTGAGATCTCGGGCTTCGCGAAGGACCTGCCCTACAAGATCGAATGGTCGGAATTCCCCGCCGCCGCGCCGATCCTCGAAGCGCTCAACGCCGGCGCGCTCGATGTCGGCTACACCGGCGATCTGTCCTTCCTCTCGGTCTATGCGGCCGGCGCGCCGATCAAGGCAATCGGCGGCACGCGCTCGGATGCGAGGACGCAGGCCATCCTCGTGCGCCAGGACTCGCCGATCAAGTCGGCCGCCGACCTCAAGGGCAAGCGCCTCGCCGGCACGCGCGGCGGCTGGGGCCAGTTCCTGATCGACGCGACGCTGGAGCAGGCGCAGATCAAGCTGGAGGACGCCACCTTCGCGCCGCTCGGTCCGGTCGACGCCAAGATCGCGCTGGTCGCCGGCTCGATCGATGCCTGGGCGGTGTGGGAGCCCTACGTCTCCTTCGCCACGCTGAAGGACAAGGCCCGCGTGATCGCGGACGGCGAAGGCCTGACGCCGACCATCACCTTCATCGTCGCCTCCGACAACGCCATCGCCACCAAGCGCGCGGCGGTGCAGGACCTCGTGCAGCGGCTGAACAAGGCGCGGCTGTGGTCGCTCGATCATATTGCCGAATACGCAAGGAGCACGGCCGAACTGACGAAGCTGCCGGAGGACGTGCTGCTGTCGGCCTACACCGCGCAGCGCACCAGCCCGATTGCGATCGACGAGAATGTGGTGAAGGAGATCCAGGCCGCGTCGGACCGCTCGACGCGCTACGGCATTCTGCCGAAGACGCTCGACGTCAGCAAAGCCGTCGACCGCAGCTTCACCGCCGCGGCCGCGGGATCGAATTAGCCGGACATGGCGAGATGCGCACACCCCGCCTCAAGGCCGGCCCGCTGCATCTCGCCACGATCGTGCTCGCGCATTTCGCCTGCATGTGCCTGATCGTGTGGCTCTCGCTCTAGCCGCGCGAGCCGCTCACCAATAGCCGCGGTAATAGGGCCGGTAATACGGCCGGTAGTAGCCGTAGCGAGGACCGTAATACGGGCGGTAAGGCCGATAATATCGCGGATAGGCGTAGGCCGGCCCATAGCCGTAATAGGCCGGCGCATAACCATAGCCGTAGCCCGGCCCCGGATAGCCGTAGCCGCCGTAATACGGGCCGCCGCCATAGTAGCCATAGGGCCCGCTGCTGGCGATGGCGCTGCCGATGATGGCGCCGGCCGCAAGGCCGCCGATGCCCCATCCAAAGCCCCGCCCGCGCCAATGCACCTGCGTGACGTCGTCGCCGGCCGCGGCCTTCATGGTCGCGACATTGGTCGGCAGCGGGGCTGCCGCGGCCACTTCGGTTTGGCCGGCGATCACCGCGCCCGCCAGCAAACAGGCAATTGCCGTTTTCCAGATCCTCATCATCTTGCTCCCTGTCTGACGTTTCGCTTGGAAAAAGGATGGCAGCTGCATGATCGAGCATCCTTGCGCCAAGTCAAAGCCGCCGAAGGTCACAGCCTTCGATTGCGTGCACCGCACAAGAGAGCTGCCTATGCCCAACTCTTATGCCTCGATCATGCTCGGGCCGCCGCGGGTATGACACCGGTGCGACGGAGCCGGAGGCGCACGGCAAAGCATTAAGCTTGCCGCGTTCGCAACCAACAACCTCCTTCCCGATTGACTATTCGTACCGTTACTATCGGTTCCAATGGTGCGCGGCCGAGAGGCATTTCGCAAAGGTCGAGGCTTGCGCCAGAGAGTGGGAGGATGACATGAGTGCCGCGAGACCCGAGCCGCTTGCCCGCCAGGCGCTGGCCTTTGTCCTTGCCGGCGGACGCGGCAGCCGGCTGCTCGAGCTGACCGACCGTCGGGCCAAGCCCGCAGTGTATTTCGGCGGCAAATCCCGCATCATCGATTTCGCGCTGTCGAACGCGGTGAACTCCGGCATCCGCCGTATCGCGGTCGCCACCCAGTACAAGGCGCACAGCCTGATCCGGCATCTCCAGATGGGATGGAACTTTTTCCGCCCCGAGCGCAACGAGAGCTTTGACATCCTGCCCGCAAGCCAGCGGGTGTCGGAAAGCATGTGGTATGTCGGCACGGCGGACGCGGTCTACCAGAACATCGACATCATCGAATCCCATGCCTGCCGCTTCATCGTGGTGCTGGCCGGCGACCACATCTACAAGATGGACTACGAGGTGATGCTGCGCCAGCACGTCGAGAGCGGCGCCGACGTCACGGTCGGCTGCCTCGAAATGCCGCGCCAGGAATCGTCCGGCTTCGGCATCATGCATATCGACGAGAATGGCTGGATTCAGGAGTTCCTGGAGAAACCCAAGGATCCGCCGCCGATGCCCGGCAAGCCCGACGTCTCGCTCGCCAGCATGGGCATCTACGTGTTCAATGCGAAATTCCTGTTCGACGAGCTCAAGCGCGACGCCGAGGACCCGAACTCCAACCATGATTTCGGCAAGGACATCATCCCCTATCTCGTCAAGAACGGCCGCGCCATGGCGCACCAATATTCGACCTCCTGTGTCCGTTCCGGCGATGACCCGCGCGCCTATTGGCGCGACGTCGGCACGGTCGACGCCTATTGGGCCGCCAATATCGACCTCACCGACATCGTCCCGGAGCTCGATCTGTTCGATCGCGCCTGGCCGATCTGGTCCTATGCCGAGATCACCCCGCCGGCGAAATTCGTCCATGACGAGGAGAGCCGGCGCGGCCATGCCGTGAGCTCGCTGGTCTCGGGAGGTTGCATTATCTCCGGCGCATCGCTGCGACGCTCGCTGCTCTTCACCGGCGTCCGCATCAACTCCTACGCCAATGTCGAGAACGCCGTGATCATGCCCTACGTGAATATCGGCCGGGGCGCGCGGTTGAAGAACGTCGTGATCGATCGCGGCGTCGAGATTCCCGAAGGCCTCGTCGTCGGCGAGGACCCTGAAATCGACGCAAAGCGCTTCCGCACCACCGAACAGGGCATCTCGCTGATCACCCAGCCGATGATCGACAGGCTCAATACATGACGCCTGTTCGCGTCCTCGCCGTCGCTTCTGAAGTCTACCCCATCGTCAAGACCGGCGGCCTCGCGGATGTCGCAGGCGCCTTGCCGATTGCATTGAAGGCGCATGGCGTCGAGATGCGCACCTTGATGCCGGGTTATCCCGACGTGATGCGGCAGGTCTCCGGCGCGGAGGAAATCCGGCGCTGGCCGGATTATTTCGGCGGCCCCGGACGCCTGCTCGCGGGCTCCCATGACGGCCTCGATCTGTTCGTGCTCGACGTGCCGCATCTCTATGCGCGGCCGGGCAATCCCTACGTCACGCCTGAGGGCCTCGACTGGCCCGACAATGGCGTGCGCTTCGCTGCCCTGTCGCGCGTTGCCGCCGACATCGGCCACGGCCTCGTTCCGGCTTTCGTGCCCGATGTCGTGCACGCCCATGACTGGCAGGCCGGGCTCGCGCCGGCCTATCTGCACTATGACGGCCGCGCGCGGCCGGGCACCGTGATGACCATTCACAACATGGCCTATCAAGGCAAGTTCGCGCCCGAGCTGATCGGATCGATCGGGCTGCCCTGGCATTCGTTCAACGTCACCGATCTCGAATATTTTGGCGGGATCAGTTTCCTGAAGGCAGGCCTGCAATTCGCCGATCGCATCACGACGGTGTCACCGACCTACGCGCACGAGATCCAGACCGATGAAGGCGGCATGGGGTTCGGCGGCCTGCTGCGCGCGCGCGCCGACGTCTTGAGCGGCATCCTCAACGGTATCGACATCGAGGTCTGGAATCCGCAAACCGACCCGCACATCGCCTATCGCTTCGGCGCGGACGAACTGACGTTCCGCGCCGCGAACAAGGCGGTGCTTCAGCAGCAGTTCAATCTCGACTCCTCCGACGAAGCCCCGCTGCTCGGCGTCATCAGCCGTCTGTCCTGGCAGAAGGGCCTCGATCTCCTGCTGGAGGCGATCCCGACGATCCTCGAGCAAGGCATGCAGCTCGCACTGCTCGGCAGCGGCGATCGCGATCTCCAGGATCGCTATCAGGCCGTGGCCCGCGCGAATCCCGGCCGCATCGGGGTCCTGATCGGCTATGACGAGATCCTGGCACATCTGATCCAGGCCGGCTCGGACGCGCTGATCGTGCCGTCGCGGTTCGAGCCGTGCGGCCTCACCCAACTCTGCGCATTGCGCTATGGCGCCGTCCCGATCGTCTCCCGCGTCGGCGGGCTGGAAGATACCATTGTCGATATCGGCGAGGCCGGCCGCGACGCCACCGGCTTCAAGTTCGGTCCGGTTTCGGCGGATGCGCTCGCCTGGACGCTGCGCAAGGCCAACACCGCCTTCCACAGCAAATCGGCTTGGCGGCGGCTGCAACTGAATGGCCTTGCCACGGACGTCTCCTGGCGCAACCGCGCCGGCGAGTATGCCACGCTCTACCGCGATCTCATGGCGGCACGCCGCCCGGCGTGATCGTCGTCGAATCCATGGTATAGAGCCGGTATGGACCCCCTCGTCATCAAGCTGATCGGCTTTGCCGCCGCCACCTGCACCACGGTCGCCTACGCGCCGCAGGTCATCAAGGTGTGGAAGACCCGCTCGGCGCGCGACATCTCGCTCGGCATGTTTCTCATCATGGTGCTGGGCCTGGCGCTCTGGCTGGTCTACGGCCTGCTCTCGGGCGATGCGCCCCTCGTCGCCGCCAACGCCATCACCATGCTGCTCGCCGGCGGCATTTTGGTGATGAAGCTGAAATACGGGTGAGGCTTTCTTTGCCTCTCCCCGCGTGCGGGGAGAGGCCGGAATTCGCGCTGTAAGCGCGGATTTCGGGTGAGGGGGACTCTCCACGAGTCCAACTCTCAGCTCCCTCGCGGAGACTCCCCCTCACCCCAACCCTCTCCCCGCAAGCGGGGCGAGGGAGAAGGACAGTTATCCAAACACATACGACGCCATCGCCACATTCGCGACCTCGTCGACGAAGACGCGTTTGCCCACGTCGCTGCCGGCAGCTCCCGCCGCCACCATCAGCGGCAGCAGATGGTCTTCGCGCGGATGCGCCAGCCGCGCGCCCGGAGCGTTCTCCCAGTCGGTCAGCATCGTGTTGCGGCGCGCAGCATCGGGATTGCTGATCGCCTCGTTCAGATAGGCCTCGAAATCATAGGAGACGGGCTTGGACTCTGGCCGGTTGAAACCGCGCATGTTGTGGTAGGTGAGCCCGCTGCCGACGATCAGAATGCCTTCGTCGCGCAGCGAGGCAATCGCTTGCCCGACCTTGACGTGCTCGGCCGCATCGTAGCTCGACTTCAGCGACAGCAGCACGATCGGCATGTCCGCATCTGGATACATCAGCCCGAGCGGCACGAAGGTGCCGTGGTCAAATCCCTGATCGGGATCTTCCCGGCAATCGAGGCCCGCGTGCTTGAGCAGCGCCTTCACATCCATCGCAAGCTCGGGCTTGCCCGGCGCCGGATATTTGAGGCGGTAGGTATGCTCGGGGAAACCGTAATAATCGTACACCATCGGCGGATGCGCCGAGGTCGAGACGGTGAACGCGTCGGCCTCCCAATGGCCGGTGACGACGAGCACGGCCTGCGGTCGTTCGGGCAGAAGCTGCGGCAGCCGGCCGAACTCCGCGGCGGTTTTGGCATATTGCACCCGCCGGTCCTCCATGAAGGGCCAGGGGCCGCCGCCATGGGACAGGAACAAGGTCGGAAATCGCGTCATGGATGCGGCTCGTCTCAAGGCAACAGGCGCGTGCTTCAGCCGCGCGATCGGCGGCGAGCATAGGCAAAGCCGTATGGTTAGCAAGCCGTTAACGATTTGCCGCCCACAATCCGGCCGTGGCCGAAGGAGTCGGCCCGAAGACATGCGAGACGTGAGATGAAGAAGTTTGCGCTGGGGGACGTCGTCAACAGTGACAAGGGCCGCCGCGGCGTCGTTCGCGCCGCCTACCGCACGAAGGAAGGCCAGCAGTTCTACGCCGTCGAGAAGGATGGCGCGATCGACCATCTGGAAGAAGACCGGCTGACGCCCGCCCCGCGCGTCGAGCTCGCGGCCTGACGCCAACTCCTCATCGTCGCGCTAGTGCGCGAGCCGGTCGAGACGCTCTGCAAAGGGATCGTCGCCGCTCGCGATGCGCTCGTTCGTCATCAGCAGCAGCCGATCGCCGCCCGCCGCCGCATCCCAGCGCGGCAGGTCGGGGCCATTGGGATCGCCGCTCCTGGCGAAGTTGGTCCAGTAGGCGCGCATCCGGCTTGCGACCTCGCGGTCGTGCCGTGAGAAGATGCCCGCACCGGGCATGCCTTCCACGCCGAAGATGAACTGCAATTCCCGCCCGTGGCCGCCTTCCGGATTTGCGCGACCGGCCTCCGGCACATAGGCGAAGCGATAACGGAACACCGGCGCGCCGCGCCCGGCATGCAGGCGCGCGAGCAGCCTTGCCGGTTCAGCGAAGACCTTGTCGGTATAAAACCTCGCCGCAAGGTCCGAAGCACTGGCGGCATCGGGATAGAGCTTGCGCAATTCATCGAGGGTGATGCCGGACGCTGCAAGCTCCCTCGCGATGTCGGGCGCGCTGTCGAAATCGGTCTCGTCATCGTTGCAGCCGATGATCAGAGCAATCCGGCTTTCACGTCCGGCCGCAAAACCCGTGGCGATGTCTTCGGTCACGAGGCTTCCATCGATTGCCGGCGCGAAGCCGTGCGGTGATCTCGCGAGCAGCTTCTGCTCGGCCGCCAGCAGACGTCTCGGCTCGGCTGTGCGCAAATCCGCGGGACCTCCGAGCTCGGTCACAAATTGCAGGCCGGCAGCCTCGGCCTCCTCCCGGGAGCGCAGGTGGATGCGGCCGGGCACCGATTGCAAAATGGCTTTCTGGAACAGCGCGCGCACCTCGTCGCACAGCATCAGCAGCGCGATCGAGGTCGCGCCCGCCCCGCTGCCGAACAGGGTGACGTTGCCGGGATCGCCGCCGAACGCCGCGATGTTGTCGTGGACCCAATGCAGCGCAGCGATCTGGTCCATCAGCCCGTAATTTCCGGAACCACCCTCCGACAGCGCGGGATGCGTGAGCCAGCCGAGTGCGCCGAGGCGATAGTTCACGGTCACCACGATCAGGCCGGCCTGCGCGAGTTTTGCACCGTCGAACAGCAGGTCGCTCGCGGTGCCGCTGACGAAGCCGCCGTCATGGATGAACACCATCACCGGAAATGGGCCGTCGACGCCGAAGGGACGGAACACGTTCAGCGTCAGGCAATCCTCGCTCGCATCCGCCGGCGACGGCTGGAGGCAGGGCGCGCCGAACGCGTAGGCGGTGCGCATCTCCGAGCTTTCCTCTGTCGCCTGCGGCGGCCGCCAGCGCAGCGCGCCGACCGGCGGGGCTGCGTAAGCGAGCCCCTTGAACAAGGCCACCTCACCTTCGACGGCGCCAAGCATCTGGCCTTCGCGCGTCAGCGCAAACGGAAACTGCCCGACCGGCTGGGCCATGGCCGGGCCGGCGAGGCAAAGCACGACAGAGGCCGCAATGAGCGCAAGCACGGACCGCATCATGGGGATCTCGATGCGCTGAAAGGTTCCACGTGAGGTTATGTCCGCGACCGTCAGCGAGGCAAGCTGCCTTCTTAACCTCTCCCCGCTTGCGGGGAGAGGTCGGATTGCATCGAAGATGCAATCCGGGTGAGGGGGTACAGGTCCATTGGCAGTCGCGCGTGTCGAGAGAAGCCCCTCACCCCAACCCTCTCCCCGTAAGAACGGGGCGAGGGAGCACACCGTCAGCGCGGCTACACCGCGGCAAAGCCTAATCGCCCTTCGCCAAAATCTCCGCCAGCGCCCGCCTTGCGACGATGCCGAGCTCGCCAAGCGTCGAGTGTCCCGCCTGCGCCGCCTCGATCAGGCGCTCGGCGATGAACCTGCGGCTGTCGTGATCGCCGCCATGCGGCAACTGGCGGCACGTCTCCTCCAGGACGACGTCCATGTTGGCTTTGGTTCGCTCACTCAACTCTGTCATGACGCCCGGTCGTACGCGTGGCTTGTAGCCGCAAGCATACACAGACGGATGGGACAAGATTAGCCCGGGCAATCACGGCCATTGTGCATCGCGGTGCGTGTATCGCCCCAACCTTCGCGCGGCGCCATGACGCCGCAAACGACTACCGAAGATTGCAGTTGCTCTGATGACAAGCCGAGCCTGCAGGGCTAGCCTGCCGGCAAAACAAAATACACGGGAGGAAATACCATGCCGGAAGCAATGGTCGCCGCACGTGAGTCCAATGTGGCGAATGGAACCGCCCAGCAGGTCGACGTCGCCGTGGTCGGCGCCGGATTTGCCGGCCTTTATCTGCTCCATCGCCTGCGCAAGGCGGGCCTCACGGCTGTCGGCCTCGAAGAGGCCGGCGATGTCGGCGGCACCTGGTACTGGAACCGCTATCCCGGCGCGCGCTGCGATATCCAGACCATCGACTACAGCTACACCTTCGATCCGGAACTCGAGACGGCCTGGACCTGGTCGGAGAAATACGCGACCCAGCCCGAGATCCTGCGCTATCTCGGCTTCGTCGCCGACCGCTACGATCTCAGGCGCGACATCCGCTTCAAGACAAAGGTCACCGAAGCCAGATGGGACGAGGCGACCGCGCGCTGGCAGCTCACCACGAGCAACGGTGCGCCGGTTTCAGCTCGGCATTACATCATGGCCACCGGCTGCCTGTCGGCGCCGAAACCGCCGGAGATCGACGGCGTCAAGGATTTCAAGGGCGAGGTCTATTTCACCGGGCGCTGGCCGCATGACGGCGTCAACCTCGCAGGCAAGCGCGTCGCGGTGATCGGCACGGGCTCGTCGGCGATCCAGTCGATCCCGCTGATCGCCGAGCAGGCCGCGCATCTGACCGTGTTCCAGCGCACGCCGAATTTTGCATTGCCGGCGCATAACGGGCCCGCCCCCTCGGACCGCATGAGCCTGCTGCAAGGCGACCGCACCGCCTATCGCGAGCAGGCGCGCCAGTCGATGGCCGGCGTACCCTATCCGCAGCAGACGGTCGTGAGCTGGCAATTGAGCGATGCCGAGCGTCGCGAGCGGTTCGAACGTGCCTGGGCAGCCGGCGATCTCGTCCACATCCTGACGCAGCTGTGGGCCGACCAGGCCGTCGACGTCGACGGCAACAAGATCGTCCAGGACCTGATCCGCGAGAAGATCCGCGCCGCCGTCAGCGATCCCGAGACGGCCGCGGCGCTCATGCCGGACGACCATCCCTTCGGCGCCAAGCGCCCCTGCCTCGAGACAAATTACTACGCGACCTTCAACCGGCCGAACGTCACGCTGGTCAACCTGCGCCAGGAGCCGATCAAGGCGATCACCGCAGGCGGCATCACCACGGCCAGGCGCAATATCGACGTCGACGTGATCGTGTTCGCGACCGGCTTTGACGCCATGACCGGCGCGATCCGTGCGGTGCATCCGATCACGGGGCGCGGCGGCAAGTCGCTCACCGATGTATGGGCGCAGGGACCGCAGAGCTATCTCGGGCTCACCGTCGAGGGTTTTCCAAACTTCTTCATGATCACCGGACCCGGCAGTCCGTCGGTACTGTCGAACATGGCGGTGTCGATCGAGCAGCATGTCGACTGGGTCGTCGACCGCCTCGCTGCCTTGCGCGACGCCGGCTTCACCGCGATCGAGCCGACCGAGACGGCGCAGGCCGGCTGGAACAGGCACATGGCCGACTGCTCGATGGTGACGCTGCACCGGCTCGCCAACACCTGGTACACGGGCGCGAACGTGCCCGGCAAGGTGCAGGGCCTGATGCCCTATACCGGCGGCGTCGGCCCCTATCGCAGCATCTGCGACGAGGTCGTCAGCCGCGGCATGCTCGGCTTCAAGCTCACCGGCCCCGACGGCGCCGCGCAATGCAATGACGGCGAGGTGGTGAAGTTGCAGCCGGACGTGCGGCTGGTGCTGAACCTGCTGGCGTCGCTGAACCTGCCGCCAATCGAGTCGATGGGGGCGATCGGCGCGCGCGCCTTCGTCGAGGAGTTCAACAAGGGGCGCCCGGCCGGACGGCCGATCGGCGACATCGTCGATGGCACCCTGCCCGGCCCTGACGGTCCGCTGCCCTATCGCGTCTACAAGCCTTCGACATCGGGGCCGCATCCGGTCGTGGTCTATTTCCACGGCGGCGGCTGGGTGCTCGGCGACGAGCAGTCGGACGAGCCGTTCTGCCGCGACATGGTGCGGCGGACCGGCATGATGTTCGTCAGCGTCGGCTATCGCCACGCGCCGGAGCATCGCTTCCCGGCGGCGGCCGAGGACGGCTATGCGGCAGCACGCTGGATCGCGGAGCACGCGACCGAGCTCGGCGGCAAGCCGGGACCGGTACTGGTCGCCGGCTGGAGCGCCGGCGGCAATATCGCTGCGGTCACCTGCCAGCTCGCGCGCGACCGCGGCGGGCCTGACATCGCCGGTCAGCTGCTGGTGTGCCCGGTGACCGACTGCACGTTCGATCGTCCGTCCTACAACGACAACGCGACCGGCTACTTCCTGACGCGATCGCTGATGTACTGGTTCTGGGACCTCTACTGCTCGCCGGCGGACCGCACCGATCCACGCGTCTCGCCGCTGCGCGGCAAGGTCGCGGGCCTGCCGCCGGCTTACGTCGTCACCTGCGAGTTCGATCCGCTGCGCGACGAGGGCATCGCCTATGCCGAGGCAATGGCCGCCGCCGGCGTCCCGGTCGAGCAACTCAGGGCACGCGGCCATTTCCATTCGTCGTTCGCGATGGTCGACGTGATCATCACCGGCGCGCCGGGCCGGGTGCAGATGGCGCAAGCCCTACGGCGCTTCGCCGGGCTGCCGCCGGAGGTCAGTCGCGACGACGAGCACAGCCATGTGAGCCCGGGGCACAGGATCGCAGCGGCCGCGAGCTGAGCGACAGCGGACTGGCCGGGAGCCATTCTCCCGGCCGATCCGGTGATCGGTGTGATCCCGGTATCCACGCGCGTTGGGCCAGCGCGACGGCGCTGAGCCGGCCTGAATTGTCAGCTGAGCTGCCGCGGCTGGTGGTCCGGCAACAGCGTCGAGGCCGCGACGAGGCCACCTGCGGATGCAACAGCCGCAACAAGCCAGGGCCATGCGTAGCCGGCAGCCGTCGCCTCGTGCGGCAGCGACGCACCGAGCGTGGCGATGCCCAGTGCGAAGCCGGCCTGGCGCATGACCACAGTCACGGCCGAAGCCATGCCGGCCTGGTCCGGAGGCACCAGGGTGACGACGGCGCTCGACAGTTGCGGGTGCGCAAGCACCGCGCCGAGCCCTATCAACAGCATCGCGGTCGCCGCCGCGACGAGAAGCACGCCCGTGTTCGGGAGCCAGCCGCTCGCGACCAGCATCAAGGTGAGATTGCCCGCCAGCAGCACCAGCATCGCGGTCGCGAACAGCCGGCGCCAGCCCCAGCGTTTTGCCAGACGGGCACCTGAGGGCGGCAGCAGGAGCATCGGCAACGTCGCGCAAAGCAATGCGAAGCCGACCGATGAGCCTGTCCAGCCGAACGCTGCGCCCAGGAACGGCGGCAGGTAGACGAGGACGGCCCAGTATCCGATGGAGAGGGCGATCAGCAACGACGAAATTCCGATCATGACCGGCCGGCCGAATACAGCCGGATCGAACATCGGCCTGGGCCGGCGCCGCTGTTGCATCGTGAACATGGCGAGCAGACACACACTTGCCCCGAGACCGGCCGCGATTCGGACCGGCGCCGAACGTCCCATCAACAGGCTCTCGATCGCAAGACCAAGAGCAAACGTGAGAAGAAGGACGCCGCTCCAATCCAGAGGACGGTCGGCAGGACCGCGCGATTCTGCGACCAGCCGCGGGACGGCCAGAACAGCGAGCAGACAAAGCGGGATATTGGCCAGGAAAATCCAGCGCCACCCGATCCAGGTCGAGACGAGCCCTCCGAGCGTCGGCCCGAGAGCCATGGCTGTCCCCGAGATCACACCCATCAGCGCGAATGCGCGGGCGCGCTCGTCAGGCCGGGTATAGCTGCTCGCGAGCAGCGCAATGCCTCCGGTGATGACGAATGCTGCACCAAGGCCTTGAACTGCACGAGCTGCCCATAGCCCCAGGCCTCCCGTCGCAAAGCCGCAGGCGATCGAGCCCGCCAGGAACACGACATTGCCGCCGAGCAAGGCACGTCGTCGCCCATACCTGTCGGCAAGCGCACCGGCGGCCAGCAGTCCCCCGGTAAAGGCCAGACTGTAGGCATCCATGACCCAGGCATAGGCGGCGACGCCGAAACCGAGCTCGGCCGCCATGGCCGGCATGGCGACGACGACCGCCGTCACGTCGAATTGCGTCAGGAAGGCCGCCATGCCCAGTACCGCCGCCGGCAGCAGGTCGCGCCGACAGCTCGGGGGCTGCGTGTGGAGTTCGGTCCGGGCCATCGTTTTCCAGTCGTGAGAGGCGTCTTCTGCCGATATGCACGCCAGCGCGGGCTGCACGCCAATGCGAGCTGTTCACATCGTCATGAAATTCATTCATGCTGATGCGATGCGTTCATATCCCCCTTTCGATGGCCTGATTGCGTTCGAAGCTTCCCTGCGACATGCGAGCGTCACGCGCGCCTCCGCAGAACTCGGGCTGACACAGAGCGCGGTCAGTCATCGCCTTCGCAAGCTCGAAGACTTCGTCGGCATGCCCCTGCTCGTTCGACAACCGAGCGGCTTGAGCGCCACGCCCGCCGGCATCGCCCTGTCGAACGAGCTGGCCGGCCTGCTCGCGCGGATGGCCGACTTTCGCGCGCTGTGCCGCGCCGCCGCGCCGCCTCCGGCCTTGAAAGTGGGCGTCGGCGCCGCGCTTGCCGATTACTGGCTCGTGCGCCGCTTGCCCCATTTCGCGGAAGCCCATCCGGGCATCCCGGTCGAGCTTGCCATTCTCCCGGGTGACGCACCCGCAAGGTCAGCAGACCTCGACGTCGCGGTGCTGTGGCAACCGGCGGCGGGCTTGAGAGCAACGTCGACCCAGCGGCTGCTATTCCGCGAGCACGTGTACCCCGTCTGCCACCCCCGCCTGCTGCCGGGTCGACGGCCACTGGCGGACGTCACGCGGCTGAAATCCCTGCCGCTCCTGCACAAGGGCCGGGCGGGCGAAGACAGTGGGGCCGAGTGGTCCTGGACGACCTGGTTCGAGCGATTGGGGCTCGGCCGCCCGCCACCTGCGGAGATCCGTTTTGCGACGATAGCGACCGCGATCGCCGCCGCCCTGGCGGGCAACGGAATCGTGCTCGCACGCTCGCTGCTGGTGCAGGATGCGCTCAAGGACGGGAGGCTGGTGCGCGTGCTGCCGCAGTCGTGGGATTTGCCATCGAACAAGACCCAGCTCGTGCGCTGGCCTGCGGCCATGGCCCAGGATCGCCGTGTGAAGGCGTTTGTCGACTGGGTATTGCGGATCCCGAAAATTCCCGGCGGTTGAGCCTGACGCCGCGGCGGATTGGTGGGGAACAAATTCCCGGCCAGCGCGTTGGACGCTCGTGGCATTGAGATGCAGCGATAGGTGACAGGCCTCGGCACGCAGGGTTGCGTGCCGGGGCGTTTTTTGCGTGAGGCGGGACGATGGGGGACGTTGTTGCGGAGTCGAAAGTCGACTTCAGTGCGCTTGCGGCACTGCGTAAATGGCCCTCGCTGGCCAACCAGCGTCAGCCGGACCGCGAACCCTACCAGGTGAGCGAGGGCACGCTCGACGAATGCATCTCGGCTTTCATGGCGAAGCCGGCGGCAACCCGGCACCTCTATGAAATCCGTACCATCGCGCAACCGCCGCTGGTGACGGATGTCCTCTCGCCCGAGCACGTCATCGAGCTATCGCGCTGGAGAGAATTTCTCTGATGGCGTGCAGAGGCCGTCGTCTGCAAACGCACGACAAGCTTCTCGCCAAGGCTGGAACCTTCGTCCAGCTTTTCCCGTTAACGGGGATCGGAAGCCAAGTCGTGAGTGTCAGAGATGCTTGGAGCTGGCGTGCCATCCCCGGTCGTGCCCTACGGCGCAGACCAGACCCTGTTCGTGGTGATCGACCGCCGCGACGAGGCGACTGAAATCCGCATCGAGCGAAGCGATCTCGAAACCACGATCGGCGAGCTCGTCGCCGGCTGCTTCAACGACCCCATCAAGGTGATCTCTTTCAATACGCTCGAGCATTGGACCAAGGACATCTCGACCGAAATCGCCGGTGAGATCCGGGCGCGTTGCGACATCGACGGCGTGACGCTGCCGGACTATCTCAGCGACTTCGTCGAGAGCCACAGCTGATTGCGCATCGTTTATTCTCGATCGCAGGCAACAGAAAAGCGCCGCTTCCGCGGCGCTTTTCGCGTGTCGATCTCAGTGGTGCCAGAACAACGCCAGCAGCAGAACGATCGGCAGCGGCACGCCAAGCAACCAAAGCAAAGCACCTCGTCCAAAGCCCATAATGTCCTCCTCATGCACTGCCCAGATGACGCAGGAGACGAGAGGAAGTTCCGCGCTTTGCAGCGAGGGCGAATGCGTTCAGTGCATGGATTGCGGGAGTTATGCCCGCCGTCCGCCGGCGATGACCTCGATCTCGCGGCGGCGTTCGCCGGCGAAGGCCAGGAGCTTTTCGATCGTCAGCGTATCCGTGATCCGTTTGGCGAGCCGCTCGGCACGCGCGGCCTGATCTTCGAGATACTGGATCGTGTTCAAGCGTCCGCCTCCCCAAAAGCCCCGATTTGTTCGGGCAGACATGGTGCTTGAGAAGCGCCTAACGGCCGGTTAAGCGCAGCCGCTCGGATCGGCGAAACGTGGCCTATCGCACCACGTCGAGCCTGACATTGGCGATGCCCTTGTCGACCATGCCGAGCGCCTCGGCCGCGGACGGCGAGATGTCGACCACGCGGCCGGGAACGAACGGGCCGCGATCATTGACCCGGACGGTGACGAAGCGGCCGGAAGAAACGTCGGTAACACGCAGCTTGGTGCCGAACGGCAGCGATGGATGGGCCGCCGTCAATTCGTTCCTGTCGAACTTCTCGCCGCTTGCGGTCTCGGTGTCCGAATAGAAGCTGGCGACACCGTGCGAGCCGGCCTGCTTGGCATCATCCTCGGGCATCCGCGCCCGGCTGACCGGCCGCGGATGCAGTGCCGCCACCCGGTGCGGTCGCTCGACCACAGCCTGCCTGCTGGTGCCGAGATCGGCCTTCTGACGGCCCACCGGCGATTGCGCGCACGCGGCGAGCGAGGCGGCTGCGATGACGGCGAGCAGCAACCGGCTCGAGCTTGCCGGCGATATCCTCGTAGTTTCGGCACTTGCAAAGCGAGACATGATGCGCCCTCCGAACACGCCTTAAGTTTCGGTGGGCAATCGGGGCAGAACCTTGTCAGAAGAAAAGCCGGCCCAAGGCCGCGGCCGTTTCGGCGCCGGCTGTGACGATTCCACCACAGTCGATGTCCTGAATCGGGACAGGCGGGCGCGAAAGATCAGCCCGAGACGGCGCGCCAGCGGACCGGCCGCGTGCCCGGCTGAGCTTCGTCAGGCTCGGTGTCGCCCCTGAGAAGCCGCATCAGCTCACGACGATAGAGCCTTCGCCAGCCGGTTTTCAGGCTGGCGAGAAAGTCGAGCTCTCGTTGTGTCAGCGTGCACATCATGAACCCGATCCTGTTGCGAGCGCCGCGCCGTCAGCCGACGAGGCCCCCCATCGGTTTGACGTCGGCGCTGCCGGGGAAGACCGTTTCAGCCAGACTCTTCTCGTCGACGCGCAAATGATCTCTCAGCAGTCCCTTCAGCACCGCGCGCAAATCCGTGGTCGGCTTGAGGTCGCGATCCTCGAACAGCTGCGCCGGCTTCAGGCCCGGCCAGTCCGCGATCACGCGGCCGCCGGTGAGCCCGCCGCCGATCAGGAACGCGACCGTGCCGGTGCCGTGGTCGGTCCCTTGCGTGCCGTTGATCCGCGCCGTGCGCCCGAACTCGGTGACGACGGCCACCACCGTCTCGTGCCACACCTCGCTCATGTTGCTCTCGATCGCCGCAAACGCGCCGTCGAGCGCGCCGAGCAGATTGTAGAGCTGGCCCGAGGCCGCGCCTTCGGCGATGTGCGTGTCCCAGCCGACGAAGCCCATCGCGCCGACGCGCGGGCCGTCGGGCTTGGCGAGATAGCGCGCGGCGGTGCCGGCGGCCTCGGCAAAGAAGGCGCGCACGCGCGCGTTGCCGGGCGGCATCAGCGTCGGATCATCCGGCATCGGATCGCCGCTGCCGCGTGCGCCGCCGAGCGAGGCAAGCTTCATGCGCGCCTGGAGCACGGTCGCAAGCTTCGGATCGGTGTGCTGGTAGAGATCAAGCAGGCGGTTCTGCGTGTCCTCGCTCGCCGGCAGGATCCTTTGCGGCACCCAGGTCATAACCGGCGCCGCGCCGCGCACCACCAGCGGCGTCACCGAGCCGATGCCGAGCGCGCGGCTGCCGCGCGGGTCGACGCGTCCGCCCGATTCCATCGCGAGCAGCGCGCGGTTGAGCCATCCGGATCCCGTGGCGCCGGGCCTGGTGAAGCCGCTCTCCAGCACGTCCTGGCCGTCGAAATGCGAGCGCTCGCGATAGGGCGTCGCGGCGGCGTGGACGATCGCGGCCTTGCCTGACTTGTAGAGCCGATGCAGGTTCGGCATCGCCGGATTGAGCGCGAAGAAAGAATCGAGCGGCAACGCCGGCGGCTTGCCGTCCAACATAAGCGCGCGATCGCCGCGCAAGGAGATCCAGTCGGGATCGCCGACCGGCGCGACCGCACCGAGGCCGTCGAGCGCGCCGCGCAGGATCACGACGAGCAGGCGCGGATCGCGGCCCTCGGCGCGTGCGATCCGCGGCATCTGGCTCCAGGCGAACAGCGCGCCGGAGCCGACCAGAAGCTCGCGCCGCGTGGGCAAATGATTGTCAAAGCCCATGCTCACCTCCTCTGGAAATCCGCCGACATGAACAACAGCGCGAGTGCCTGCTGCCGGCTCTCGGCGCGGCCAACCGCCTGCTTGACCTCGGGCGCGATCTCGGACGCGAAGACGTCCTCGATGATCGCATGCGGATCGGCGATACCGGTGATGCGCTCGGCGAAATTGTTGGCGATGTCGAGCCGGCGGCCGACACCGTCGATCCAGCTCGCCTCGTCGTCGGGATAGCCTTTTGGCGCGGACGGACGCCACAGCGCCTCGCCGAGCAGCGCCTGGCCGCCGGTGAAGCGTTCGGGATCGACACTCGTGATCCCCGTCGCGCGGACCATGCCGACGCCCCATTCGCTGGGCCGCTTGAGCTTCGACGGCGGCCCGCGCCACGCGTCGTCCGACGACACCATCGCGATCGCGACCTGCTTGAGATCGCCCTCGGTGTCGCGAAACGCCTTTGCCATCTGCTCGACCAGCGCCGGTGGCGGCTCATCGGCCACGAAGTGCCGCGCGAGCTTGGTCGCGATGTGGATCGCGGTGGCCGGATGCGCGGCGAGATCGCGCAGCACCGCGCGGCCCTGCTCGACGTCCTCCTGCTCGTAGCGCTTGCCGAGCACCGTCTGCCCGCCGGGCTCGTGTAGCCGCGGATTGAAGACGAACTCGCCGCCGTGCTCGGGATTGTCTCCGGGCGGCAGCAGTGTCCATCCCGTCAACACATTGGCGAAGCCGATCACGTCGTCCTGGGTGTAGCCGGTGCGGACACCGAGCGTGTGCAGCTCCATGATCTCGCGCGCGATGTTCTCGTTGAGGCCACGGCTGCGATTGAGGCCTGCGGTCGAATTCGCGCCCATCGATTCCAGATTGTCGAGATAGAACAGCATCGCCGGATGGCCTTCGACGGCCAGCAGGAGATCGACGAAGCGGCCGAGCGTATTGGCGCGGACGGCTTCGCGCTCGTAAGCGCCGGACATGCTCTGGATCTTGTTGGCCGAGATGCAGAAATGGTTGGACCAGAACCACACCAGCCGCTCGGCAAAGCCGATGTCGGCGGCAAGGGCTGCTTCCGTGCGCAGCTTGGCTTCCTGCAAATAGATCGGACGGCCGGGATCGGGAACGGCTTCGGCCGCCTGCTTGGCCGCCATCTCGACAGCGTCCTTGTTCTGGCCTTGACCTTGCGTTTGGTCTTCGGACATGACGGGCGCGGCCGCCACCTGCTGCTTCCTGGCCTGCTGCTGCGCCTGCTTGGCGCGCGCGGCTCGCCGCGCATTGGCGTCGGCCACGGTGCGATAGGCTTTCGCACTGGGAGGCAGGCTGGCGGCGGCGGTCAGCGTGAGCGGCCGGTCGAGCTCGGCGATCAGCGCGCCGCGCGGATCGGTGCCGAGAGCGGCAATCGATCCCGGCCGCGGCCCCATGCCGAAGCGATGAAGCGCCAGCACGGAATCGGCCTTTGCGGAATTGCTCATGGCGAACGCCCAATTCTCTCGAGCCTGCATGAGGCTACGACCCGTAATGCTACACATTGTAGCATTAGAAGCATACCTCGGCAAGCGTAGATTGAGGCATCCGGTCCTGGTCTCGCGAGCCGGCCTCCGGGCGCGACGGCCGCAACGATCCCTAGAAGTTGGGCCCGAGCGCGATCTTGGTGATCGTGCCGTTCCTGACACCGATCCGCCATTCCGCCGAGCCGTTGGCGAACTGGGCGATGTAGATATCGCTGTCGAGCGCGGTGACACCGCGGAACGAGACCGCGCGCAGCGTGCCAAGTTTCGCCAGGATCGCCTGGTCGAACGGAAGCTGCCGGCGCGTGATGTCGGCGACCTCCGACGTCATGTGCTCGTAATCGGGCTGCCCCCTGCCGAGGTCCTCGATATAGCGGCGCAGCATCTCCTCGCCATTGGCAATCGGAACGGCGCGGCGTGCCGCGCGCCCCGGCTTCGCGCCGAGGCTCATGGCTTCGACGTTGTGGAAGCGCGTCTGCCGGCCGGGCATCAAGACCTCAAGGCACCGCCCCGACTTGTCGGCAATCACCCAGGGATTGTTCACGGTGGTCGTGACCGCCCAGCTCACGTTGGGCCTGACGACGCTCTCATCCTTGCGATTGCCGTCGGCATCGAGATTGAAGACGCGGATGTCGTCGCCCATCTCGTTGTAGACCATGACCCGGATCGGCGAGGTGCCGGCCCGGCCGCGCATGGTCGCCTCCTCCGCGCAAGGCACGATGCCACCGAGCTCGTCATTGCCATCGGCCCGAAACAGCACGTCGCCGACCTTGCCGTCGGGCTCGAGCAGCAGGCGGAACTCGGCGGTGCCGTTGTCGAACTTGGCGCCATAGATGTCGTAGCCGCCGGGGCCGACGCCACGGAAGAAGATCGATTCGACAGCGCCGAGCGCCACGAATGTCGCCTGCATTTCATCGAGGTAGCGATGGATCTTGGCCGCCAGCGGCGCGCTCATGCGATCATAGTTCGGTGTGCCCCGGCGCATGTCCTCGATCCCGCGCAGGATCATCTCCTTGCCGCCGGTCATCGGGACCTGCTCCCGGAAGCGATCCGGAACCTCCGCAACGCGGCGCGCGAAATCGGCCTCGATCGCCTGCGCCTGCGCCGCGTCGATGCGCGGCGCCAGACGGGCGCCGAACATCGCGTTCTGGACCAGCACGCGCGAGACCCTGGCCTGCTCGTCGCGCAGGAAGATCAGGAGATTGTCGCCATGGATCGAGAAGACGTCGGCGCCTTCGGCAAGGAGCGCCGCCCGGCCCTGCACGGTCTCCTGCACCTGGAGGCGATCTCCGTCGCGGCGCACGGTGAGCACACGGTTCGGCGCGACCCTGTACCAGCCGACATATTGATCGATTGGCCTGGAATCGGTCAGCGCCGTGGGCATCTCGGCAACACGAACCGCGCGGATGTCGCGGCCGTTCATGCGCAGCGTCAGCGCGGCGGAGCGCCGCTCCGCATCAGTCGAGAACGTGATTTCGCCGGACGAGGCCGCGTAGGACGCAGTGCCGTCACTGCCGACCGTCAGGCGCAATTTGCGCTGCCCGGTGAGCTGGCCGTAGAGCTCGTCGCCGTCGCGGAAGATCGCGAACACCGAGGCCGGGCCCATGGCGTAGAAATTGACGAAGGGGCGGTAATGCTCAGCCGGCACCTCGCCGATATCAGCGACGGCGGGCGCGGGTTCCGGCGTGCGATAGGCGATCATGCCGGCAGACACGACCACGACCGGAACGATCGCGGCTGCGATCCACAGCCGCTTGCGCCAGCCGACCGCGACGGGCAGCGCGGCGGCCGCGATGATGCGCTCGACGCGCGCGCGCACGGTCGAGGCCCGCGCCATCGCGAGCTCGAGGGGCCGCGGTTTCACGCTGCTGGCAAAATCGAGCAGGATTTCCGCATAGGACAGCCGGTCGTCGATGACTTCGATCGCCTGCGCGTCGCTGATGATCTCGGCGAGTTCGGCCAGACGCGCGAGCTGCCACCACGAGAACGGGCTGAACCAGAACACCGCGCGGTTCAGCGCGGCGAGCAGCAGGATGTAGAAATCGCGGTTGGCGACATGCGCCCCCTCGTGGGCGAGCACGGCGAGACGCTTCTTCGCATCCCAGCCGGAAAATTGCGGCGGCACCAGAATGGTCGAACCGAACGTGACCGGGCCGCCGACATCGCGGCTGACGCGCACGTCGGCGTCGATCATCTGCGCGCCCTTCATCGGCTTCGCCGCGCGCGCCAGGCGCCAGGTCAGGCCGAGACCGATCGCGAGCCGCAGCAGCAGGAGGCCGGCGACGCCGGCATAGACGATGGTGGCGGCAAGCCACCAATTGATCGAAAGCCCGCTCCGCGCCGGCGACGAGACGTCCGCGCCCGGCGCGATCGGCAGCGCGGGCTGCGGCGTCTCCGGCATCGACATGTCGGCGGGCAGAAATTCATCCGGCATCGAGACCGGCAGTGGCATCCGGGTGATGGTCAGCGTCGGCCAATGCATGACGAAAGGCATCGCCAGCGATGCAAGCAGCACGACGACCCACGCCGTCATGTGGACGTGCGGATTACGCACGCGAAAAACAGTGAGACCGAACCAGACGACGCCTCCCAGCACAAGGGAGCGCAGCGCCGCCTCCGCCAGAGTTGCGATCATTCTTTCTTCACTCCCCTCGCCTTCTTCGCCTTGGCCACCTGGTCGGCCAGCGTGCGCAACTGCTGCTGGTCGAGCATCGCATTGTCCACCATGCCGACGAGGACTTCCTCCATCGAGCCGTTGCAGAACCAGTCGACGATGCGCTGCACCGCCTTGGCCGCAACGCGTGAGCGCTCTTCGGCGGCGTGGTAGACATAGGTGCGTCCGTCCACCGTGTGGTGAGCATAACCCTTTTCCTCGAGCCGGCGCAGCACCGTGCGGACGGTCGATTCCTTCAGACGACGCGACAGCCGCTCGCGCACGATTTCGGCCGTCACGGGACCATGGGCCCAAACCAATTGCATGACCTCGTGCTCGAGGTCGCCCAGTTCGGGCAAACGATCGTCCATGGCGGCTTACCTTGCGGATTGAGTTTCTTGTAACGCTACAGATCGTCGCATATAGGCCTGCACCGTGCAACGGCGATTCCGGCGGAAATGGCGGGGGCGGACTGACTAACGAGGCGCGTTGCGACCAGCACAGGCGGTGCGCTCCCTCTCCCGCTTGCGGGAGAGGGTTGGGGTGAGGGTGTCTCCGCAGTGGGACTCCCCAAGAGGATAGAGCCCTCACCCGGCGCGCGGGACGATGCTTCGCATCGCCCGGGACGCGCCGACCTCTCCCGCAAGCGGGAGAGGTGACCGAGCCAACCGCCAGATCGAGTCAATCAAAAGTCATCAGGCCTTAGTACTTCGGCTCGTACATCTGCGACTGGATCAGGCTCTTCACGTCGTTGGGCGCCGGTCCATCGGCAAGCCCGCGCTGATAGGCGACGTCGGCCACCGCAACCGCGATGCGGGCCGAGACCTCGCGAATGCGGGGCAGCGCGGGATAGAGGCTGCCCTGCGCGAGATCGTCCTTGCCGACGCAATCGGCCAAGGTGTGGGCGGCCGCCATGAACATCTCGTCGGTGACGAGGCGCGAGCGGCTGGCGATGACACCGAGCCCGACGCCGGGGAAGATGTAGGAGTTGTTGCCCTGGCGCGGCACGAAGGTGCGTCCGTTGAGCTTCACCGGATCATACGGGCTGCCGCAGGCGAACAGCGCGCGGCCCTCGGTGTAGCGATAGGCATCCTCCGCCGAGCACTCGGCCTTCGAAGTCGGGTTCGACAGCGCGAACACGATCGGCTGCGCGTTGAGCTCGGCCATCGCCTTGAGCACCTCGGGCGTGAAGGCGCCGCCGACCGCGGCAACGCCGATGATCGCCGTCGGCTTCAGCGTCCGGATCGCGGTGAGGAAGTCGGAGATCGGCGCCTGGTCGGTGTGCGCATAACGCAGCTTGTGGCCGTGAAGGCCGTCGCGGCCGCTGACGACGAGGCCGCGGGAATCTACCAGCCAGTTGCGCCGCAGCGCTTCGGCCTCCGTTGCGCCCTCCGCCATCATCGCGGAGACCACGAGGTCGGCGATGCCGGTTGCCGCCTCGCCCGCGCCGAGGAACAGGATGCGCTGGTCCCTCAGCTTGCCGCTGTTGACGCGCAGCGCCGAGAACAGGCCCGCGAGCGCCACCGCCGCGGTGCCCTGGATGTCGTCGTTGAAGACGCAGGTCTCGTCGCGGTATTTGTGCAGCAGCTTGAACGCCGAGTGATTGGCGAAGTCCTCGAACTGGATCAGAACGCCCGGGAAGGTTTTTCGCGCGGCCACCATGAATTCGTCGACGAAGCTGTCATAGGCCTCGCCGGTGAGCCGGCGCTCGCGCAGGCCGAGATAATAGGGATCGTTCAGCAGTTCCTCGTTGTTGGTGCCGACGTCAAGCACCACAGGGAGGCACTGCTCGGGATGCACGCCGGCGCAGGCGGAATAGAGCGAGAGCTTTCCAACCGGAATGCCCATGCCGTTGGCACCGAGATCGCCGAGACCGAGGATGCGCTCGCCATCGGTGACGACGATCAGTTTGGCGGGATTGGGCCAGTTCTTCAGGATGTCCGCGATCTGGCCGCGATCGCGCGAGGAGATGAACATGCCGCGTGGCCGCTGGTAGATCAGGCCGAACTTCTGGCAGGCGAGCCCGACCGTCGGGGTGTAGATGATCGGCTGGATCTCGTCGATATTGTCGACGACGACGCGGAAGAACAGCGCCTCGTTGCGGTCATGCAGCGCGTTCAGCGCGACGAATTTTTCCAGGTCGGTCGGCAGCATGCGCAGATTGGTCAGCACGCGCTCGACCTGGGTCTCCATTGTCAGCACACACGGCGGCAGCAGGCCGCGCAGGCCGAGCGTGTCGCGCTCTGCTTCGGTGAAGGCGGTGCCCTTGTTGAGCAAGGGATCGCGCAGCAGCGCCATGCCGTGCGCGGTGTCGGATGATGTCGAATGGGCGCTGACCCGAGCAGGTCTATTCACGAATTCCCCCAGGGAGTTTCTTATTGAAGGACACCCATTGTCGGCCAGCGGTCAACCGAGATCAAGGACGTAGAAAATTCCGACAGCGATTGTGATCTCGCACCGCAGCGAGATTGGCGAAGGACAAAGGTTAACGCTGCAAGACTCTCACCCCTCATGGTGAGGAGGCACGTCAGCGCCATCTCCGGATGATGCTCCGCATCGCCGGGCGAGCCAGAGGCCCGGCAATCGCATTTCGTGTGCGCGATGTTGCGGCATCGGCGCTGGGCTCCCTCTCCCGCTTGCGGGGGAGGGTTGGGGTGGGGGGTGCCTCCACGTCGGGATTGGCGAGGATTGCGGAGAATACCCCTGTGCGGCGAGAGCCCTCACCCGCCGCGCTCTGCGAGCGCGGCGGCCTCTCCCGCAAGCGGGAGAGGCGGCGCAAGCGGTTGCTGCACGGTCTCCTCAGAATGAGCGAGGAATGAGCGAGTACATGTGAGACAGCAAAATTATTCCGGCTTGATGTCCGCGGCCTTCACGATCGGCCACCATTTCTCCGTCTCGGCCTTCTGAAAGGCAGCAAGCGCGGCAGGCGTCTGCTGATCGGCCGGCGGAATCTCCTGCCCGAGCTCGGCAAAGCGCTGCTTGACGGCGGGATCGGCGAGCGCGGCAGCGATGGCCGCGTTGAGCTTCGTGACAATATCTTTCGGCGTGTTCTTCGGTGCCCAGATGCCGTGCCAGTAGGAAATATAGAGCCCGGGCAGGCCCGCTTCGTCGACAGTCGGAATATCAGGGGCGGAGGCGAGCCGTGTCGGCGAGGTCACCGCGAACGCCTTGATCGCGCCGTTCTTGTATTGCGGCAGCGAGTTCGAGGCCTGGTCGAACATGATGTCGATCTGGCCTGCGACCAGATCGATCATGGCGGGCCCTGCGCCGCGATAGGGCACGAACTGGAAGTCGGTGCCGGTCTTCTCCTTGAAGAAGACGCCGGCGACATGCGCGCCGGTGCCGGCACCGGCCGTCCCGGCGGTGGCCTTGCCCGGGTTGGCCTTCAGCCACGCGATCATCTCTTTCAGGTTGTTGGCCTCGAGCGACTTGCGGCCGACGATGAGCTGGGTACCCATCGCGATGGTCGCGACCGGCTCGAAATCGGCAATCACGTCATAAGGCAGCTTGAAGATCGCGCCGTTGAGCACATGGGTGCCCCAATGGCCGATGGTGATCGTGGTGCCGTCAGGCGCCGCGCGCGCGACGCGGGCGCCGGCGATGCTGCCGGAGGCGCCGGCGACGTTCTCGACCACCACCGTGGTGTGCAGCTCTGCGGCGATGCGCTCGGACAGAATGCGCGCGAGCGTGTCGGTCGGCCCGCCCGCAGCGAACGGGACCACGAGGGTGATGGGGCGCGACGGAAATGGCTGGGCGCTCGCCGGCGCAGCCGCACACCCCATCAACGCGCAAATAGCGATCACATGACCGCGCAACCCGGCCCACAGCCCCCGCATCAGTCTCTCCCACCCTTTTTGCCGCCCGCATGTCGTCAGCGGGCTGGAGGTGGAGTGAACGCTGCCGGGCGAACGGAGGCAAGCCGGAAATTGAGCGCAGCTTCTATCCGGCCGCCCGCCGCGGTGTCAGACTGGCGGCGACATCGGCCGGCGGCACGACGTGCATCAGGATGGTCTGGGTCGCGGACGCGATCTCGATGCCGTGCTGCTGGAAGCGCTGCTTCATGCGTCGGTTGAATTCGCGCTGGACCGGCCAGCGGCCGGCTTCCGTGCAGCGGATCTGGCCGACGATCGACACCATGGCGCCGTCGACCTTGTCGATGCCCCACAGTTCGAGATCGCCGCGGATCAGCGCCCGGAAGTCCGCCTCGCGGCGCATCTCCTCGACGATGTCCTTGAGGATCTGGCCGGCGCGGTCGGTGTCCTCCTTGTAGGCGACGTTGACGCTGACGGCGGCGTTGCCGGCGCCGCGGCTGGCATTGGTGATGGTCGTGACCGCGCTGAACGGCACGATGTGCACGGCGCCGTCGCCGGCGCGCAGGCGAATGGTGCGGATCGAGACGTTCTCGACGACGCCTGTCAGGCCCGACACGCTGACGGTGTCGCCGACCTGCACGGTGTTCTCCAGCAGCAGGAACAGCCCGGTGATGAGGTCCTGCACCAGCTTCTGCGAACCGAAGCCGATGGCGATGCCGACGATGCCGGCGCCCGCGAGCAGCGGGGCGACATTGACGCCGATCTCGCTCAGCGCCGTGAGTCCGACGACGGTGGCGATCAGGCAGAGCAGCGCGGTGCGCAGCATCGGCTGGAAGGTGCGCAGCCGCGCGGCGCGGGCATAGTGGCCATCCCGCGACAGCGCGTTGATCTGGCGGTCCAGCAGCGCGTTGCTGATTTCCCAGATCGCGGCAGCGACGAAGACGGCAATGCCGATCGTCACCACGGCCGAGATCAGCCGGCTGCCGATCTGGCCGCCATAGAACCAGACGATGGCGTCGACGCCCCAGACCTCGAGCACGGCAACGAAACCGATCAAGGCGATCACGGCGGAGACGATCTTGCGGAGCAGAGGCAGATAGCGGTTGGCGCGAATCTCCAGTCCCGGAAAGCGCTGGAGGATCTCCGGCTTGATGCGGAAGCCGCGGTCGATCAGGCCCAGCGTCAGCATGATGGCGACGCGCGTGAGCAGCGCCACGACGATGGTGCCGACGAAATATTGCAGCAGCAGCGAATAGCCGTTGCGGATGTTCAGCGCCCACACCGCCCACAGCGCGAGATCGAGCGCGATCGCAAGATAGTGCCAGCCGCCGGCGATGCGGTTGCGCAGGCGGGCCGCGATGCCCTGCCGTTCGGCGGGCGCGCGAATGGCTTCGGCGACCTGGCGGCGGCATTGCAGGATGATGACGACGATAAAGAGATGCACGACCAGCATCACCATGCGAATGAGCGCGGCGTAACCGGCACGGTGCAGGCCGAGCAGCAGGGCCACATTGGCGAAGGCGATGCCGGAGACGCCAACGCCGACGATGCGGCGCGCCCAGATCTCGATATAGGCCGCCGTCTCGGCGCGCACCGGAAACAGGCCGAACGGCCCCGCCAGCGTCCGGACCACGCAAATGAGTCCGCGCGAGAACGCATAGGCGTTGACCACCGCGAGGATCACGAGGCGAACCGTCGTGGGCTCGCCAATCTCCGTTCCGAGCAGCGCGGTGGCGACGCCCACGAAGACGAACACCGGAAGCAGTTCGAGCACGAAGCGCCCGAGCACGAAGGGCAAGCGCAGCATGACCTGCCAGATCCGCAGCAGATTGTGGCGGCGCCTGTGCAGGTCGGGCGCGGGGGTGACGTCGGCCACCGAGGACGGCGGATCGGCGATGGGCAGCGCCTGCGCCGGCAGACGCGCGGTTTGCGGCACGCGTCCTTCGAGGAACGCGACCGGACGCCTGATCACGCGGAAGAGCACCCATTCCGCCGCAAGCGCACAGCCGAACACCAATGCGAGCTTCCACGCAATCTCGATCAGGAGGTTGTACGCCGCCGGATCGTTCGCGGTGCGCATGATCCAGTAATAGAACGCCGGGAAATGCGTGAGCGTCCGCGCCATGCTGGCGATCTCGCCCGAGATCTCGCTGATCTCCTCCGACACCGTGAGCAGGAGCTGGGCACCAAGGCCGTCGGCCGACAGCGGAATCGGCGACTTCTGTTCGGGCGCGGGCTGCTGCGGACCTGATACATTGGCAATCGCGCGCAACGTGTCGATCATCTGCGCGCGCTTCTTGTCGTCCTGAAGCGTCTCCAGCGCGCGTTTGGCTTCGTCGGGCGAGAGCACGGCGGCATTGTTGGCCACCGGAGCAGCCGGCTCGGCGCGGGCACTGGAGAGAGCGGAGATTGCGAGGAAGAAGATGGCGAGGAGCGCCGGGGCAAGCTTATGCGACACGCGGATTCCTTAAAAAATGAAATGCGCCGGCGGCGGTCGAATCGTCACCGCACCAGGCGCATGCGTCATGTCGGATGCCGCTATTCGCCCCGGTCGTGTGTCGGAAGTTTGCCTGGGAGGCGACAATCTCTTGGCATTTGCTGCCATGCCGTGGATGCGCCAAAACGCACAGCGCCGGGCAGGTAGGGGCTTTGCCTCACTGATGCAGCCCTCTAGACCTGTACCCGGCGTGCCGTTCGCGGTTTCTGCCGCTATGCGATAGTCCGAACGAGCTCCATCGCACTTAACGCGGCTGGATTTGCGGAGGTGGTGTCATAGACCTCCCCTTGCTCATGAGGTGGACGTTGCGCGTCGCGTATTCGCGACCATCGGCATGGTCCTCCCGTGACATAAAACTGTCAAGCGGGATCGATGGCTTTCACATCACATTTGAGGGCCCGTTCCATGCCGTTCCCGCGATCCCGCCACGCTTGCGCTTTGTCCACCCATCCCGGTCTTCGGCGATGGTGGCATCATGCCCCTGTTTTGCCCGACGGGTCAACTTGAATTCACAAAATCCGAAATAGCTACACATGCGCCGCCAAGCCGTTGATTTCACTGTGCTCGGCTACTGTGCATGGGGTTGTTTTCGCATTTTTCATTTCACCCGCTTCTTCCCGCCCTTCCCTTCCTGCTCGAGCGCCTCGCGCACCGCCTTGAACTCCGCCATCGAGGCCTTGTCGGCGCGGGGGAAACGCAGGTCGAGCTTTTCGAGCGTGGCATTGATCACCGAGCCGATCACGACGCGGGCGAACCATTTGTGGTCGGCCGGCACGACATACCACGGCGCGTGAGACGTCGAGGTGTGACGGACGATGTCCTGGTAGACCGCCTGGTAGCGCGGCCACAGCGCACGCTCCTTGATGTCGTCCATCGAGAACTTCCACTGCTTGGCAGGAATCTCCAGCCGGTCCAGGAAGCGTTCGCGCTGTTCCTCCCTGGACAGGTTGAGGAAGAATTTCAGCACCACGGTGCCGTTGCGGCAGAGGTAGCGCTCAAAGGAAGAGATATCCTCGAACCGCTCCTTCCAGATGCTCTTGGTGACGAGCTTTTGCGGCAGCTTCTCCTTGGCGAGAATCTCCGGGTGCACGCGCGTCACGAGGCATTCCTCGTAATGGGAGCGATTGAAGATGCCGATATGGCCGCGCTCCGGCAGCGCGATCACGTGGCGCCAGAGGAAATCGTGGTCGAGCTCCTTGCTGCTCGGCGCCTTGAAGGCGGAAACCTCACAGCCCTGCGGATTGATGCCCTCGAAGATCGCCTTGATGGCGGAATCCTTGCCGGCCGCATCCATGGCCTGGAATATGATCAGGATCGACCAGCGATCCTGGGCGTAGAGCCTTTCCTGGAATTCGACGAGACGCTTCTTGTTGGCGTCGAGAATGTCCTGCGCCTTGTCCTTGTCCAGATCGCCCTTCTCGCTGGTCTTGTAGTCCTTCAGGTGAAACTTGCCGGACCCGTCGTAGCGGAACGGGGTGATGTAGCGGTCAAGTTCCTGGGCGAGCGACTTGGACGGGTTCTTGCTCATGAGCGCGGGGCACCTTGCGTTGCGGCTTCAGTCGGTCGAGCACGCTACCAAGGATGCCCTTCGGAAGGAATATGATGAAAAGGACCAGCAGCACGCCGTAGACGAGATTGTCCCAGCCGACCGCCTTGGTGCCGAAGCCGATGCGCAGGGTTTCGGCTAGCAGGATCGTGATGATCGCGCCGACCGTCGGGCCGAGCGAGACGAACAGGCCGCCGACGATGGCCGCGAACACCATCTGGAGCGACACCGCGATGCCGCTGACGGTGTCGGGCGTGATGAACATCTGGTACTGGCAGTAGATTGCACCCGCCAGCGCCGTCATCACCGCACTGAGCAGGGTGATCTTCAGCTTCTCGGCAGTGACGTCGACCCCGGCCGCGGCCGCTGCGTCCTCGTCCTCCGAGATCGCCTCCAGCGCATAGCGCGCCATGCTGCGGTCGACCCAGTGCCAGACCACGATGCCGAGCAGCCAGACGGCGAGCGCGATCAGGTACCAGGTCGTCTTGTCATCGAACTGCAGCGCCAGCAGCTTGTTGCCCGAGGCACGGTTCGGCGTATAGCCGAGCGAGCCGCCGGTATAGTCGCGCGTCGCGGTGATGACCTGGAGCACGATGCCTGACAGCGCCAGCGTCACCAGCACGAAATAATGCCCGGTGATGCGGAAGCGGAAGCAGGGATAGCCGACGATCAGCGCCAGTGCGCCGGCCGCAACCATGCCGATGGGGATGCCGATCCAGGGCGACCAGCCCAGGTGATTCCACAAGAGCGCGGTGACATAGGCCCCGATCCCCATGAAGCCGCCGTGGCCGAGCGAGACCAGGCCAAACCGGCCCATCATCGACCAGGACGTATAGGCGAACGACCAGATCAGGATCAGCACCAGGATGTGCAGATGATAGGGATCGCGATAGACGAAGGGCAGCGCGACCAGCGCCGCCAGGCCGATCCCCCACGCCGCAAGCCGCCCCCGCCCCGTCATCGGCGCCTCGCAAGCAGGCCCGCGGGCCGGATGAACATCATGACGATGAAGAAGGCGAAGGCGAGCACGTAGCCCCATTCGAGATCAGAGAACAGGCCGCCGAGCGAAATGATCTCGGCGAACACGAAGGCGGCGATGAAGCCGCCGATGAAATTGCCGAGGCCGCCGAGCACGCAGATCAGGAAGGTGATCGGTCCGAACGAGAGGCCGACGAAGGGATGCACGTCGTATTGCAGCACCAGCAGGCAGGCGGCGAGCCCGGCCAGCGCGCCGCCGAGCGCGGAGGTGATGAGATAGATGCGCTTGGTATCGACCCCCATCAACGCCATGATCTGCCGGTCCTGCGAGATGGCGCGGATCGCGGTGCCGGTGAAGGTCCGCGTCATGAACAGATAGACCGCGACCATGCCGACCAGCGCTGCCAGGAACGACAGCAGCCTTGCGTAGCTGAAATTCATGTCGCCGAAGGCAAGTACCGGCAGGCGGATGCCGAGATTGCGGAAGTCGATGCCGAAGGCGACGGTGGCAAAGCTCTGGAGCACGAACAGCACGCCGCCGGTCGCGAGCAGCTGGTTGATCGGCGGTGCGGTGAGCAGCGGCGCGATCACGAGATAATGCAGCGCCGCGCCGAGCAACGCGACCAGCAGGATCGTGAGCGGCGCCGCGACGAAATAGCTGATGCCGTAGTACTGCACCATGAAATACATGGCGTACATGCCGATCATCACCAGCTCGGCGTAGCAGATCCAGGTGACGTCGATGACGCCGAAGATCAGATTGAGTCCGAGCGCGAGCAGTGCCAGCACGCCGCCGAGCAGGATGCCGTTGATCACGGCCTCCAGCAGATAGATATCGAAGATATCCAGAAATGCCTGCATGAACCTCACACCCCGAGATAAGCTTCCTTGACCGTGTCGCTCGCCAGCATCTCGGCCGAGGTGCCGGAGGCGCGGATCGTGCCGGCCTCGATCAGATAGGCGCGATCGACCACTTTCAGCACCTGCTGCACGTTCTGCTCCACGATCAGCACCGTCAGCCCGCTGGCGCGGATCCGCTTCACCAGCTCGAACACCTGCTGCACCACGACAGGCGCCAGCCCCGCCGACGGCTCGTCGAGCAGCAGCAGCTTGGGATTCGACATCAACGCGCGGCCGATCGCGCACATCTGCTGCTCGCCGCCGGACATGGTCCCGGCCATCTGGTGGCGCCGCTCCCTAAGGCGTGGAAACAGATCGAACACGACCTCGAGCCGCTGGGCATAGTGATTGCGTGCTTCCTTCATGAAAGCGCCCATCTTGAGATTGTCGTCGACCGTGAGCTGCGGAAACAGCCGCCGGTTCTCCGGCACGTGCGCGATGCCGAGGCTGACGATCTTGTGCGGCGGCGTTGCGACGACGTCGACAGCTTCCATCTTGATAGAGCCGCGCGAGGGCCGGATCAGGCCGGAGATGACGCGCATCAGCGTCGTCTTGCCGGCGCCGTTCGGGCCGATGACGCCGACGGCCTCGCCCGCCTTCACGTCGAGAGCGACGTCGAACAGCGCCTGAAAGGTGCCGTAGCCGGCATTGACGCCGCGGAGCTCCAACATCATTGCCCTCCCGCGCGGCGGCGCGCTTCGGCGGCCGCGGCCTGCGTGGTCTCGGCATCGGTGCCGAGATAGACCTCGATGACGCGCGGATCGCCGGCAACCGCGCTCGGCAGCCCTTCCGAGATCTTCTCGCCGTGGTCGATCACCATGACGCGGTCGACCACGCGCATCAGCACGCCCATGATGTGCTCGACCCAGATGATGGTGATGCCGAGCTCGTCGCGGATGTTGCGCAGCATGTCGGCGGCCTGATCCATCTCGGCTTCGTCGAGACCACCGAGGCTTTCGTCGGCGAGCAGCAGCTTTGGCGCGGTGGCGAGTGCCTTGGCCAGCTCCAGCTTCTTCAGCCCGGCTGCGCCGAGGCCATCGACGCTGGCATGGCGGTCGGTCGGCAGGCCGACCATCGCCAGCGATCGCTCGGCCGCCTCCTCCGCCTTGCTGCGGCTGTGTCGGCCTTGCCCATAAAAGCCGGCGAGCGCGACGTTCTCGAAGATGGTCAGGCGGCGGAACGGCCGCGGGATCTGGAAGGTGCGGCCGACACCGCGGTTGATGATCCGGTGCGGCGCAAGGCCCGCGATCTCGTGTCCGGCGAACAGGATCGAGCCCGACGTCGGCGCCAGCGTGCCGGAGAGCATGTTGAAGATCGTGCTCTTGCCCGAGCCGTTGGGCCCGATCAGGCCGAGGATCTCGCCCTGCTCGACCTTGAACGACACATTGTTGACGGCGGTGAAGCCACCGAAGCGTTTCACCAGCCCGCTGACTTCCAGCACCGTCCCGCTCCGTTACTGGTTGCTGTAGGTGGTACCCTTCGGCAGCGGCAGCACGGCCTCGCGCTGCGCCTGGCTCTTCGGCCACACCACCGAGGACTTGTCGTCGAGATACTGGATCACGACCGGGAACGAGCGCTCGTTCTGCCCCGCCATCGGCGTGCCCTCGCCGTAGAACTTGACGCCGAAGCCGAGCATGGTCCCGCCCTCGGGGATGTCGGTGTCGAGTGCCGCCTTGCGCAGCGCGTCGGGATCGACGCCGCCATACTTCTTGATCGCGCGCGGGAGCACGTCGCTCATGAACACATAGGTGTTCGACGCGCCGATGCCGACATGCGCCGAGCGGATCGCGACGCCGGGCCTGATCTTGTCGAACTCCTCGCCGACCATCTCGATCACGGGCGGGAGCTTCGGATCCATGGTCTTCTGGTTGGCGAGCCAGATCGATATCGGGTCGGTGTTGAAGATGTAGGTGGCGTCCGCGCCCATGCCCTCCTTCAGCTTCTCATAGACGCCGTAGCCTGCGCCATGGCCCATCAGCGCACCGAATTTCAAGCCTTGCTCGCGGGCCTGGCGCAGCAGCAGCGTGATGTCGGGGTTGTAGCCGGTGTGGAAAATGACGTCGGGTTTTGCGCGCTTGAGCTTGGTGACCAGCGCGGAGAGATCGGGCGCGGTGGCCGAATAGCCCTCCTTCATCACAACGTTGAAGCCCGCTTTCTTGGCGCCGACCTCGTTGCCCCGGGAGACGTCGACGCCATAGGCGCCGTCCTCGTGGATGATGGCGACGCGCAATTCGCCCGGCTCCTTGCCGAACTTCGCCTTGGCATTCTGCGCGATGAAATCCATCGTCATCATGCCGAACTGGTCGCCGCTCGCCTGCGGACGGAAGACGTATTTGTAGCCCTTCTCGTTGAACACCGCCGACGAGATGCAGGTCGTCATCCACATGAACTTCCTGAGCTGCTCGACGCGCGCAGCGACCGGCACGCATTGCGCCGAGGAGAAGAAGCCGAGCACCATGTCGACCTTTTCCTGCTCCAGCAGGCGGACGGATTCGTTGATCGCGATGTCGGGCTTGCTCTGGGCGTCGGCGTAGACCGCCTCGATCTTGTAACCCTCGACGCCGGCCTTGGCGAAATGGTCGAGGATGATCTTGGCGCCGACATAGTTGAGCTCGGACCCGCCGCCTGCGAGTGGTCCGGTCAAATCGAACACGACGCCGATCTTGATCTTCTTCTCTTGAGCCTTGTCCTGGGCCTTGGCCGAAGCCATCAAGCCCGTCGCTGATATCGCGACCAACAGCCCACGTACCAAGCGGGCAGCCATGCGCAGGCGCATCTAAACCTCCCTGGACGATTGTGCATTGCAGTTTCTTACTTTTGCTTTTTGCCCATCACATGGGCTGGGCGCAGCGATGTCAAGCCTCGCGCGTCAGCGCGACGCGAACTGCTGCTCGACGAAGGCCGTGACAAATCGCGGCATGGACGGCGTCAGGTCATCCAACCCGCGCACGAGATGGATGGCCGACAATTCGGGCTCGGCCTCGCGTGCGAGATTGGCTTCGATCCGGGCACGGACCGCCTCACCCGGCATGTCGAGGTTGATGATTTGCATCATTGCAATCGACGGACCGGTGGCGACACAGTGCCACCCGGACTCGATCTGGTAGTCGGCAGTCGTCAGGCCGGTTTCCTCACCGAGTTCGCGGACAACGCTGCCGGGAATGTCGAGTGCGCCGTCCCTGACGTCGTCGAGGTCCGGCGTGCCCGATGGGAAATAGATGCGGCCGGCATTGGCGGTATGCTGCGCCATCTCGCCCATCACGAAGGCACCGTCGGAGGCGCGCAGCGCACCCATGCCAAAACCGTTGAATACCGCCTTGTCGGGGTAGCCCCAGTCGCGCCAGGCGAGGAAGCTTGCGAAATCGGTCTCGAAATAGGTCGCGGAAAGATGGCCGTCTGCGAACACCGCATCGCGCCCGAGCAGGACGCGGCCGTTCCAGATTTTCGGCCGCTCGCGCTGCTTCTCGGCGAAATGCGCGGCGATGTCGGCGCGGCGCTCTTCGGCGAACGGCCAGACGATCGGCCGCACGGCAAGATCAAGCGTCGTGACACGATGAATGACGGGGGAGGTCATGACGCCTGGTTACACCGCCTTCACGTCAGTTATTTGGCGCTCCCCGTCGTCTTCTTGGCCTGCTCGACGTATTTGTTGGTAAACGTCTTGCTGACGTCGATCTTGGCGTTGGCGACTTCCGGCGAGCCGACGCTGAACACCGCCAGCACGGCGTCCGCGCCCTTCGGGTCCATCTTGCCGGTTTCGGAGAACATCGGGATCGTGTTCTTCAGTGCCGCGAGATATTGGTCCTTGTTCTTGCCGACCATCTCCTCCGGCATCTTCGCCATGATCTCCTCGGGCGAATGTGAGTGGATCCAGGCAATCGTGGCCAGCATCGCGTTGGTGAGCGCCTGTGTTTCCTTTTCGTGGCCGTTGATCCAGGCCACGGTCGAGTACAGCGCACCACCGGGATATTCGCCGCCGAACGTCTCGAGCGTGTCCTTCTGAGTGCGGGTGTCGCTGAGGATCCGCAGATCCTTGTGGCTGCCCTGGAGCACGGTCACGGCGGGATCAAGCATCACGGCCGCATCGATCTGGCCCTGCTCCATCGCGGCGACCGCGGTGGCGCCGAGGCCGACGCCGATCACGGCGGTGCCGGCGGGATCGAGCCCGTTCTTCTTGAGCATGTATTTGAGGAAGAAATCGGTAGAGGAGCCGGGCGCGCTGACGCCGACCTTCTTGCCGGCGAGATCCTTGACGGACTTGATGTCGTTGGTCCGCGACGGCGCGACCACCAGCACAAGGCCGGGATAGCGGTCATAGACCACGAAGGATTGAAGCTCCTGCTTCTTGGCGGCGAGATTGACGCAGTGGTCGAAATAACCGGAGACGACGTCGGCGCTGCCGCCGAGCACGGCCTTGAGTGCGTCCGAGCCGCCCTTGAGATCGACCAGCTCGACATTGAGCCCGGCCTTCTCGTACTCGCCGAGCTGCTTGGCCAGCACCGTCGGCAAATAGCACAGGCAGGCGCCGCCGCCGACCGCGACGGTCACTTTGCTTTGCGCCGCGGCAAATCCGGTGGTGAGCGTCAGCGCGAGCAGCGCGGCCGCGAGCCTGGCAATCGTGTTCTTCATTGGTTTCCTCCGTTAGGCTGGCGGCACCATAGAGCAGCGGGACTGGCTTGAGAAGCACCGCTTAGGTGGCACTGGCCATTGGCCTTTCGCCGCAATAGCATGGGCGCACAACAACAATCTTCGATGGGGAGGATCATCCATGAACCGCTTGACTGCCGGGCTCGCTCTGGCCGCCGCCTTTGCCGCAGGATGCGGCGCAAACCAGCTGCTCCGGCCAGCGCTGGCCGCCGAGAACATCACCGCACAGATCGTTCACACCGGCGAGATGGAGGGCGATGCGCTCGGGCCCGCCAACAATGTCGGCTACCGCTCGAAGATGTTCGCGGGCGCCGACGGCGCCACCGTGTCGATCCAGGTCGGCAATGTGCCCAAGCACATGCATCCCAACACCAACGAGATCCAGTACATCCTGGACGGAACCGGGACGATCTGGCTCGGCGACAAGGAAGTCACGGTGAAGCCGGGCGACCTCGTCATCATCCCGAAGGGCACCCCGCATGGCGGCACCAAGCCGATCAGCGGACAGGTCAAGGCGATCGCGATCAAGACGCCGCCGCAGGCGCCCGACGACACCAAGCTGCTGGATTGAGCCTTCGCGCTGCCCGGCTCGCGCCGAGGCGCGGGCCGCTTTGCGGATTCCGGGCTAGATGGGGCGCGCCTGCCTCCGGATCTCGTTCGCGATCGGCTTGAGCGTATCCGCCGGAAGCTGGCCGACAAGCGTATAGCCCATGCCCCGGTCCGCCCAGGCGAAGCCCGCGACATTGCCGGTCGATTGCGGCAGCATCGGCGTGTCCTGGCGGGGGTTGCTCATCGGCCGCGTCAGCACGACGAGGCGATCGCCATGATCGTCGTCGTACATGAACATCGCGGCCGGACCATGCGAGGTCGCAACGAGACGTCCTCCCATCAGCCGATAGCCGGATACGCCGAGATCCGGCACCTTGACCGGCTGCTTCAGCCGGTTGGCCACCCATTGCGTCAGCTCGGCACTGTCGGACGCGCGGATCTCGACCGGCCGTACGCGGTCCGGTGCGTAGACTCTGTATGAATAGGCAGCCTCCTGCGCCAACGCAGACAGTCCGCTCGAACCATCCTGCAACAGGCTGCGAATGGTCCATCCGCCGAGACCACCGATGCCCAGCAGCAGCAGCGCCGCGACTGCCGCCCACGCCCGCAAGGGACGCCGCCTCCGGCTCTCGACGATGTGCGACAGGTTCAGCGAGGCCGGCAATGGTTCATCGGCGATCGACGCAAGCGCCCCCCGCAACTGCTCGCGCTGAGCGGCGAAGGCCGCGACGCGGCCTGCGACATCCGGATGATCGTCCAGATAGGATGCGATCTCCGCACGACGCTCGGGCGCGAGCGCGTGGTCCACATAGGCGTGAAGATCATCTTCCATGATCGGTCGCTGGCTCATTTCCTACCCCGCAACGCAACGACATTGCCTGGCGCAACGCCGTCCATCTCCTGAAGCAGCCTCTCTCGCGCACGCGACAGTCGGGACATCACGGTCCCGACCGGGATGTTAAGCACCGCCGCGGTTTCCGCATAGGACAGATCTTCAACTGCAACCAGCAGCAACACGGCCCGCTGCTCCTCCGGCAGTTTCACAAGCTTGTTCAGGACGTCCTGATAGATCATCCTGTGCTCCTGCGCGGCAGAACTGACGAGATCACTCTCGCCTGCATCGTCGATCGGCACGTGCCTGCCCCGCGATGTTGCCTGGCGGAATTGGGTGACCGCCAGATTGTGGAGAATGGTGAAAAGCCATGCACGCACGCTGCCGTCGCGCCGCTGATGCCAGCGGCTGACGGCGCGCTCCAGGCAGTCCTGGACCAGATCGTCAGCAGCAGCGAGATCGCGCACGAGCGCGCGCGCATAGCGGCGGAGCGCGGGAATCAGCGGTTCGACCTGAACCAGCATGTCCTTCATGAGGCGCTCCGCCTGCTCTTCGTTGCCGCCCTGCGGCGGGTCATTGCGTCTCGATCTGGACCGCCTCGCCGGGCCCGGCCGCATCGCTGGAGGCAATCACCAGATAGCGCTTTCCAGTCGCGGCGGACTGGTCGACGACGATCTGCCTGATAGGGCCGGCCACGTTGACGATGGCCGATCCGGCCGGATTGGTCATGAAGGCCGCCAGCGGCTGTAACGAGCCGCTGCCGTCGCTGCGGTCGGAGAGCGCAAGCACATATTTCTGCTTGGGCTCAAGCCCAGTCACCGAGGCTTGCAAGATCTGGATCAGGCCCTGATCGAACAGCGAGACGCTGGTCGGCGCCTTGGCATCCTTCGCACTGCCCCTGGCTGTGAGCGACAGATGAGCGGACTGGCCGGCCACGCCGAGCGCCTGCAAGTTCTGGCGATCATCCGGATTGGGCGCTGCCCCTGGAACATAGGCGATCGCCTGCGGCGCCTGACCGATCGGGACATTCGCCACCACACTGTTGGTCGCCGTGTCGATCGCGGCGAGGGCATCGGCGTTCTCGAGCCCGACATAGATGCGCGTGCCGTCGCCGGACGGCCAGACGCCATGCGGCAGATTGCCGACCGGGATCGTGGCGATCTGCGAGAAATCATCCGTACGGAACACTTTCACCTCATTCAGGCCGCCAATCGTCACGTAGGCAAAGGTCCCCTTGGCGGTGTGCGCGAAGTTGACGTGGTTGGTGATCGGACCTGTATCGATCGTCCTGATCGGATTGAACGGCGGCCTGGCATTGAACACCTGGGTACGGCCGGTATCCTTCAGCGTGAACCAGACCTGATTTCCATCAGGTGTCGCCGCGATGTTCGGGCAGAAAGGGCTCTCCTGCTTCACCCTGGCGATGATCTTGTGCTCGGCGACGTCGACGACATCGGTCTCGGGATTGAACGACGAGCAGATGTAGCCGTATTTGCCGTCGGGTGAGAATATCTGCATGCCCGGCCCGTTCGGGGTCGTGATGCGGGTCTTCTCCGCAAAACTCTTCGCATCGATCACGGAGATGTAATTCTCGCCGCGGACGGTGACCCAGACCTCCCTGCCATCAGGCGTGAAGAACGCTTCGTGAGGCGACCGTCCGACATAGGTCGTGTGCTTGACCGCGTTGGTCGCGGTGTCGATGAATGTCACCGAATTGGAGCCGATCGACACCACGGCGAGCGTCTTGTGATCGGGCGAAAAGCCCATGCCGTGCACGAGAACCTGGCCCTTGTAGAGCGGACTGAAATTGCCGGGCTGGGGGTCGCCGAGGCGGATCACACCAAGCAGCTTGTTGTCGACCGGATCTGTGACCGAGACCGTGTTCGAGAACTGCTCCGCCGCGTAGACGCGGTCGTGATGGCTGATAGGAACATCGGGCGCGGACAGCGCACCCGGCGCCTGTCCTGCCCACGCGCCGGAGCCGGTGGCCAGCATGGTCGCTGCCAGAAAAATGCTCTTCATGATGCTGCGTGACGTCGTCATTTGCGGCTCCTACTTCTTCATTCCGGCGGACATGTCCATCTGCATGACCCGATGATGATGAACGTTTGCGGCTGGAACAGACGAGGGCTGCGTCGGAGCAGGCGTCGTGTCCGTTGCAGTCTCGCCGATCGCGAGCTTCATGGCTGCGATCTCCTGCATCTGGTCGACGATGATTTCCTGGGCGATGCGCCGCAATTGCTCGTTCTTGCCGTAGCGCAATTCGATGATCGCCATGTCGATTGCGCCCTGATGATGCGGATTCATCATTGCGACGAAGTCACGATCGACATCGCCGGTCGGCTTGGCCGCCATGCCGTCCATCATCTTGGTCATCGCTGCTTCGTTCTCTTCCAGGAAAGCACGTTCTTCAGCGCTCGCCGCAGCCGGCGGATTGCCCGGATGAGATTCATGCGCGAGAGCGAGTGAAGGGAGCGCGAACGCGACGAGAATGCGCGCGGCGATCAGTGCCGGGCCGAGTCCGAACCTGGGCCGGCGGCATCTTCCTGCGAGCACCGCAACGAAGCGGCGAAACTGTAACCGTGGCATCCTGAACTCCCATGCAAGTGGTTGCATGGGGGTATGACGCGCGGGCGCGCGTTCTATTCCGGCCAGTCAATCACATAAAAGTCAGCAGGAAAACGGGCGTCCTAGCCTCGCCCGTCCACGGTCGGCCGCCAGACCAGCAGCCTGCGCTCCACCAGCGTCACGCCGAAATCGATCAGGATGACGAAGGCCGACAGCACGAACATGCCGGCGAACACGCCGGCGACGTCGAACACGCCCTCGGCCTGCTGGATGAGATAGCCGAGCCCCGCCGCCGACCCCAGATATTCGCCGACGACGGCGCCGACCACGGCGAAGCCGACCGAGGTGTGCAGCGAGGAGAACATCCAGGACAGTGCTGAAGGCCAGTAGACGTGCTGCATCAGCTGGCGCTCGCTCATGCCGAGCATGCGGCCATTGTCGAGCACGGTGCGGCTCACTTCCTTGACGCCCTGATAGACGTTGAAGAAGACGATGAAGAACACCAGCGTCACGCCGAGCGCGACTTTTGACCAGATGCCGAGGCCGAGCCACAGCGCGAAGATCGGCGCCAGCACCACGCGCGGCAGCGCGTTGACCATTTTCACATAGGGATCGAACACCGCGGCAACGAGCGGCTGGCGCGCGAACCAGAAGCCGACCAGCACGCCGCCGGCGGATCCGATCACGAAAGCGAGGATCGATTCCGTCAGCGTGATGCCGAGATGCTTCCAGATCACACCGGAGGCGAACCATTTCACGATCTGGCTGAACACATCGACCGGGTTGGAGAAGAAGAACGGCGGCAGCAGGATCTTTCCGAACACCGGCACGGTCGAAAGGAGTTGCCACAACGCGAGGCAGACGACGGCGACCAGGACTTGCAGTGCGAGCAGCGTGACACGCGACATCAGATCGCCTCCGCCGCTTGGGTGGATTGCGCGTAGCCCTTCATCACCTCGTCCTTGAGCACGCTCCAGATCTCGCGGTGGAGCGCATGGAATTCCTTGTCCAGCCGCACCTCGAAGATGTCGCGCGGACGCGGCAAGCTGACGCGCCAGTCGCCGATGATGCGCGACGACGGCCCGGCCGACATGATCACGACTCGGTCGGCGAGCGCGATCGCCTCTTCGAGATCGTGGGTCACGAACAGCACGGCCTTGCGGTCGGCGTTCCAGAGATCGAGCAGCAGGTTGCCCATCACCTGGCGCGTTTGCGCGTCGAGCGGCCCGAACGGCTCGTCCATCAGCAGGATTTTTGGATCGCGGATCAGCACCTGCGCCAGCGCCACACGCTTGCGCTGGCCGCCGGAAAGCATATGCGGATAGCGGTTCGCAAAGGCGCCGAGGCCCACCGATGTCAGCCATTTCTGCGCACGCTGCACCGCCTCGGCGCGCGGCGCACCTTGGATCTCGAGCCCGATGGCGACATTGTCGAGCGCGGTCTTCCAGGGAAACAGCGCATCGGCCTGGAACAGGTAGCCGGCATCCCGGTTCAGCCCCGTGAGCGGCTGGTCAAAAATCTTGACGCGGCCGGCGGCGGGCTTGAGCAGGCCGGCCGCGACATTGAGCAGCGTCGATTTCCCGCAGCCCGTCGGCCCGACGATGGCCACGAACTCGCCTTGGGCGACCGAAAGATGCGCCTGCTCCACCGCCGTATAGACCCGGTCGTCCCCCAGCCGGAATGCGACCTTGGCATCTTCCAGCGCCACTGCCGTGGGCGTTGTCATGTATTCCCTCCGAATTTGGTCCGATGCCTTAGCCGCTCACGCGGCCAAGTTCAATCAAGCCGCCAAGCGTGCTAGGCATGGGACTTGCCACCCTCTTACCCTCCCCTGGAGGGGGAGGGTCGGCTCACATGGAGCGCAGCGAAATGTGAGACGGGGTGGGGTGAGGGTCTCTCCACATCCAGCACTGCCCGTGTTGAGAGACCACCCCACCCCGCCCGCGCTTCGCGCGAGCGACCCTCCCTCTCCAGGGGAGGGTGAGAGAAAGCGAGTTCTTCTAAGATGCCCTCGAAGCTGGCTATCAGCTATGCTCACGTCACCAAGAGATTCGGCCTGCTCAAGGCCGTCGATGACGTGTCGCTCGACGTCGCCGAGGGCGAGTTCGTGGCCGTCGTCGGTGGCTCCGGCTCGGGCAAGACCACGCTGCTGCGACTCGCCAACCGGCTGATCGAGGCGGATGGCGGCAGCGTCACGGTCGAAGGCGAGGACGTGCACAACGTCGATCCGGTCGCGCTGCGGCGGCGGATCGGCTACGTCTTCCAGAGCGGCGGGCTGTTCCCGCATCTGAGCGTTGCCGATAATATCGGGATCACGCCAAAGCTGCTGGGTGAGCCGGCGGCTGCGACCGCAACGCGCGTCGACGAGCTGCTCGAGCTGGTGCAGCTCGACCGGGTCGCGCACCGCGACCGGCTGCCTGAAGCGCTCTCCGGCGGCCAGCGCCAACGCGTCGGCGTGGCGCGGGCGCTCGCGGCGAGACCGCGCATCGTGCTGATGGACGAGCCGTTCGGCGCGCTCGATCCCCTCACCCGTGATGCGCTCGGCGAAGATTATCGAGACTTGCACCGCAGGCTCGGCCTGACCACCGTGATGATCACCCACGACATGACGGAAGCGATCTTGCTGGCCGACCGCATCGCGGTGATGCGCGGCGGACAGCTGCTGGCACAGGGCACGCCGGCGGAACTCTCGCACAGCAGCGACGCCTATGTGCTGGAGCTGCTGCGCACGCCCAGGCGCCAGGTCGAGCGGCTGAACGCGCTGCTGCCGAGGAGCGGTGCGGCATGAGCCTCTTCGCCGATCCGCGCTGGGGCGAGGCGCTGTCGCATCTGCCCGACTATCTCGGCAATCATGTGCGGGTGAGCCTCGCTGCGCTCGCGCTTGGCCTCGCCATCAGCCTGCCGCTGGCGATCCTCACGCGGAACCGCCCGGCGCCACGCGCGATTCTGCTCGCCCTTGCCAGCATCGTGCAGACGGTGCCGGGGCTGGCGCTGCTCGCGCTGTTCTATCCGCTGCTGCTCGCGGCCGCCTCCGTGACACTGGCCTGGTTCGGAATCTCCTTCTCCGCCTTCGGCTTCCTGCCGGCGATGCTGGCGCTGGCGCTCTATTCGATGCTGCCGGTGCTGCGCAACGGCATCACCGGCCTCAATGGCATCGATCCAGCGCTGGTCGAGGCAGCCAAGGGCGTCGGCATGACCGCACGGCAGTCGCTGGTGATAGTCGAGCTGCCGCTGGCGCTGCCGGTGATGATGGCTGGCATCCGCACCGCCGCGGTGTGGGTGATCGGCACCGCGACGCTCTCGACCCCGATCGGGCAGACCAGCCTCGGCAATTACATCTTTGCCGGGCTCCAGACCCAGAACTGGGTGTTCGTGCTGTTCGGCTGCCTGGCCTCGGCCCTGCTCGCGCTCGCCGTCGATCAGCTGCTCGGCCTGATCGAGCGCGGCCTGCGCCGACGCAGCCGCCTGCACACCGCGCTCGGCGGCATTGGGATCGCGGCACTGGTCGCCGTAACGCTGGTGCCGACCATGGGACGCTCGTCGCAGGGCTATGTGGTCGGTGCCAAGACCTTTGCCGAGCAATATGTGCTGTCGGCTCTGCTGAGGGATCGCCTTCAGGCCGCCGGTCTCTCCGCGACTGCGCGGTCGGGCCTCGGCTCCAGCGTGATCTTTGAGGCGCTGAAGGCCGGCGACATAGACCTCTATGTCGATTATTCCGGCACGCTTTGGGCCAACCAGCTGCATCGCACCGACATCAAACCGCGCGCGGAGTTGTTGGCGGAGCTGAAGACGGCGCTCGCAAAAGACAACATCACCCTGCTCGGCGAGCTCGGCTTCGAGAATGCCTATGCCCTGGTGATGCCGAAAAAGCGCGCCGAGGCGCTCGGCATCCGCAGCATCGCCGATCTTGCCGCGCATGCATCGGGCCTGTCGATTGCCGGCGACTACGAATTCTTCTCGCGTCCGGAATGGGCAGCTCTACAAAAGACCTATGGCCTCCAGTTCCGTGCCCAGCGACAGATGCAGCCGGACTTCATGTATGCGGCGGTGGCCAGCGGCGAGGTCGACGTCATCGCCGGCTACACCAGCGACGGCCTGATCGCGAAGTACGATCTCGTCGCACTCGACGATCCCAGGCAGGCGATCCCGCCCTATGATGCGATCCTGCAGCTCGCGCCAAAACGCGCCCGCGACGAGACATTGCAGGCGGCACTCAAGCCGCTGCTCGGCAGGATCGACATCGCCACGATGCGCGAGGCCAATCTGCGGGCCGCCGGCAACGACGCAAATTCATCACCGGATGCCGTGGCGAAGTGGCTGTGGGGGAAGGTCGGCCAGCGCTAGGTCTTCCCCCATCCGCCGTCCTTGCTACGCCTTTTCGACCGCCCCTCCGGCGTCGGCCCAGTCCTTGAAGCCACCGACGTTGTAGACATGGCCATAGCCCATGTCCTGAAGCAGCTTGCCGGCAAGGGCCGAACGACCGCCCGAGGCGCAATAGAGAATCACGGTCTTGTCCCTGGCGAGAGCCTTATCGTGATAGGGCGAGTCCGGATCGGCCCGGAACTCGAGCATGCCGCGAGAGATATTCAACGCGCCGGGAATCTTGCCGCTCTTCTCGATCTCGGGCGCATCGCGCACGTCTAGCACGAGCGCGCCCTTGCCGATCATCTCCTTGGCCTCGGCCGGCGTGATCTTCGGCACGGCGGCGTTGGCGGCCTCCAGCATCTGTTTCACGGAAATTGGCAATTGCTTCTCCTTAAGTTGGCGATTTGTCGAATGCCCCCTTAGCCGGCATCGTCTTTTATCGCGTCCATCGTTCGGAGGACAGTGCGAGGCAAATGGTGCGCTGTCCAACCCGTCATCCTGGGGTGCGAGGCGCGCGCTGCGAAGCAGTGCGCGCGGAGCCTCCAAGGATGAACGGCCGCGATGCAGCCGGGCCGTGCATCCTTCGAGGCCTCCGCTACGCTCCGGCGCCTCAGGATGACAGAGAAATAGCTAAAGCCCCCGGATCATCCCTGCGTCGATCAGCAGCCGATTCAGCCGCCGCGCCTCGGCGCCGTCCTTGCAGCCGTAAAAGATGCCCTTGCAGCGGAGCATGATCTCCTTCTGCTCGGCGAAGGACGGGTCGAGCGGGATGCCGGCGGCCTCCTGGATCACCAGCGGCAGGTACGGGCCGTCGATCGTGTCCATCACGGCCTCGCTCTTCACCGGCTCGAAATTGACGGCGTCGATCGCATAATACGTCCCGTAGAGACGTGGATCGTAAGCGTCGAGCTTCTTGCCGATCGCGCCTTCGTCGAGCCCGGGCTCGAGGATAGCAGGCGCGAACTCGGGTTGGTGATCGCCATAGCGTACGATCAGGAAGGGCTCGCCCGGAAAAGTCTTCTTCAGGCCTGCAACGAAGCTCTTGTACTGCTCGGCGCTCATCGCCTGCCGGCGCAGATATTCGTCGATCGAGGCCACATTGCCCGGCGCGCGCCAGTTCGGCAGCAGGTCGGGGCGGAAGCGCGTCTCCCACGGGAAATGATTGGCGCCGAGATAGATGAAGGTGAACAGCGGCTTGTTCGGCGGCTGCTGGCCCATCAGCTGGAGCGCCTTGTCGTAGAAGAAGCTGTCGGGCTCGACGTCCTTGGCGCCGAGATCTCTGGAATCGAGGAAACGTTCGACGCCGGTCGTCATCTGGAAGCTGCGCGCCGCCATGAAGCCGCCATAGGCCGGATAGAGCGACATCGTGTCATAGCCGCAGCGGCGCAGCGCCAGCGGCAGGCCACGCTCGACGCGGCTCGAGGCGATACGCGTCACGAAATAGGCGAAGCGTCCGAACGAGCGCGAGGAAAGGCCCGCGAGCACGTTGTATTCGGTGAACCAGCTCGGCCCGCCATTGCTTTCGGCAAGGAACGTGCGCTGCTTGCCGTCCCAGGATTTGAAGTGGTCGCCATAGCGCGGCGGCACCTTGATGCCCTGCGCAGCGCGGATGTCGAAGCTCGATTCATCATGGATCATGATGATGTTCGGCCGGCGGCTGGCGGGATGGCAGGCATCGACCAGCGGGATGTTGAGCCGCTCGTTGGTCGAGGCCGCCGACTCCATGAAGCCGTACTGCACGAAATCGGACACCGAGCTGACGCCGGAGCGGAAGAATTTCGAGAGATAGCCGTCGTCGTAATAGCCGCGCCAGGCTTCATCAGGATGATAGAGCGAATAGCCGACGAGTGCGGCAAGGCATGCGAGCTTGCAGGCCAGCGCCGGCAGACGGCGAATGCGGAACGGGTCGAGCCACCACAGCGCGTACATCAGCGGCAACGTGACGAGGCCGGCTCCTATCACCGACCAGCGCAGGTTCGGGAAGATCGTGAACAGGAACGCAACCGTGTCGCGATCGATCATCATCAGGTCGATGAAGTTGACCGTCATCTGCACGACGTCGTGCTTGAGCCGCGACAGCAGCACCAGCACCACGACCATGGTCAGCGACAGCGCGCCCGATAACGCCGGGCGCCGCAGCAGCGTAAGCCAGAAGAAATTGAGGATGCCCCAGGCCAGCGTGAAGGAAAGCCGCGAGCCGAAATCGGTCTCGGTCTCGTACATCAGCGCGAGTGCTGCCAGCTGCGGCGCCGCGACCGCGAGCAGCCGCCAGATTCCGAGCGCGGCGACACTCGCCAGCACGGCAGTCGTGGCAGAGGGACCTGGATTGGGCGCGGACGCCATCGACGACACGCAACAGCTGGTCCGGCGCAATGAAACCCAGCCGTCTGGCCGGCCTGACGGCGGCTAGGGCGTCCGGCGCAGCCGGAAGCCTGCACCGTGTCATAAAACTGTAACGGAACGGTCAAGGACAGGCAACGCGCGCCGCGGTCCGACCTTCACTTAATCCTGGCGGCGGCGATCGGCCGCACCGCGCCGCCCGCCAGGCTAGGGCTTTGCGATCCCCGCGATAAAGAGGTCGAGCACCCCTTCCGCCATCCGGTCGACCTCGCCCTCCTCCACGCCCCAGCGCGGAAAGTGGCCATCCAGATTCATCCGGGCGAAACCGTAGACCAGGGCGCGGCCGGCGATCTGGATACGCTTGAGATCGGCCGACCGCAGCAGGCCCTGCGCGCTCGCCTCAGCCAGCATCCGCTCGGTCAGCGCGACCAGCTCGGCATTGTCGCGGGTTAGCTCGGCCGAGCTGCCATGGGCGAAATAGCGCCCTGTGGAGATGATCTCGAAATGCGCGGGGTTGCGTATCGCCCAGCGCAGGTAGGCGAGGCCGAAAGCACGGAAACGGGCCAGCGGGTTGGGCGGCCGACCTGCTGCCAGAGCGGCCTCGATCTCGACGCGAAAGCGGCGCTGCGCCTCCTCGGCCGCCGCGGCCATCAGCGCGTCGCGGTTGGGAAAATGCCGGAACGGCGCCCCCGGCGACACCGCCGCCCGCCGCGCGGCTTCGCGGACCGAAACCTCTGCCCCCTCCGCAGCCAGTTGCAGCGCAGCATCAATCAGCGCCCGGCGCAGGTCGCCGTGGTGATAGGGCCGGGCTTCGGATGTCCGGCGGCGGGCGCGGGGCTTGGGCGGCTGTCGCGTGGGCATGGCGCTTCCTAGCATCACCCGAACGTGAATGTAAGCAGCGATTACACCATTGACGACCAGCTCACCTCGAAATGTAATCGTTGATTACATAACGGAGGAGATTGCCATGTCGCAACGTCAAGGCTGGCTCGAAGGCTGGCGGCTGCTTGCCGCGTTCACCCTGAGCCTGATCGCGCTCAGCCTGTGGATCGCCTCGATGCGGCAGTTCGAGGTCGAAGGCGTGCGGATGGTGATCCGCTTCACGGCACGAAGCTCGTTGCTGCTGTTCTGCCTGGCTTTCGGCGCCGCGGCGGTCGCACGGCTGTGGCCGAACGCCGGGACGCGCTGGCTACGCCGCAACCGCCGTTATCTGGGCTTGAGCTTTGCGGCCTCCCACGCCATCCACGCGGCGGCGATCATGGTCTTCGCCAACATGGATCCGGCCGGCTTTGCGGAGGCCACCTCGGCCGCCTCTTACATTTTCGGCGGCATCGGATACGCCTTCATCCTCGCGCTCAGCGCGACCTCGTTCGACCGCACTGCCGCGATGCTCGGCCCCCGCGCCTGGCGCGGGCTGCACCTTGTGGGGGGCTACTATCTCTGGCTCCAGTTCATGGTGTCGTTCGGCAAGCGCGTACCGGCCATGCCTGTTTACGCGGCATTCCTCATTCCGCTCCTGATCGTGATGGCACTGCGAATGATCGCGATGGCCGCCCAACCACGCGAACGGACGGCGGAGGCGCGCTAATCAACCTTGCGGCATGAATCCCAGCCGCCTGGCGATGATGCGATCGACTGTCCGTTTCGGCAGCACGGCGCCAATCAGATGGCGCAGCGGGTCCGGCGTAATCTGGTAGCGCACCTTGGGGCTGGCCGCCGTCAACGCCTCGAACACGATCTCGGCGATCCGCTCGGCCGGCAGCCCCTTCGCGCCGAGATCCATCATGAACGCCATGACCTTGTTCAGCGCCGGCAGATAGGGCGAGTTCTGGTAGATCGAGAGATCGATCTGCTCGGCCTTGCTCCAGATCGGCGTCTTGACCGCGCCGGGCGCGACGATGATGACATCGATGCCGAACAGCATCAGCTCGCGGCGCAGGCTCTCCGACAGCCCCTCGATGGCGTGCTTGGAGGTGCAATAAGGCGCCGATAGCGGATTGCCGTTCTTGCCCGCAACCGAGCTGATCATCACGATCCGCCCCTTCGGCCCTTTCAGCGACGAGTCCGCGCCGAGCAGCGGCCCGAAAGCCTGCGTCGCGATGACAGGACCGATCACGTTGATGTCCATCTGGCGGCGGAAATCATCGGCCGATAATTCCAGCACGGGCCCGGCAACCGCGACGCCCGCATTGTTGACGAGGCCCGCCAGCGTTTCGCCGCCCAGCGCCTCGCGGACCTGTCGCCCGGCAGCGAGGACGGCCGCCTCGTCGGTAACATCGAACAAAAGCGGCGCGAAGTTCGCGCCGAACTCGCTCGCGAGCCTGTCAGCATCAGCCTGCTTGCGGACGCTGCCGAAGACGCGGTAACCGCGCCCGATCAAGAATTTTGCAATGGCCCAGCCGATGCCGGTGGACGCGCCAGTGACGACGACAGATCGCATGGTCATTCCCCCTCCAGAGCCCCCGGCAATCATGCAGGAAGAGGCCGTGCCGGCGCAATGCCATCAGGTTCTCAACCTGCGCACTGACGATCTTTTTGAGCCCGCGCCGCGCTGCAAGAACGCGCGTCAGGTGTCGGCTCTAAAGATGAAGTGGCGCGCGAACGTCGCGAAACGAGATTGATTGCGCCCTGAAAATACGGACGAAGAGTCGAATCGTAGACTCTGACGACGCTGGGCTTTTGGTGACCGCAGACTTATGAAAAATTCTGAAAAACGGCGTGCCGCCAAGAATGTGGTTTAAGTGTCAGTTCTTGCCGCTCGGAAAGCGCATCAACTCGCGAAGAATTTGAATGAAGCAGCAATGCTTCGTGCGAGATGGAAAGAGCGAGACCGCTGTCTGCGATCTCGCTCGAATATAGTCCGCGAAGGTTTAAGATTTGGTTTGGCCAGCGAAGCCAGTGTTTTCGCTCGCGTGGCCCGGACAAGGTGCGACGCGCAAGCGGCGCGCCGCAGAGCCGGGACCCGGAAGCCGCAATCCATCCCGGATCAGCAGCGCACCACGAGGTGCTGCGCTGCGTCCGGGAAACGCCGCCTTAGTTCTTCGACTTGTCGACCAGCGCGCCCTTCTTGATCCAAGGCATCATGTCGCGCAGCTTGGCGCCGACTTCCTCGATCGGGTGCTGGGCGAGCTTGGCACGGGTCGCCTTGAACGAGGTCTGGTTGACCTTGTTCTCGAGCATCCAGTCGCGGGCAAACTTGCCGCCCTGGATGTCGGCGAGAACGCGCTTCATCTCGGCCTTGGTCTCGGCGGTCACGATGCGCGGACCGGTGACGTACTCGCCGTACTCCGCGGTGTTGGAGATCGAGTAGTTCATGTTGGCGATGCCGCCTTCATAGATCAGGTCGACGATCAGCTTCACTTCGTGCAGGCACTCGAAATAGGCCATCTCCGGGGCGTAGCCGGCTTCGACCAGGGTCTCGTAGCCGCCCTTGATCAGCTCGACCAGGCCGCCGCAGAGCACGACCTGCTCGCCGAACAGGTCGGTCTCGCACTCTTCCTTGAAGGTGGTTTCGATGATACCGGCGCGGCCGCCGCCGACGGCCGAAGCGTAGGACAGGCCGAGGTCATGGGCATTGCCCGAGACGTCCTTGGCGATCGCGATCAGGCAGGGCACGCCGCCGCCGCGCTGATACTCCGAGCGCACGGTGTGGCCGGGGCCCTTCGGTGCGATCATCAGCACGTCGAGGTCGGCGCGCGGGTCGAGCAGGTTGAAGTGCACGTTGAGGCCGTGCGCGAACACGAGGGCGGCGCCCTTCTTCATGTTGTCGTGCAGGTGCTCGCGATAGATGTCGCCCTGAAGCTCGTCCGGGGTCAACATCATGACGAGGTCAGCCCATTTGGCGGCTTCGGCGACTTCCATCACCTTGAAGCCGGCGGCTTCCGCCTTCTTGACCGAGCCCGAGTCCTTGCGCAGTGCAATGGCGACTTCCTTGACACCGGAGTCCTTCAGGTTGAGCGCATGGGCGTGGCCCTGGCTGCCATAGCCGACGATGGCGACCTTCTTCCCCTTGATCAGGTTCAGGTCGGCGTCGCGATCGTAGTAAACACGCATGGTCATTTCCTCGTTGAGGGCCGAAAATCGGCCGATGGTCAGTGTCCGAAGGGTGAAATTTGCGGATTTCGGGGGCTGTCTAGAGCATTTCGGCCCCTTAGGGAAACCCGTTTCTGCATGGAAATCCGCGACATCATGCATCCATGAAAACGGGGTAGAGGGAGGCGAGCAGCAGGAACGCCATCAGGATATTGAAGGCGCGGACCAGCCGCTCCGAGGTCAGTACCGGCCGCAATGCGGTACCGAACAGCGCCCAGACCACGGTCGAGACCGTGCCCACCAAGAGGCTGATCACGGTCTGGATCGCGATGTTGACCGGGAACTGGGCGATGGCCGCATAGGCGGTGATAGTGCCGATCACGATCACCCAGCCCTTGGCGTTGATCCACTGGAACATGGCCGCCCCCCAGAAGGTCATCGGTCCGCGATCGCTGTCGCCGCCCGGCGTGGTCGGCCCGGACATGGCGATCACGGCGGCGAGGTAGATCAGGTAGGCCGCGCCGGCATATTTCAAAATGGTCTGGAGGATCGGATAGGCCAGGAACACGGTGCCGAGCCCGAGGCCCACGGCGGCGACCATGAAGGCGAAGCCGATGACGATGCCGGCGATGTGGGGGATGGTGCGCCGGAAGCCGTAGGTCAGGCCCGAGGCCAGCAGCATGATGTTGTTCGGCCCGGGGGTGAAGTACATCACCACCATGAAGGCGAGAAAGGCATAGAAGAGCGAGTTGGCCATGGTCACCTCACGCGGTCTTCGGCAGGATTTGCGGACGCTTCGCCAGCACCATGACCGCGATGCCACCGATCACGGTCAGCATGCCGGCAAGACGCAACGGCCCGAACCGCTCGCCGAACACGATGCTGGACGCCGCCGAGCCGACGAACGGCACGAGCAGCGCAAACGGCACCACCTGGGCTGCGGGATAATCACGCAGCAGCCGGCCCCACAGCCAATAGGCGATGCTGGTGGAGATGGCGCCGATCATGAGCAGGCAGACGAGGCCCGTCAGCGACATGTGGATCAGCGACTGGAAGGTCGGCGCCGGCCCGTTCACGACGATCGCGAGCGCGAATAGCGGCACCGCGGTCGCAAGACAGAGCCAGGCGAACAGGTCGAACATCGGCACGCCGCGTGCGCCACGCAGCAAGATGTTGCCGATCGCGAAACTGACCGGCGCAATCATCAGCACCGCAAAGGCACTGATGCTGAAATCGTAGCCGACGGTGCCACAGATCATCAGCAGGCCAATTGCGGCGATGACGACACCCAGCGTCTGCGCCGGAGTCGGCCGCTCGCCGAAGGCGAGCGCGGCAAAGCCGATGGTGAACAGCGCCTGGCTCTGCACCACGACGGAGGTCAAGCCCACCGGCACGCCATGGGCGATGCCGTAGGCCTGGCTCAGGAACTGGCCGAGGAACAGCGTGAAGCTGATCGCGATCAGCAGCGACCAGGCGATCTTGGGCTTGCGGACGAACAGGCACGGCACCGCGGCGATGGAAAAGCGCATCGCGGTCATCAGCTCCGGCGAAAATTCGTCGAGCGCGATCCGGCTCGCCACGAAGGCAAGCCCCCAGATGATCGCCACCAGGAGGGCGATGAGGATGTCGGCCGGCTTCATTGTTGTTTCCGGTTCTGCCCTGTCGTGCAGCCCTGCTTGTTGTTCTGGTTCAGCCTTGCTCGCCGGCTTTTGGTTTCCTCAGCAGATAAGTGCCGTGCATGGGGGCATGATAGTCGGCCGAGACCAGGGTGAAGCCGACATCGGTCAGCATCCGCTCCATCACCCAGCCGAAGGTCGAGTATTCGTCGCGCATATGCGTCACCACGCTTTCGCGCGAAAAGTCGTGATTCTTGATCTGGCAGTCGGCCCACTGCTCGACGTCGCGCTCGACCGCATCGGGCATGGACGCATAGACGATGTCGCGCAGATAGAAGGTCGCACCCGGCTTCAGCGCACGAAATATCCGCGACATCGCCACCGCCTTCCAGAAATCCGGCAGATGGTGCAGCGTGAACTCGCTGACGATCAAATCATAGGACTCGGGCCGGTAGGCGAAGCTGAGCAGGCCGGCCGATTGCGTGCGCACGGGCGCCTTGCGGTCGCGGGCGTAGATCTCGGCGAGCGCCAGCATCGCCGGCGAGATGTCGATGGCGTCGACCTCGGCGCCCATCAGGGCCGCTTCTGTCGCCAGCACGCCGTTGCCGCAGCCGATATCGGCGATGCGCCAGCCGCGCTGGACGCCAAGCATTTTCAACGCGGCGCGCGCCCGCAGATCGGCATCGTCATGGCTGTCGTAGATCGACGCCACCGCGGGCCCGATGCCCATCCGGTTCCGCTCGTTATAGTACCAGTCGCGCGCCAGCATGGTTCACATCCCTTCAGGCCCGCGGCCGATCGCGGCAACGCCGGTGCGCGACACCTCGACGAGGCCGAGCGGGCGCATCAGGTCGATAAACTGGTTGATCTTGTCGGTATTGCCTGTGATCTCGAACACAAAGCTCTCGGTGGTCGCGTCGATCACGCGGGCGCGGAACGCGTCCGCAAGCCTGAGTGCCTCGACCCGATGTTCACCCTGCCCGCGCACCTTCACCATCGCCAGCTCGCGCTCGATCGAGCGTTTCGTCAGGGTCATGTCGACGACGCGATAGACCGGGATCATGCGGTCGAGCTGGTGCTTGATCTGCTCGATCACCATCGGCGTGCCCGTGGTGACGATGGTGATGCGCGAGAGATGCTTCTGCGCCTCGGTCTCCGAGACCGTGAGGCTCTCGATGTTGTAGCCGCGGCCGGAGAACAGGCCGATGACGCGCGCGAGCACGCCAGGCTCGTTCTGCACGAGCACCGAGAGCGTGTGCGTCTCGTTGGGATCGTGACGCTCCTCGATGAAGTAGGCGGATGCGGGCTGGTTCATGATCGTCCCCTCTTGTCTTTCCGTCACGCCATCGCTGGCGCGTCCGTCCCGACCCAACGGCGGAACAGATCGAAATCGATATTGCCGCCAGACAGCACGAGACCGACGCGCTTGCCGTTCAGCTTGCTCTTTTCCTGTAGCGCCGCGGCGAGCGCGGCAGCGCCGGCGCCTTCGGCGAGGTTGTGCGTATCGGTCCAGTAGGCGCGGATCGCCGCGGCGACCTCGTCATCAGAGACCTGAACGATGCGCGAGGCCCCCTTGCGGATCAGTGCGAGCGCATCCTCGTCGGGGATACGCGTCGCCATGCCGTCGGCGAGCGTATTGGCAGTCTCGGTCGTCACGACCTTGCCGGCCGCGAACGACAGCGCATAGGACGGCGCTTCTGATGACTGCACGCCGACGATCTCGGTCTTCAGGCCAAGCAGGTCGCGCGCCATGATGCAGCCGCAGATGCCGGAGCCCTGCCCGATCGGCACGTAGAGGATGTCGAGATCGGGCGCGGAACGGAACAGCTCGAGCGCGTAGGTTGCGACACCCAACACGAGGTCTGGATGGAACGACGGCACCATGTGGAGACCGGCGAACTGCGCACGGCGTTCGGCCTCCTCGCGTGCGGCTTGAAAGTCCTCGCCGTGCTCAACGAGCTCGGCGCCAAACGCCTTCATCGCCCGGTTCTTCTCGACCGAATTGCCACGCGGCACATAGATCACCGCCGGCACGCCATGGCGGCGCGCGGCAAAGGCCAGGCTCTGCCCGTGATTGCCGCGCGTCGCAGAGATGATGCCCGGCGTATTCGGTCGCTCGCGCTTCAGCCGATCGAGATAAACCAGCCCCCCGCGCACCTTGAAGGCGCCGATCGGCGTGTGGTTCTCATGCTTGACCACGATTTCGGTGCCGAGGCGCTCTGCGAGCAGCGGCCAGCCGCGCGCCGGCGTTGCCGGCACCGCCTGCCCCACGATCGCATGTGCTCGCTCGAGCTCCGTCAGGTCAAACATGGCCTCACACCAGCGCCTTGCCGCCGGCAAACGCCTTTGCCGTGGCTTCGTCATTGGCCTGCTCGGGCAGCAGCATCTCGTTATGCGCCTTGCCGGAGGGGATCATCGGGAAGCAGTTTTCGAGCGCCGCGACGCGGCAGTCGAACAGCACTGGGCGCTTGACCGAGATCATCTCCTGGATGGCGCCGTCGAGATCCGAGGGCTTGTGCACCTGGATGCCGACGCCGCCATAGGCTTCCGCCAGCTTGACGAAATCCGGCAGCGCCTCCGAGTAGGAATGCGACAGACGGTTGCCGTGGAGCAGCTGCTGCCACTGCCGCACCATGCCCATGTACTGGTTGTTCAGGATGAAGATCTTGATCGGCAGCTCGTACTGAACCGCCGTCGACATCTCCTGCATGGTCATCTGCACCGAGGCGTCGCCCGCAATGTCGATGACGAGGCTGTCGGGATGCGCCACCTGCACGCCGACCGCGGCCGGCAGGCCGTAGCCCATCGTCCCGAGACCGCCCGACGTCATCCAGCGATGCGGCTCCTCGAAGCCGAAGAACTGCGCCGCCCACATCTGGTGCTGGCCGACTTCCGTCGTGATGTAAGTATCCTTGCCGCGCGTCGCCTCGAACAGGCTCTGGATCGCGTGCTGCGGCAGGATGACGTCGTTGCTCTTCTTGTAGTAGAGCGAGTTGCGCGCGCGCCACTGCGCGATCTGCTGCCACCACGCCTTGATGTCGGGCTTCTTCGCCTCGGCCTTGAACACCTGGAGGATGTCGCCGAGGATGTTGCCGCAATCGCCGATGATCGGCACGTCGACACGGATGTTCTTGTTGATCGAGGACGGATCGATGTCGATGTGGATCTTCTTCGAGCCCGGCGAGAACGCATCGACACGGCCGGTGATGCGGTCGTCGAAGCGCGCGCCGACGCACAGCATGACGTCGCAATCATGCATCGTCATGTTGGCTTCGTAGGTGCCGTGCATGCCCAGCATGCCGAGCCAGTTCTTGCCCGACGCCGGATACGCACCAAGGCCCATCAGCGTCGAGGTGATCGGGAATCCCGTGACCTCGACCAGTTCGCGCAAGAGCTTGGTCGCCTCGGGGCCGGAATTGATCACACCGCCGCCGCTGTAGATCACCGGACGCTTCGCATTCGCCAGCAGTGAGACCGCCTTGCGGATCTGCGTCGCATCGCCCTTCACGCGCGGCGCATAGGAGCGGTGCACGTCGGATTTGCGCGGCGGATGATAGGTGCCGGTGGCGAACTGCACATCCTTGGGCACGTCGACCAGCACCGGGCCCGGACGGCCCGTGGTCGCGACGTAGAAGGCTTCGTGCAGCACCTTTGCGAGATCGTTGACGTCGCGCACCAGCCAGTTGTGCTTGGTGCAGGGACGCGTGATGCCGACGGTGTCGCATTCCTGGAACGCGTCGTTGCCGATCAGATGCGTCGGCACCTGGCCGGAGATGCAGACCAGCGGGATCGAGTCCATCAGCGCGTCGGTCAGCGGCGTCACCATGTTGGTGGCGCCGGGGCCGCTGGTCACCAGCGCAACGCCCGGCTTGCCGGTCGAGCGGGCATAGCCTTCGGCCGCGTGGCCCGCGCCCTGCTCGTGACGGACCAGGATGTGCTGGACCTCGCTCTGCTGGAAGATCTCGTCATAGATCGGAAGCACCGCGCCGCCGGGATAGCCGAAAATGTCGGTCACGCCGTGATCGATGAGCGCGCGGACGATC